>BNJS01003039.1_pt1 | contig 36040 bp, 53 predicted proteins | sample 8540461 | NCBI WGS metagenome assembly BNJS01 (sample SAMD00202454, study PRJDB9452) | human saliva metagenome | isolation source: human saliva | place: Japan
AAGGGAAATATAATGTCTTAGTTACAAATCCTCATACGTTAGCAGAATCTGTGTCATTACATAAAGTGGCACATGATGCATTATATTTAGAATATTCATTTAATCTTACTCATATGCTACAATCTAGAGATAGAATTCATAGATTAGGTCTTGAGGAGAATCAAGAAACTAATTACTACTATTTTTATGTTAGAGGGACAATTAGAAAAAGAAGTACAATCGATAGAAAAAAATATACGATAGGGCTAAATGATAAGAAAATAGTTATGTATGATGCAATAGAAAAACCAACTATTTCTCCAGAATTTTCAATAGATGAGAAAGAAGAAATTTTGAATATGATGAGAAGAAAATGGAAAAACAAATTTAGCATTGTATTTATGTAATAATTGAGCTTTCTGTTTTTAGTCACAAATTAATTTAGAAGTAATTCTAAAAATCATAATTTTTAGGGTTGCTTCTTTTTACTACAAACCTTATACTCACATGATATAATAGTAAGGTATTTAAAAATAATCGAAAAGGTGACAGAATGAATAAATTAAAACAATTATTAAATGAAAAAAAATATTTAATTATGGGAATATTGAACTTTACTCCGGATTCTTTTTCGGATGGAGGCGATTTTTATGATGTGGAAGCTGCGATAGAAGGTGTTCGTAAGATGGTAGCTGAAGGTGCGGATATTATTGATATTGGTGCGGAATCGACTCGTCCAGGTTCGACTGTAGTTAGTGAAGAAGACGAACTTGCTAGATTACAAAGTGTATTTCCAACTTTAAGAAAAGCATTCCCTGATGTGTGCTTTAGCGTTGATACGTATAAGCCTAATGTAGCTGAATATATGATTAAAGCAGGAGTAGACGTACTAAATGATGTAAATGGAGCTAAAGGAAGTACTATGGCAGAAGTAGCTGCTAAATATGATATGCCAATCTTCATTATGCACAATGGTGGTGTTGAAGAAGGGAATGAGATTGAACAAGTTGTACGTGAACTAGGTGAGAGTGTTGATATTTGTCTAAATGCAGGTGTGAAGAAAGAAAACATAATCGTTGATCCTGGGATGGGATTTGGTAAAACTGCAGAAGCCAACTTAGAAATTACACGAAAATTAGAGTTACTTAATTCACTAGGTTGTGAAATCTTATATGCGGTAAGTAGAAAGAGAACGACGGATTATGTACTAGGTGGTAATAGTAATCCGAAGGATAGAGATATAGTAAGTGCGACTTTATCATTAGAAGCGGTGAAGCGAGGAGCTAGAATGGTACGTGTTCATAATGTAAAAGTTATGAAAGAAGCCCTGATAACATATGAAATAATTAATGGATAATCTAATAGAAGGAGGTTAAAAATGAATAATACATTTGTTTATAATAATCATTTAGAAGCGAAGAAAGTTCTTAGTACGCTTGAGGTGAATTAGAAATTGCGATGAATTTATTTTTCAGCGTGGCATTTATTTCAGAAAGTGGTTTAACAAGTTTACTTCAAACTTTGAAAAATTTAGAAGACATCCGTGGAAAGATTTTAACGATGAGATTATTTATATTTTAATACTCCTAAAGTGTTAGAGAAATTGTCTAATTTTAAAAATATCTCTCTAAAGATTTATGACTGTGTAGAAAATAAACACGGCTTCCACACGAAAGGTTATTTATTTAGATATGGTGATTCATGGAAAGTGCTAATGGGAAGTTCGAGACTTAACGAGGTGCAGCACTGACAATAAATAAAGAATGGAATACCTTTATTGAAGGAGATAGGATTCTAGCTGATAATATCTTAGATGAGTTTAATAGTTTATGGGAGAAATCTAAGTCTTACTCTGAAATAAAAGATAAGTATGTTGAAGAATTCGCTAGTAATAAGATTGAGACTGTTACTAAGAAAATTATTTCCGAGGAAATTAAACCGAATAAGATGCAAAGGAGTTTTATAGAAAATTTCGAAAAACTTCGTAATCAAGATAACAAGGGTCTTCTTATTTCTGCGACAGGAACTGGTAAGACATTTGCGGCTGCTTTTGCGATGAAGAGTATAGGAGCTAAGAGATTGTTGTTTATCGTTCATAGAGAACAAATTGCTCGTCAGGCGTTGGAGACATTCAAGACTATTTTTGGAACTAGTCGTAGCTATGGTCTACTTACAGGTAAAGAGAAAAATATAGAAGCAGATTTCGTTTTTTCTACAGTTCAAACTATGTCTAAAGAAGATGTTTTTAAGAGTTTTAACGATAGTCATTTTGATGAAATTATAATAGATGAGTGCATAGGGCAGGGGCTGACAGTTATCTTAGATTGATGGATTATTTCAAACCGACATTTTATCTAGGGATGACGGCAAGCCCTGATAGAACTCGATAGTTTTAATATTTATGAATTATTTAACAATAATATCGTCTATGAAGTTCGTTTAAAAGAAGCGATGGAAAATTCATTATTATGTCCGTTTCATTACTTCGGGATTAGTGATCTAGAAGTTAATGGTAAGGTTATTGACGAACTGAGCGATTTTTCAAATCTAGTGTCTAATGAGCGTGTTGAGCATATTATAAGTAAGATTAATTATTATGGTTATTCAGGAGATAGGGTAAAGGGTCTAGTTTTCTGTTCGTCAAAACAAGAAGCTAAGGTACTGAGTGAAGAATTTAACACACGTGGTTACAATACTACTAGCTTAACAGGCGAAGATAGTCAGGAACGACGTGAACAGGAGATTGCTAAGCTAGTTGCGAATGATGGTGATATGTTAGACTATATATTTACCGTAGATATTTTCAATGAAGGGGTAGATATACCAGAGGTTAATCAGGTAATTATGTTAAGGCCTACCCAAAGTTCTATTATTTTTATTCAGCAGTTGGGTCGTGGTTTACGAAAATCTGCGAATAAAGATTTTTGTTGTAATAATAGATTTTATAGCCAATTATAAAAATAACTTTTTAATCCTGTGGCTCTATCTGGAGATAATAGTTATGACAAAAGATATCGTAAGGAAATTTTTATCCCAGGGAACTAGAGTATATTCCGGGGACCTCGACTATTCACTTTGATGAAATCTCTAAACAGAGAATTTACAGTGCGATAGACAATGTTAAATTAAACACGTGGCTATTCGTTACTGATGAATATAATAAGCTAAAAATAAACTAGGAAGAATACCTACATATTCAGACTTTTGAGAACTATGACGCCATAGATGTTAGAAAGATTTTTCGAAGTAGCTGGAAGTTATTATTCATTTTTAACTAAGAAGGAAAAACAGTTTTAAATATAGTGGAAAACTGACAAAGACCGCAGAGAATATGCTAAATTTTTGTCTCTACTAATTTAATCTTGAGTAAAAAGATTGAGGAATTGGTAATATTGCGTTTGTTATTGGATGATAAGAAGCGTAATATTCTTACAGCTTTGAAGAAATTATGCTAAGAGACTATAATAAATTTATCGCAGATTATGGGTTGGATGTTAGTAGAAAGATACTTACTAACAATTTCGTAACTAGTAGTGTCACTAAGAAGAAGTTTCATGATTGTATATTTATTGAAGAGAATGCTACCGAGATAAAAATGTCTAAAGAATTCGAAGAACAGCTACAGTCTGAGAGTTTTTAGGGAATTGTTACAAGATTTGGTAGACTATAGAATTTACAGATATAATAAATATTACAAAGATAATTTATACAAAGATACTAATTTTTGTATTGTATGAGAAATATAGTTTCGAAGATATTTTGTAAATTATTTTCATGGGGAATTAACTACGTGCCACTCGCTATAGGGTGGTTATAAATACGATGAAAGAACGAAGACTTTGCCAGTGTTTATTAACTACGATATTGATGAAAATTCATTTAACCGAGATTATACACATGGATTTTTACCAGATAATGGATTTACTTCGATGTCGAAGCCGAGAAGGAATTTAGAATCGAAAAAGAGTGCGACTACTTCTATAATGGTGAAACAAAAATCTATCTATTTATGAGGGAAAAATAAAGATGATAAGGATGGAGCACGAATATTTTTATTTCCTAGGTGAGATGAAGACGATAGGAGAGACCCTAAATTAGTAGCCAGAGAAAAAGAAGCGGAGATACTGTAATTCAGTTCTTTTTATAAAATACAGACTCAATTCGTGAAGATATGTATGAATATTTCACGAGGATAGAATATAAAATATAATAGATTAAAGAGTAACTAAGACGAATTTGAGTTCATGGGAACTAGGATTTCATCTAGTTTCTCTTTTATTTTGTAATGTGGGGAATATATTGAATGTTTTTGGTTATTGAAAACTTTACAGTTTGATTGTAAAATATAAAATAATATAGGAGGTGGTATTCGATGAATATTTTCTTGAAAAATAAACTCTATAGGTTATTCACTATTTCATCGGCTTTTGGAAATGCTGGTAGGACGTTGTTTGATATTGCGTTTTATTATTTATGCGACAAGTTTACCAAATCCAGAATTAGCTGTGAGTATAGTGTCAATAGCCACGACATTGCCTTATATTATCTCGTTTATCCTAGGATATTTCTGAATCGGACAAAAGATAAGTACAATAGAATATTATCGACAAGGTTTTATCAGTTTTTATTGTTTACATTATTCGCTTTGGTGTGTATTTATAGAGTCCAATGGTGGATTTTTATTGTATTAGTATTTGTAAATGTAGTTGCAGATATTCTAGGCGGATATAATGGTTATTTATCAATGTCGATTAATACTAGATTAGTACGCAAAGAACAACTTAGTGAAGCATTAGCATTTATCAGTTCTATAAACAATACAATCTCACTTGCTGGGAAGCTGTTGGAGTATTTGTTTTAGGACTACTAAGTTACAATTATTCATACTTTGGAATGCTGAATGCAGCGCTATTTCTGATAGCATTTTTAATACTGGAAAAATATAAAAATGTGATGAAAGCAGAGGTTGGAAGTTTTAAAGTTAAGAATACAGAGATGGTGAGTACTAAAAGATTTTTAAAAGGATACTATTGAAAACTTTAAAAATACTTCGTAAGATAAAGAAAAATATAATTTTGTTATACTATTTTTAGGGATGAATTTTTATTCATCCGCAATGTTCGACTTACTTTTAGTGATTTTAGTAAAAAATGAGAGCTTATTATTTGGGAATGTAGCGTATACTATTACTTTATTAGAAATTGTAGAAGTACTTAGTACAATTGTTGGCGGAGTCTACCAAGTTAGTTTCTATAAAAAAACATGAATTTAAGAAATAATGCTATATTAGAAATAATTTTATTCATTATGTATATGGAAATCTACTGATACTGCAAAATAAATTTATACTCGTGATTTTTAACAGTAATAATAGGTTATTTCATGGAATATCAAATCAAAAACTGGATGCACTGATATTACAATCAGTACCCGAGGAAAACAAACATCGATATATAGTATTTTTAGTACGATAATTACTATTTCAGTACCAATAGGGACAACAGTTATATTATTTTTCGCTAATGCCATTAGTGCATCGTTTGCACTATAAGCTGTTAGTATTATTAATTTTTAGTTTTGGTATATTCATTTAGAGTTAAAGAGTAACGAAAAACAATCATAGATTTTTCTAAGGGGATAATTCTATTCATTACTTCTCGGATGAAAGAGTATGAGTTTAATGTTTCTATATTTTTAATGAATAGCTTATTGATTTTCTACGAATTTTTCTCATCAAATCCGAACCAAGCTGCTTCCATGAGTACCTTCCATATCCTTGATTAGAGCTAATCTTGGGTTGGCTGGAGTACATTGATCCTCGTAGCCATCCATAGCTAGAGTAGGTAGAGCAGCTTTGAGATGCTTCGTAGTCTACACCATGGTCTTTGAAGCACATTGGGTTCCTACACGTTTTCCTAATTCGAATACAGCTTGAGCGTAAGAATCAACTGCTTGTTCAGGAGTATCAGCTTTTAGTCCTAGCATACGAGCGATATCTTGGAGATCTCTCATCGGCTTGATAGTGTTCGTATTTTAGGGCCATGAGACTACTTTACCTGGACGAGTACCAGTATATTTGATTACGTATGGTAATAATGTTGCGTTAGTTTCACCGTGGACAGTGATGGAATTTACCACCAATTTTTGTGTGCCATTGGTGAAATTCCTAAGAATGCGTTAGCGAACGCCATACCAGCTAAACAAGATGCATTGTGCATTTTTCTCTAGCTTCTTTTATCAGATTCTTTAACAGATTTTCTAAGTTTTTCAAATACAAGTTTGATTGCACGAAGTGCTAATCCATCAGTATAGTCATTAGCAGGATAGAAGTATATGCTTCAGTTGCGTGTGTTAATACGTCCATACCTGTTGCAGCTGTTGGTCTAGCTGGTACTGTTTTGAACTAGTACTGGATCGACGATAGCAACGTGTAGAGTAATAGCATAGTCTGCTAACGGATATTTTTATCATTTTCTTTATCAGAGATTACTGCGAACGAGTGTAACCTCACTACCTGTACCTGATAGTTGGTACTAGCTATAAATGTAACTTTTTGACCCTAAGTGTGGATATTTAACAGTACGTTTTCTGATATCTGCAAATTTTTGAACAAGTTCTGTAAAATCAGCATCTGGTCTTTCGTAGAATAACCACATGATTTTTGCAGCGTCCATTGGAGAACCACCACCTAGTGCTACGATAGCGTTAGGTTTGAAAGTATTCATGATTTCCAATCCACGTTTTACTGTTGTGATATCTGGGTTAGGCTCTACTCCTGCAAATACCTCGTATTGAACTTTGTTTTTACGACGATTTAGTTGATCGATGATACGTCCTGCAAATCCAAGTTTAACCATAGATTCATCAGTTACGATCGTTACTCTCTCTAAACCCTCCATTTCGCTTAGATATTTGATAGCGTTAGGTTCAAAGTAAACTTTTGGAGGCAATTTAAACCATTGCATATTGTTATTTCTACGTCCGATTAATTTGATGTTAAGTAAGTTAATTGCATTAACATTTCCAGATACTGAGTTACGTCCATAACTACCACATCCAAGAGTTAGAGATGGAATAAATGCGTTGAAAACATCACCAATTCCTCCAAATGTAGATGGAGAGTTCCAAACTACACGACAAGCGCGAACAACTTTACCGAATTCTTCAGCAACTTCTTCATCTTGAGTGTGAATTGCTGCAGTGTGTCCTAAACCGTTGAATTCAACCATTTGTCTAGCTTTTTCTATACCATCTTCAGTGCTAGTAGATTTTAATACAGCTAGAACTGGAGATAGTTTTTCACGTGTAAGTGGTTCTTTAACGCCAACTTCACTACATTCAGCAGCTAAGATTACAGTTCCTTTTGGTACTTCGAATCCGGCTAATCTAGCGATTTCTGTAGCTGGTTTACCAACAATTACAGAGTTTAATTTAGCTCCACCACAGTTTTCTGAGTTTGCTTCTACACCGAATAGTAAGTTTTCTAATTTAGCTTTTTCTTCTTTATTTACGAAGTGAACTCTATGAGATTTCATGATTTTAACGAATTCATCGTATAGTTCTTTATCAACGATTGCAGCTTGTTCACTGGCGCAAATCATACCGTTGTCAAATGCCTTACTTAATACGATGTCATTAACAGCTTGTTTAAGTTTAGCGTCTTTGTGTACATAAGCAGGTACGTTACCAGCCCCAACACCTAGAGCGGGTTTTCCGCAAGAGTATGCTGCACGAACCATCGCATTACCACCAGTAGCAAGATTGTAGCTTCTCCATCGTGATTCATAAGTGCATGAGTACCTTCCATTGAAGGTTTTTCAATAAATTGGATACAGTTTTCAGGAGCACCTGCTTTAACTGCTGCATCACGAACGATACGTGCTGCTTGTTTAGAACATTCATTAGCAGATGGGTGGAAACTAAATATGATTGGATTACGAGTTTTTAAACAGATTAGAGATTTGAACACTGTTGTTGATGTTGGGTTAGTTGTTGGAACAACCCCACAAACAACTCCAACTGGTTCAGCTATTGCAGTAAGGCCGTCAACATCATCTTTATCGATTACTCCTACAGTTTTAGATCACGCATATAATTTACTATGTATTCACATGCGTAAAGGTTTTTAATAGCTTTGTCTTCAACAACACCGCGCCCAGTTTCCTCTACTGCTGCGACAGCTAATGGACCGTGAGCTTCAAGAGCTGCTACAGCGGCTGCTTGAACTATTTTGTCAATTTTCTCTTGATTTTCAATTTTTTTGAACTCATCCAAAGCAACTAACGCTTTAGATACTAATGTGTTTACTTCTTCAACTGGCTCTACAGTTTGTAATTTTTCTTTTTTCATGATATTTAACTCCTTTGATGCTCAGTTTATATTATAATAGAATAAAAATTTTCTATATTAAACTTATATCTATTGTTATAAACATCTTTTTATTTGATTACAACTATATTTTTAGCATCTATTTTTCAAACTTGTAAATAACTGTTATATAACTAAAAACTATATAAACTGTATATTTTTTATCAAGGCAAAAACAAGAATTCGTTTTCAGTTTCATGTATATTTTTAAAATAATAACTGTTATATAAATTAAATATATTATAATAAAGGTATTTTTAAATTTATTATAAAGAAATATTTAATTAATGATATATAACAGTATTTTTATTTAATACTTGTATGGAAAGTGAAATATAATGTTAAAAATAAAAATAAAACTAGTGATAATGATTATCGATAAATATTTTTGTAATTGGTATTATATTATAGAAGGATTTTTAGTGATAGATAAAAACTGTTTATAGATTAGATTAAGGATGAGGATTCGATTAAAATATTAACAAGTAGCTGTTAGCGAAAATGATATGGAATGTTAAAGAGTATTGTTGTTTGATTACTAAGAGAGATAATAAATATATTAATAAAAATTTATGGTGAAAAATATATAGTTATTAGTTGATTTTTTTATTTTTATACTTGATATAATAGTCGCTAGAGTAATTTTATTACTCCTTACTCTCTAATAGATTAGAGAGTCGCAAAGACCAAAAGGAGGTAACACACACATGAGAAAATATGAAGTAATGTTTGCTGTTCAACCACGTATCGATGAAGAAGCTAAAAAAGCTGTGGTTGATAGATTCGTAAATATTCTTTCAGAAGGTGCAGAAGCAGTAGAAGTTAAAGATTTAGGTAAAAAACGCCTTGCTTATGAAATCGAAGACTTCAGTGATGCTTACTACTATGTAGTAGAATTAACTTCAGCAACAGATGCGTCTACAAAAGAATTCGATCGTTTAGCAAAAATTAGCGATGACATCATCCGTCACATGGTAGTAAGATTAGAAAAATAAGGGGTGAAATACTATGGTAAATCGTGTAGTATTAGTAGGTAGATTAACTAAAGATCCAGAATTGAGATATTCTAATTCGAATATTCCAATGGTTTATTTTACAGTAGCTGTAAACAGAACATTCACTGATCAAAATGGTCAAAGACAAGCAGACTTTATTAGACTGTGTAGCTTTTAGAAAGCAAGCAGAAAATATGGCACGTTTCTTAGGACGTGGAAGTCTGATTTCTGTTGAAGGTAGAATACAGACTAGAAATTATCAAGGTAAAGATGGAAACACAGTTTATGTTACTGAAGTAGTAGCAGAAACTGTTCAATTCCTTGAATCTAAAAACTAGCTCACATAGTAGACAAAACAATGGTTTTGACTCAATGAGTTTTAATCAACCTCAATCACAACCAGCGTATAATAACAATAATCAAAATTATTATAACAACAATACTAATCAAAACTTTGGACAAGCTAATTCAGCTATGCAAGATTTTATTAATGATAGTTCATCATTCTCTGATTTTGGGGAAAACTTCCCAAGTAATCTAGATGATGACTTCATGCAGGATGTAGTAAATCCGTTTAAAGAAGACTAAAATTACATAGGAGGACATGCACAATGGCAGTAACTAACAATCGTCGTAACAACATGCGTCGTCGTAAAAAAGTATGTTATTTCACTAAAAATAACGTAGAATTTATCGACTACAAAGATGTAGAATTACTTAAAAAATTCATTTCTGAACGTGGAAAAATCTTACCACGTCGTGTAACAGGTACTTCAGCTAAGTACCAAAGAATGTTAACTACAGCAATTAAAAGAGCTAGACACATGGCACTTTTACCATACGTAGTAGACGAAAAATAAGAATAAGAGTGAAAAAGATGAGCTTAGGCTTGTCTTTTTTTTGTGCTTTGATATAATAATAGGTGAAATATAGCAGAAAATATTGATTATAGTAGGGGGAGAGAAGTGATGGAGTTAAAGAGATTAGATGAGACTAAAGTGTTAAAAGATCCAGTACATAGTTATATTCATATTCATTATGAAGTAATTTGGAATTGTCTTGATAGTAAGGAGTTTCAAAGATTACGCCGTATAAGACAATTAGGGGGAGATTTTCAAGTATATCCAACAGCTGAACATTCTAGGTTTTCTCATTCGCTAGGTGTTTATGAGATTGTTAGAAGAATGGTTACTGAGGTTAAATCACTTTGTGTTGAATTAACAGAATATGACAAAAGTTTGCGTGATGCTTGCTGGACTTTTGCATGATGTAGGTCATGGTCCGTTTTCTCATGCATTTTGAGCATGTATACTAATCATAGTCACGAGGAATATACAGCAAAAATAATATTAGGTAATACAGAACTTAATGCTATTTTAAGAACTGTTTCAGAAAAATTGCCGCAAGATATAGTCTCTATTATTCAACATACTCATGAAAATGATATACTTAATCAGATTGTTTCAGGTCAACTAGATGCTGATAGAATGGATTATTTATTACGTGATTCTTATTTTACAGCGACGAGTTATGGACAGTTTGATCTTGAAAGAATATTACGTACAATGCGTGTAAGGAAAAAAACAGCTGAGGGAAGAAAGGTAATTGTCGTTAAATATACTGGTATTCATAGTGTAGAAGACTATATTATGGCAAGATACCAAATGTACTGGCAAGTTTATTATCATCCTGTAGCTAGAAGTTATGAGGCGGTATTTATTCAACTATTTAATAGATTGAAGGATATTTTTCAAAGTGATAAAGATTATTTTTGAAGATATGAAGGTGTTGATTCCATTTTTAGAAAATCTGAAGTGAGTGTAGATGAATATTTTAAACTGGATGAAAATTCACTATTATATTGTTGTGCTCTTATTCAAGATAAAGAAGATAAAATTGCTGCTGATTTAGCAAGAAGATTGCAAAATAGAAACTTATTTGAGTATGTAGATTATAACGAAGAAAATCTAGCTCAGATTAAAAAAATATGCTTAAGGAAAATAACTTTGGATGAGCGCTATTATTTAAAGAAATTGAGAATATAGAAGCAAGTGTTTATAGTCCATATAAAGGTAGAAAAATATTAATTGAAAAAAATTAAATGGTGATATAGTGGCCTTAGAAAAAAAGCTAGTACTATAGTGGAATCTATAACTAAAGGGCAGACTAAGAAAGAGGGGACTATATTTTTTTCCCAGATAATAAACATAAAAGATCAAGGTAATTAAGATGATAATAATTTTCTTTCATCGATTACCTTTGATTTTTTTAATTTAGATTGTTTATAAAATTATTCTGAGTATATTCTTTTTAAATTATCAGAAAATAAAAAGATTTTTAATTTACTATTGATTTTAATTTTCTGAAATGATATAATCTTATTTAAACAATAAAAATTATAAATTTTAACAACAAAGGAGAGATGTAAAAATGTTTGAATTAGCAAATGTAGCAAGACCAGGGGTAAGTGAATATATTTCAGGAAGTGGGGCATTGTCTGCACTTGATAATAGATTAGAAGGGTTTAAGACTCCTTTGATTGTTACTGGAGAAAAATCTTACGCAGCATTTACGAAGTTTTATAAAGGTAATAGAGAGTTTAGAGTAGCAAAATATGATGGTTCGGCATCTTTTGAGGATATGCAACGTATTGCTGATGAATATGGAGAAGGTGTTGATGTTGTCCTTGGAGTAGGTGGAGGACGTGTTATCGATACTGCTAAAGGAGTAGCGCAAAACTTAAATGTTGAGTATATGACAGTACCGACAGTAATCGCAACTTGTGCACCTTATGCACCTGTAGCTGCGGTTTATCATCCAGATCACACATTTAGAGAGGTTGCATATTTTAAACGTACAGCTTATGCTTGTGTCGCAGACTTAGACTTATTATTAGAATCACCAAAAGAATATTTCGTAGCGGGAATTGGAGATACTTTAGCTAAATGGTATGAAGCAGTAGTATTAGTAGAGAGAAATAATAAAGTTTAATGATCCTTTTGTAAGAATGGGATTAGAAGCAGCTAAAATCACTCGTGATGTTCTTCTTACGTGATGCTAACGGTGCATTAGAAGCTATGGAAAAAGGTGAAGTTACTGAAAGTTTTAAAAATGCTGTAGACACAGTATTTGCTATCTCAGGGTGTGTTGGATGTTTCGGTGTTCACTATGGACGTATGGCAGGAGCTCACGCAGTGCACAATGGTATGAGTTTAGTTAAAGAAACACATTCTGTATTGCATGGAACAAAAGTATCTTATGGTATCTTAGTTCAATTACTTGCTGAAGGAAAAAGAGAAGAAGTTGAGAAACTTGTTCCATTCTATAAAGCTAATGATCTAGCTTATAATTTAGCTTGTGTTAATGTAACAGAAGATGTAGAAGAAAAAATGCAAAAAATTGCTGAATTTGCAGCTAGTGAAAAAGAAACATTTAAACTTGCGGTTGATGTTTGTACACCGGAAGTTGTAGTAGCTGCAATGAAAGAATTAGAAGAATTAACAAAAATAATAATATGAAAAGACCTCAGATATTTTAATCTGAGGTCTTTAGTTTTGATGTTTTTATAAGTTATTTTTTTAATATTGGGACTAGCATAGCATTACTAATGTTTTTGTGCAGTATCATCTTGAAGTAGGTAATTAACGATTTCGTAACCGAAATAGAAATAGCTACAGCTGCGCCTTGAGCAGTGATTACATTTTTATCAACAATTACCGCTTTTTTTCGTTATTGTATGTTTTTGCAGTTTATTTCCTTATCGAATCCTGGATAAGAAGTTACTTCTTTATCTTCTAGAATGCCCTGCTTTACTTAGTACGATAGGAGCAGCACAGATGGCAGCAACCAATTTATCAGCATTTATACATTTCTTGATAGAAATTTGATAATTTTTCTCATTATCACGAAGTAACGTACTTCCAGGCATTCCACCTGGGATTACTATTGCATCATAATCAAGAATATTATCGATATCATCAATTTTTTTATCTACTATTATTTTTTTACGTCATGTGAGCTAGTTATATAGTCTTCGTTGTTTTGCAGAGATTAGATCAACGTGAATATTAGCACGACGTAGTATATCTAGTGGTGCAATTAATTCTAATTCTTCACTTCCATTTTCAACGAATAAAGCAACTTTTTTTAGTCATAAAGAAAATCCTCCTAATGGGTATTGTATAGTATAGTTATAGAATAAAAATGAGTTTTCTGCAAATAGTTTTGTCTGAGTATTTAGTGGTGATAACAAAATTGAACTACATTTTGTGTAGTAAATGGACTATAGGACTACTGAGTGACCAAAAATCGTGATTTCAAGAAACGATTTTGTGAGTCACGCAAAGGTTTATTAGATATCTCAAAAGCTTTTATAAAGTGAATTTAGATATCAGTAGACCACTGCGTCTATGAGTTTTTCATGTAAACTATTTATAAAATCTAGTACTTTTTCGTCAGCTCCGTCCTTCACCACTATAAGAGTATCGAAAAAAATATAAGAGAAATTCTATACTTATTTTCTTTCTTTATTTTTAATTTTTATTGTATTTTAGAAGAAAAATCAACCACCTACGGAAGATGGTTGATTGTGTTTAAACTCAATATTAATTATTTAGAAATTTCTAATACTCCGTATCCAGTGTCACGGCGTTTATATACTACAGAAATTTCATTTGTAGTGTTATCTAAGAATGCGAAGAAATCGTGTCCTAGAAGTTCCATTTGGAATACAGCTTCTTCTCTTGTCATTGCTTCAACTTTAAGTTGTTTAACTTTGCCAAAGATCTAAAGTAGTTTCTTCAGCTTCTTCTAACTCGCTAGTAAGAATATTTTCTTCAACAAATCCTTTTTTTCACGACCTTTTCTATTGATTTTTAGTTTTGTGTTTTTCTCATTTGACGTTCAAGTTTGTCAACAACTAAATCAACAGCAGCGTATAAATCTTCGTTTGTTTCTTCAGCTCGAAGTGTTACACCTTTAAGTGGTACAGTGATTTCGATTTTTTTCTTATTATTTTTTTGTATACTTTAGCATTAGCGTAAACGTTTGCTTCTAAACTGTCAGCAAAAGTATTTTTTTCTAATTTAGAAACTTTATTTTCAATATACTCTCTGATTGCTTGAGTAATTTCTAAATTTTCTCCTCGTACTTGATATCTTAACATTTTTAAAGCACTCCTTTCATAAAGCAGATTAGCTACTTTATAGGGGGTTCCCCCTTTTTTATAGTTTTTATTATACCACTTTTTGATAACGTTAGCAATATAGTTTGCATAAAAATGTCACTTTTTATAAAATGTACATTTATTTTTGCTTTATAAATATTTTTTTGTTAAAATAAAAATTAAATATAGATGTTATGTGGTTAACTAGGAATATTAGAAACTTAAAATGTTAACTAAATGAGGAAATTTACTGAAAATATTTTTGATAAAAAAATTTACAGATAAGGGGTAATAGAAAAATGTTTTTTTAGGAATACTGTGAATTTATAGAGGCGATTTATATAGTTTATTATTCAAAAATGAGTAATAATGATAAAAAAATATAAATTATAGAAAAAAATTAAAAAGAGCTATGATAATTTTGGAGAAATCAATTCAGATTTTGATGAAATATATAATGAAATAATGACAGGGGCAGTCTATACTCTAAAAAGAGAGTGATTTAACTTTTTTTAAGGAGGTATAATGGACTGCTTTTTATCTATATCCAAATTACTAAAAATGAATATTAAACTTCATTGTTTAGATAATTGTCAATATATAAGTAAATTGTATTCAGTAAATGAAGATAAAGGTAGGTTTCACTGTTTGCAATGTGATAATAAAGATCAGCAACAATTTTTTACATTTATTAATAAAAATCAGAAAGTTACATATTGTAGAAGATGTATAAATTTTGGGAGAAGTGATGATTATTTTATAAAGTTTCATATAAATATCCCAATATCAAATCTAAAAATACCGGAAAAACCAAGTGTTGAGTTAAGCGATGTTCAGGAAGAAGCAAGTAAGACTTTAGTGGAGAACATAGAGAGTGCAAAGAGTACTTTAATCTGGGCTGTTTGTGGAGCGGGTAAGACAGAAATAGTTTATGATGCTATATATCATGCAATCTTTGGATAATAAAAACATATGCTTAGCAATTCCAAGAAGAGATGTAGTCAAAGAATTATCTGAAACGATTTGCTCGTGATTTTTAGAGGTTATCCAATGAGTGTTTTACATGGTGAGAGAAAAGACTTTTGGAGATTCGAAATTTTCTATATTATGACTACTCATCAACTTGTTAAGTATTACAATTACTTTGATATTGTTATTATTGATGAGGTGGATGCTTTTCCCGTATTCTGGTGATGAATGTTTAGAAAAATGGCGCTAAAACGAGTTTGAAAGATGATGGTGTTCTTGTATTTCTTTCAGCGACACCTTCTGAAATAGTGAAAATCTAGTGTTTGATGAAGTTATAAAAATCCCTATAAGGTATCACAGATATTTGTTACCTGTTCCGAAAATAAAAAAATTGAAAAGCCTGAAGTGTTTGATTTTTTTCTAGAAAAGTCACAATTTCTAGCAAAAATTCATTAAAGAAAAATTGAGAAAAGGATAGACGAATATTTAATATTTGTTCCTGAAATAGGTATGTGTGAGACGGCTGTCTTATATTTTAAAAAATGTATTTCCGAGGAAATAATGATAGACTTCGTCTATAGTGGAGATGAAAATAGAAGTGAGAAAATCCAGAAATTTTATAATAGAGAACTAGATATTCTCATTACGACAACGATATTAGAACGTGGTGTGACTTTTGATTATTTAGATGTAGTGGTTTTTGATGCAAAGCATATAAATTTTACAAAGTCTGCATTAATTCAAATTTCAGGTAGGGTAGGTAGAAAGGACTATGATAATTCAGGTGATGTTGTATTTTTAGCGGATAGTATAACTAGGGATATGAAAGCTGCTATTAAAGAGATTGAGTATATGAATAATCTTGCGAAATATAGAAAGTTGAACAGGAGGTAAGATATGAAGTGTAGTTTTTGTGGTTTAGAAATAAAGAAAAAGTTGGGGTTTGATACATTATTTGAAAAAAAAGAGGATTTTTATCTTTGTACTAGCTGTAGGGAACATATTGATATAAATGTCCTGGAAGTAGGAGAATATACTTTTGTATTATTTTTGCTGACTATGAATTTTTAAAAGATGAAATCTATTCTATAAAAATATTTTCGGAGATGTGGCTTGTGCAGTAAAAATTTAAAAATCTTCTAGATAAGTTTTTTTCTTTAAATAATTTTGATTTAGTGACGATTGTTCCCAGCAAATGAGATTAGGGAGATTATTCGAGGGTTTGATCATATTGAACAAGTTTGTAAGTTATGTGATGTGAACTACAAGAAAATTCTTAGTTGTGATTATAGAAAGAAACAGTCTAAAACTTCATAAAGAAAGAAAGGAGAAATAGGTATCATCTTTTATGCGATGAAATGACTTTAGGAAGTATTGAGTCTGTTTTGATAATAGATGATATATATACGAGCGGAAATACTTTATTAGGATGTGCTAAAACTATAAAAAGAAGCCTATCCAAATATAAAAAAATAAGTTTTTTTAACGTTATCGAAAGTAATCTAACAAATAATCTGAGTATTTTTTTCTTAACAACATATGATTTTTGTGGTATAATGTTTAAGTTGAATTTTTAAACATAGTTATACTACTTTTAGATTCGATATTTTTATGAAAAATTATATAGTTAGGAGATGGTTAAAACAAAAATTTTATTTTTCACTTATAATGATCGCATTAATTCTAATTTTGGTAATCTTTTTATCTAAGAAATTCGAATTGAATAAGGATCAAATTATTATATTTTTGGATATTAGTTTTATTCTGGTCTGCGATAAGTATTATACGTGCTTATAGAAAGTTATACGCGATTACACCGATAGAACAAGGTGGACTTTCTTTAACACCGGTACTCGCAGCTCAAATAGCAGCCGGATATGGACTTATGAGTTTAATAGTAAGGTTGCCGATGTTTTTAGCGAGCGATATTTTTTTCAAAAAGACGTAAAATATTCGTTCAAATTTCTCTATTTTTATTAATAGTGACTTCATTTTTTTAGTAGCATTTAACGGTAGCTATATTACGTTATACTTATCTTCTTTATCATTAGGGGATAAGTGCCACAATGCTTGCTTTGTTCAATGTTATTTTTTCTCAGAAACTTTTTTTCTAGAGATAAGGCAGCAGTATCGGTATCGATACTATCTGTTGCACCGTTATTAGCTGAATTTATCGCAGCACCTATACAATATGTCTTTACTATGAATACATATAAACATTTTGACTATATGTGGATAGTAGCAGGTATTATCGCGGTAATTACGTTTATATTATCATTTATGATGAAAGATTATCGCCCTGTCGATAGTGATTTTTCATTTGATAAGGTGAAGGTAGTAATTAAACATAAGAGTTTTATCTATATTTGTTTAATAGCATTATTGCTTTCATTTATTAAGTTTGCTACAAGTGGAGCAAACATGATTACTTACGGTAAAACAGAGCTGAATATGACGCCGCTAATGCTTGCGTATATGGATGCAGTCTTTGCAGTACCTCAGCTAATTGCTGGAGTTCTTGTTGGAGTGTACTTTACGAGAAAATGGGGTATTCAAAAAACTCTATTATTCTTACTAGGATGTTCATTAGCGTTCTATATTATAGCGTTATATGTTAATAACCCGTATGTTATTTATTTTTAGTTATATCTTAAATGGATTAGGATATGGTGGTGCTTATAATGCACTTATTTCTCTTGCTATGCAATATTTCGATAGAGAATATCGTAATGTAAGTATGGGAATCTATCAAGCATTCTTCGCATTAGGTATCTATTATGGAGATTATGTGTATGTTTGGATAGGTAAACATATTAAAAAAATGGCTTTACTTGGTTTTCACACAAAAGTAAATCTATTTTTCCTTATTGTTATAGGATAACTTTAATAAGTATGCTTATGGTTAAATTAAAAGTTAGAGATAATTAAAAAAAGTTGATTCACAATTTTGTGAGTCAACTTTTTTATATTCTATATTTTTATTATCCGCCGATTAAATCTCCACGAATATATCCTGTGTAGCTTCCGTAATCAACATAGGCCCAAGATTCACCATCTGAATTAGTTTCAAGAGATCTTATTGTAACAGCCGCACCACCTTTTATTGATGTTATTATTCTACTAGTGTCATTTTTGTCACTTCTTAGATTAACCCCGACAGATGGTTTTACATAAGCTGTACGTCCAGCTAATACTATGACTTCTTTTCGTCTATGATAGAACTTGAAGAACTAGATGAACCTTCTTTTACGATAATAGTTTCTTTTTTTCTTTTAGCTTTTTCATTTAATCCGTTAACGGTGAATGTACGTTTGAATTCTCCTGTTGTTTTCAGTTTTAATTTATTTACAGTATTTTTATTTAGAGTAATAGTAACTTCAACTTTGTCACCATTTTTTAAGTTACTTTGTTTACTGAATGAAATATCTGGATTTGATAATAAATTAGAAATTTCCGCGCTAGAATTTGCAACTTCAGGAACTTTTTAATATCAACTTCAGGTTTTCCTTCACCCTTCTGCTCCGTATGTGACGAAAATTAACTTCGTAAGTAGCTAAGTCGATAACATTTTTCTTTTTTAAGGAATTTATTATATCCAAAGTATAAGGCTACTACTAGAACAACGAAATGTAATGATTGCTGTTAAAGACAACTGGAAGGATACTTTTTCTTTTCTTTAGGTTCTTCCATGTACATTGGAGGAACGTTGTAGTTTAGTTGATTGTTGAAAATTTTGTTGTTGATTATTGTAGTTTTGTTGCTGATCAAAATTTTGGTATTGAGTATTTTTGATATTGCTGATCATATCCTTGGTTGTTATATTGTGTATTGTCAAAATTTTTGATTATTGTAGTTTTGATTATTATAATTCTGGTTATTTGGACCTTGATTATTTCTATTCATTAAATTTCTCCTTTTATTATAATATTTTAGTTTTGCATAGTCTCCACCAGGAGCGTTAAGGTACTCTTCTAGTGAAATATTTTTTTCGTAAATTGTTTTGGCTACGTCTTCACCTACATAGCGAATGTGCCAACTTTCTTCCATGTAACCAGTTTTTTCAACGAACTGAGGTTTATATCTAACGATAAAACCGTATTTATGAGCGATTTTTGTCTAACCATTCTGCTGCTTTCTTACTGCTTTCGCTAGTTCCTTCAGCTCCTAAAAGTTGTCCTTGATTATCAATAAGGTCAAAAACTAACCCAGTTTGGTGTTCGCTATACCCAGGTCGTGCTGAGAACCTATCAGCTTCTTGTTTATCATGTGAAGCAACATAGTTGTTGTAAAGTCCAGCCTGTGTATCGTAAGCTCTAAAACCAGAAACTTGATTAGAGACGTTTAATCCCTAATAGCTTGAGCGTCACTAATTAATTTATTTGACTTTTTGTCGTGCTGTAGGATTTTCTCCAGGATTATAGTTAGCTGGCAGTGGATGTTTTTTGTTAGCTAGCACAATGCCGTTGATAACAGTAGGTTGAGTAACAGTTTCTGGAGTTTTTCCGTTAGTTGACGGAGTATCTTCGCTGTTTTTATTTGTCTTATTATTTTCTTTAGTAGTAGAAGATTTTGTATTATCTTTTTGAGTAGTTTGACTAGGTGTTGTTGATTTATCATCTTTTAGTTAGATAATAATAACCACCTAATGCTAAAATTAATACTACTAAAGTAACAGTAACAATAGTAATAATATATTTTCTTCATAAAAATATGCCTTTCGCTTAATATAGTAAATGTATTTAATAAAAATTAATACAATAAATACGAGATAAAGTATAACTCTTATTAAATATCATAAGTTGAATAGCCTATTTTGTCAATTATAAAACATAGTTTTTCTTAAAAATAAATAGAAAATAATGAAGTAATCTTAAATTTCTAAAATATTAATGAAAATAGTTAAGTGATGTTGTTTTTCTATGAAATTTACAAGATAAAATAAAGGGATTTGTTACAAACAGTAAAAAGATTTATATTATCTTTCAACAAAAGTTAGAATTATTATTTGTGATAATACAAGAATTTTTTTAAAACTTTAAATGAAAAATAATTAATACATATATTGAGATTGATTATTAATACTTGATGATTGCAATATTGGAAAATGTACTAATAAATAGTAACAAAAATAAAATAATATCAGCTATAAAATTAATTAATAGAATAGTGAAATAAATATAACACTTGAATTATTTTTGACTAATACAGCATAAGAGGTTTATTTACATAAATATTTATGAAAACAAGTATTTCTCGTGTGATAAAAATCTTACATAAAAACATGATTTTTTGCCTGATTTATATCAGGGTAAGTAATTTTAACATCTAAAAATAAAAAGAAAAATAAAAACTTAATATTTTTAAAACTGATTAAACAAGGAGTTAAAGATTGATGTTACGCATTTTTTTACAACGTTTTCTTTAAAATATATATATTAATATGTTTTGTAACGTATATAAAAACGTTTTAAAAAGTATTGACATATAGCAGATACGGGTGTATATTTTTAGACAATAATTGTATATTATTAACATAAATGCTGCCGGTTTTTAGGTGAACATTTTGTGACAAATCATAACAGGTTTTTTAATAAATGGACCTAAAAATACATTTATTGCAGGGAAAAGGAGTTTAACAATGAAGAATAAATCAAAAACTAATTGGAAGATAGATGAAAATACTACCGAGAAGTTTAATCGTTACGGTATTCGTAAGTATAACGTAGGAGCCGCAAGTGTTGCGATATTATCAGGGCTTTTCTTTTTAGGAGGAGCTGACGCTCAAGCAGCTGAAACTGGTTCATCTCAAACAGCAACACAAGCTGTTGCAACAGAGAGTGGAAGTAGTGCCACGGCTAATTCGTGGGAAAAGGCTATAACAACGGTTGTAGAAAAAGATAAATACACTAATGTAGCAGCTACTGGTACAGAAAATAAAGCAGTTGAAACTGTAGCACCTAAGGCTGTAGAAGCTCAAGCTACACCTAAAGAAGCAGTAGCTACAGCACCAAAAGCTGAAACTAGAGAAACTAGCACTGATAGAGCTGTTTCTAGTACAGAAGGATACAGTGGATTCAGAGCAGCTAGAAGACGAGGACCAAGTCGTCCTGCTCCGAGCCAACCAACAAGTCATCCAGCGGCAACACCTACTAATACAGTAAATGCATCAGCAGGAGCAACAACTAATCATAATAAGGTTGAACGTTTAAGACTTGAAGATGCAGTTGAACCAACAGATATAAGTAATGGTACTCATACATTTAGAGGTGAAGGAACTGCACGTGGAGCTCATCCAATTTATTATGATGTAACAACAACTCGTAGAGGAAACGGTATTGATGTGTCTATTAATTACCAAAGCCCTGGAAGTGGAGAATTTGTAAGAAATAATTTTATCCTTCACACAGGTAATGGTTTTGCTGCACCACAATTAAGAAGTGTATCAGGGACTAATGGGAATCCTAGTATTGTTAAGGGGCAAAACTTTATGTCTCATTCTGGATATACTTTAGCAAGTTCAGTAGATACTAGACAAAATCAATTAATAAAATTCTTCTTACCTTTCAGTAATGTAAATGGAGATCTATCATTTAGATTACAACCAACGACATTTAACGTTAACCAAGGTGGAGGAAGTGAAGCTACTATTAATGACCCTTATAGTAATTCAAACTATTACTTTAAAGAGCGTCCATTATACTTAGATGCAAACCCAACAGGAGGGGCTGCAGGAAGAAGAACTTTTACTGAAGCGATTGACTTCAAAACAATCTATCTACCAACAACTAAATTGGCAGAAGGTGAAACAAAAAGTTAGAGACGGTGTTAATGGTGAACGTCAAATAACTTATAAAGTACATAAATTCGGAGAAGAAACAGTTCTAGGATTACCAATTAGTAATACTATTTCAAGAGAAGCACAGCCACGTATTGTTCAAATTGGTGTAGCAAAAGACTTAGTAGAAAAACCAGAAGTAGTAAAAACCTAGAGTTGATCAAAAATAAAGTTGGTGATACTAATCACTTAACATTCTACTTAGATAAAGATGGAAATAGTATCTATAATGAAGGTGTAGATGAACTTATTCAAAATATAGATATTAAAGATGGAGCAAAAGGTGAAAAAGGAGACCGAGGAGAACGCGGACTAACTGGAGCACCAGGAGCAAAAGGTGAAAAAGGGGATCGAGGAGAACGCGGATTAACTGGAGCACCAGGAGCAAAAGGTGAAAAAGGAGACCGAGGAGAACGCGGATTAACTGGAGCACCAGGGCGAAAGGTGAAAAAGGAGACCGAGGAGAACGTGGATTAACTGGAGCACCAGGAGCAAAAAGGTGAAAAGGAGACCGAGGAGAACGCGGACTAACTGGAGAAGCAGGACGTGATGGAGTTACTCCAACAGTTACTGTTAAAGATAATAAAGCTGATGGTACACACACGATCACTATTAATGATGGTAGAGGAAATGTGACTAATACTGTTGTAAGAGATGGATTTGATGGAAAATCTCCATTAGTTGCAACAAATAGAAATGAAGAAGCTAAAACAACAACAGTTATTTTCTATTATGATGAAAAATGGTAATAATGAGTTAGATAATTCAGATAAAAAATTAAAAGAAGTTGTGATTGCAGATGGTGCAAAAGGTGAAAAAGGTGACAAGGGAGCGACTCCTAAAGTTACAACTGCTCGTGGAGCAGACGGCCGTAGTACTGACATTACATTTACTGTTCCTGGAGAAGAGCCTGTTGTAGCTAACATAAAAGATGGTAAAGATGGACGTACACCAACTATTGACTTAAATGCCTTAGCAGAAGCAGCAGTGAGAATTAATAATCAAAGAAGTGGAAGAGTAAGAAGAGCATTAGCAGATGCCCCATCTACCGCACCAGCATCACAACCAGTAGAGGGTACTCGTATTACAGCATACTATGATAATAATGGTAACGGTAAATACGATCCAGGTGTGGATGAATTAATTGGTACAAGTGATATCTTGAATGGTACAAATGGACGTAATGGTGCAGATGGAGCTTCTGGAGCAGACGGACGTAACGGTGCTGAATTACTGAGTGGAGCTACTGCGCCAATTGCTAAAGATGGTAAAGACGGTGACACTTATATCGATGCAACTACTGGTGATGTTTACAAAAAAGAAGGCGAAAACTGGAAGCAAATCGGTAATATTAGAGGACCACAAGGTCTTAAAGGTGATAAAGGACAAGATGGAGCTCAAGGACCACAAGGTATAAAAGGAGAAGCAGGACCACAAGGACCACAAGGTCTTCAAGGTCGTGACGGACGTGAAGGGATCCAAGGACCAGCAGGACGCGATGGACGTGATGGGCAGCAGGACGTAGACGGAAGAGACGGACGCGATGGAAAAGATGTATTAAACGGAAAAGTAAATCCAGAACCAAAAACAAAGGTAAAAGACGGAGATAAATACGTAAATACAGAAACAGGAGACGTATTCGTTAAAAAAATAACGGAACATGGGAAAAAGAAGGAAACATCAAAGGACCAAAAAGGAGACAAAGGGAGAACAAGGTCTTCAAGGACGCGATGGACAAGCCGAGCTCAAGGACCAGCAGGACGCGACGGACGTGATGGAGCCGCAGGACGTGACAGGAAGAGACGGACGCGATGGAAAAAGATGTATTAAACGGAAAAAGTAAATCCAGAACCAAAACAAGGTAAAGATGGAGATAAATACGTAAATACAGAAACAGGAGACGTATTCGTTAAAAATAACGGAACATGGGAAAAAGAAGGAAACATCAAAGGGCCAAAAAGGAGACAAAGGAGAACAAGGTCTTCAAGGTCGTGACGGACAAGACGGAGCTCAAGGACCAGCAGGACGTGATGGACGTGATGGAGCAGCAGGACGTGACGGAAGAGACGGACGCGATGGAAAAGATGTATTAAACGGAAAAAGTAAATCCAGAACCAAAACAAGGTAAAGACGGAGATAAATACGTAAATACAGAAACAGGAGACGTATTCGTTAAAAATAACGGAACATGGGAAAAAGAAGGAAACATCAAAGGGCCAAAAGGAGACAAAGGAGAAAAAGGTCTTCAAGGTGAACGCGGTCAAGATGGAGCCCAAGGACCAGCAGGACGCGACGGACGTGATGGAGCCGCAGGACGTGACGGAAGAGACGGACGCGATGGAAAAGATGTATTAAACTGGAAAAGTAAATCCAGAACCAAAACAAGGTAAAGATGGAGATAAATACGTAAATACAGAAACAGGAGACGTATTCGTTAAAAATAACGGAACATGGGAAAAAGAAGGAAACATCAAAGGACCAAAAGGAGACAAAGGAGAACAAGGTCTTCAAGGACGCGATGGACAAGCCGGAGCTCAAGGACCAGCAGGACGCGACGGACGTGATGGAGCCGCAGGACGTGACGGAAGAGACGGACGCGATGGAAAAGATGTATTAAACGGAAAAGTAAATCCAGAACCAAAACAAGGTAAAGACGGAGATAAATACGTAAATACAGAAACAGGAGACGTATTCGTTAAAAATAACGGAACATGGGAAAAGAAGGAAACATCAAAGGGCCAAAAAGGAGACAAAAGGAGAACAAGGTCTTCAAGGTCATGACGGACAAGACGGAGCTCAAGGACCAGCAGGACGTGATGGACGTGATGGAGCAGCAGGACGTGACGGAAGAGACGGACGCGATGGAAAAGATGTATTAAACGGAAAAGTAAATCCAGAACCAAAACAAGGTAAAGACGGAGATAAATACGTAAATACAGAAACAGGAGACGTATTCGTTAAAAATAACTGAACATGGGAAAAGAAGGAAACATCAAAGGACCAAAAAGGAGGACAAAGGAGCTCAAGGTGTTCAAGGTGAACGTGGACAAGCCGAGCCCAAGGACCAACAGGACGCGATGGACGTGATGGAGCCAGCAGGACGTGACGGAAGAGACGGACGCGATGGAAAAAGATGTATTAAACGGAAAAAGTAAATCCAGAACCAAAAACAAGGGTAAAAGATGGAGATAAATACGTAAATACAGAAACAGGAGACGTATTCGTTAAAAATAACGGAACATGGGAAAAAGAAGGAAACATCAAGGACCAAAAAGGAGACAAAAGGAGAACAAGGTCTTCAAGGACGCGATGGACGAAGCCGGAGCTCAGAGGACCAGCAGGACGCGACGGACGTGATGGAGCCGCAGGACGTGACGGAAGAGACGGACGCGATGGAAAAAGATGTATTAAACGGAAAAGTAAATCCAGAACCAAAACAAGGTAAAAGATGGAGATAAATACGTAAATACAGAAACAGGGAGATGTACGTTAAAAATAACGGAACATGGGAAAAAGAAGGAAACATCAAAGGACCAAAAAGGAGACAAAGGAGAACAAGGTCTTCAGGACGCGATGGACAAGCCGGAGCCCAAGGACCAGCGGGACGTGATGGACGTGATGGAGCAGCAGGACGTGACGGAAGAGACGGACGCGATGGAAAAGATGTATTAAATGGAAAAGTAAATCCAGAACCAAAACAAGGTAAAGACGGAGATAAATACGTAAATACAGAAACAGGAGATGTATTCGTTAAAAATAACGGAACATGGGAAAAAGAAGGAAACATCAAAGGACCAAAAGGAGACAAAGGTCTTCAAGGTGAACGTGGACAAGACGGAGTGCAAGGACCACGTGGACCACAAGGTGAAGTAGGACCACAAGGACCAAAAGGAGAAGACGGAAAAACTCCAGAAGTAACTGTAAAACCAGGAAAAGATGGTAACAGCTCTGATATCACATTCACTGTACCAGGAAAAGATTCTGTAACAGTAAATGTGAAAAATGGAGAAAATGGTTTAAACGGAAAAACTCCAAAAGTTGAGTTATTACGTGTTGAAGGACAAAATGGTAATCCATCACATACAATCGTTACATTCTACACAGATGAAAATGGAGATGGAAGATATACTCCAGGAACTGATGAACTTCTAGGATCAGAAATGATTAAAGATGGGGCAAAGGGCAGATGGACGTGATGGTAAATCACTAGTAGCTGTTAAGACTGGAACTGAAACAAAAGTTTATCAAGAAGATCCAGCTAACCCAGGACAACCATTAACCCTGAAAAACCATTAGCAGTTATAAAAGATGGTCTAAATGGAGTATCACCAACAGTGACAGCTGTTCGTAAAGAAGATGGAAATAAAGGTGTAGAAATTACAATAGATAACCATGATGGTTCACAACCTACTAAAGTTCTTATCAATGATGGAGCTAAAGGTGAAGCAGGACAAGATGGAAACACACCTACTGTTACAACTCAACGTGGAGCAGATGGACGTAGCACGATTGTTACGTTTACTACACCAGGTAAAGATCCAGTATCATTCGTTGTTAAAGATGGTAAAGATGGACGTACACCACATATTGACTTAAATGCATTAGCAGAGGCAGTGAGAAGAGGTGCAGGATTAGCTGTTAATCCACAACCTTCTACGTCACCAAGAAGTGCAAGAAGAGCAAGAAGTGTAGGAGATAATCCAGATGAAGTAAGTGCAACTACATTAGTTTCTTCTCCAGCACCAAGAAGTGAAAGAAGAGCGAGAAGTGTGGGAGATAATCCAGATGAGGCAACTACAGCAGCTCAACCAGCAGCTACAGACTCAACAGGTTCACAACCAGCAACTACAGATTCACAACCAGTAGAGGGTACTCGTATTACAGCATACTATGATAATAATGGTAATGGTAAATACGATCCAGGTGTGGATGAATTAATTGGTACAAGTGATATCTTGAATGGTACAAATGGACGTAATGGTACAGATGGTGCAAACGGTGCGGCAGGTCATGATGGTCATGACGGACGTAATGGTGCTGAATTACTAAGTGGAGTTACTGCACCAACTGCTAAAGATGGTAAAGATGGAGACACATTTATCGATGCTAACACAGGTGATGTTTACAAGAAAGAAAATGGTTCTTGGAACAAGATTGGTAACATCCGTGGACCTCAAGGAACTACTGGTGAAAAAGGTGAAAAAGGTGACAACGGTAAAGACGGACGTGCACCAAAAATTAAAGTAGAAGATATTACTTCACCTTCAAGATCTAGAAGAGCTACAGATGCAACTTCAACTCCAACTCGTAATGGTATCCGAGTTACAGTTTATGATGATGTTAATGACAACGGAGTATACGATGAAGGTATCGATAAAGTATTAAGTAGTAAAGATATTTATAACGGTATCGATGGACGTGATGGCTCAGCTCCAACTATTACTACAAAAGATAATGGAGACGGAACACATACTATTACAGTTCGTAATCCAGACGGTTCAGAATCTACAACTAAAGTAAAAGATGGAAAAGATGGTAAAACTGCTAACATCACTACAAAAGAAAATCCAGATGGAAGTCACACAATCACTGTAACAAATCCAGATGGATCAACTAAAGAAACTGTTGTTAAAAATGGTAAAGATGGTAAGACTCCTAAAGTTGAAGTAACTGATAACAATGATGGAACTCACACAGTTAAAGTTACAGATGGAGATGGTAATGTTACTAATGCTATCATCAAAGATGGTAAAGATGGTAAAGCTGCAACAGCAACAACTACTAAGAACCCAGATGGAAGCCACACTGTAACAATCACAAACCCAGATGGAACTAAGAACGAATTCGTTGTTAAAAATGGTCGTGATGGAGTAGATGGACGTACTCCAACAGCATCTGTTCGTGATAACGGAGACGGAAGTCACACAATTGTTATTACAAACCCAGAAGGTGTTACAACTGAAACAACAGTACGTGATGGTAAATCACCAAAAGTAACAATAACTGACGAACAAAATGGAACGCATAAGATTTCAGTTCTAAATGGTGATGGAACAACTACTGAAACAATCATTAAAGATGGCAAATCACCAGTAGCAACAGTTAGAGATAACCAGATGGTACTTACACTATCCAGTGTAGAAAATGGAAACGGAACAGTTTCTGAAACAACAGTGCGTGATGGTAAATCACCAACAGCTAAAGTAGTGAGACAATGGAGATGGAACTCACACAGTTACAATCGTTAACTCTGATGGAACTACTACAACTACAACAGTACGTGATGGTAAATCACCGAAACTTGAAAGTGATTGATACAACAATGGTTCACACACTATTAAAGTTACAGGAGCAGACGGTAAAAAGAAACTAATACTACAATCTTTGACGGTAAATCACCAAAAAGCTAATATCGTTGATAATGGAGATGGAACTCACACATTAACAATCGTAGATTCTGACGGACGTGAATACAAATCTGTTATTAAAAGATGGTAAAGACGGAAAAGATGGAGTATCACCAACTGTAACAGTTAAAAATAATAATGATGGAACTCACACAGTTACAATCACAAATCCAGATGGAAGTAAAACTGATATGGTTATTAAAGACGGAAAAGATGGTAAATCACCAAAAAGTTTCTGTTGAAGATAACGGAGATGAAGTCTACACAATCACAATCATCAATTCTGACGGTTCTGTAACGAAAACAGTTGTTAAAGACGGAAAAGATGGACGTGACGGAAAAGACGGAAAAGATGGACGTGACGGAAAAGACGGAAACTGTGGATGTAATGACAAACCGGTACCACCAGCAAATGATAAGCCAGAAGGACCTAAGTTTGCAATGCCAGAACCACCAGTTCATGAATTACCAGAATTCAAAGGTGGAGTAACACCACTTGATCCTCCGGTTTATGAAAAACCAGAATTAGAAATTCCAGGAATGCCAACTCCACCAGTACACGAAGTACCAGAATTTAACGGTGGAGTACCAGGAATGCCTGAGGTTAACGAAGTACCAAAATTAAAAGTACCAGAACAACCAACACCAGAAGTACCAGAAAAACCAATGACAGCAGACAATGGAACAGTACCTCCAACAACAGAAGTGGTACCAGCGGTTAATGTAAATCAACCACTAACGCTCTGTGTTGAAAAGATTAGCTGAAACAGGAGAACAAGGTTATAATGCTTCTATCTACTTAGGTGGAACATATTATTCACTCTTTACTTAGCAGCAAGAAGAAAAAGATGACTAGAATATATTAAGGAATAACTAATTAAATAATATTTTTCTAAAATAGATATAGAAGTATCTTGATTAGAACTCTAACGGAAATTTCGTTAGAGTTCTTTTCTTTATATTTTGGACAAGAGGTTAGAAAATAATATGATGTTTTAGTTTAGTGAATTTATCTACAATTGTAGCTCTGCTAATGTTTTTTATTTTTCTTTTAAAAACGTTGAAATTTGATATAATAATAAAGATACCTATATAGTAAATCATGCTATGTGGAGGTATTATAAAAATAAAAAGGAGTGTTAATTTGAGTAATAACATTTCAGATGTTTTAGGAAAAGAAATTGAGAAATTAATGAAGAATAAAATTTTTCTTCAAACCGCCGAGTAATTCAAAGGTTTTAACTAGTTCAGCTATTTATTTATTGTTGATGAGTAATAGGATCGTTAGTGAAATTTTGAAATTTTAGCAGCATTCCTTTCTGTATTTCCACTTACATATGTACTTGGTGCAAAAAGGGTTTAAGATATTATCTCCCATTAATTATTACTGGGTGGGTGCGATGTTATCGGTAGTTGCCTCGCCGAGTATGATAGTTTGGTATGTATACACATGATTATAGCATATATAATTTATAAAACTATATTATTACGAGGTTCAAAAATTATTTTTAGTTGCAGCATCAACTACGGTAATATTTTTCAGGTATAGCCTTTATATATATTTGTATCGATAAAAATTGGAAAAATAGTTATTGATAGTAAGCAAATATTGGAGTTTTATTAATACTTATGTTAATTCTATGGTAGAGATGAATCAAGGTGTTGATAAAAACTTAGTTTTAGAAAAGTTTTTCAAATATGCAAAAATCATTCCCTGTAACATTATTTATCATGTTACTTGTATATAGTTTAGTATTGGTACATTATACATTATCGATGTTAGCTAGAGAATTTGTGATTATTCCAGTATTTCCAAAGTTTAGTCGCATAATGGTTAGTTCAAAAAAGTGCGTATACATATATTGTAGTTACTATAATAACTTTTCCTTGTTGAAATGGAAGCTGGAAGTAATACATATAGTTTTTGGAATATTCTATTCCAAAATATAACAGGGATATTATCGTTAGCATTTATTTTTTAAATGGATTGTTTACTGCATTCTTCTTTTTAGAGACAAAAATCAAAATCAACAATTGGTAAACCTATATTATTCTTGTTGATGGTGATTTTTAGTCCTATCTTTGAATTACTAGGATTTATTGACAGTGTATTCAAGTTAAGAGAAGGATATATTATTATGAAGAGGGGAGATAAGTGTGAGTGATAAGAAAAAGTATGAGTTAATTATAATAACTGCATTTTTCTAGTAGGTGCGATTCTAAGCGGTATATTTAATATTTACAGCTTAATAGTATACTTATTGATGGGCTTACTTATTTTCGTTCTTTATAATACACAGAAGAAAAATCTGTTGAACAAACAGAGCGATACATTAGTAAATTGACTAATAGAATTAAAATTCTTCTGAAAAAGGTATCAATAAGTTTCCTATAGGAATAGTCGTAATTGATGAAGATAAGAATATAGAATGGGCTAACAATTTTATATACAAGAATATTAAAGTTGAAGATATCAAAAGGGTATGAATATTGTAGAACTTATGCCTGAGATTGAGGAGTTGTTTGATCTTGAGACTCCTGTAGATAATCAGTTTGAAATTTTTGGTAAACACTATAAAAGTAAATTACCAAAAAGATAGTGGTTATATTTATTTCTTTGATATTACAGAAAGTAAAGTAGTAATGCAAAGATTTAGAGATACTGCCCTGATTATACTTAATTTGAGTCTTGATAATTATGAAGATGTATATGATTCACTAGATGACGAAGTTGCAAGTAGATTAGATGCGACTATAGTTATTACTTTAACAGATTGGGCTAAGAAAGAATAGTATCTATCTAAAAAGAATAGATGAAGATAGATTTATCGGACTTTTAAATGTTAAAGATTTAAAGAAAATCGAAAAAGAAAAATTCCAGATTTTAGATACTATTAGAAATCTAAAGGAGGAGTTCGATGCACCGATCACTTTAAGTATAGGTGTAGGTATGGGGACAGATTTCTTACCAGAGTTAGGAGAACTTGCGAAGAGTTCACTAGACCTAGCGTTAGGTCGTGGAGGAGATCAGGTTGCCATGAAGGATGTTGATGGTACGATTAGATTTTATGGTGGTAAAACTAATCCACAGGAAAAACGTACTAGAATTAAGGCGCGTGTTGTGTCTAATGCATTGGCTGATATTGTAAGTGATAGTGATAAGATAATTGTAATGGGACATAAACGACCTGATTTTGATGCTGTTGGAGCATGCGTAGGTATATATACCTTCTCTAAGTTTTTGGGTAAAGAGTGCTATATTATCTTAAATGAAAGTGATCGTGATGAGACTATTAAAAAAGTGATGTTTGAAATAGATAGTCATGATGAACAATTATCGAGAGTATTTGTAGACAGTGATGAAGCATGGGAGCTTATGACTCCTCAGACAACTTTAATCGTTGTAGATACTTCTGATGCCTCACGTGTAATTGATGCAGCTATATTATCTAAAGCTAATAAAAAAGTTATAATTGATCATCATAGACGTGGAGAAGATATTATTACGAATCCATTGTTAACATATATTGAACCGTATGCTTCATCTGCATCTGAATTAATTGCAGAGTTAATAGAGTATCAAACTAAGATTGAAAAATCTCTCCTATTGCAGCAACTAGTCATGCTTGGGAGGGAATAGTAGTAGATACTCAGAACTTTTCTATAAGAACAGGATCTAGAACGTTTGATGCAGCTGCATATTTACGTAGTAATGGAGCAGATCCAATAAGAGTTAAAACGATTCTAAAAGAACCATTTGAGAATTTCATGAATAGGGTAGAAATAATTAATAATTCTATTCAGAAAAGTCCCTCAGAAATTATTATGGCAAAAGCCCCTGAAGATAAATATTATACAAATGTTATGCTTGCTCAAAGTGCCGATTTACTTCTGACTCTTAAAGAGTATTGAATGTGGTTTTGCTATAGGATATCTAGAAGAAGGTAAAAGTAGGTATTTCAACCAGATCATTAGGTAATATAAATGTTCAACTTATTATGGAAGAACTCGGTGGCGGAGGTCATCTTGCTAATGCAGCAACTCAGATTGAGGGGATTAACTTAGATGAAGCATTAGAACGTTTAAATGATGCTATTGATAAAATAATATCATAAAAATAAAATCATAGAAAAAAGGAGAAATTGTAATGAAAAGTTATATTTTTTTAGAAGACGTTAAAAGGAAAAGGTAAAAAGGAGATGTTAAGGAAATTGCTGATGGATATGCAAAAATTCTTAATAACTAACAAAAAGCTGTAGCAGCAACAAACGCTAATATGGCAACACTAAAAGGACAACAAAAACGTGTTGAAAAAGATAAACAAGAAGAATTAGTTCAAGCTAACTTACTTGCGAAACAATTAGAAGGTTTAGAAGTAACTATTAAAGTTAAATCTGGAGAAGGTGGAAGATTATTCGGATCAGTATCTTCTAAAACAAATTGTTGAAGAACTTAAGAAACAACATGACCTAAAAGTTGATAAAAAAAAATTGATTTACCACACGGTATTCAATCTTTAGGTTACACAAATGTTAAAATTAAACTACACTCTCAAGTAGAAGGAACAATTAAAGTTCACGTGGTGGAACAATAGTAAATAAGTTGAAGGTGATAATATGAAATATCATATAGATTCTGTCGTTATGGCAGAACAATCGTTATTAGGGGCTCTAATGCAAGAGCCTGAGAAATTAGTAGAAGTGAAGGCAACGGTTGATGCAGAAGACTTCTATGATGAACGAAATAAAGATATTTACAGTGCTATTTTACGTTTAGATGAAATGGAAATAATACCTGACACCACTACAATTTTTGAAGAAATAAATAATAGTGGGGCATTCAGAAACGTGGATGCCTCATTATATATAGTGGACTTATATGATATTACTCCAAGTTCTAGAAATATAATGCATTATGCGAATTTAGTAAAAAGATATTCTATTTACAGAGAAATTCGTGCAGCTTTATTAAGTAGTACTGAAGAGATGAATCAAGGAAATGCTGATATTGATTCTTTAACGGCAACTTTATTCGATCAAGTTGAACGTGCTATGGAGCGTGCCAAAGACATCTCAGTTTAAGAACATGAAAGATGTTACTGAAGAAGTATTTAAAGAGATTCTAGCTCGTATGGCAGGAGAAGGTGAAAATGTAGCTGTTCCAACTGGATATGGAGCTCTAGATAAGCTTGTAGGTTTTGGTAAGAGGGATTTAATTATCCTTGCAGCCCGTCCTGCGATGGGTAAAACAGCATTTGCACTAAATATTGCGCTAAATATTGCTGGAAAAAATCCTCGTTCTGAAGATGAGAAAAGAACAGTGGCATTATTCTCGTTAGAGATGGGTGCGGATCAGCTTGTTTCTAGGATGATTTGTAGTGAGGGAATGATAGATTCTGAAAAAATTAAACGAGGAAATCTTGATAATGATGACCTTATGAAACTGGAAACAGCGGTTCATTTCTTAAATCAGAAGAATGTCTTTATTGAGGATAGTGCTTTTATTAAAGTAAATGAAGTAAAAGCGAAATGTAAGTTATTAAAAGCTGAACATGGTTTAGATTTAGTAGTTATCGATTATCTACAACTTCTGCAAGGAAGTAAGAGAACAGATAATAGACAACAAGAGGTATCTGAAATATCTCGTAGTTTAAAACAGATGGCGAGGGAGTTAGAATGCCCTGTAATAGCTCTATCTCAGTTATCACGTAGTGTTGAATCTAGGCAAGATAAACGACCTATGATGAGTGACCTTAGGGAATCGGGAAGTATTGAGCAAGATGCTGATATCGTTTCATTCTTATATCGTGGTGACTACTATAGAAGTGAAGATGCTGATGAAAATGAAGTTCAAGAGACAAACGATGTCTCTACTATTGAGGTAATTATTGCTAAAAATAGGCATGGACAAACAGGAACGGCGGAACTTGCATTTATGAAACGATATAATAAGTTCGTATCTAAAAACTTATGCAGAATAGGAGAGGAAGTTATGAAAAAAATAGAAATAATAATCAAAATAATCAAATGAATAACAATCAAAATGGTTATTATGATGAAAATGGCAATTTTATCCAAGGTGGCTACTATGATGAAAATGGCAATTTTATTCAAAGGTGGCTACTATGATCAAGATGGAAATTTTATACCTGGTGACTATTATACTTCTAATAACGACCTAACTCCAGCTGGGTATTATGATACAAATGGTTTCTTTATTATAACTGGTTATTATGATCAAGATGGTAATTATGTGAAGATAATAGTTATTCAAGTAACTAACATAAATAACGAGCAATACAATCAAGGTGATAACTTTGTCCCATTTAATAATCAAAAGTAATAATTTCCAAAGAAATAATAGTAGTTTAGTTGACGATAATGTTAGAAGTGATGAAAATAGTATTAATGAAGAACTTAAAAAGATCTAAAACTTGGTTACCTAGTCGCATTACTTTTTAGTATGCATAATTGCCGTAGGTATCTATTATTTCAAATTCTACAATAAAGATTCAAAAAGTAGTTCACATTGATCAGTATAAAGTTGAATTAGCTGTATGGAACTAACCGAAATGGTAAGGTTGATGTTAATATTACGGAAGTTCCGGAAGTTAAAGATGCTGATGAAAACATCAAGAAATTCTTAAGAAAACCTGAGGTTAAATATTCTCCAAAAAGAAAACTTGGAAAATGGAAGTAAAGTTGATGTAGAGATAACTCTTAATAAAGAGGAAGCCGAGAAGAAAGGGTTAAAACTTTCTGGTAGCTTTAAACGTACTCTTACAGTAACTGGCTTATCTGAAGAAAATAGCTCTAAAAAAGAAGAAAAAGCTACAAGTAATACTCTTTGGAATAAAAGAAAAAGCAATAAACTGTATAAATATGTAAAAAGAATGGGAAAAACTTTTAAAATCAGAATTATAAGGAATATACGATTGATAATAAAGTTAATTACTATGGATTAAATCTTCCAGGAGATACAGAAAAAGTTGGACAAAAGCACGTCTAGTACTAGAAAGGTGACAAATTAGTCAGCATGAAGTGGTCACCAGAAGGAAATCAGAAAAGATGTATATAATGTAGTTGCTGTATATTCTGATATAGAAAATGTTGTGGGACCAGCATCTCATTTATATTACTTTACAATTTTAAATGGTGAGCCGATAGTATTGGTAACTGAACAAAACCAAGGTAATGATAAGAAATACTTATACTTCAAGAGAACAGCAAATGTTTATCTACAAGAAGGATTCAGATAGTTAAAGGTGAGTAAATTTAAAGCTAGGGACAGATGGCTGAAAGGTGTTGTTTGTCGCTGGCTTTTC
>BNJS01002906.1_pt1 | contig 35999 bp, 54 predicted proteins | sample 8540461 | NCBI WGS metagenome assembly BNJS01 (sample SAMD00202454, study PRJDB9452) | human saliva metagenome | isolation source: human saliva | place: Japan
AATGTTTCTACCTGAAGAAACGTACAACAAATGATACCACTGAGCAAAATTAGAAGAAGGAGGTTGAAATGGGAAAAGATATACAGTTTTTGATGGAAGAAGATGACCGAGAGCAGTTTATTTTGGATAATTAAGAAGCTTTTAACTACGGAACTTTGGAGGAGTTTGGTTGTAGAAATAACTACTCTGAAGAAGATGGTCAAAACATTTCACGAGAGACCATCGAACAGACCATTAATGATGGAAAGGTTTATCGTATTATTCTTGAAGAGAAAAAGTTGGCGGTGCTGTAATTAAAGTTGATGGAGAAAAAGGAAGTTTAGATTCGCTATTCGTTTCCCCGGATGCTCACGGAAAGGGAGTTGGATTTGCTGGTGGTGTCTAATTGAAAAGTTACATCCAGAAGTTAAAATTTGGGAAACTATGACACCATACTTTGAGCAACGTAATATACATTTTTATGTAAATAGATGTGGGTTTAGTATTGTTGAATTTTTTAATAAATTTCATCCTGACCCAAATATGCCAGAAGCGTATGTTAAGGAATTTGATGTGTAAATGTCAATATAAAAATGTACAAAAGTGACAAAATAAAAATGTACAATTATTCAAAAACTAACATGATCTTTTTAGTCGATAAGAATTACCTATAATAGGTACTACATGGGCATGATGAAGCAGTCTATCAAGTATAGCTGAAGCCACTTTGTCGTCACTAAAACAATGTAAATCTATTCAGAAAAAGGAATATTAGATGTGGCTATTATACTCTTTCTTTTCATAACGTCGGTCTATTAATTGAAATAATAACCTCTCATCACCTTTTTCTAAAAGGTAAATAACCAATTTCATCTATAATCAATAATCTATACTTTGAATAGTGTTTTAATCGCTGCTCTAACCTATTTTTCAGCTAGAGCGGCTTTTTAAATTGGCTATTAAATCATGACATTTTTATAAAGTATGTTGAATATCTAGAGCTTGCTGCTAATCTTCCAATCGCTGTTGCTAAATGAGTCTTTCCAACACCACTATTGCCTATAAATATTAAATTTTTATTATTTTTCTATAAAATTTAAACTAGCTAAGTTCCTTATTTCTAATTCATTTATATCAGAATTGAATGAAAAATCAAAATCGTCTAATGATCTATTATAAGGAAAATTAGCTACTTTAATCATAGATTCTTTTACATTTTGTTTTTTCACATCTACTTCATAGTCTGTTAGTTTTAATAGAATATCTATTACCGACATTGTTCTATTTTTGAGTTAATTCTATTATTTCATCTAGTCTGTGGTTGAATTGCTTTTAAATTAAGATACTCTAAATTCTCTTTTTAATCTAGTATAATTAGATCTATTTGTTATCATTGAATCGTTCTCCTATTACAGCTAGATTTCTTTTTAGTTTGTTCTTTTAATCTTTTTCATCTATATCATTCCAAGTGTAGTTTAACAAATTGCTCATAATGAGCTTCTTTATAATTTAATTTTTTCTCACTTATTAAATGACTTACTACCAATTTCATGTTACCATATAGGTATAAATAATTATCTTCTACTTGTAGATTTAGTTTCTTACCTATATATTCAATTGGTACTGAATATTGATTGGACTTGTAAGAAATCATTGCTTGTTTATTTACTTTTACTTGTAGGGTTGTTATTTTATAGCGATTCCTTATTCTCTCATGTGGTAATGGTAGTAAGGAATCTTTTTCTTTTTGTAAGCTGATTATTGGAATCTCTTGTTGTTTGATGCACTTGTAGGTTCCATCTCATCATTATTTTATTCACCAATTCTACTAACTCTATATAATCTAACTTACCATTATAAGCGTATATTTCATCTAGTAATTTTACTATATTTTCTACTTTACCTTTTGTTTGTGGTCTGTACGCTACACATGGTTTCAATTCAAATCCCATCTCTTTTGCATATTCTTGAAACTTTATATTAATTGCTCCAGATGTCTTAACAGTTCGCGCTTTATCCATTGTAGTTTTTCATATTATCACATACAATTACTTTTTGGAACTCCTTCAATATGTTCTAAACATTCAGTTACACATGAAATTAATACATCTTGATTTCTTGAAAGTGTTACATGAAATATTTTTATATCTTGAGTATGATAAAACCATACAAAATACATTTTAAAGACAATTTTTCTCCATATTTAGTTATGAATTTCACATCTTCTTTCCAATCTATTTGAGCTTGTTCTCCGGGCATGGTTTCTACTCTGAGTATAGCTTTTAGAATTCTTATGTGATTTGTTTTTAAAGTAATCATTGTATTTTGGATTCTTTAATAAATAGGCTCTAAATGCGGAATAGCCGATATTTAATTCTGTTTGGTCTACCAAATATTGCCAAAGTATTCTTTTTGATTTGAATATTTGTATAGATTCTTCTCCTAATAATTTATCTAATAGATCAGTGTATTCATCAATTTTTGATGGCTTATTTCTTGTTTGTTTTGTTATTCCTTGGTAATAATGTCTTTTTATTGTACGTCTATCTTTCTTTAAAACTCTAGCTAATTCACTAAAGTTAGGTTTCAAGTTAAACACCTCCATTTGTTTTTCGTAGATTTTTCTAAATCTGATAGTTGAGTTATTTTTTTATATTTTTTGTTTATTTTTAGGTTTACGTACATATATTTCTCTCTTTCTTTTTATATGCACTATTATAACCTATTTGTACATTTTTTATTTTGTCAAAACTGTACATTCTTATTTTTATCATTTTCAATTTGATGAGCAATTTCCAGATGGAATGTTTCGCTTTGAAAAAGAATAGATTAGATTGTATATAGAAATCTGGGGCATGGAAATAATTCCAGTACGGATTTTGTAAAGAGTCCTTAAAATCAAAACTCATTGATTTTAAAATCACTCCTAAAAAGTTCATCATTTAGTTTTTATTATCTAATTAAATAGTAGTTTGTGATATATGCATTCACGATATCACGTAGTTGTTCATCAGATAGTCGTCTTAATGCTGGGAAGGCGATTGTAGATAATTCTACTAGGTTATCAATATTTTTCCGTGAATTCTTCTCGATCAATCTCTTCAGTATTATTAGAAAACAGAATGAATAATTTACTAGCTTCATCATCTGTAAGACCTCTATTTTTCACATGCTAGATAAAATGAAGGTTCTTCGTTGAATCTATCTTTAATGTATTCATTAATCTCATATACAGCTGATTTAATAGTAAAGTGACTAGAAATAAAATCTGGACTTTCAACATATTTTGCTTGTTTTACTTCAAAAGGTATACCACCTTCATTAACAGCTTTTGTAAGGAATATGCTAATGGCAGTTTCGAGATTTAATCCAAGGCTGTAAAATAAATCCTCAGCTTCATTTTTAATTCATTATCAATAGTTAAAACAATTTTTCGATTCACTCATTTTTAAAACTCTCCTTATTTAATACATTAATTTTTAACGTAGAATTACAGATTTTTAAGAGGCTTTTAAATGAAAAATGTATGGTGTGAAAAGGAATTAACAGAGGAACGTATAAAAGAACAAAATATTAGTAATAAGTGATAAAAATAATTCATAATAAATATGTTATAATATTATGTAAGAATAAATGAAAAATACTATTGAGAGGATTGTTATGAAATTAGAATTATTACAAAAAGCTATAGAAGAAGAAAAATGTATTTTCAGAAGTTAATAATGCAGCATATAGTTTTAGAACCTGTGTCAGATGAAAGATTGGTAAAAATCGCAAAAAGATGTAAAATGAACAGTTAGGATATGAACTATACGATAAACTTGATAGAGAAAGTTTAGTAGCAGACTTCTCAACTACATCAAGAGAAATGTTTAAATATACTCTAGATAAATCAAAAATTCTTAAATGATAGACTAGAAAAAGCATTAGTCGAACATTGTGACGATATATTAGTAGATGTAGTAAAAGCACACGAAAACTTCGATTCAATGGAAACATATGAACTATACACGCTAGCATTCGAAGTGAATGAAAAACTAGGATATAGATTATTTAGAGACATCTATTCATACAGCTTAAAAACGTGACTTCGAGAGTAGCAAAAAGCAGTAGAAACATACAAAAATGAGGGAAAAATAACGAAGTTTATGAAGTAGGAAGGTTGGTAGGGTACTTAGAAATTATGTAAATTAGAAATTAATGACTAGATTATAGGGAAAATTAAAAAGTAAATGTTATTATTTAAAGTATAAATTGATTTTTTAAAAAATATAAATCAAATTTATTTTCAGATAAGATGAAAAGAACTATACAATGTGGTTACTATGTTTAAATAGTCCTTCATGAATTTTTGAAGGACCATTACTCAAACATACAGAATCCTTATTTTTATGATACTTTATTTTTTAAAAAATAAGTGAGATTATTCATTAATATAGAATAAATGGGTCCTATATTTTTACCGAATTAGCAAGTCTCTTCTCCTTTTGTAACAGGAGTGGTATAGTAGCGTTGTTCTAAAACCATATAAAAGATGTTTCATATCTTCATCAGTGCTTATTGTAAAGGATGTCCCATTATATTTTTAATTGTGGATAATATGTACTTGTGTAGTTAAAAAAATATCTTTTTTCGTCCAAAGTGAAATTATTAAAATCTTCAAGAGCAAGAGAAATTCGTTGACGATTTGCTTTACCCACTTTTTCAACATTATAATCATTGGATATTTCAATGAACGGGAGATTTAAAAATTTTCAATTTCATCATTGGTTGCCCTCTCTATATAGGGTATATATACCAGGAAATATTGGAGCAATTGTTTCAAGTTTTTCGAAAAATAAAAGTGTGTCTTCATTTTTCTTGTATATAGCATCTGCATTTTTCAGATAATATAATTTGTTTTGGAGAATCATTTATAGTTGTACTATCACCTAATAATGATATAGTTTTTCTTTTCTAAAATACTACGTTTAAATACTCTTTGAAAAATGTATGGTATCATCTTGAAAAGCACAAAGATAAGAAATATTATGAAAGTCTTTTTCGAAATTTCTCTATATGCTGTTGTATCAAGTTCATTTATTAAGAGATCTATACAGAAATTTTTCCTTTGAAAAATTATTAATAGTAAACCATTCACCATCATTCAATTTATATGAAGGGTGAATTCATAATAGTTTGTTAGGTTGGGTAAAGTGAAAAATTCTAATTCATTAGAAATTACTTTTTTTGTAGTTGTTGTTAAATTTATCATTTACTTTAGCAAGTAGATAGTTCATTAATTAACCTCCTTATCAATAAATGTGTAGTCATTAATTCTCTTTAAATTTTCAAAAATAAGATTTCCATCTCCATCTATTTCACGTTTAGTTATAATAAATATTTTTCATTTTTCTTTGAATTTATAACATAGTGTTAATGTCAATGTAAAAATATACAAAAAGACAAAATAAAATTATACAACCAGTCTAAATTAGTTAGTAGATTTAAGAAATGTTTTTATCTTTTTAATCTATATGAAGATCCAACAATATTAATCACATGAGAATGATGTAGTAGTCTATCTAATATAGCACTAGCTAGCACACTATCTCCAAATACTTCTCCCCACTCTGAAAAAGGTTTATTTGTAGTTATTATTGTAGAACTATTCTCATATCTTTTTATTTATAAGTTGGAATAATAGATTAGCTCCTTCTTTATCAATAGGTAGATATCCTACCTCATCTATAATGAGAACTTTGTATTTTTGAAAAAAACTTTAATCTAGTTTCTAATCTATTCTCAAGTTTTGCTCGTTTTTAATTGTAATATTAGATCATGACAATTTATAAAGTAAGTAATTTTCCTATTCTTAGCCGCCTCTATACCTATAGAGGTGGCTAAATGTGTCTTACCTACTCCAGGGACACCAAGAAATAGTATATTTTCCTTATTTTCTATGAATCTCAAATGCTTAAAATCTAGTATTTTTTCTTTATTAATCTTTGGATTGAATGAGAAATCAAAATCCTTTAATTCTTTTCTGTAAGGGAAGTTTGCTACTCTTACACAAGCATGTGTTGCTCTATCTTCTCTTGCTTGTATTTCTAAATTTGTTAGTTCATGCAAACTCTCAATATAATCTAGTTCTTTGTTATTTATCCTTCCTATATGTTCATCTAAATTATCTTTGATTCTATTTAATTGTAATTCTTCTAAATTTGATAATAATCGTGTATAATTAGTCATATTTTAACTCCTTAAATAATTCTAAATTTTTCTTCAGCTAGTTTTTTTCATGTCATATTCTTCGCTATTATAAAAATTACTTGCCAAGGCTTCTTTGTAATGATTTTTCTTTATAATTCATTTTTTTGATTTGTTATATTATGTATTGTGACTAATTCCGTGTTATAATAAATGTATAGTTTATTTTTCAAATGGTTTTTAGTATTACTTTTTTTGTCTATAAACTTTTTTTAGGTACAGAATATCCTCGACCTTTATAATTTACTAATAGTGTGTTTGGTACTTTTTGACTAAATATTGGTAGTGTGTAGTCATCTAGTAAACATTTATTTGGTAATGGTTGGAGGTATTCTTTTTCTTTTTTAAATAACACATTAGGTGGTAGATTAGTTGTCTGATTGTTCTGTTCGTTTGAGTTCTTCATTATACGATTAACTATAGCGTATAACTCTTCTTCGTTTTCTATTTTTTTATTAAATGCTGTTATTCTATTCACGAACCTATTTGCTGATTCTACTTTACCTTTTGTTTCAGGTGTTCTAACTTTACAAAATTTGATTTTAATTCCTAAATCTTTTTCGAACGCTAATACTTCTGGATGTTTCCTTTTATCATGTTTAAATATAGTTACTAATGAACTCATATTATCTGTAAGTATCTCATGAGGGACACCTCCTAGGTATTTAAATGTCTCTATAAGACATCTGAGTACGTCTTCTGTTGTTCTTGTTTTTTTGAGATTATAAATACATGTTTTTCTTGAGTATCCTAGTGTGGCTGCGAATAGATTGAATTTTTATAATTTCTCCTGTTTTTCGTTTCTATTTTTTTAAACTCTCTTTCCAATCTACTTGTATTTGATATCCTGGTTGAGTTTCATATCTAACGTGTGCAGTCTGTGCTTTTTTTCTTTTTTTATATTATGCTTTTAGCGTATATTGTTTAAAATTGCTATAAGTACAGATATTTCCATATTTATATGTTAAAAAAATTCATATGCACCTATTTTTATTTACTCCAGCTTCTTTAAGTATTTCTTCTATCTCCTCTTTGTATTTATCTAAAACACTAGGTTTATTTCTAGATTTTATTATTTTTTTCCTCCCTCATCCCAGTATTTTTTTATTGTATGCCTATGTAATCCGTATTTCCTACTTAATTCACTGAAATTTGGTTTTTATATCTCGTTCTTTCAAATTGTTTAATTCTCCAATAATGTTAGTTTCCATTTGTTCCCTCATAATTGTTTTTTTACTATGAGTATAAACTATATGGGAATATTTTTTTATATTATTTTGTATATTTTTTTATTTAGACCAAATTGTATATTTTTTTATTTTTAGCATTATTACATAGTAAAATTTATAACCAAAAAGTAGAAACAGAGGATTATAATATAAAAGCTTATGAGCAATATATAAATAAAAATAATAAAAAAATATAAAAAAATAATGTTGTAGTATCCTTAGGAGGAATACTAAAGCAACAAAAATAACCAAGATAACTTGGAAGATAAGCGTCATTTGCTAACTCAATTCTTTCAATATTTATATTAGTTCTATCATTTTGTAAAAAAACTTGAAAAGTTTAATACAAAGATAAGTTAAAATTATAGGTAATAATGTATATATAATTATGGAAAAAAATTCTCCTAGTTTTTGTATGAATAGTTTTTCTTTAACAATATATATAATCACTAAAAGAACTATTGAATTAACAGTTAGTAGCATATGATAAACAAATCTAAACATAGTAGTTTCCTTTCGTTCTATAAAATAGACTATTTTTCAAGAAGATAAATATATTTTATATTTGTTATTTTTAATACCTGTATTGTTATAAATTTCTAAATACTATTATAACATATTTATTATATTTAATTAAATACTTTAGATTTATTAATAGATTATATAATGTTACTTAGATTGTAGTTAGAATTCATATAGAGTATTAAAAAGGAAAATATTTTAATTATTAGTTTGTATTTTTAATTATTATTTAGTATTTTTGTTATTATAATTTATAATAAAGGATACCGTAAATGGTACTAGTATGGTATAATGTAATATATATATATTAGGAGGAAAAATGAAAAGTAGATTATAAACCACTATGGAAATTATTGAAAATAAAAAAACATTACTAAAAATGATTTTAGATTGAATGTAAAAATAGGTTCTAGTACATATTCAAAATTAGTAAATAATGAAAATGTAACTGTAGAAACAATAGCAAAAATTTGTGAATATTTAGATTGCAAAAGTTGAAGATGTTGTTTGTTTTACAAAAAAATAGAGTAAACCATATGAATTATAAAATTGATTTGAATTATTTTTAATCAAATAACAAAAGCATCAAAAAGAACAAATGTTGGAAGATTTTACATTAGATTCTCATGGAAATATAAAAATTAGAATATTATCACAAAGGTTATACGGTAAATGATAAAAAAATGGGTATTTAGAGATGACATAAAAAGCAATAAGTGTATTTTCAGGGGCGGGCGGATTAGATATTGGAACACAATTAGCAGGTATAAAAAGTCATTGCTAGTTTGGATATCTTTGAAGATAGTGTTAAAACTATAAAAGCAAAATAAGTTTTTTTGATGATGCATTTCATGAGGTGGGAGATATAAAAAGTTAATGGTTTGCATTATAAAAATATTAGAAAATGAAAAATTTGAAAAAGTTAATAATTGTTGGAGGGCCACCTTGTCAACCATTTTCTAAAAGCAGGATATTGGGTAACTAATGAAAAAGGGTTCTTCAAAAGATCCAAGAAATTTAATAGACTCATATTTTGATTTAATCGCTGAATTAAAACCTGATGGTTTTGTTTTAGAAAATGTAGAGAGTATAATGCATAAAAAGTAATCAAGAGACTGTAGAATTAATTTATAAAAATGTCAGAATTAGGTTATCATTATACATTATTGAAAATTAATTCTGCGGATTTCGAAATTCCTCAAAAAGAAAGAGAGTATTTTTAGCAAGTAAAAATAATATCGATGCAAAATTAAAAACACATGGAAATGAAAAAGAATGTAAGAATGACGAAAGTCTAAAACCATATGAACGTGTGATTGATTGGATAGGATTGTTTGATAATGATATTAATAATGACATTAATTTAAAAGTTGAAGGTAAGTGGGAGTCTAAGTTGCCATTAATTCCATTTGGTAAAAACTATATTGCATTATCAGAAAAAGCGAATCATCCAGAACCAGTATTTGTTGCGGGTAAAAGATATTGGTCATCATTATTAAAATTACATCCGCTGTTACCTCGTGGACTATTATTGCTTCTCCAGAGCATTGGGAAGGACCTTTTCACTGGAAGAATAGAAAGCTTAATATAAGAGAATTAGCAGCTATACAGACGTTTCCAGATGATTATTCATTTTATGGAAGTTATAATTCTGTAAGGAAACAAATTGGAAATGCAGTCCCCCCATTATTATCTAAGCTAATTGTAAAGGAGTTATGTAAATGGATATAAAACCTAAGATTGTGAGCTTATTCTCAGGTGGAGGTGGACTAGATATTGGTTTTAAGAATGCAGGATACGAAACTGTATTTGCTACAGATGTATGGGACATTGCTTGTGAAAGTTTTAAAAACATAATAATATATCTAAAGATATTTATTGTGGAGATATAAAGGAATATCGATTTTAAAAACATAAAAGAAAGCTTTTTGGTAATGAAATAGATTGTTTGATAGGGGGACCGCCATGTCCGCCATATAGTCAAACTAGACATTATTTAGTAGGTAAAGAAAAATGGATTTGAAGATAAAAGATTCGGGATTTGGAGTTCCTGAATATTTTAGAGCTGTTGAAGAAATTAGTCAAAAAAATCTTTGTGTTTGAAAATGTTGATGGATTTACTTTTTAAAACACATATAGAAGAATTTAATTATTTGAAAACAAAAAGCAGTAGAATTAGGATACGAAGTAACTTATAAAGTTATAAATTGTGCGAATTATGGAATACCTCAAACACGAAAAAGATTTTTGTGTAGGTGTTAAGAAAGGATATAAAAAATTCAATTTCCAGAAGAAACACATGCAGACCCTGATTAAATAAGAAGCCTTGGATTACATGTGAGAAGTATTAGCGGAATTTGATGATATAACAGATGAAGAACGCCTTCAGAGACCAGGTTCAAAACACTATGAATTGTTGAAGGAAGTACCACCTGGTAGTAATTATTTATATTTTACAGAGAAAAGGGGTTATCCAGAACCAAAATTTAAATGGAAATCAAGATATTGGACATTTTTATTAAAATTAACACCTGAAAAGACCTTCTTGGACTATCAAGCAAGTTTTTTCTTCAAATCAAGGGCCTTTTCATTGGAAAAAATAGATTTTTAAGGATAGAAGAATTAAAAAGACTTTCAAACATTTCCGGATAATTATATTTTAATAGGAAATATGGAAAGAACAATGGAGACAATTAGGTAATGCTGTTCCACCCAAAATGGCTCAAATTATAGCAGAGAAAATTAAAGAGGATTATTTATATGGAGATTAATGAACGTTATGAGATTAACTCTAATGGAGAATTAATAATTGATGAACCTGACACATTAAGTGAATCTCAAAGAAAAGAAATAATTGAGAAAATGTTTAATCAGAATGGATGGAATTATGAATTATTAGAAAAATTACTGGTTCTCATTATTTAATTAGAGTTTCAAATGATAATTTAAAAATAAAAAGAATTACATTTATTTCATGGAAGTATTCGAAAGGAAGATCCAAAATAGAAATAGAGAAGAGAAAAATACAGCTAGGAGGTAATGATCCGAGAAAATATCCAGGTAAATCAATAATCTTGGGATTTTATGTTCATAAATATAACAAAGAATTTAATGAAACTATTATTGTATCATGGCCTGTAGAACCGGAAAAATTATCCTGCAAACCCAAGTTTAAGAGTGAATATGAGAAAAAGATATCTTAATTTCTAAAAATATTGGATTCTATTCAAATAATACTACTGGAAAAAAATATTGTTTTCATTTCGTCCAGAATATATTTATTATTACTTAGAAGAATATTTAAGGAACGAAAGTGATGTTCAAGATTCATCAAAAGAATAAAAGTAATTATATAACAATTTAAATACAAAAGTTTGATCACAATCGTATTTTTTATTTGGTGCTCCTGGAACAGGGAAAAGTTATACTTTGAATAAGGAACGAATAGATTTTTTAAAAGACGGTGGAGGATTTGAACGTGTTACTTTCCATCCGGATTACTCGTATGCTCATTTTGTAGGAACATATAAACCTGTTTCTAACGAAGGTGGCGAAATTTCTTATGAATATGTCCCAGGTCCGTTTATGAGGATTTATGTAGCTGCAATGAAGAGTGCTAAAACTGAAAATCCTAAACCTTACTTATTGATAATTGAGGAGATCAATAGAGCAAATGTTGCAGGAGTATTCGGTGATGTCTTTCAATTATTAGATCGAAATGCTGAAAATATCAGTGATTATCCTATACAGACTTCAGAGGACATGAGAAAGTATCTTTGTAAAGAATTAGGTGGAGATTCAGCCATGTATACTGAAATAAAAATACCTAATAATATGTTTATTTGGGCAACAATGAATAGTGCTGATCAAGGTGTATATCCGATGGATACGGCATTTAAACGAAGATGGAACTTTACTTACCTTGGAATAAATCATAATGAAGAAGGTATACTTGGAAAAGAAGTATGTTTAGGTGAAGGAATATATGAGAGACAAGTTGAGTGGAATGAATTAAGGAAAGCTATTAATACTGAATTACTCGAAGAATGTAAAGTAAATGAAGATAAACTTTTAGGACCATATTTTGTAGCTGAAAATTGTTTAGAAAATAATGAGAAGTTTGTAGAAATTTTTAAAAATAAGATAATAATGTATTTATTTGACGATGCAGCAAAACATAAACGTTCTATGATTTTTTTAGTGGATGTGATACAAATAATATATATTCTGAAATCTGTAAAGAGTTTGATGAAAAAGGTATATTTATTTTTCAGAGAGAGTTCAAGAAAAAAATTTTTCAAATAAACTTATTGTATTAGATGAGGTTGAGAATCTGAAAATATCAAGAAAAATAATGGAAAATTTTGGATATGAAAAAAAGTAGGAAACTAATTTTAAAGATGAGGACTAATTATGTCTGATAATTTAATGAAGTCTGTATACATAAAAAGAACAAAAAGATATCTTCTTTCAGAACTAAGTAAATTGTTTAATATTAATGAAAGGAAAACTAAAGATATCTTAAAACTATTAAGAAGTTATAGTGTATTAAAAATTATATCTAAATTCAAAGATAAAAAGAATTAAGTGATATTGTAGACGTTGATGATGAAATGTCAGACATTGATTCAGATAGTGAAAATGTATATTACTATATTTTTACTTTTTGTTGGTATTATGATTGTTTTCAGGGATAGTTCTGAAAAATTTATCCGAAAATACATATTTAAATGTAATACACCGCTATTACAATTAAAAACAAATTTTGAAAAGTGATAGAAAAGAAAAATAAAAAGGAACAATTTATAAAATTTCATAATGAGTATAGAAAATTCATCGTATAATCTACTCGCGACAATTTTATATTTATATAATGATTATAATGAATATGGAATCTATACAACAACGCAAGATATATTCGAAGTAAATGGAAATGGTGAAATAAATTGGGATAAAACTATTAATGAGACGTTTACACTGATTAGTAATAATAAACCATTTTATCCTGAATTGATAACAAGAAAGAAAATCGATGATGATAATGACTATTTTAAAAATACTTCATGAGGTAATTATAACACAATGTTCTAAACAACTGAGAAAAACAGGTCTATTAGAATTATTTGAGTTTGAAGAATTGAATCTTTTTAGAAAAGAGAATTGATGATTTAGGTGATAAAGATTATATTTTAAATAAAATATTAAAAAGAATTAAATGTTCAATTTAATACAAGAAAACAATTATTATTAAAAACAATGTATTCGTATATAGCTAGCGAATCTGAGTTAGGTGATAACAGTGATTTTAACTTATATGGTACAAATAGTTTCCATATTATTTTGGGAAAATGTTTGTGCAGAAGTGTTTAATAATGTGTTAAACAAAAATTGAGAGAATTGAGTTTACCTTTAAAATTAAAACAAGAATATAATGAAAATCACAAGTTAATTTCTATAATTGAAAAACCAAATTGGAATAATGAACATGGAGAGTTTGAATCAGATACACTTATACAGATTTAATAAGTATATATCAAGATAATAATCAAGAACATAAATTTATTATTTTTGATGCGAAATATTATACAATCAAAATAAATGGAAAATCTATAATAGGACAACCAGGTATAGAATCAGTAACTAAACAATATTTATATCAGTTAGCATATAAGAAATTTATAGAGATCATGGATTCAAACAAAAGAATATACATGAAATTGCTTTATTACCAACGGAAAATTCTGAAGTTGAGAGAATATGGTAATGTTAGTATGGAGATGTTAACAACGTTAGGATTAGAAAAAAATTCAAAGTTAGACTTTTTACCTGCTGGAACTAATATATAGTAAATATTTAAAGAAAACGAAGTTTGATATAAACTTGTTAAACTTGTAAAAATATTAGTAATTTATATTATTATTTTAAGAAAAATATTATATGTTGTGAAAACTATCGTTTAAAACCGCCAGTAATTAATTACTGGCGGTTTTAACTATCGATAAAAATACAATGTGTAAAAGTATAATGTGTTAATTCATTGAAACATAGTTTATAACAAATGTTCAATAGGATATTTTCTACGAGAACATTGAGTATAGCTAAGTTAGAATGGTATAATAATAGATATAATATAAAATTAAATTGTAATTAGGAGGTGATTGAATGGATATACTTTCATCAAGAGAATGAGCAATTGTAACTTGGATTATTATTTATCTATGTTTTACTATTTTTGTATTGAAAGTTGATTTTACAGATGTACTTAAAAAGTTTCTTTAATAAGAAGCTGAATATACTGTGGATATCAATACTTTTATATAATCTTTTATAACAATAATACTATCATATAGTAGGTATTGGAATAATATTTATGCCAAAAGACATAGTATTTTTGGGTTGTATTTTCTTGTGTTACTTCTACAATAAGTGTTTTAGATAAAAAAATAAAATATTTTCTTTTAAGAAATTAATATTAACTAATATTACAATGTCTGCATTAATAGAATTTATTTTAAGTGAATTAACGTTAAGCTATTATTTAGAGTTATTTTTAATTGGGATATTTTTACCGATTAATTTTTATTTTTAGTTTCACAAACTAAATTAGAATATAAAAGCTACGGAAAATGTATTAAAGAAAATTCTTTCATTGTTAAACTTGATATTTCTTGTCTATATCTTAGAGAATTATACAGAAATTTTTAATTTTTCTTTTGTCACAGGAAACTTGGTTCAAATTTTTTAATTCCATTTATATATTCAATTCTATGTTGTCCATTATACTATGCTTTTATAATTTTTAAACGATTATGAAAAAGTAAGTTATAAGATTCAAGACCATTTTGTTTTAGAAAATGATATTGATAGAAGATACATAAATAAACTTAAAAAGAAGAAAAATTATTAATGGCATGTGGTGTAGTACATAAAAAAATATATCTATTTTGATAATGAATTTTTCAAAAATGAGATTAGCTAATACAGAATATAAAGTTAAAGAGATAATGGGAGAATTTGAAGAATCGTATAAATTGTATAAAAAGGGATAAAGCAGTTATTTGCTATTAAAACTAAATTATATTTATAATCTTACTAAAAATCACTAAAATTACTAGAGGGCGAATATACCTAAATTTAATAATAATTATCTTTAAATATATGTTATAATATTAATATATATTAACAGGAGGCAATTGGTGAAAAATTAGAATTAAAAGCAACTGAAGAAAATATTATAGAGTCACTAGAAAAATGATGCTATAGGAAGAAATAATGAGGGTATTTAATTTTTCAGAGTTGTTGAGTACACTAGAAGGTCCTTATTCGGTAGCAATAGATGGCGAGTGGGGTTCAGGAAAAACATTTTTGTTAAACAAGTAAAGATGTTATTAGATTTATTAAATCCACAAAGTAAAAGTAGATAAAGAAACAAGCGATAAAATTTTTGAAGAAATTTAATCTAGATAGTGAGCTTAATAGAAATTCCGAAAAAGTGGATGATTCAATCTATTCTATATATTTTGATGCGTGGAAAAAAATGATGCTGATGATGAGCCTATTAAATCATTAATATATGATATTATGTTAGAACTTGATTTTTAAATATAATTTTAGTAATACAAAACTAACCGATGCTGGAATACAAGCATTAAAATTTTTAACTCCGGTAATAGGAGGAGCTGTAGAAACAGGAAGTAAGATTTTAGATAGTTTATTTTCAGAAGAACAGTTAAAACCATTTATAAAAAGAAATTGTTTGCAAAAGAAATTCAAAATTTCATATCAGAATTGCCTAATGAAAGAGGGAATAAATTAGTAATTTTTATAGATGAACTTGATAGATGTAATCCTGCTTATGCTGTAAAACTTCTTGAACAAATAAAAACATTATATGGAAGACGATAGAATAATTTTCGTATTCTCAGTAAATATAAATCAATTACAACATACTATAAAAACATCATTACGGTAATAATTTTAATGCGACAAAGTATTTAGATAGATTTTTGATTTACAGGTAAAAATTACCTAAAGCTAATATGATGAAATTTTGTAAAACATGGGATTAAATAATTCTGAGAAATTATACAATAAATACTATATGTGTATCAATCATTGAAACTTTTGATTTTTCATTAAGAGAAATAGTGAGATTATATCAAAATGTTAAAGTAGCAACTGAAAATTTTTAAAGAGGATATGTATGATTCAAACAGTCAAGGATTTTTAAATTATTGTGTTATACCAATTATGATAGCTATAAATTTAATTGATAGAGATTTATATACTAATGTTATCGAAGGAAGGAATTCAGAGCCGATTAGTAAAGTTTTTAGTAATTCACCTGAAAATTTTTAGATAATTTTTATTAGAAAAAGATGAAACATCTGAAGATATGAATAGTGATAAGTTTGAAAAACTATATAACGCTATATTTAATTCTAGAGAATTAACAAAAATAGGTACATTAACATTTAATAAGAATGCAGTTAATATAATAAAAATATAGATAGTCGTTTATCAAAAATATAAACATAAATAGTAATTTTTATAAGTTAGAATCTGGAATTTATTTCTAGGTTCTTAATTTTTGTATAAAACTATAAAAACGATTTCAAAGATTTATGTTTTCTGTAAAAATATGATATAATTTATAGATATAACGGAATTTGTAAGAGGTAGTAATTATGATGCTAGAAAAATACATTCAAAATAAGTTTTATGATGAAATTTTTAAAAATCAACAGTTATATATAAAAATAGGGGATATTTAAAAGAAGATATAGTTTATAAACAAAATAATTTTAGAGATATTAAGTATGTAAAAATTAGAAGATTTTTCAATTGAAAAAGATAAGCTATAGTGAATCATACTTTTTAGAAGAATCTAGTAATAAGGTACTTGAAAGGTATGAGATTAAGGTCGGTTATCGAGAAGATTCATTATGCGAATTTGCAGAATAATATTTCTGATTTAGGGTATAAAACATACTCAGGTAGAATAAAGGGAGGACACCATTTTGGGATTGATCTTCCTATCGAAGGTACTACATCATCATTTGATGTTCAGATACAAGGAAATCAGTATAGACATAAGGTTAATTTTTCTCTTGAAGATAAAGCTAAATTAGGTGATTTAGAAAAGAATATGTGATAGTATAAAAGAAAACTTGTTTGTATCATTTTCAATCTAGAGGATAATCCAATTTTACAAAAACATCTTCAAGATGGAAGGCATATGATAAAACGGGATTTTTATGATTATGCGCTTATAAAAACATATATCTAGTAATGAGTTGATTAATTATATAAGAACGGATGTTAAGAAAATTGAAGCACATCTTAAAATAGTTGAAGAAATTATTTTGAAAATATGGCTGAAAAGAAGAAAAATAAGTTTTCTCTTTTTGGTAGATATTTTTACTATGAGTTTTTATCTTTCCATCTATTGTCAACACCCAACATTAACTATTTTTAATTATTTCTCCAATCTGAAAATTATTTCTAAAATACTGGTATTAAAAGTATTTGTGTTACGTTTTCAATTTGGCAAAAATTCATTTTTGCCTACTTTGATGTGTTCGTTGACTAGGCAGAATGTATAATGAGTTCATAAGATAAAGTAAAACACAAAAAGGAGATTTATACTATGAGCGAAAATAAAAGTAGTGTAAAAGTTTTAGTTCAAAAAAGTCGGTACAGCTCTTTCAAGTATGGTAATGCCTAATATTGGAGCATTCATAGCTTGGGGATTAATTACTGCATTATTTATACCAACAGGATGGATGCCAAACGCAAAACTTGCAGCGTTAGTATCACCATGATATTCTTCCTATTACCACTATTAATTTCTTATTCAGCTGGTAAAAATGTTCATGATGAACGTGGAGGAGTGGTAGCGGCGATTGCTACTATGGGTGTTATTGTTGGAACAGTGACAATCACTGAAAAAGGTTTAAAGTGGAAGTTTCAATGTTCCTAGGAGCTATGGTTATGGGACCTATCGCAGCTCATCTAATGAAAAATTTGACAAAAGCAGTTCAACCAAAAATTAAAACTGGATTAGAGATGTTAGTAAACAACTTCTCAGCTGGTATTCTTGGATTTATCTTAGCTATTTTAGGATTCTTTGGAATTGGACCTATTGTTAAAGTTATTACAAATGCACTTAGTGCTGGTGTAGATGTGATTATTAATGCGCATTTATTACCACTTGCTAACGTGTTTATCGAACCAGCAAAAATCTTATTCTTAAACAATGCGATTAACCACGGTATATTAACACCAATCGCAACTGAACAAGCATTAAATACTGGTAAATCAGTTTTATACTTATTAGAAGCTAACCCAGGTGTTGGATTCGGTATCTTACTAGCTTACATGTTCTTTGGAAAAGGTTCTGCTAAAGCTTCTGCTCCAGGTGCAGCAATCATCCACTTTATCGGTGGTATCCACGAAATCTACTTCCCATACATCTTAATGAAACCTGCATTAATCTTCGCGGCTATGGCAGGGGAGTAAGTGGTACAGCAACATTCCAATTATTAGGGTGCAGGTCTACGTGCTCCCTGCTTCACCAGGTAGTATTTTAGCAGTATTCGCTCAAACAGCTACAGGAAGCTACTTCGCGCAGTTACTGCAGGGTGGTAGTTTCTACTCTAGTAACATTCGTTATCGCTAGTATCATCTTAAAACGTGATAAAGGTGAGGGAGATTTAGAATCAGCTCAAAGCAAAGTTAGCAACATGAAAGCTGAATCAAAAGGTCAAGACGTAGCAGCTGATACTGCAAGTGAAACTTCTTATGCTGATGTTAAAAGAATCATCTTCGCTTGTGATGCAGGAATGGGAAGCTCAGCAATGGGTGCTTCTATCCTACGTAATAAAGTGAAAAAGCTGGACTTGATTATGAAGTAACAAAATGTAGCGATTAAATCTAAATGAAGAAAGTGGATTATTAATCGTAACTCAAAACGAATTATGCCAAGAGCAGAACAAATGAATGGAAAAGCTCTACACGTATCTGTAGATAATTTCCTAAACAGTCCAAAATACGATGAAATCGTTGAGAATTTGCAAAAATAGAAAAATAACTATATAATATTTTGTAAATAGAGACGGTAGTGTTTATGACTTCTTCTTAGATAAGGCGACTATGCATTACTAAGAGGGAGTCATATTTTTATTATGAAAGAAAGTTTTGGATATTTTTGAATGGAGGTCATATGTTTAACGAACGTGAAAAACTAATATTACAAGTTTTGTTGAAAATACTGATGAAGCACTTAGTATAAAAGAGATAGCTAAGGCTACAAAAATAAAAGAAAGAACACTCTATAGAGAGTTAAAAACTTAGAATTCATTAGATCGACTTGGAATAGATTTAACGAAAGAAAAATCTAAGTATGTACTAAAAAGGTGATTTATCTGAGTTGGATTCTTCGCTATTTGAAGCTAGTTTTGAAGATTATGCATATTCAACAGAAACTAGATTGAAATCAATATTATGCTTTTTAATTTTAGGTGAAGATACTTCGATTAAAAGATATCTCTGAGAAACTGATGTTAAGTTATAATACTGTTGCGAGTGCAATAGGCACTATCGAAAAGATTTTATCTGATTATAAACTGACATTGATTAGAAAAAGGACACGGTATGAAATAGAAGGTGAGTGAAGTAGATCGAAGAGTACTTCTTATTTCATTAGCATTGTAATGAGATTAGTGATGAGAATTTTTCACTAGATTAAATAACCGTAGTATTTTATCAAGTAATCCATTCATTAAAATTCTTGAATTTTTGATAAAAAGGTATTTTTATCAAAATAAAACATCTTGATGTGTTTTAAAAATATATACTGATTCTAGTATTAAGAAAAATTCTTATAAGTCTAAATGTAGTTTTTCTTCCGAATGTCATATCCAACTGATATTAAAGAAAAATATTACGAAACAAGAATATGATAGTATAAAATCACTACTAACCGCTTCTAAAGATATAATTGACTTCGATATTACAGATGATATAATCCAATTCCTTGTCAAAATATTAAAAACATGTCGTTTAATCGAACAACTCATATTTAAATGATAAGTATTCATATACTCTAGTATATAAGATTAGTCTATTGATAAAAATATGTATCTGAAAAATGAATGTGGATTTCACACAAGATACGAATCTTTCTAGTGGTCTTGTTGGCATGTTGAATCTGCTATAAAAAGACATCAGATGAGACTTAACAGAAGAAAATGATGAATTACAAGATTTTTGTATTGAAAAATTACAATGAGCTATATCTTGTAATTAAATCAGAATTGTTAGTTGTTTTTGATGTAAAATAATGTTTAATTCTACGGAGTTAAGTTATATCGTTATACATTTTGCTTCTAGTTATGAACAAATTTATAGAAAGATTTTATTCGTGCTCTTGTACATGTTCTAGTGGAATTGGAAGTTCAAAAATTTTAGGTAGTCAGATTAGAAAGAATATTCCTGAATAAAAATCTAGAATATACAATTCCTAGTAAGGTAACTAAATCTTAGTAAACAATTATGACGTAGTATATCTTCAATAGAACTGGAACAAGATATCGATTACTTATTAATCCCGACTATACTAAAAGAAAAAGATATAAACTTAATTCGTGAAAAAATATTATCTAGTAGAAGTTTTCAAAAGAAATAATACTGTTAAAAGAGAATATTGTCAATATTGATAAGTTTAGCAGTGCGTGTCGAGATTATTTTTGAAAAACACTGAGTATGTTGAAACAGACAGCAAAGCTAACTATGAAGTAATATTAGATGGTATTCTGACAGATTCAGTACTGAATATTACTAACAAAGATGAAGTTTTTTAAATAGTTTGTTAGAAAGACATAATAAAGAGTTCTGAGTTATTCCTAATACGAACATAGCTCTTTTTCATACGTTAAATAATGATATCGAAAAACCGTTTGTTATTATTAGTTCATTAAAATGATCGTATCGTTATGAAGGATTCAATGGGAAGTGATCGGATTATTGATAATTTTATAGTGATGGTCAGTCAAAATCAACAAGAATTTACAGATTTGCTTAGTCAAATTAGTATTGCGATATTAGATGATGAGGTATTTACTAAAGCTTTAGCTAGTAAGAATAAAGACTTTATCCTTACAAAGATTGAATAATCTTTGAAAAATTATATTTTACAGTTATAGTTATAATAGTGACTTGAAATTAATTTCGGGTCGCTATTTTTGTTATAAATAAAGTTCATATATAGCGATATTTTTAAAGTGATTTACTGCTGAATTTAATTTTTGGCAGTATTTATAACTCTATTTTTGGCAAAAAGTGTTTTGCCGACTTTGATATTGTTTAGAAGGATAACTAAAGGTATAATTAACTTATAAGAAACAGAACAAGAAAACTCGAAGGAGAAATGAAGATGAATTTAACAAAAAGATATTAGATTAGGACAAGAAATTAGTAATAAAGAAGAAGCGATTAGAAAAGCGGGAGAGATCTTAGTAGAAAATGGATATGTAGATGATTACATCCCTGCGATGTTAGAAAAGAGAAGAAATCGTATCAACTTACATGGGGAACTTTTATTGCGATTCCTCATGGAACAGATGAAACAAAAATCAATTAAAAAGTACAGGAATTTCTATTATTCAAATTCCAGGTGGGGTTTCATTGCTAAAACCTGAAGATACAGAAGACAAGATGGTATTCGTAGTATTCGGTATAGCTGGTAAAGATGGGGGAGCATCTAAATTATTATCAAAAATAGCAATCTTCTGTTCAGAACAAGAAAATGTTATAAAATTAGTAAACGCTACTACTGAAGAAGAAGTTATTACTTTATTATCAGAAGTTGAATAATTAAAAATAAAATTAGTAAGAAGGTATTACAATGAAAAAAATTTACATTTGGTGCAGGAAATATCGGACGTGGATTCATAGGAGAATTATTAAATAAATCTGGATATCACATTACTTTTTGTAGATATTAATAAAGATGTGGTTAATGATTTAAAAACGCATGATACGTACACTATTAGAATATTAGATGAAAATATCGAAGAAGTTGAACTTAATAATTTTTGATGCTTTTAAACATTGTTGAAGAAAAAGAACAACTTTATACAGCAATCGGTGAGGTTGAATTAATTACTACTTCTATAGGTCCGAATGTTCTGCCTATCATAGCTAAAGACATCGCAGAAGGATTAAAAATTAAAAAGTAGAGAATAATAATACTAAATTATTAGATATTATCGCTTGTGAAAATATGATTTCTGGATCTGATTTTTAAAAACAGAAGTGTTTTAAACATCTTTCAGAACAAGAACAAGAATTTGTTAATAAATATGTAGGATTCCCAAATTGGCAGTAGATAGAATCGTACCAGCTCAAAACATGATGATGTTCTTCTAGTTGAAGTGGAGAAATTCTGTGAATGGGTTATAGAAGCGGATAAAATTAAAGTAGAAAGTAATAGAAATATTGAACAAGTACACTACGTAGAAGATCTTAATCCATTTATTGAAAGAAAACTATTTACGGTAAATCAGGGCATGCAGCACTAAGCTATATTGCAATTACTTAGGTATTGAGTTAGTTTCAGATGGTGCTAAACATGCTGATGTAAGAAAAGATTTCATCGCTGTATTAGAAGAAACTAGTGCACTACTTGGAGAAAAATGGGGATTCGATAAAGCAGAGATGGAAGCTTATAGAAATAAAACAATCAAACGCTGAAAAATCCTCTGTATTGTAGATAATGTTTCTAGAATTTGTCGTACTCCTATAAGAAAATTAGGGTATAATGAAAGATTTATTAAACCTATTGAGAAGCAGAAGAATTAGGATTATCAAATAGTGTTTTTATTAAAAAGCTTGTTCATACATTCTTACATTTAAATCTGAAGAAGATGAACAATCTGTAAAACTAGAACAATTAATTAAAGAAAAGGTGTTATCGAAGCTTTAATTGAAGTAACAGAAATTGACGGACACAGCCTTATTAAATCAAAAATTAAAGAAGGTTATGAAAAATTAGTTTAATAATACATATAAAGTATCTCAATAGTAAAATTATGACATGACGTGTATACATAGAATGAAATAGTATGTATTATTAGAAATTTATATATAAATAATAATCGAAAGTCTTTGGAATTATTGATTCTAAAGACTTTTCGTATTTTTTAGAAAAATACACGTTGTAGTTATTGACACTACAACAAATTAATATTATCATTGTAGTATAAGTTACTACAACGAAAAGAGATAAAATATAAAGAGGAAAAATAAAATGACAATTTTTGAAAAATGAACGGAAAAATCGAAGTAAAGTATGAAACTGAGTCACATTACCAAATTACTTTATCTATCTGAATCAGAACTTAAATGGGAAGCTTTAAGTGAAGTTGCTGAAGGGGAAGCTGAAGTTGGAATCGATCCTTATTGGACAACTAACATTACTGATAGTATTGATAACATTAACTGGATTGAAAAAGATGGATTAACTGCATCTCAAGTATTAGATTTTAATACGAATACTGCTGTAGTATTCTTGACTTGGGAAGATGATTCAGAACATGGTAATAGAGGTTCTGTTTTACAAAGAGGTACTTTTGAAATTAAATAACATAAGGAGATATGATAATGCAATTTTCGAGTAAAACTGCTACTGCGGTACATATTTTACTGTACATAGAAGAATATCAAAATGAAGAAAAAATCACATCAGAAGTATTAGCGGATACTACGGGTGTCAATGCTGTGAATATTAGAAAAATTTTAGCTTCTTTGAAGAAAGTTAATCTTATAACTGTTAAATCTGGTATAGGCAGGAACGTTCTTATTAGAAAAGCCTGAGAATATTACGCTTAGAACTATTTTTGAGGCGGTAGAGGAGAAGGAAGATTCTTTATTTAGAATGCATGATCAATCGAATACAAATTGTTCTGTGGGATTCAGTATTAATGGTGTGTAGAAAAATCGTCTAATTTCTTTAAAAGAAAATATGTTAAAAAGATATGGAAGGTATGACATTGCTAGATATGTACAAAGATATGATTATTAAAGGAGAAGGAATAGTGGAACTTAGAAAAGAGAAGTTTGTCACCGATGATAAAGAATGTATTGGATATATTTCAGAGAATACAATATTTATTAATACAACCTACTGATGAACATGATATAGAAGTATTGGATAACGAAGTAGCAGAAATTCAAAAATACAGAAAAACAATTCTCACTTATTGCTTTTAAAATAGAGGATTGGAATAATGAACTTTCTCATGGGAAGCACCTCCAGCATTTGGAAATAAAACTTTCGGTTCAGGTGCTAAAGATACTTTAGAATTTATTGAAAGTGAGATTAATACCAACGGTTAAAGAAAAATATAATCTAGGTGATGAAATTAAATTTATTCTGAGTGGTTATTCTTTAGCTGGATTATTCAGTTTTTGGAGTGCGTATAAGTCAAATACATTTTCAGGTATTGCTGCGACTTCTCCTTCTGTTTGGTTTAATGGATGGGAAGAACTTTATGAATAATAATACGCCTTTAAGTAATACTATTTACCCAAGTTTAGGTGATACTGAAGAAAAACGAAAAATAAAGTAATGTCTAAAGTAGGAGATAATATTAGAAAACAGGAACAACTATTAAAAATGATAATATAAATACAATACTAGAATGGAATAAAGGTGGTCATTTTAGCAATTCAGATTTACGAGTTGCTAAAGCTTTTGTATGGTGTATTGGAAACTTGTGTTAAAAATAACTTTAGTTGATAATCAAAGAATTGAGGGAATAATAAATGAGGTATTACATTAGTAAAAGCAACGAAATCTGATATTAAAGAAATATGGAAATGCAGGTAGAAGCATTTAAGAATCTAGTGAGAAGTATCAGGATTATGATATGGTCCCAGCAACAGAAAGTTATGAGAATATTTTGAATAAATATAAACAGCCTTGGACTAGTTATTATTTTTATTACTAGAAATAATGAGAAAGTTGGAGCGGTTAGAGTCATAGATAAAAAGATGGAAGTAGGAAACGTATAGCTCCTATTTGGATTATGCCTGATTTTTAGAAATCAAGGACTTGCTCAACTTGCTATGAGAGAAGTAGAAAAAGCTCATGATTCACATCATTGGCAACTAGATACAATATTGCAAGAACAAGGTAATATATATCTATATGAGAAGTTAGGTTATAAGAGGACAGGTGAGATAGAAAACATAAAGGATGGGATGGATATAGTGTATTTTTCATAAAGATTAAAAATGTTGAATCTTATCAGCCTATTTTCCTTTCATTCTATTCTTTTTCACGTTATAATTAAGTTACTATTACTAGAAATTTTCGGAGGTAACACATGAATGAAGTAATTAAAACGATGCTAGATCATCGTACGACTCGTAGTTTTGTAAAAGGGAAAGAACTACCTAAGGAACACCTTGAGCAAATCATCGCTAGTTCTAAACAAGGATCTAGTTGGATGAATGGTCAACACTATAGTATTATCGTAACAACAGGTGAGACTAAACAACAAATCGCTGATTTAATCCGTGATAAAGCACCTGGTAATGCTGCTCATATTGAAAATTCTGCTGCGTTCTTACTATATTGTTTAGATTATACTAATATCAAATTAGCGTTTGATATTGAAGGTGGAGAGTTTGATATTTCTAATCAACATGAACCACTACTTATCGGTACTTTAGATGTTGGTATTGCTATGCAAAATGCCGCTTTAGCTGCTGAGTCTTTAGGATACGGAATTGTTTATTGCGGTGGAGTAAGAGTTTTTGGAGATAAGATTTCTGAATTACTAAATATTCCTGAAAAATGCTCTGTTCCTATGTGGGCTAAGTATCGGTGTTAAAGATGAAGAGTTATCTACAGAAAAAGTTAAACCTAGATTACCAGAAGCGGCTAATGTAGGATACAATGAATTTCCTAAATCAAATGTAGAAGTATTAAAAGAATATCGTCAAACTATGGTAGACTTCGCGAAAGCACGTGAGACAAAAACATGGACTAAGAAATTCGCTGACTTCTATGCACAACCTTCAGGAATAGAAAAAGTAACTAAAGAACTATTAGATGGTTTTGTGAGTGAGAAGGAATAAAGAATAAGATTAAATTGAAAATCGCTTATGTAGTTTTATACTGGATAAGTGGTTTTTATAACAAGAAACTAATAAGGATGATTTTTCCTGGAAAAAGTGTACTAATTGATACATTTTTAATTGACAAAAACCATAGTTTTAGTTATGATGATAGTATAAAGAGGTGATTACAGAACCCTAATTATAATCAAAATTATACAAAAGAAGATATAGAAAATATTCTGTGTATAATAAAAATGTATAGAATGCAATAAATCACGATTTCATTCAATCAAAATAGGAGGAAAATATCGCATTTGTTAACGATTATAATATTAGAAGTGATAAGCAAAAAGAATATTATTAAATATTAAAGTTGATGATTTTTGTCACTCGTTGCAGAATACGAATGTTGGATATGAACATGAAGTATTGTATGTTTTTGTCCCTCAAGTAAGCTATTTAATGTAGATGATGTGAAGAAAGTCATCAGATATCTATACAAAGTTTAATATAATTGATTATGGAGAGACAAATAGAACTATAGTGATTTCCTTTCATAAATGTAATAAAGAAATAGATTATGCATTTAGATAATCTAATTATATTGATGATGTATATTTTTGAAATAGGTAAATGTAAGTGAGGAATAGCTGATATGGAAAAGGTTTTTGTGAAAATTGTAGAAAATGATGTTGAGTATAGCGTAATTGAAGAACAAATGATAGGAACTATAAAGGGTGAGACTTATACTTATACAGGTAAAGTTGCTAAATGTAAAGAATGTAAATCTGATATCTTTGTGAATAGTATAAATGATTATAATCTAAAAGCTTTATATGATGTATATAGAGAAAAAGAACAGTATCATCTCGTTAGAGAAATATTAGGAATATGTGAAAAGTATAATATATCTAAGCGTCCATTGTCATTATTATTAGGATGAGATGAACAAACTTATTCACGTTACTGTAATGGAGATATTCCAGTAAACAGTATCTGATATACTAAATAAAAATTTATGAAAGTCCAGTATTTTATAGTGAACTTTTAGAAAATAATAAAGAACAATTACCTTCAGAAATTGCGTATAAAAAGTAAAGAAGCAGTTGATAAAATTCTTGAAGGGAATTTAAATGTAGAGTCAAAAAAGTAAATAGGGTTACTAATTATATCTTAAATTGTTGATGAAGATATTACGCCTTTAGCATTACAAAAATCGATTGTATTATGTCCAAGGATTTTATTATGCATTTAATAACGAATTCTTGTTTGAAGAAAAATTGTCGAGGCGTGAGCACATGGTCCGGTATATCCGAGGTTTATTTTAAATATAAACATTATAAATTTGATCCTATTAAACCAAAAAGGAGTTTTCCAGATACTATATTTACATCATCAGAATTGATAATTATAGAAAAATGTAGTTAAACATTTTTGTTGCTATAGCGGAAAAAGTATTAGAAAAATTTACACATTCTGAATATCCTTGGTTAGAAACTAGAGGAAATTCCGAATTGGAATCATCTACTGAGATAATAAAAAGAATATATTGATATTTTAAAGACGTTAAAGAAAAATACAATATGATAAATCCTAATGATATAGAATCATATGCATGTTTTGACTGTATGTAAAATATTAGCCTCACTAATTTGAAAAATAGTCCCGCTTATTGATGGAGCTGGGTAGAAGTAATTTAGTTTGTAAATAGTGCCGTTTGCTGATGGTACGGTATAAAAATAATTCAGTTTGAGTTTGAAATAGAGTTTAGCTGTATAGACGCACGAATTATCATTGGGTATGGCTTGATAAATTTGATTTTTAGAATCACGACTATTGAGCCACTCTTTTTTATAAATTTGATTGACAAAACTCGATACATGTATTATATTTGAGGGAAGGATAGCAAAGGAGAACACAAAGTGGTAAAATAATGGTATGTATTAATCAATTGTTTATGTTTGCTTAATGCAATCATAATTTTGAATATATAATAAAGAGAGCACCACTCTTATTTTACCGTTGAGCTAATTATTTATGAAAAAGAATATAAATTAGATAAAAGAAAAATTAGAAATAGAAATTGCAGAAATATAAAAAGAATTTTTACAAAGTATCTTGGGACTTGTATTATAGGAGTATCTATTTATTATTTTTCTTTAATAAATAGTAAAAAGTATATAATGATAGAGGAGAATAGAATGACTGAATCAAAAACGTCTGAAGCACAAAAGAAAGCAAGTAAAAGCTTATTATGAGAAAAATAAAGAACGTGCTTTAATGAATAATAGAAGAACGTCTGCTAGAACATTTGTGAGACGCTATGCAACAAAAGAGGATATGGAGAATTTAATAGAAATTTTTAATAATGAGAACCCTAATGCAAAATTGTAGTAAATGTTTTAGTAAATCTTAAAAATTATTGATTGTTTACTTTACAATATAATATATAACATATGCGTGATTTATTTCACGCTTTTTTATTACTAAAACACCTATGTAATCACAAGTGTCTTGCAGAGCAGAATTTAATCTCTGAGAAAGTTACCAGTAGAGCATATATTTTTATATCTCTAAGATAATATTAAGTATATTATATAGTTTAAAGCTTGTCAACATAAGGTTTATGAGCTTTTTATCTTTTTAAATTTTTTAAAAACTATTGTCAAAAAGGTCAAACATGTTATAATTTATTTAAGGTCAAAAGAAGGTCAAAAAGATAAAACTTAAATATATTCCATAAAACCTTTTAGTTTGTTAAATATTTAGTTGTATCTTTTTGAGGGCAGTATCTTTATTATATTAGAGATACTGGTTAACTAATAAAAGTACCTTTTGATCCAATAATTTAATCAAAGGAGATTTACAATGGATATTAATAGTTTTTACTAATAGTGTGAAAGAAATCTTAGCGAAATCTTCCGAATTTGCAACTGAGAAAAAGTCAAAGTATTACGAGTGAGATGTTCTAAAAGCGGCTCTTACTGGTAGTAATTTATATAGTGATATATTAGGAAGAGTAAATGTTGATAAGGCTAATTTAACTCATGAGTTAGATAACGAAATTGCGAAAGTAAATAGTGTAGAAGGAGACAATATCAATTACGCTAGTTACTAAGTAATGATTTGAATGCTTTTATTAATAGAGGCTAATAAATATAAAGAGAAATATGAAGATAAATTTATTTCGTGTGAACATATTGTTCTTGCGAGTTATTTGAAAAATAGTATTGTATATATATTGATAAGGTGACTACGTTAAAAAGATTTAGTAGCTGTTATCGATAATATAAGAGGAGGTAAGAAAGTTATGAATGAAAATCCAGAAAACAACTACGAAGTATTAGAAAAATACGGACGTGACTTAGTAGAAAGCTGCACGTAGTGGTAAAATCGATCCAGTAATTGGTCGTGATGAAGAAATAAGAAATGTAATTAGAATATTATCTAGAAAAAAACAAAAATAACCCAGTATTAATCGGGAACCTGGTGTAGGGTAAAACTGCGATTGTTGAAGCAATTGGCTCAACGTATTGTACGCGGTGATGTACCTGAAAGTCTTAAAGACAAAACTGTATTCGAACTTGACCTTACTAGTTTAGTTGCAGGAGCTAAATATCGTGGTGAGTTCGAGGAACGACTAAAAGCTGTATTAAAAAGAAGTTAAAAGAACAAGATGGAAAAAAATCATTTTATTCATAGATGAAATTCATATGCTTGTTGGTGCTGGTAAAAACTGATGGAGCAATGGATGCTGGTAATATCTTAAAAACCAATGCTTGCTCGTGGTGAACTACACTGTATCGGTGCTACAACTCTTAATGAATATCGTCAATATATTGAAAAAGACTCTGCATTAGAACGTCGTTTCCAAAAAGTTCTTGTTAAAGAACCAACAGTAGAAGACACAATCTCAATACTACGTGGTCTTAAAGAAAGATTTGAAGTTTACCACGGTGTGAAAATCTCTGACCAGTGCGATTGTAGAAGCTGCAGAATTATCTAATAGATATATTACTGATAGATTCTTACCTGATAAAGCTATCGATTTAATCGACCAAGCTTGTGCTACTATTAAAACTGAAAACTCTTCTAACCCAGCTGAATTGGATACAATCAATCGTAAAGTGATGCAACTTGAAATCGAAGAAAAAGCTTTTAAGTAGTGAAGATGACGAAGTATCACAACGTCGTTTAGAAAACTTAAAAGAAGAGTTGGCTAATCTAAAAGAAGAACAAAAATAAACTTCAATTACAAGTTGATAGCGAAAAAGAAAAATTATCAGCTGTTAAAAATCTTCGTGAAAAAATCGACAGAGTTAAAGTTGAATTAGAGCAAGCTCAAAACAGCTATAACTTAGAAAAAGCTACTGAGTTACAATATTCTACTTTACCAAAAATTAAAACGTGAGTTAGAAGAATTAGAAGAAAAAAATCTAAACATGAAGATTATAAATTATTAAAACAAGAAGTAACTGAAGATGAAATTGGCTTTTATCGTAAGTCAAAATGACAGGTATTCCAGTTACTAGATTAGTAGAAACAGAAAAAGAAAAACTTCTTAACTTAGCTGATACTATTCATGAAAAAGTAATAGGTCAAGATGAAGCTGTTGAGAGTGTAACTAATGCAATATTACGTTCTCGTGCAGGTATTGCTGATCCAAATAGACCAATCGGTAGCTTCCTATTCTTAGGACCTACTGGTGTAGGTAAAACTGAGCTTGCTAAAGCATTAGCTCTTAACTTATTTGATGATGAACGTAACATCGTGCATCGACATGAGTGAATACATGGAAAAACACTCAGTTAGCCGTTTAATCGGTGCCCCTCCAGGCTACATCGGTTATGAAGAAGGTGGTCAACTTACTGAAAGTGTAAGACGTAATCCTTACAGTATTATCTTAATGGATGAAATAGAAAAAGCTCACCCAGATGTATTTAACATCTTATTACAACTATTAGATGAAGGTACTTTTAACTGATTCTAAAGGTGTAGTAGTAGACTTCAAAAATACAATTATCATTATGACTTCTAACATTGGTTCATTAGAATTATTAGAAGAAGTAAAAGATGGTGTTATTTCTGAAGAAAACACGTAAAAATGTTACTAACCAACTTTATGGTTACTTCAAACCAGAAATACTTAACCGTATGGATGACATAATTATCTTCAAACCATTAACTGAAGATAATATTAAAGGAATGCTAATAAACTCTTGATGAATTAGTAAGACGTGTTGCAGGTAGAAATATTGAATTAACATATGATGAAAAAGTTTCTGCTTGGGTAGCAACTGCTGGATTCGATATGAAATTTGGTGCTCGTCCACTTAAACGATTTATCCAAAGTCAAATCGAAAAATAAACTATCAGTTGAATTAATCCGTCACGGTATTGAAGATGGAATGGAAAATACATCTTGATTATGTGGATGACCAACTGAAAAATTGATATAAAAAATATATATATAATTCAAACCTCAGGTTAATCTTGGGGTTTGTTTTTTATATGCTTTTTATAAATATATTTTTGTAGTATAATTAAAAAGAATAGTAATAAAAGTAAATTTATTAAATGGAGGAGCAAGTATGAAAATTGCGGTTATGGCTGGAACGCCTATTGATTCTAAATTAGGTGAGAACTTATTAAATTTCATATGGTTATAATGATATTGTCTTAGTACCTATATCTAATAATCCAGTTGAACAAACAACATTTCAATCATTAAAATGATAGTGAAAGAGAAAAATAATAGTAGAAATAATAGAACAATTAAAAGATGTAGAAGTTATCTTTGTATATTGTAATTCATTAAGTTCAGTAGTAGACTTTTGATAGATTAGCTACTGAGCATAATATAAAAATAGTAACACCTATGCAGATGTATAGAAATCTTGGTTTAGAGTATAAGTATTTAGCTGTAATGGCAGCAAACTCACATGGTTTAACAGGTGTTGAGAATAATCTATATGTATCAAATCCAAGTTTACGTGTTTTAGGATTATCAATGTTAGAACTGGTAAAAGCTATAGAAGAAGAAAATAACCCAGTGAAAGATAGTTAAAGACTTTAACTTTGAAGTGTTATTTAATTATTTTTGAACAAACTAAAGTAGAAGCTGTTGTACTAGGATGTACACATTTTCCGTATATAAAAAAGAGCTAGAAAAATTACAAAACTCCCAATTATAGATGTTGGTGTATTTATGATTAATAGTATGGAGAAAAAGATAAAATATAAAAACTGAAGTAATTCTATATAATTAATTAGAATTACTCAGTTTAATCTAAAACTTTACTTTCTGTTTTTTCATATGCATTATAAAATATAGGTGCATTTATATTGTATTGTTTTCCAGTATCGTATAGACATTTACAAACGAATAATAAATCTTCTGTATTGTTATGTAGTGTCATAATCTTTCTAGTAAGAATATTAGTCGCAAACATTCGTTTCATTATTGGTGCTGAAACAAATATCGGAAGTTTATATCCCCAAAGTTCATTTCTATAGTGTTTTAAGTTTACACCACGTGCTTTTATAATCTTAGAAGTTTCTCTTATTGCACAAACCGCTTCAGCTAATAGTTTAGATGAAGACATAAGATTCTCCGCAGCCTCAGTAGGATTATCCATATCTGCATATTTTGCAGCGATAGATACTACACCAGCATTAATAGCCATATGTAACCAAATCCACTCAAGCATATCATATGGTGTTTCTAACTTAATGTTGCAACTTTCAAATAATTCTACTAGTTTATCATAATTATCTATTTTAGAATTTTCTTTTTTCTCTAGTATAAAATGATCAAAAACACAACATGTAAGAGTAGCATCTACGATATTACCACCAGCTACAGGATAACCAAGAATATATTCTCTACCTTGCATTACTTTTTCAAGATACTTCTTATCTTCCCAAATACCACAGCATAGTATAATAGTTCCTTTGATATTGTTAGAGTTTAAAGTTTCAATAACACTTTTCAATATTTCCTGCTAGCATACTAATAAAAATAAAATCATAGTTATCTTTTTGTATGAGTATTTACTTTATAAGTATCAGTATAGTGATCACCTTTTTTTATTATTTCTACCATCTAGCATATCAACATTTAATTCTGTTATATTAATTTTTTACTGCTTTTTCTAATATAATGTTCTACATTATGACCAGCTTTATTAAATAAATAGCTATATGTAGTTCCAATAGTTCCAAGTCCAATAGTTAGTATATCCATAAATCCACCCTCACAAAATAATTATAATTATTATACTATAGATAAATTATTTTATCTATAACTGAAAAGTATTGTGAAGAAATAAACTACGTGTTAGAATAAGTTTACGTATTTTTGAGTAGAGGAGATATTATGCCGATTGGGGGTTATAATTAATACCATCGCAATATTTCTAGGTGGTATAGCTGGGCTCTTTTAGGAGATAAATTACCAGAAAAGTATAAAGAACAGCTAAATCTGATATTTGGTCTATGTTCTATGGGGATGGGTATTTCATCGATAGTTTTAATGAAATATATGCCTGCGGTTGTTTTCGCTCTTATTATAGGAACTATAGTAGGATTAGTGTTTAAGCTGGGGGATAAAGTGTATGAGCTTTGTTCAAAACTTCAGAAAGTAATGATTCGTATCGTACCGAAAAAAGAAACAAATATGTCAGAAACAGAATTTTTAGCTACTTTAATTACGGTGATAGTGCTATTTTGTTCTAGTGGTATGGGAATATATGGTAGTTTAAGTGAAGGTATGACTGGTGATTCTAGCTTGCTTATAACTAAGTCGATTTTGGATTTCTTTACTGCAGCGATATTTGCGTGTAACTTAGGGTATATCGTTTCGCTAATTGCTGTTCCGCAGTTTGTTATCTTTACGACATTATTCTTATCTGCAAGTTTTATCGTTCCGTTAACAACACCGGATATGATTGCTGATTTTAAAGCTTGTGGTGGTTTCTTAATGGTAGCGGCAGGATTTAGAATACTAAAGTTAAAAATGTTTCCTGTAGTGGATATGATACCAGCAATGATTTTAGTAATGCCATTTAGTTGGTTTTGGGTTAATATAATATTACATTTATTGTAAATATGGAAGGATAAAAATGGGAATAGGTACATTAATAAATGCAGTGGGAGTTATTGTAGGGGGAATATTAGGGATATTAATAGGTAGCAGAATGTCGAGGAGAATTCAAGATTCTGTATTGAAATCAGCAGGTTTTGCGGTACTGTTTTTAGGAATAATAGGAACTTGTCAACATGCTTTGCAGATTTCTGATAATAAGCTAGAAACGAAGGGACTATGATGCTTGTTGGTAGCTTCACATTTGGTACGCTGTGATAGGGTGGAAATTTTAAATATTGAGAAACTGTTCGGAAAGTTCAGGTATTTATCTAAAGAGAGTAACGAAGAGTGAAAGTGATAGTGGTTTTGTGGATGCATTTATCACAGCTTCTCTTACTATTTGTATAGGAGCAATGGCAATTTTAGGTGCTATTCAAGATGGATTGACTGGTGGTTATACGACCTTAGCTGCAAAGGCTACACTTGATTTATTCATGCCATGATTTTGACTGATTACCAATGGTAAAGGAGATTTTTCTGTTGTACTCGTTAAAGGTGCTATTCAAGATAGTATTACAGTTCTTGCTAGGTTTTATTGAACCTATTATGACACCTGAGGCACTTGCGAATCTATCATTAGTCGGTTCAATTCTGATTTTTGTGTCGTGTAAATCTTGTTTTGGAATAGCATAAGGGTTGCGAATATGCTACCAGCGATAGTTATTGCAGTAATTTGGGCATTATCTAAAAATAGCTGGTTAGAATTTGTTTCGACTAGCTTTATTTATATTTATTATTTTAAATTCTGAATTCCTAAACCGTGGAGGTTTACTATTTTTTCCTTCTAAGTAACTTTCATTTTCTTTCTTTTGCTTGTTCGAAAACACATGTGTATTCTTCTATCATTTTCTTCTGTATATTCTCCTTCAACGAGTCACAGTCTAGAGAATAAAATGACTTTTTCAACTCTTCATATACATCTTCTAGGTAAATTCTTTATGAAAGTTTTCTAATGTTTCCATACAGTTTGGATGATTTTTGGATATTTGTAATTTATCCGTTGATCTTTAACTTCGATATTCGTAAAAATTCAGCATTATGTTCGCGCGTTTTTGTTGATCTCCAAAGATACTGATATATATTGAACAACTACTGAATCTTTAATTTTTCTTTGAGCGATTCCAGCGAATTTTTCCATTATGCTTAGGTCATAATCACCAGGACAGTATGAATAGTTAGTTTCTAATAGCTTCAATTTTATTAGCACCTTCTGGGCAGGCAGCTTTTGATAAAATCTGTCAGTTAGCTCAACCATACATTAATTGAAAAATTATCTTTATGGCTTATTCATGTAATGATTGATCATTTAATATACCTTTATCTGAAATTATTCCTAGTCCTCCGATATTTCTAATCAGCAGGAATAATATTATTTCTATAAAAAGCGAATAATGCTTCGTCGAAAAATGGAACTCGTGTTCGGAGAACCAATTATTGCTGAGTTTAGGTAATGTGTACATGTAAAATACATCATCATTCAGAAACTGATAGTAAAGCATTTCATCAGTAGCAATAGGTATTAGGGAGTTTACAATATTTAATGTTTTATAGACATTAGTCTTTAGATAAGATTAGTATTCTCCTTCTAAATTTGTCGATAATATATATAATTTAAAAATTAATACTTTTATCATTATAATTTATGAGATTAATTTATGCAAGCTTTAATTAGATAAAGGGAAATAAAAAGGAGACGGGAGTGACCTAAAAATCTGTGATTTCGGAGAAATTGATTTTTAGGGTCA
>BNJS01001162.1_pt1 | contig 35963 bp, 46 predicted proteins | sample 8540461 | NCBI WGS metagenome assembly BNJS01 (sample SAMD00202454, study PRJDB9452) | human saliva metagenome | isolation source: human saliva | place: Japan
TAACAGCGATTGTTGAATCACATCGCCGCCGGTAAAGTGTCGGGGAAAGAAAAATCATTTCAGCAAGCCGACCTCGACGAACAACGTCAGCTTCCGGTCTGTTTGCGGCGAAGTCTTCAGAAGATCGTCGACAAGAAAGAGGTTCCGGACCGCTGCGCAGAACAGCATCGTCCGTCTCGCGAATATTCTCATCCGATCAACAGAAGCTGGTAAGAGTGGTGAACCATCTGCCTCCGTGCCAGCAAAATCCAGCACGGAGATGGCCGGTGCTGCACACGTATCAGCACCAACATTTGCTGTCCAGGTTCACGTCGTCACGACGCCGATCCAGCGGTCAGTTCACGCGAACCACCTGGTCCAGTAACACGGCGCGGTCCTTTGCCCGTAGTTCACTGGACCGGAAGACGCCTGCGAGTTATCCGCAGGAACGGTCTAACCGGGCGAGGATCTCGTGCAGCGAGCATATGATTGCGCGCAGAGAGTTAAACCATGCACGAACGCTTTGATTACGGTGCCAAACTGTTCATGAGCGCAACGAGTTAGCACATCGCCGCTCATAGTCGCCCAGATTACGATTACAGTACACAGCCCATTGGCGCTATCGGTTTTGAACAACTGCTTAAGACGGAATCTCTTTTGCTGGCTGTGTCGTAGAGGTACGGAACGTTGAATGCGTGCGGGAACAGCCTGCTTCAGTCAGGTTCGCCATCGACAGAAAGTGCTCATTTCAGTTAACAGGTTAAATTATCTCGCATAGCAAGCAGATTATGAACCGGAAGAATAATGTTCGATTAAGCATGAATGAGATACAGAGCGTGCATAGCGGGTACTAGAATGTTACTTTACTCAGGGCAGCTGCTCATCAAAAGGCAAGAGCCGAACCTGAACAAAAGAACGCAGCAGCTTGAAGAAAAAGAAAGATTGCAAATGGTATCAACACCGCAAAACCGAGCCTTTTGTTTTTGAGGTTCACCGTTAAAGCGGTATTTTTAGTCAACATAGCGATTTTGCCAGTGCAGCCAGAGTCTCGAGGTCCGTGCCAGATGGGCAATATGACGTTAGGCAGTGGCGTAGTGCGGCGATATCGATGGCCGGCCTGCAGCAAAGGACACTTTTGTGCGGCGTATGATATACCATAAAGAAAACGTTAGAGTTTTTGAAGAGATGTCAAGAGGTAAGAGACGCTGACCGAGGTTCATTCCCTCTATCTCGCAAAATTACCCCATGAATGAGACAAAGGAACCTTCTTTCACCGTCAGAAAATACCAGGCAGATAACAGACAAAACAACCGCCCAATGACGAAAACAGCCGGTCAAGAACAGAGCGTACGATTTCCATTTCACCATCACAAACCACGCCGTTGCACCCGACAGAGCAGCCGCAACATCAAAGATACAGCACAAAAACAACAAAGCATTGACAATTACTGAAAGGGCATACAAACAAAATAGAAAGACCGATCGCCTGTTTCGCCTCGCGCAGACTGTTCACCACGATCGAGAATGGTCAGGAAAAGGCGAAGAAACGAAACAATACGTCGAGTTACGGTCGACGGAGACAGCGCGTCAGTCCTTACCGTTATTTCAAAAGAGCAAAGAGATGATATCGTATCCTTCGAATCTAAAGCGAAACAAGAAACCGTCTAATTACGCAATCGGTCGAAATTGGCTCAAAGTCGAGGATTGGCGAATGAAGAGCAAAGAGTGTCTCAGCAGCAAAGATCATAAGAACAACGGAGAAAATCATCACATATGTCGCCAGACCACGATGGTGAACGTCGAACACAAAGACCGGCGAAGCGAGTTGACGCGACAGACCCGAAAGGCCTGCTCGATCAGACGAACGAAGAAGCGAAACACCAGAACCCTTCGTCTTCCCCAAACAGCCACAGTTGCCGAATATAATGAATGATTTCAAAGAAATGATGAACGCTGACAAGAACATCGTAACAACGAGATCAATCTGCGCGAAGAAGACGAAATCGACGCGCCGACGCAGCCAGCAACGCGAGCGGAACATGGCCACCGCCGAGTTCATCTACGGCGCAACGAGCGGTGTTCGCAGCATTCTAGTCGCCGGGAATAGCGCTCATTCGACGAACGAACCGAAATTCGAAGCGATACAGTTGAACCCAACGAAAACTTGTGCCCATCATTGCAGCGCCGGTAACCACGAGCGGCGCCTGGTCGATCACGAACGACAGCACCGCGTTGATTTGCGGTCGCAGACGATAAACGTCACAGCAGCACCATGCGTCCGCGTCGTTGCAGGGGAAAATGGTCAGCAGAATGGAACTGTAAAAGAAAGGCCGCGCTTCCCGGAAGAAAAAGCATTTCGGGGATAATGCGTCATATTGGGATGCATTCCGATGCCGACGAGACACCCAGCCCATCACAGACACGCCTGACAGACCATGGAATGTTGGTTTCACCGAGCATTATGACGATTTGGCTGGTCAAACGAACGATGAACAACTGGCTTTCAGGATGTCTCGAGGGTTTCTTTTCTAAAGAACAAAGATAAGATAAAACGTCAAAAGAGTCGTGTCCGATGACAAGTAGACAATGAGGCATAACATAAATATAAAAGAGATTGAGAGACAAGAGGTGAATATGGTTTCGTAAAATCATAGAAAAAATAGAAACGTGCGGTGAGCGAACGAGGCACCGTCTGTTATCTGAAGCTGCGATCGAGTTTGGGAAAGTCCCGACCTGTAAATCATTTAGAGATTACTGCTCCCCGACCGAAGAATTGAAATTGAAAAAATGACACCACATGAACCCCTTGCCGCCCACCAGCCCGGACAAACCCTGACATGTCGTCAATAGAAGGAAGGTTGTTTTATTTGTCAGTATCCTAGTGAAGAAATTGTTAATTTCGTTCATTGATTACATGAACAACGGAAAGAAAAACGAGAAAACAAAATTATCGACGATTTAACCTGTTAAAACAACGGAGAATCACATCCAGCTCGCGGCATCCGATACCGCCGGCAGGCGTGATTTCGGAAGAATCGTCGGAGACCCCGACGCCATTGACAGAGTTAAAAACGATCGTTACCCGGTACGGCGCCTGCCGGTTCTCGCCAGCCAGCCCAGGCCACCTCGCCCGATCGAGCACCCGCGCCGGCGAGCGAGGCAAGCAAACGCAGGCCGCAGTTGAACGAGGCGGTCCGTACACACCACGCAAAGACGAACATACTATTGCCTGAAAAATCATTCGGTCAGCCCGTCGTCGAGACCGTTCACCTGCAGCAGCAGTGAACCCAGTCGACACCGCAGTCCCAGCCTGTCCAACATTCCGCCAGCGAGGAACATGAGTTACAAGCGTAAACCACTGCAACGAACTGTCCAAATCTCGAAGCACACAGAAAATATAAATCGCGGTGCCGAGCGTGAACCACAGATCGCTTCGTCGAGTTTGAGACGGTTCGTTAACTCACGTTATTGAAGGAAGTTTACGAACAACGGCGTGACTGCGTCTCACATTACAGTTCCACCAGCACACAGTTGGGTACCCTGAAACCGTAGCAGACGCACGTTTCCGAGTTCAAACATGATCAGGAGCGATAGCACAGCGAATACCGCAGCTGTTGTGATCAATGGCGTTATTGGTAATATTCAAAGTCCTCAGTTAATGATTTTAATGCTAAAATCCGTGATACGCTGACGCGGTTTGGGAACAATAAATATCAGGTCGTCGCGTTGGAAGAGTTATTGAAGATAATCAAAATTGCATGAACCTGACTTTCCTTCAAGTTCGGTCACCAGAAGAAGTCTTATCTTCATCGAAAGAAATCACTGCTGGGAGTTGTCTCGAATCAAAGAACCATCTTTAAAGGCTTGAGACAATACCGGTCCCTCTGCTGGAGTGGTGAACAACGAGTTGCGAACGGGGAGCAGTGACCAGTGTCACCACGTCTTCGGGAAATGACGCTTCCCTAAATGCCAACAGCACGATGCCCGACAGATATGCAGTGGTACATAATTGCTTGAAAATTAGGAGAGTCAGAAACACCCGACAGAGTAGATGAAGTATGGCGTAGAAACACGTTAACGTGAGATACTTTGACGCAACAGAAAGAACGAGCAGTTGCGCGAGACTTCGAAAGAAAGTGAAGCCACATTTCGAAACGTCGTAGCCAGCGTTATAATCGTTTACCGCGCATAAACACCAGTTGCTAAAAATAGTCACCACACGACTTTCATTTCAGTTTCACTCAACCGTTTCGCGGGCGATTTCAGGCGCGCCCCACGGACGCCCAGTGCGCCCATTACAAACGGATCAAAGAGAGAGAGGAAAAGAGATACTTTTGTCCTCATTATTCGATACAGAGAAACGAGAACAGCCATCAAAAAACATAATCGGTCAAACACCCAGGCCGTCAATCAGCAACATCAACCCACGAAACGCGCGCAGCATTACAACACAAACAGGCCTCAAAAGGTTAGACTGGCAGCCTTTACAGCGAAGTTCTCCGAAAAACACAGAAAAATATTTAATAAAGGATATTATGAAAACGCTCATTCAAGACGCCCAAAACAAAACCGATGGCTGAAACTCCTTTCTCTATTCCGTTGGCAAGACCGTCAACCAGGTACACTACGTCGTTTCATTCAAGAAATCGCGTTCAATCATCATCACTCGATAATCATGGTCGAAAGTCAGCCAGAGCCGATCCAGAGGTGCCACAATGAACATTGATTCACGAGTTCCGTACTTCGAAGGCGGTAGATCGTTTCACGAAAACACACAGAATTGAACAATCATCAACGCCTGACTCGAGGCAGTACGTTAAATTTTGCGCAGTTTGCAGGCACCGCGAAAGAATCGACGAGTTACCGAAAGTTACCGCCGGTCACCGCTGGCCCAACGTCCACCGCGCCTGCCGAAAGATCAATCAATCGTGAGCCTGTCACACCCAGACGAGGAAGCCAGTTATCGCGCCCAGCAGTGGCTGCCCAACCAGCACGCAACCGTCCCGTCAATTCCCACCGTCGCCGACGCGGCAGCCCACGATCGCCAGCCCTGGCAGCGCGAAGAAGAAACAGACAACCGGAGGACCTGATGCATAGCCCGAACGATGCACGAGCATTGCGAGCGTGAAGATTCAGACGCCACGTCTGACCGTTTCGAAAGATTGACAGTGGTTATGCAGACAGATATCTTCACCGAAGATCATCCGGTGAGCCATGCCGAAAAACAGACAAAAAATAGGAGTCCCCCGCGCCTGTCAAATCATCAAAAACAATCAAAATACAGTAAAAGTACGACAAAGAAAACTGCGCGCATAATACAACAGCTGTTATTATTAAGAACAGGATAAAACTCACGTCGATCAGAAAGCTGAAACGAGCAAGATATTCCTTCGAGAACAACCAGCGGCACGAGACACTACGCGACAACCATGAGCAAAGCGAAACATGAACGAAGCCTGCATTGTAACGCAAGACCGACGGCCTGGCCACGGAAACATAAGGCTTCATCACAGTTCATCACGAGAATCATAACAAACGCATCCATATTGGCCTGCGGCATGTCCAGCGACGCAGACCACGATCGCGCCAGCCGAGCCTGAAGCTGCCCAGACAACCACGAAACACAATGAGCCGCCAGACGCGGATGGTGTCCAGACGAACAGTAGCAAAGAGCAACTCGGTCTACACAGTAGTCTGGACCACTGGTCAGAGAGGTCATAGTCCCTTGAATCATTGAATATATCAACTTGTCTCGAATGAACGATATACGAGTCAAAACGAGCCTGGAGCGACTTTAAGATTGCCGATGGTCAGCTGGGCGTTATGATAAATTGAGCAACCATCACAACATTGACCCCATGACCGAGTTCAGCGGCATCATCCGCAGTTGGCAACACACGGAAAGAACTGTTTCTCGTAATTTGGCACCCCGACCCATGGCAGCGAGACGATTATCTGGCGAGCACTTCAAAGATAACGAGAAAGCACCGTCAAAGAGCGACAGACAGATCGAGAGCAAAGGCAAAGAGGGCAACCCCGTGGTTCCGCTGTCACACAAAAGATAATCACGTCATTACGGGGGAAATGGTAAGCGTGATGTCACAGCAAGATGAAAGAGCCACGCCAGCACAGCAACGAAAGACGACAGACATCACAGCGACGCACCAAAACATAGCCACTGTACCGGCAGGCGCGGCGGGCAACCGCACGGTTCGCATACTCAGCGCCTGGCAGTGCAGCGAGGCGTTTGAAGCACAGGGCCCCAGTGCCCCCTGCCAGAGCTGCAACAACTGAGGGCAAGTTAGCAGAGGGATCAGGCAAACCTGCACGCACCGCAAAAAAGAAAATGAAACACTCTTAAAAATAGCTTGGACCAATGTCCTGACTTTCAGAAATAGAGTTTATAATAATATTGAGCGAAGCTAAAGGCAAAGGAAATATTAGTTTATTTACTATTCTTAGAAAGAAAAGAGATTGGTAAACATAAAATTAAAGAATTTCTTTTTGCAGTGCGTGGGCTTTGGTGCAGTCCGTCTCGCCCCCTGTTTGCGATTTTATTATTTTTGCTCAGCAGAATTTTTCAGAATTTCTGTGCCAGAGCGCTCTTCCTCGGCTTGCCCTCGCTTACATCGCTTTTTCTGGAAACACTTTCTGAAATATCTCGAACTGTTCTCTTCAAGCAGCGCCTGCTACCTTGGGTCTCCTCGCATTTTTGTGTCAATCTGTGCTATATTTTGGTGCATCTTTACCTCATTGTGTGTATCTTATCATCTTTTGTGTTACTGCATATCTTTTATACCATTGTTGTCTTCTCATCTACTTTGTAATATCACGCTTACCATTTTATGTGGCATGATTATCTTTTGTGTGACATGATTATTTTTAAGAGGTTGCCCTCTTTGCCTCCTGCTCGATCCCAATTCTGTCACCTTTGGTAGTAACTGATTGGTTTCCCTCATTATCTTTGAAATGCTCATAGATGAAATCATCAATCTCGTACCACAGGTCAGGAATATAAACTACAGGGCTTTGGTTCTTCCGTTATGGTTATTAACTTTTACAGATTGAGCACCATAGCAAACTCTGTCACTTTAAATTCAATGTTATCTTGCCATGATTCTTTCTCGCTCGGTTGTAGGTATCCTTAACACCTCTAACCCAAATATATCAGCAATACTAAAGTCGCTCCAAAAGGTCGTTTTAGGCTCGTATCCGTTCATTTCAAAGATAGGGTTGGTATATTCTGTAGTTAGGTTCATGTTATGTTCTCCTTAATTCTAAGGGCTTATAGTCTCCCTCTATTAGTAGTCAATTTCGTATATAATGGGTTATACTTTGCTATTTCATCTAGGATTTTATCCATCATTCTGTAACTCCGGCTAATAACTTCATCTAGCTTTTCAATAGTTGTATCTAACTCATTCTTCTAAACCTTCCGTGATTTCTAGCTCCTCAATAGCATAATCAATAGTCTCGCTATCAATAGACATACCACACAAACCAATATAAGTTGCGTTTGGTTCACATGATTCCTCATGAGTGATATGATAAGCCTTATAATCTTCCATGTAGGCTTCGTCAATTCTCCTTGTTACAAGCTCCCAAAACTCATTCATGATTTCTTCGCTTGCTCCATAGTTGTCGCATAGTGTCTCTCCATGCCACATATAGTTGTATTCTGAAAGAATATCTGCTCGGTCTTTCAAGGCTCTAATCGACATAGGTTTTTCTCCTGTTTTCTTAACTTCTTTATGTTTATATTATACACCTTTTTTAGTTTCTGTCAACACTTTTTACCTTATTTTGATTATTTTTTTGTGTTGTAAAGGCGCAAAAAAAGAGGGGGACACCCTCTAGTTTTTTATCTATTTTTCAACATAATCACGGATAGTCTTAATTAGAATATCTGTGTCTGCATAACCTTTTTCTCCAATCACTTTTTCAAGCAAATTCAAGGCTTGTAGCGCCATTGTTTTATCGTCTAGGTCTTTACCTTCCTCTGTCTCGTTATCGTTCTCAGAAGGCTCTCTATCGTCCTCAGACAACTCTGTTTCTTCTTCCTTGCTACTTAGGGTAACGTCATAGAAGTAACTGCCCTTGTCAGCAACAATGATAGGAGTAGTAATGCGTGGAATAGTTGCGTATGCTACTACGTTGACGTAACCAACCTCTACTACTGGTACGATAACTAACTCCCCTCGTCTGATTGTGATACAACCGTCTCCTACGATTGAGTGGTAGTCTTTCAGCAAGCCTTGATAGTTGATTGTTACGTTGTAGTGTTCAGCAATAACTTTCAATAACTCGTCCAATTCTTCCTTGTTGCCTACTAGAATTGAGCGACCTTCTCGCAAGTTTGATAATACTACCTCAAAGTCAAGAGCGTTATCTTTAGTGATTGTTTCCAATTCTTCTGTCTCATACGCTCCCTTAATGTTTTCATGGTAGAAACGTCCTACGCTACCACCTTCAAGTACGATTTCAGCATAGTCTGAAATGATATTTAATAGCACCTCTGGATCAATACCAACATAACGATAGGCTTTCCCATTTCTCATGATTACATCAAGTGAAGTAGTAGTTGAGATTTTGATTTCTTGAATGAAACTTGACATGGGGGTGTACCTTCTAGTTGATAGTCTTATAACGGAATAGAGAAAAGGAAAGTTTTATTATCATCAGTTTTTTTGGTTTTTAGACATCTTGGATAAGTGTTTCCGCAAATATCCTTTGGTAAAATGTTTTCTATTGTTTTTTCGGAGAACTTTCTCTATTCCTTTATAAAACTACCAATCTAGCCTTTTCTTAATTTCTTTATGTTTATATTATACACCTTGTTTCGTAGGTTGTCAATACTGATTATTATTATTTCGTGTTTATTGATTATATTTTTGTGCTATTTTGTCATTTTCTCTATATCAGATAATAAAGTTTAAAATATCCCTCTTTTCCCCCTCTCTCGTCCTCTCTCTTGCGTTTTTTCTACCTCTCCGTCCATTTATGTCATAAAATACTAAACGTCCGTAGAACGCCTAAAATCGCCCTTAGAATTGGTTGAGTAAAACTAAATAAAAAAGTCAGTATGAAAACTGACTATTTTTTACTTAACTGAATTGTTTATACGCCTTATTAAATGATTCTAACACTTCTTCTGACGTTTCAGAATATAGCTTCACTTCTTTCAAGTCTCCCTTAACTATGATTCTTTCTGTTGCGTCAGAGTCCTCACACGTTACTAGCGTGATTTCTTTCACACCCTCATGATCTTCTACTTCATCTACTCTATCAGGAGTGACTTTCTTGACCTCTCTGATTTCATAGGTATATACCTTTTCCTTATCTGTCAGGTATATCTTCATGCCTTGTTTAGCATTTGCTAAAGGAGAAAAAAGTAACTGTCCTGCATTTTCCCCTTGAAAGACATGGTGGCTTGCAAGTGAGTAATTCCCCTCTCCCATTTTTTGTTCTGGCTTCATTGTTCCTGCTCCATAGAGAAGGTTAGTATTGTCTAAGCCTTTAAAAATTGGTAGGTTTATTTCTAATTCAGGAATAGCAATCCCCCCTATAACTGGTAGTTTCTGCTTTTCCCATTGAGAAGATAAGACTGCTTCTGATGATACAGACTTAACAGAAGAAAAATCAAAATTCCCTTCTGATTTTTGATTATCTTCAATAGCTTCTTTGCTTACTTGACTGACCTGATATTTATTGGTATTCCAAACCATCAACATATCACGGATTTTAGCATTAAAAATCAATGCTAAAGAGACAAGGATAATGATTACAAATAGCACTTTCCTTAATAGTTCCCTGAGTGTTTTTTCTTAGCTGTATTTTCTTCATTGTTCATACTTCTATTTTCCTTCATCTAGCGCTCCTGTTCATATTTTGAGAACTCAAACTTAATAGTCTTTAAGTCCTCCTTTATACTGAGTTTTTAGGAATTTTGATTAACTGTGTACCTAAGTTGATTTCATAATATGAACCACAATCCCTACACATATATTGTTTCGTAAACTTCCCTTCAAAAATAACGTAAGTTGTTGAAGTGCCGTCCTCAAACTCAACATATAAGCAATCTGTGGTTTTCACACTCCAACCACGATTTATATTTTCATAATATTGTACTTCAGATTTAGGTAGTTCATTTTTAAGTAGTTTACACTTATAACTCATATTTCTCCTTTTCTAGCTTCTTCCAAATAATTTAGATAAACCGAGTTTCCTTGGTGTCGGCTGATTTCCTTTTCTACTGCAAATGAAACAGTCTCAACTAATGACTTACAACCAAGGTAATTTTTCAAAGCAATAAGATGATTATATTCATCTTGCGTAAGTGTTATTCTTACAGATTTTTTCATTCTTTCTGCCCCTTCTGTAATGCAGGTGGTAGTTCTTTACTTACCTCACTCATAACACCGTCTCGATCTGTTGGCAAAGTAGCAAAAAGTAACCCTGATAGTCCTGCTTCAACAAAAATCATTTCCTTAAACACCGCTTCACAGATAGCAATCATTTTCTGCTCTATCAAATAAGCGTCAAGGTCGTCTCCATTATCCAATTCTTCCAAATCACACTCTGCCAAGTCACAAGCCTTGTAGTATAGATTTTCTGCAAACTTTCGTCTTAATTCTTCCATTGTTTTTGCTCCTTTATTTTTAAATTCATCAATCAATAATTTTTGTTTTTTTCTGTATTTTTCTGCATTGTTTATGTAATCAATGACAAAATTATAGATTTCTTCCTCAGTTTTTTTGTTACAACCAAATAAAACAACCTTCCCTTCTATTGGCGACATATCAAAAGTTTGTCCGTCTAATGATAGGCGCTTAAAAAGAAAGAGTTCATAATAGTTATCCCATTTTTTTAATTTCAATTCTTGTTCAGGGCAAGTATCTCTAAATGAGTGTTTACAGGTCAGGACTTTCCCAAACTCAATCGCAACCCCATTAACTCCGTCTCTTTGAACCGAGTTTGCCTCATACTCGTTCTTCCACGCATTCCTATTTTTTCTATAATTTTTACAAAAGCCACTATTTACACCTCTTGTCTCTCCAATCTCTTTTTTATATTTATATTATACACCTCATTGTCCTACTTGTCAATAGTTTTGTTATCTTTTTGTGTTTTTGTCTTATCTTTTTGTGTTCTTTAGAAAAAAAGAAAACCCTCAAGGCTATCAGGGTGTCCTGAGAAACCTCAAAGGTTATTCCTATCATTCGTTTGGTGGTTCTGGGAAGCTAGTCCAATAAATCACGTCATAATCATAATTTTCAAAACCAACCCCATTTCCATAGTCTATCCAAGTATCTGTAGTCACTCCGATTTCTGGAGTGTAAACCAACACTTCCTCGTCAACATCAGGTGTCACTCCATCCCAAATACTTGACACATTATCCCCAAAATGTACTTTTTCTTCAGGAAGCAGTTTTCTTACTACAAGTTTATTCCATTCTGCTTTATTCATTTTTCCCCTTTTCATTCTTCTAGCAACTCTGGATTTTCATAGATACTGCCTATGACTTCATTTTTATCCGTCTCTGACCACAAATAACTTGCTAATTGCTTGTTATCATTCATAATCAACCAAGCGCCTTCAATCATGGTTACAACGCCTGTGATTGTTTCGTTTTCCGTTGTTGGTTGGGTTCGTACTTGTCTAACTATATCCCCTTCAAAGATTTCAGTTCCATCTTCATCAGGTAAGCCTGTTGAAATTCCCAACGTTTCAGTGTCTACAGAACACCACTCTCCAATAGTGATATACTCGTCATTTGCTTCTGCGACACCATTGATAATGTAAGACACCCCTTCATCTTCAATGAGATAGCCATATTTCCACTCGCCTTTACTTTCTTCGTGAGTGGATATTCCTCTAACCGTCAATTTTTTCATCTTATTTCCCCTTTCTTTCACAAATTGAGTCTAAACGTTTTGATATATTCTTATCAAACAATTTATCAGCTAGTTCTTCAATTTCTTTTTGCGTCATTTTGCGTTCACTCATTGCAAAATCTAATGATTCGCCTTCTAGTAGTAGGCTGTTTTGGAAAGACAAAAAGGATTCTAGTGGTACTTTACTCACTTCTTGTTCATCTAACCAATCAAACAAACCTTTCAGGTCTGTCACGTCAACTCCTTCACTAGTCTTTTTATGTTCAACGTTCACACTAAAAATATCATAGTCTAGCGTATATGTAATGATTTCTCCATTGTTCTTATAATCTTTTACTATCATATCTGAACCTCTTTACTCCTCTCCGATTTCGCACCAATCCATCAACTTTGAGCCAATTTCAGCCGATTGCATGAAAAGAGTAAACAGTTCTTCTTTTCTTGTTTCCTTTGCAGATTCAATAAAGTCATCAGAAAAGTTATTCATCATCTCTTTTGCTGTTTTAAGAAGCCCACCAACCAACGATAGGATTTGACGCATATCTCCGTCAGCCATAACTCGGCATATTGTTTCGATTTCTTCGCCTTTCCTAATATTCTCAATCATGATAAGACTGTGAGTGTTTTCTTCGTCTGAGTGAAGCAAGCGTCCAGTTACCTCTTTTCTATTTTATGTTTATATTATACACCCTTTTCAAGTAAGTGTCAATACTTTTTATTATTTTTTTGTACTTTTGTCTTATACTTTTGTGTTGCAACATATAATAAAAAGTCTAGCAACGCTAGACTTTTGCTATTCAAATTAAATAAAATCATGCACATCTGTCTGATAGCTGTTTTTTCTGCTTCTTTAATCAATTCAGCAGTTGTTACTTGTCTATTATCTACCCTAAATATACATCTACCCTATTTTTTCTAACAATTAAAAGAAAAAGAGTAGTTTCCTACCCTTTTACAATCTCATTCATAGAATAATTTTTACGAAGATAGAGAATTGAACCCTCGGTCAACAGTCTCTTACTGCCTTACCTCTTGGCTATATCTTCTTCTAAAAACTCTAACGTTTTCTATTTTATGATTATATCATACACCCTTTTTTAAAAAGTGTCAAGACTTTTTTGCTTTCTGAGATTATTTTTTATCAATATCCACCCTTTTCTCACTCTGCACACTCCTTTATACCCTAACGTCCACTATTTGCCCTCTCTCGTCCTCATTTTCGCACATTATCTATATCAAGGTCTATTTCTACCCCTTTTTCTTAAAATCGCTTATATTGGCTAAAAATGCCCTTTAAAGCGATTAGATAAAAACAAAAAAATAGCTAGGTTTTTCTCCTAGCTAATTAGTCCTAAACTGCCCCAATGCTTTTCCATTCTTTTTTCTTCGGCTTCTGCGATCTTTTGATAAAGTTCTGTCTGCCTGCCTTTGTCAGTAGGCAACCACCCCTGAATAAAGTAACAGTCCTCTAAATACCCTTCGCAATATACACGCTCTATATATCGTTCATACTTAATCAGACCATTATTCTTCAATTCCTTAATCTGCTTCCTGTACTGAGATAGATTTAAGCCTGTTCTTTTAAGAATAGTGCTTCTAAGTATTGGCGAACCATAACTAAGAGCATAGGCTGTTTCCCACTTTGCGATACATTCAAAAACTGCGTTCATGCCATACCTCTACTATTTTGTAGCCTTAAAAGTTCCGTCTGCGTAGTTGATTTCAAAACCGTTAGCGCTATTAAAGACAATAACCTTTTCATCAATCGTACCGTCTGACGACTTCATACTTACTTCAACATAGCGTGGTACTAACTCATTGCCTTCATAGACTGGTTTAGCACCATAGTAAAGCGTTCCGTCATGGTTTGCTTCCAACCACTCCTGCGCTTTAATCTCACTATAACGCATACCCCCTTTTGAATCCTCGCCTACGTTTTGAGTTCGTGTTCCTGTTACTACGTTGACGGATAGCGTCTCCACCCAAAGCGTCTCCAATCAAGTGACTACGATTCCAAAAGAACCCTTTGTATTGTTTACCGTTAGAGTAAGGAATTTTCACTTTATCCTGAACGCCCCAACCACTTGGATCAGCGTCCTTAGAAAACTTCTGACGTACTCCGTAAGAGCCTTCTACGTTCTTAAATGTTAGTGAGCCTTTAGCTTCTGTGGTACGCCCTAGCTTGTCTAACTCTCCATACTGGATTTTACCTGCTTCTGGAAAGTCTGATGGATTGATACCACTCTTACCAACTACTGTGTAGTAGTTAGGGTATTTATCAATGCTCCAAGTTTGGACTGATACCTGTTCTGCCTGCACAACTTCTGTCGTTAGGTTTTCTTTCTTGTCAGCAATCTTCTGAACGTCCTTACAACCGACCAAGAGCAACATTGCTGTTGTCAAGGTCAACACTTTAAAAATATTTTTCTTTTTCATCTTTCCCCAACCTCACTTACAACAACGGTGTAGTTCCACATTCTACATACTGCCAACCACGTTGTTTAGCAATCTTCTGAAATTCCTTGTCAAAGTCAAACAATGAGTAGTCCTCACGTTCAAGCTCGTAGATGAACTTCTTTCCGTCCTTAATCATGGTTGCATAACATATTGTTGTACGCATTTTATTCTCCTGTCTTATTTTTATGTTTATATTATACACCTCTTTTTAGTTCCTGTCAACTATTTTTAAAAAATAACTTGTCAGGTGTCGTCAATCAGTGGTATAATAGCCTCGTACTATTCTTTGAAATTTCTTATAGGTTCGCCCCCCTCTTTTTAAGAGGGTTTTATTTCAGTTCTCATACAAAAAGCCCCTACTTGATTGTAGAGGCTTTTATTTTTCCCTGTTATAAGAACTTCTTAGTGGTTGATTCAACCATCTTAGCTATGTCTGTGTCGTTGATATAAGGGGTTTTAATCTTGGCAGGTTCTGGGCTATCAATCCATTTTATCAAACACTCTGATACTAATAAGTGCCTTGCTTCTTCCGTTGCAATAGCAATCAAGCTATCAAGTTCATTGTTTAGATGATAAGCGACCACACATGGCAAATTAGCTTTCAGACGTTGTGGAACATCAACTGTTCTAGCTGTTTGTGTTGTCTGCAAAAGAACAACTCCTGTAGTTCGTCCTCTAGTTGTCAAAGACACCAATAGTTCAATCACTTCATCTTGCTTATTATACAGCAAGCTCTCAGCGTCCGTTAATGTTACTAACAGATAAGGTAATTTCTCTTTTTCATCAGCAATAGAGTTAAAGCCACTAATATTATGAACTTCACGCTCTGAAAACATCTGCCACCTACGATCAATCTCGCTTTTCAGCTCTGCTAAGACATTAAGTGTTTCTTCTTCTTTGCTTAGTAAATCCTTGTAAAGATACGGACTTCCTTTGAGATAGTGGAACTCACATCAACAACAGGGTTATAAACTACAAACTTAGCTTCATCTGGCGTACTGTGTAGCATGATTGAAGAAAGAGCCTGTCTTACAAAGTTGCTTTCACCACTTCCTACGCCCCCACACACCAGAACTCCACCTGCCTTAGCAAGGTCATACTGCCTTACTCTACCTTCTTTATCCACTCCTGCCATAATTGTTAGGGGTGTTTTAGGTATGCCTTCGCTTGCAAATTTTGAGAACATATAGTGAGTTGTTGGGAACTCAATTTCTCTTGTTTTAAAAGCGATACGGATAATATTTTGATAGCCTGTTACTTCTAAGAAGTTAGTACGGAAAATACTTTCTAAGTCACTTTTTATAGCTTTCAGGACGTGTTCTTCAATAGAGCCATGTTCAAGCGCTAGTTTAATAAAGAATTCTGCACTACCCCAAGTAATTTTGGTATTGAATACCTCGATCACATTTCTTCCAAAACAATTTTTAAAGTAACTGTCAACCTTTTCTTTGAGCCTATTGACTTCCTGAACACGTTTGCCACGTCTCTTTTCGTCAATATCATCTTCTCCTTGCCCCACGATAGACAAATCCCAATTAAGAGGGATAAGGGCTTCCTGTGGTTCTTCAAGTTCTATATACTCAAAGTCTTGCTTTTGCACCACTTTCCCCTTAACTGGTGTTAAGCCTTCATACCATGCTAAACTTCCTTCTTTAGCCTTCTGCGTTCTTTGTTGTCTCTTTAGCTCCTTGTTTAATTGTATAAGTTCTTTGATTGAACGGTACTTCTCAAAGTCAATATCATCAAAAATAGGTTTACCTAACGCCTTTTGGCGCCTCATAATTTCTATTTCTAAATTGCTCCTATCAATCTGAGAAGCCATATACATAGGGACTGCAAACAAAATCACTAAAAAGGCTACAGCAAGTACCTGAACTATAAACATAAATCTTTATTCCTTTCTACACGATCAGGCTTTTCAAAAAATCAAGCCACCACGAACGCCAATTATGGATAACTGTCATAACAGATATATCCTCTACAACAGCCACCACAACAGCAGATAAATAAATAGATAGCATTAAGAACGCAATCACAATGATAGCAACTATCAGCTTGCTTTTTTCTTCATTCATCTTCCAATCCTCGCTTCTACAAGCTCCTAAAACCTTGCGATTTTATCAAGTTTCCTCTTGATCTCTCCCTTGTGAAAAGGAAACAGAACTCAATAAGGCGCGTGAGCGTAAAAACTGCTTCGCCTATTTCAAGAATTTCATCATCAAAAATAATAACTTCTTTATCCAAGATCATTTCCTTTTCCACCCAATCGCCTTCCTTACCTTCGTAGTAGTCTTGGCTTATCCATTTTCTTTTTCTTCTAAAAGGTTCAAATATGATTCGTACCCTCTCTCCTTCCTACTTATTTTTGTAAGTATTTCATTTGCTTTTTCTTTATCTTCCTGATAAGCATAAAGCTCCTGACTGTCTTTTTGCAACTTGATAGTGAGGTATTCTCCCCACTCTAATATCAGCTTGCTATTCTTGTCATTTATATCATTTAAGGTCAAAACAGGCTCTCTTGTACCTGCCAATATCCCCATAAGCCAATCTTCGACTTTATAGCGTGAATTGTCTCCGTCAATGATAAATGTAGCTACATTCTCTCTCCCTTTTTGAAGGTGCAAACAAACAATACTGTTTTGTCTCCTAAAATGCAACTTCCCTAAACTGCAACTCTTAGATATTAGCCTTAAAGGACTTATCTTTAAGTGTTTAGAAAAATCTTCTAGCACGTCTAAAGACAAGAGGATTTGATCTTCTTTAACTGCTTTATAAAAAGCCTTACCCATTTTCTTATATACTTTCTTCCGTGAGTAGTGTTCCTCTCCATCTGGCTTCATATAGTATGAATCTATGTTAAACCAAAAATTAGAGACTGCTTCATCTTCACTACTCGGATATTCAAGACTTCTGTCAGTTTTTTCTCCAAATATATATGGCAATTCAACTTCTAGTGCCTTGCTTATTTCAATAATTTTGCCAACCCTATAGTTAGGTAGGCTAGAAAACAATGTTGTAAGAGTAGAGTTGCTTAGATTTGTCTTTTTTGCTATATCGTCATAAAGCAACCCCTTTTCCTCTTTTGCCTTTTTTAACCGTTCCCAGATAGCATACCGTAGTTTCATAATGCCCCCTAAAATACTCTAAAGGAAAGCCCTTGAACTGTTTAAAGTCAAGGGTTTTCTCTTAATTAAAATGGTAAATCATCATCTGAAATATCCATTGGATTGGTTCGTCCAAAAGGATTTTCTTGTCTTGAAAAATCAGGAGTAGGTTGCGTTGGTGCTTGATTGCTTGGTGCAGAATATCCACCTTGCCCTTGTCCTTTCCTTCACGAACTGAGCGACTTTCTAAAAGAGAAAAATCCTCAGCTACAACTTCTGTTACATAAACACGTTGCCCCTGTTGATTATCGTAGCTTCGTGTTTGGATACGTCCTTCAATACCTACAAGCGCTCCCTTTTTAGCCCAACTTGCTAGGTTTTCTGCTTGCTGTCGCCACATGACAATATTGATAAAGTCAGCTTCACGCTCTCCATTTTGGTTCTTAAATGAACGATTGACTGCAAGAGTAAATGTAGCGACTGCCACATTAGAAGGTGTATAGCGTAATTCTGCGTCCTTCGTCATACGTCCTACTAGGACTACACTATTGATTGCCATAGTTTATTCTCCTTTAGTTTCTACCATTTTTGCTTGTGCATTTCTCCCAAAAGTCATAACTTCCTTTGATTCAAACTCTTGTTTGCTGTCTTTCATCTGTGTTACCTTAGATGGTTCTTTCTTTGTTGCAGACGACTTTTTAGTAGTCGTAGTTTTTGTTGCGTTTTTTGTTGTCTGTGCGACTGTTTCCATGAGATTTCCCCCTTAATTTTCATAATTATATTATACACCCTCACCCTCAAAAAGTCAAGACTTTTTTGCGTTTTTTGAAATAAAAAACTGCTTTTTAGCAGGTTTCTATTTTAAATCTTTATAAATCACTTCGCCAAATTCTTTCTCTGTCTGCCTAATCAATTCTTTCTTGATTATTAGTGCTTCTGCAAGACTTTTAGCTCTCTTGTGATAATGTTTGCCATGCCTTCTTAAATACACCCTATATCCGTCTCCGTTTTCAGACTTTGCTATGTTCCTTATCCCTGTGTGCGAATTAGACATAGGCTTATCTTTGCTTGTTCTTACCTCGTAAGCCTTCTTATGGTCTAGGTTGCTCGAAAATTCCTTACCTGCCTGTGAGCGTAAATGACCACAAGACTTCACTTCGTCTCCTAAAACACGACTTAGCCTTTTTTTCGACCTGCTTTCCACAACTGCATTGACAAATACACTTTCTTTGGTGTCTGAGTTCTTTTAAAGGAGCTGTATAACTCAGTATAGTCAGCTCCCCAAAACTCTTTCCAATAACCCAATCAAAATCCTTCATCACTCAATACCCTTTATCCCTTTGAAATAATACCGTCTAAGTATTGGATCATTCTCCACTTCTTCCTGAGTGAATACAGCTCTACCACCTTCTTCTGCAATAAAGGTTATATCATCACAACTGAGAACTGAGTAGTAAGTATGCTCCATTATGATTCTTTTAGCAACATAGGTATATTTCATGAGATTAGAAGGAAGGTCAATCAGCACAACCCCAAACTGCTCCGTATTGTCTGATACGACTAGTTCTTCCCCAAACAGCCCAAGGACATTGTTCACTTGTTCTAAGAAAGTCAGCTCGCCTATATCATAGGTTTTGACCTTGGTTTTACTAAAGGTCTGCAACCCATCAGGAGCAATAGTTGTCTCTGTTACTTCAATCTGCCTTTTCCCTTCGGTATAGCCAAAGGGAAGAAAAAACTGAACTTCTTCCCAACTATCAAAGTGGTAGTAATGCTTTTTCCCAAAAAAGTCTCCTACCACGTCTGTTACTTTTAGCTTGTACTTTTCGTTAAACTTTTTAATATCCATTAGTCAGCTTCCTTTTCAATGAGAACATAATACTCTTTCTCTTTCCAAGTGAACTTATCACGTTCATATCCCCTTGATTCAAGATTTTGGAGAAATTCATCAACTTCACTATTATATTCTAGCAATGGAACAAATACCTCATGTTCCCCTTGACGATTTCAACTCCTTCTATATCTGCCCCTAAAAAAAGATAGATTTTTGCAGATTCGTCCATTTCAATATCATCATCTGCAAATTTATCAAGGGCAATCCCTTGTTGGTTTAAGTAATATTCCAAAGCATTGAAACATTCCCATTTTTCTCTAGTAAACATGATTTACTCCATTCTAGCCAAAGATAGCAATTCCGTAGCTTCTCAACAAGTAGAAAGCTACAAAGACAAGGGCAATCGTGATGATCCATTTTACAACCGTACCTACAGCTTTAAATATCCACGCTAGAATCATAGAGCCAACAAGCCATGAAAGAGGCGTATAGGTACTAATAAACCGTAGCGTTTCTACGCTAAATGCCTGTAAAAAAGGTGGTATCGTAACATTGTGTTTCATAAGCAAAATATTTGCATTTGTTTGTAGCCATGCAAACACCCCTAAGTTATAAGCGATAAGTCCTGCTTGGTAGGGGTTGCGTTTGATATAGCGTTTTACTGTTTTAATCATTCTATTCTCCTTAATAGACTATTGTTTTTATGTTTATATTATACATCTTTTTATAGTTTTGTCAACACTTTTTATGATTTTTTGATTATTTTTTTGTGGTGTGATATAAAAAACTCCTAAAGGCAAGTACACTACGCTATACGTTCCTTTAGGGTGGTTTTATTTAATGTTTATTTAATCTTACCAACTTATTTATATCTAAGTTGTTCTTAACTTTACTTGTAATGCTACCCACTTATTTTGCTACCGTGCTAAATAGACTAGTTCTAAAACCTCGTACTCTATTTTTTAACATGAACTATAGCCCTGCCTTCTTACCGTAGTTTCCAGTTAGACTATAATTATTCTGGTTTTACCCAAGGAACGCAAAATATCCCTCATATTTATATTATACACCTTATCTATATTTTGTCAACAAAAATTTCTGCTCCTGTGTGTGTATCATTTAAGAAGCAATTATATCTACAGCGTCAGTACCTAGTCGTGACATTAGTTCCACTAGAAATTCATGATTTAAAACTACTTCTCCTTTTTGTTCTTCCAAGTAGTGAAATAATGTGTTTGGAGTTATCACAAATCCATAATTAAAATTTCTTGTTCCTGCTTCAATCATAGGGTATTCAATAATTCTTTCGATTGCTTGTGAAAGAACATCAAGGATTCTTTCTCCATAACTAGTTCCATACCCTTCCCTAGAAAGATTTTTAACTAGATTATTTGTATTGTAAGCAGATATAGCAAGTTCCCCAATAAAACGTGTTGAAATTTCGATTCCCAAAGTTCTTTTGTGAGGTTTTAAGGTTTGATACAAAAAGTCTTGCTCAGGAGTAAACTTCTCTTTATACAAATTTACTGTTTGATCGTCAATAGAAGCCAAGATTGAATAAACTGAGGAAAAAACTTCCATTCTCTTATTGTTTAGGTATTTAGTAGGGTGACTATTCCCTAATTTTGAGATAACATCATACAAGTAAAAATCAGGCGCAAATTTGATTGTCAACTCCCCAGACTTGATTCTACTGTTCAGATTTTTCATTAGTTCTTGATTTTCCTGTGCTACTTCATCATAAGTTGCTAGTCTATTAACTTGAATTTTCATGTTGTGGTTCTCCTTTTAGCTGTTTCTCAATTTCTTTATATTTATATTATACACCTTTTTATATAGATTCTCAATTCTTTTATAATATTTCGATTATTTTTTGTGTTTTTCCTCAATAGACGACCTACTTTTTACTCCAACTCACTTTCTAAAACACATTTACCTCTAACTCGTCCATGTCACCCCTTATTTTAGCCCCTGTCACGTTTTATAATACTCTGCCTAGAATTATGCCACTTTACTTCAAAATGGCTCATACGCCCTGATATGAGATTTTAGGGATATAAAATAAAAAAGCTCTGCTTTATGCAGAACTTTTCTAGTGTCGCTTCACAATGAAATTTACTGTTGAGCCATCTTCATTCATCTGTTCAGCAACTTCTTTAACTTCCATGTTATCTCCTAGATAAACAAGGTAGTTTTCTAATTCCAAACCACTTTTTGTTACAACTGTTTTGAACTTCCCATATAAATCCTCTGGGATAGAAGCATTTTCGCCATTGTTAATCGCCATTAAGTAATAGCCACACTTAACACCTACTGTAAGCATAAGTTCTAAAAATTGCTTTACTCCTTCTGCTCCAATAAAGTGATATAGGTTTTCTAGGGGCATAATTTGAACAATAACTTTTTCAATATGAGGTTTCTTTTCTATCTTCCCTGCCTCATACAGTTCAAGCATATTATGGTTTCGTCTAACTTCGTCCATAACATTAAATAGTTCTTTGCCTACCTTTTCTGCTACTTGTTCTGGCGTAAATTCTTGATCTAACTTTTGCAGATTGACTGCAACTGATCGGTTAATAGGCAATTCACACTTTAAATCCTTATTGTCAACTTCGTTAATTTTCTTTGCATAGAATACAGGAAAATCTTGCTCCGTCAAAACTAGCTCTTTTAGAGCTTCATATTTTTTAGTCGTCATAGTGTTCCCCTACCATTTCATAACCTGTTTTACGGATATTGGCAAAGACAACAATGACAATAAAGACTAGATACACAATGTATTCAACACGACTATTTAACATTTCTTCTAGCGTTCCTACTTCAATCAATTTCATGATTGAGAACCCAAATAGCAAGAATACATAGAACAACATAAAGGTCAAGAACCCTTCCAAGACATTCTGAATCTTTTGATTTTTAAATCGGCTAACGCAACCACTAGCAACTAGAAACATGATTGTAATTGACGCTACGTTAATAAATGACATTCTATTTCCCCTTCCTTTACTCTACTGCACGGCTTTTAGGCAAAGTACGTTTTGGTAAATCTTTTGGCGCTTTAGCTTCTAATTTTTCTGCTTGCTCACGCAAAGATAAGTTGTTATTTCCCATTGCAGAAACAATAGGTAAAGCGATCACGATTGTCAAGGCTACCAAAGTCAGCCCCATTACGATTTTCTTTTTCATTTTCTTTCCTCTTTTCTTAATTTTCGTCTAAAACGACACGTTTAGAGAATCCATTTTCAAATAGGAACGTCCAATCTTCACGGATTTCTTTCTCAGTCAAATAAATCTCGTCTGTAGAAAGCATATCATTGTAGGTTTTCATCATGATTTTTCCGTCTGTTTGTTTTACCAATACGTTAGGATATTTCCCATAGTTAAACATAGCTGTTTCATATAAGATTTCTTCGACTTCTGGGATAAGTTTGCCTTTCCAGATCAACATGAACTCGTCCTGATGATTGTCAACCCATGTAACTACTTCCTGAGTGCCTTCAACATTCAATGAGCTATACGCTTTCAAGAACCCTACAGAACGGTCAGCATTTGCCAACCATTCCATAAAGCTATCAGGAACAACAATCTTATTTTCTTCAAAGGGGCTGTTCTTCTACCGTTTCTTGATTGTTCAAAGATTCTTCGTTTAAAGGATTTTCTTCAAGTTCAACCTCAACTACAGGGATTTCACTTGATTTTTGTTCCAAAACTTCTTTTGGGCGCTCTGAAATATCAATACCATCTTCCCCTACGATTACATGAATATCTTTCCCATTGCCATAAATATTTTTATATTTACTTTCATGAGCAGGATTTTTATCCACCTTATCTTTCCGTTTTGAACGTCTCCGTTTTTTCTGTTCAGGTAGAACCTTAATCAACCCCATATTTATTTACCTTCTTTCTTTTTTTGAAAACCAAATCCCAAAGCAAGCGTCATAGCCATTCCAACAAAGACCAATACACTTTCTTGTGTTCCTGTTTTTGGCAACTGTTTGTGACTGATAGTTTTTGGCGCTTCGTAGGTTTGTAGGACACCTTCGTTTACTACATCAACAAATTTAGCTCCGTTTTGCACAGCAACTTTCACGTTAGTTTGAGTTTGAGCTACATAGTCAACCACATTCCCTGTTGTAGATACAACTGGAACAGTTTGAATACCTTGTTTTGCCAATTCTTCACGTTTACGTTCCAATTCAACCTGTTTCTTAGCTTCTTCTTGGCTCTCAAAACGTTGTTTCAATGTTTCATAAACTGTCTTAGCTTCATCACGTTTAGCTTTCAACTCTGCCAACTTACCTTGTTCAGTTTCAAGGATATTCTTAGCTTCTGCAAGCTCTTGTTGAGCTGTTTCTAGTCCTAGTTTAGCCTCTGCCAATTTAGCAGGCGCACTTTCTAGGGATTTCACACGCTCTTTCGCTTCTGCAATAAGTTGTTTAGCTGTTTCAACGTCCTGTTGAGCTTTTTCTAGCCCTTTTTCAGCAATTTTAAGGTCTTTTTCTGCTTGCGCCAACTTCCCAAGCTCGTTATCAAGTTTAGCTTGCTTATCGTTCAGGATAGTTTGTTTTGCAGAAAGAATATCTTTTGCTGTTTGTAGGTTAGCTTCTTTTACCTTAATATCAGCGTCAAGGTCACGAACTGCTTTCTGGGCTGTTTCGTTTTCCTTAGTAGATTCTACCAAGTCGTCTAAGGCTTTGTCAAGATTTGCCTGAGCTTCTGGCGTTTTCACTTTCACAGCTTTTTTCTGGTCTAGTGTTTTTTCAGCAAGTAACAAGTCCTTGTCTGATTGTTCCTTGTTTCGTTGAGCATCTTTAAGGTCTTTTTCTGTCTTATTAAAGATTCCCAACGCCTTATCTAGTTCATCTTTAGCTTTTTCATATCGTGCTTGAATGACTTCTTTTGTATTAGGGTTGTTGATAGCTGTCTTATCAAACGTAGAACCCTCACGGATAAGGCTTTCAGCTACAGTAATCAAGTGAACTCCTGTCGCATTTTTGCGTGAAGATAGAGCAATACCCATGTATTGTTTCTTATCTTCCATAGAGGTAACGCCTGATACTGAGCCTGCGTGTTCCCACTCCATACCATTGTATAGATAGTCAACAAAGGCTTCATAAATCATTTCTTTAGCACGATTCATAGTTACTGTTGGGCGACTACCATAAAGAGTATTCATGTTTTCATAGAATTGCCCCTCAAATAGTCCATTTTTTCGTGCTAGTTCTTTGATAGCTTCCTTGTCATGCCCCTCTGAGATAACTTTATCCCAATCCCAATCATCAGATACATAACGGTCTGAAATTTCATCAGCAAAATTCACAGCCCCTTTAGAGATTGTTACTTTACTTGTTCCAAACGCTTCACGGATTTGGTTCAAAAGGTCGTTAGCAAAGAAATTCAACTCCATTTTTTGTTCATCTGTCAATGAACCTAGTGTCAAAGTAATACCTTTATCATTAGCATTAGAGTTAAATTTATTCAAGCCAACCAATCGGTCATTCATAGCTTTCAGACGTTGTTCAGCTTCTTCACGCTTCTTGTCGCCTGCTTCACTTAAATCATCAAAGTTTTTGTAGGCTTTAAGTGCCTCAATGTACTCAGCAGGAACTACAAGAGTGTTAGTTGCGTTAAAGTCTGCTTCTGCCTTAGAAAAGTCTGCTTTTTTATCAGCAAGAACATTCTTAGCTTCTGTATTTTCATTGGTAACTTTTTCCAATGTATCTTTAGCTAGGGCATTAGTATTTTTCTTAGTTTCTACGACTTGTTCAGCGTCTTTAATTTCGTCTGAACGTTGTTGATCTTCTTTTTTAGCTTCTTCAAGTGTTTTTTCAGCAGTTGCTACTTTCTTTTCGTCATTTTCTTTCTTAGTCTGCGTTTGTTTGGCTTTTTCAATGACTTCTGTAGCACCAGTACCGTCAAGGTTATCTTGCGCTTGTTTAACTTTAGCTTTTGCGTCATTTACTTCATTTTGAGCATTGTCAACTTCGTTTTGAGCAGTTTCTACTGATTTCTTTTCTGTAGCAACCTTGTTTGTTGCGTTATCTACTTCATGTTTCTTTTCTTCAACTGTAGATTTCTTAGTTTCAATATCATTATTGAGCTTGCTAACTTCATCTTTAGCGTTTTTGATATGTTCTAGTGTTGCGTCTTTAACTAACGCTTCTGCACCTTTTACTTGTTCACTAGCATTTTTGTTCTGAGATAGTTTTTCAGCCACATTTTTGTTCTTGTTGCTTCTCAATAACTTCTTGCTCGTCAACATTTTTTTGTGTTTGTGTAGCTGTTACTTCTGCTGTAGCTACCTGTCCTTCTGTTACTACCCCTTGTTGTTCCAAAACTGTTGTGTTGGCTGTTTCAACTGAAACTTCATTAGCGTTAGCAACTTGTGTTCCTACTGAACCAAGAGCTGTAAGTGTTGCGATTGTTGCGATTGTTTGTTTTTTATCCATGAGATAAACCTCTTTTTCTTTTATTTTTTGCTCTTTTGAGCTGTTTATAATTATATTATACACCTTGTTTTTGTTGTCAAGACTTTTTAATATTATTTTTATGTTTTTTTGATTTAAAGCCAGAAAAAAATACACAAAGAGGGCTAAACCCCCTTTTGTTATATGAGTTTAAAGGATAAATAGCTACCCAAAAATTCTTTTGCTCGTTCCAAATTATTTTTGCCATTTTTAAAATCAAGCTCTATCTCATTTTTATATTCCTCTAGTTCAACAATACTTTTTACCAGAACTCTCAAAGCCATCTATCTATTTATTTCTCCATCTTCAAGCCAATGTATTTATTCCAAGCAGATATCATTTCTTCTTCTGCTGTAGTCACTTTCGGTTGTTTTGTAAGTGCAAGCGCTTCTTCGATTTCCTGCGCCACCTTTTCATTGTCACTATGTTCACTAAGTAGTTTTTCAAGACTTGAACGGATTTCATTCAAAACCAATGAACAAGTGCCTGATTCCATTTTTAACACTTCTTCAAATTTGATTTCTGCCACCTGCAACATAGAAAATGATGATTTCCCTACTTGTAAGTCTCCTAAAACGGTTGTTAAAGCTCCACTCCAACTCTTAAAGAGCCACCTGTTAAAGCGTCTAGGTTTAGTAACCCAATAGCTGTTGTATCAACCTTTAATCTTTGCAAGTTATCATCTTCTAGTGCATGACGCATTTCTCTTTTAGCAATTAAATAGGTTGCTACTGCTTGGTCTAACTCTTTTGCAAGTCCTAGCTTTTTATTCAACCATTCTCTATTTTTATCAACCTCTGCAACATTCAAGATACGCTCCATAACACTAGGTAGGATATTCTTGATTTTAGCATTGATTTCTTGAATATAGGTATCTGCTTTTGCTTTTTCCTGTTTAAACCATGTTACATAACTCCAAATTCGTGTAATAACTTCTTTGTAGTCTGTAGCCTTGCTCAACTCGTCCTGCATTTCCCCTGATACATACAAGCGCAAAATACCCAAGTCATCTTTCTCTATAGTCAATTTACTAATCGTTTCAATATCTTCTTCTGCTGTATCTTCGTATTCTGCAATCTTTGTTCCTACATGGATCAAACCGTCTTTGATAAGGACAAAGCAATCCCCTATCTTAGTGTATTCATAAGCAATACCTTCTAAAGCAAGTTCCAAAGCACGATTTAGGTTTACTTCTGTTAGGTATTCATCAGATACGCCTGCTTCTTTTGCGTAGCCTTTACATAATTCCCAATCGACCTCTACAGGAGCGCTTGCGACTGAGTAGTAGTTGTCTTTAATCTGGACTTTTAACTGTTCTAATTCGTCCTTGTCGCTATCAGAAAATAGGTTGTCTAACTCGTCTTTTTCTACTAGCTCTAGGACTTCTGAATAGTCCTCTAAGCCTCTAGTAAAAGGAAAATGACGGTCAATTTCATCATAATTGATATTAAAACTCATGCCATTTAGTTCAAAAGAGCAATTTACCTTTGCAGAATAGGCTACATAATATGACCTTACAGTTTGGTTGTAGTATTTTCTTGCTTTTTCATCATAGACGGTTGCATTGTCTAGGATAGCTTGCTCAATAATTTCCTTGATTTCGTTGTCGTATTCATGATTTTTCACGTCCTCAACTGTTACTGAGCCATTGCCATAGTTCTTTACATACCAGTCAGCAAGTTTTTCTAGGTCTGCGTCATCTAGTTCCACATCAGGAGCGTCAACCCCTGTTCCATAACTAGAGCCACTATCCATATCATGACACTCTAAAGTAATTGATCTAAGTTTTTCTATATTTTCTCCAAAAGTCATATTGCTTTCTCCTTGTCTTTTTATTTATCTCTAGTATACGCCTTTTTCCCTTTTTTTAGTGAACAGGCTCATTTGTATAAAAAAGAAGCCTTTATAGGCTTCCGTGAAATTATTTTCTCTTTTTAGTCTTTTGTGGTCTATCAAATAAATACCTGATAAATAGATAAATATGGGTACAAAATAAGATAGATAGCCCCTGCATTGACTAGTAACAATAAGAGCTTGAATCTCATGCCCTGCTTATTCATGATTCTCTATAGCCCTTTGATTATTTTCTCAGCAAAGTTATAATCAATAGGCTCTATATTCATAAAGATAAAACGATAGGCTATAGTGCGCAACTTTTGAACTTTCTTATCATCTAGCTTAATAAGTGCAGGGCGTTTGACTGCCTCATTCTTCTTCTTAGCTTCCAAAACGGATAGAAAAAGGTTCAGTTCTTCCTGCTCTGCATGATCCAACACATAACGCTTAAAGATAGACTTCTGATTGCTGTAGTATTTCTTTGCTTGATATTCAGGATTGTTATTGTTTTCTGTAATTCCTTTCGTAGTCATATAGTAACCTTTCTCTTTCTTTTTTTCTATTTTCTCTCACAAGCTGTCTATATTCAGCACTTAGCAAAGTTATAGTGTTTGTGGTGTCCTCTATTTTAGGGTTGTAGCCTCTTGCTACCATTTTAAGGATAAGCATTTCACTATCATTAAAATAACCCTCTAGCTCGTCTAGTATCGGTTCGCAAGGAACGATATTTAGATCAACGTGTTTTTTTACCAGTTCTGAAAAAACTTTGTTCTTAACCTCTTTAAACTGCTCACTAATTCTTTTCCTAAAAATACTAATCGCAAGCATTTCATCAGGCGTTCGTTGTTCATTTCCATACCTTGCTTCTCGATTCAGTTTCAGGATATAGCGTATATCTTCGTCTGGAAGCACTCGTAGTAATATGCTTACCATTCGGTAGTTGGGTAAACTATTTATCCTTCGTGCTTTATTGATTTCTATAGCTATATCTTTTACTTTCTCAACGTCTAGCCCACTATATTTACTCAGATGATTTGCCATTGGTATTCTAGGTGTTGTGTGTGGTCTTGCTATTTCAAATAAGCGTCTTACCACTATATCTTCTTTTTTACCCATGTATTGTCAATCCTCTATATAGACAACTTCAACAATATTCACTTTGTGTTGTTGCCTTGCTCCTGAGATACGCCATTGCAACTGTCTGTAGTCATTGTACTCTCCACTTCCTTCTTGCTTTGGATCAAATACAATCATAGTGTCAAAGCGATACTGCAAACCATCTACACCAGTTCCCATAATCTGCGCTGTAGCAATTAAGTTAGAACTAGTTAAGTGGTCTATCTTTTTATCGCCAGTCCATAAGCCTAAAGAATTGCCTTTAAAGTGTTCATACATTGCCTTTGCTACTCTCTTACTTTCACAAACGACAACTACTCCACCTGTCAATCCTTCTTTTCGGTTGAATGACCTCTCTAACATTCCCCCTGCCATTTCCATTACAGGACTAATCTTAGTGCCATCTACAGTCAGCTTACCATCTTCAATGATAACCTCTGCTTGTCTCAGTAGACGTTCTGTATGCTTGTTAGACATTGAGCCTTTACCCATGACATAATTGCCATCTACTCCTAAGACATTGAACTTTCTAAACTTTGTAGTTTTTCTTTATTCTTTTCTGGAATCAGAACACGTTTTCGGTAGGTTTTCTTTGGAAAGCCATTGTTTAGTACAGCTTTCTCTACACTCTCGATCTCCTCACAACACATGAAATTCCCACGGTTGTCTAATTTGTCAATATACTCCTCATAGTTCGCAAAATCCTTCCACTTTGACTTAGTAGATGAATAAGCGTCATAGACCAACGTTCCCCACTTCAATAGCCACTCCTGTCTATTGGACGGTTCTTGTGTCTTGAAGAAGGTCTTTTCAAGGGGATAAAAATTCTCCCCTTTTCGTCTAATAGGCGTTGCAGATAAGCCGATAGTGTACTTTCTCTGGATATGGAGATAGTCCTTACAGGTCTGATTGCTACACATATCCTGCCATTCATCTATAACAAGTACATCATAGTCCAATTCTGCTTTCAACTGCTTCACGTTTTCGTGCAATTCTACATATTTTGGATTCTGTCTATAGAGCTTTCGCACCCCTATTTTTTTACGAAGCGTTTTAAGCCCCTTCTCAGCCTCTCTAAGAGCGTTTGCCTTTGACCTTAACCATTTATCGGTTTTGACTGTAAAAGCTACAGGATAGCCCAAATTTAGCTCCTGAGCGTCCTTCTCCCAACCATTGAGTATCGCTGTCTTGTTATTCAAGATCAAAACACGTTCAGCTTTCTTATCCTGAATAATTCCCATTGTAGCAATAGTCTTACCACGTCCGCCTTGTGCTTCAAGGAAAATACCGTCTATCTCCCTTCTACTGCGAACAAGAGCCGACTTCTGCCAAGGGCGTAGTTCTACAACTTCTTCGCCTCTTAAAATCATTCCCTTAAAGCCTTTCTATATTTTTATATTTATATAATACACCTTTTGTCTTTATTGTCAACTGCATAATAAAAAGCCTATGATTGCTCATAGACTTCCTCTGGTCTTTTTATTTATTCACTAGCTCTTTTAATGCTGTTCCTGATTTAAAAACAGGCGCTTTAATAGACTTAATTACAATAGCTTCTCCTGTTTGTGGGTTGCGTCCTTTACGCTCTGCACGAATCCGAACCTCAAAATTGCCTATCCCACGCAACTGAACTTTCTCCCCTTTTGATAAGTATTCTCCAATTTTATCAAAAATATACTCAACTGCCTCTTTAGCTCTAGGTACAGTAAAGTTCAAGTCAGAACTCATAGAAATATAAATATCTCTTTTTGATTTCATGTTTACACCCCCTTCACTAAATAACGTACACCTATTATACCACTTTACCCTTTGTTTTTAAAGTTCCTTCTTTGTTTTTGTTAGGTTTTTATATGTTTTTTTCAAGTGTTCATCATACAAAAAATGGTAGGGAGAACCACAACGAACTACCTACCATTTTTTAAAAGAAAATTAAGTTTTTTCTCCGTCAGGAGAATATCTCAGGAGTTTTTGGTAAGAAAACGCAACAATCTTACCAGAACTTATTAAGAATTATAGCATACTATCAAATAAATTACAACCCCATAATTGAAATAAGCAAACTATACAGTCTGCTTATTATTATTTATACTAGTCTTTTCTGCGTGGACGTTTCAAAAATCCGAAACCAGACGTAAGCATAGTGATACCTGTTACTACCATTGGGATACTTTCCTCAACCCCTGTATTTGTGCAAAGCAGTGATTTTTCCCATCTTTTTCTTTGATAGTTACTGTACCGTCTTTTTCTACTTTGCCCCCTAGTTCTTCTGGAGCAACTTTACGTTCTTCTCCTGTTGAAGCGTCTTTAACAATAACTTTCCCATTATCTGTTCCTGTTACTGTTCCTTTGTTTGTTTCAATAGGTTTAGTGTCTGGTACTGTTGGATCAACGACTGGAAGGTTTGTGTAGTCCTTCTTATCTTCCGTAGATGGTTTTGTTTCCTCTGGTTTTACCTCAGACGGTTTCTTATCTTCGGTAGATGGTTTTGTTTCTTCCGTAGATGGCTTTGTTTCTTCCGTTGAAGGTTTTACTTCTTCGGTAGATGGCTTCTTATCTTCCGTAGATGGAACTGGTGGAATTACAGGCGTTTCTGTTCCTTTATCGTCCTTAGATGGAACTGGTACAGCAGGTGTTTCTGGCGCTTTGTTGCCTGTATCTACTGAATCTGCGCTAGGAACTGTAGGCTCAGACGGTTTAGTCTCAGTTACAGTTACAACTGCGTCTGTATTTACTTTTCCATCATCTGCAAAAGTTGAGGACGCATTTACGATTGAGAACAATACTCCTGCGCAAGCGAGTGTTACAAGTGATTTCTTTGTCGACATAAGAAAATCTCCTTTTCCTTTATTTAAAATAATCACGAATAATAAAATCTAGGGTTTTTGTGTTGGTCTTAAACCCCTGTTCTTCTTTTACACGGTTAAATTCTTCCACAAGTTCTCTTGGAACTTTCCAACCATATATCATCAGGTCTTTTGCCACCAATACATTCCCCCTTTCTTTTTCTTAAACGCACCTTAATTATAACACAACACATTTCTTTTTACTAGTTTTTACTAGTTTTTAAAATAAAAGAGGAAAGAACCCTCTCTTTTATTTTTCTATAGATTAGGTAGGACAAGCCAACCGATAATACCTGCTAAAACTGCTACACCAAAAGCTGGGATTGCTTTTTTCCAATCATGTTTTCTAGCCCAGTTTACGCCTAGAACTAACGAAAGTAGAAGAAGTCCAAGCAAAGCAAATTGTGTCAGACCGATCATGTCGCCTTCCACTTCTTTTCCCTGCTTCGTTAATTTGAGTTTTATTCTTAATGTTGTTAAGTTGGTTTTTAAGGCTAGGATCAAAATTCCCACCTACTAAAAAGTTGCAATTTTGTAAACATTGGTTAAATACCTTTCTTTTCTTTTATATACTAATTATACCATATAGTTTTATTTTCGTGTTCTGTTTCTCTTATTTTTTGGGAAACGTAGAGGTTTTTTTATAGGTTTCATGGTATCTTTGCGTGTAATTTGTGGAACTGTTGGAGAATAAACGTCTTTAACAACTGGTGTTTTAACTGGTTTTTCTTGGTTCACAATCGTTGGTTTGATTTTACCTTCACGTTTAGGTGTTAAAGGTTTTTCATTAACTGTAGGAACTTTTCCACCAGTACCCAATGGTTGAGGTTTTTTCGCTCTACGATTATCAACATAATCTTTAAGTCTGTCTTTATTCTTCGCAACAGCTTGCCTAATCGGACTTTGAGGAGCTACAGCTTTTCCTACGCCACGTCCTACTCTTGAAACCCCATCAAAGGCTTTATTTGTCTGATTAGTCAATCCGTGCATACCAATAGCAGACATTGAAGCTGTCGTTACACCTCTAGCAACTTGAAGCCCAACTCCTGCTCCTTTACCTACAACTGACATAGCCTTATCAAACTTAGTCTTAGTGTTGGAACACTTGGTAAACCTTTACCATTTGTTACTGGATTGCCATTTCTGTTAGGAATAGTTGGCATACCGTTAGGGCTTGTAGGTTTACCTTCGCCAACCTTAGTTTTGCCACGTCCTTTATCCACAATTCCTTCTGGCTTAATAGGTTTTCCATTTTCGTCAAAACGTTCTTCTTCAAGTCCTTGACGTAACGGACTACGTTTCTTTTCTTCTTCCGTAAGTTCTCTACGGTTTCCTTGTTCGTCAAACAATTCATCTGGTTTATCTTCTTCATCATAGCCATTTGGAGAATAAGGATTGTTAGGGTTACTATCGTCAATATCTGACGTAGGACTAGCTCCTAATAAACCATCACTACCGTTACCAAAGCTATTCTTAACGCCACCAATTCTTTGTTGAAGGTCTTGTTTAGCACCTAACAAACCACCTGTAGCAAGTCCTAATAAAGCACCTGCTCCAAAGCCTGAATTTTGATAGATAATGCTATCTAAACCATAGCGTCCGAACAACCAACCCTTGATTGCAAGGCGTACTACGTCAAACATATAGACTAGTCCAACAATCAATGAGATTTTCTTATCTGCCACTTGGACGAACGGATAAGTCAAAATCCATGCTACACAAAGAACTCCAAGTCCTACTCCGAATCCACCTGCTGTACCAAGAGCCGAATCACTTAGTGTTTTAGAAGCCTCTGTAATGATACTTGCTCCAAACTGGAAGGTTGTAGGAATGAATGTTACAATCAAGCCCCAGAACCACGTTAGGATTGAATAGTAAATAGCGTTCGACCATGAGCCTTTTAGCCCTGCAAACATAGCCTTCCAACGCCCTACAATATAGTCTGTGATACTGATTGTAGCAAGTGTCTTGACATAAGTGAACAAGATCATTGTGTAAGCAAGAGTGATAAAGAACCCACTAATCTTCATTGAAGCAATATCATCTGACTTTTGAGGAGTGATGAACCTGTTGTAGATAAATGGTGTCTTAGAACTTGACTTACCTTTACCTGAATCTGAGTGGTTTAAGTTACTTGCGTAGTAACGCAACTCAGTTTCTTTAAGTTGTGACTGTAAAAGGAACACTACTGATTGGTTTGAAAGTTGCAAGTCTGCAACGTCCATATCTGACTTAGTTCCCATATACTTATTTATTAAAGCAAGGTTGTAAGCGTTGATATATTTCCAATAGAAATAATGTTGTCGTCCTTCTGACTTGTACCCTGTTCCATCTTCGCTCTCTTGTGGAGCTGTTACAGTTTCAGGGGCTTTATCATCATCTTCTAGGTTAGAGCCTTGTTGTTTTCTAAGATTTGCAATCTGAGTAGATTTCCCTGCACCATACATATAGGTTGAAGGGTGTTCTGTGATCGCATTGTTGTTTGTGTTAGCACCGTAGAGGTAAGTCCACGGTTGAGATAGTGTAACAGGGGTTGCTTCCCAATACACACCGTAGAAACCAATATTAAATTGTTTCTTGTAGTTTGCGTCTTTTGCGTCTGACGTTCCTGATAAGTAAGCAAACTCTGTTGACTTGTTTTCATCACTTGCGCTTTCGCTTTCTTCCTCTTGACGCTTGATACTTGCGTCCAGGAAAGCAACGGTAATGGTCAGCAATTTAACCTCGAGCCTGGGCGCAAACTGGCTGGTTAATGACGGACTACGGTGATGAGGCGGCCTGACCTGCTCAGCGGACTGCCTCACGATGGCACCTGGCTGCTGATGCTGTGGTGCAGTCTCGGAATTACAAACAGGCTCTAGAGACGATGTGTTTCCTGAAAGAGCAGTGGGGCTGAGTAATCGGGGCCAGCTGTTATCGTGGTATGTGAACAGGGTGAACATGGACGTGCAGACTTCGGCTTTCAAACTTTCAACGTGGTTCGCTGCGATCGCAACAAAAACGGTTGAACCGCAGGCAAACCGCTCGAATTCGAGCAAGGCAGATTTTCGTTGGCGGAGTTCGTCGCCTCAAGAATCGAATGATGTGCTTCAGTAATTAGTGGTCTTCATCGCTGCTTGCAATGATGTCGAAACGCCTTTGTCGGTATCTGGTGTGGGGCTGAGCAGCGTGGTCGGGCGCCGGCCGGTCTGGCGCGGTTCTGAGCGACCTTCGTTCGTGCCGGACTGAGCAATGTGGAAGGCTTCTAAGCTGCTAAGTGATGCTGGCCTGGCAGGCGTTCGAGCGGGAACGGGTTCTGTGTGGACCTGACCTCCGTGCGATGAAAGATAAAGTACGTGTTGGACGTCTGCTGGCGTAGTACGCAGGTCGGAACATATAATTTGAATAGCATTATCTATCAGAATGGGCTTTCAGGCTGAATGCTATTAGGACTTACCTGGGCAGTTTGATTAGTGGCTGTCAACAAGTGGTGGCGTCTGCTCTTTAATGACGACGGTGATCGGTTGATGGTCGTCGGATAATCAGGTAATATGTTCGAAGACAAACGGGCGGTGTTTGAACAGCTGGCTACGGAAGAAGAAAGAAACAGCCAGTCGGTACGTCAGGACGAGCTGTTGCGGTGAGCCAGGACGTGGCAAACTCGTTGACGGGCGCTGACGACGCTGGCAATCCGGTGACAAATGAGCGGGCCCCGCGTTCAACGCAGACGGGATTGACAAGGCTGCTCGTCGGTTGGGTGAGGCCGGAATTGAACTTCAGGGTAGCAAGTGTGGCTGGCTGGCGTAATGCGCTGTGCTCACGGATGTCAGCGATAAAACGATGGTGCAAGCGGACGTGACGTGGCTGTGGCCGTCCGGTGGTGCGAGGCGTTGAACAAGGTATGTTGATCGTGAGCGGGCTCAACCATTGGGCCTGTGGAAAAATTCCTGATTAATGAACCTTATTTAAACGATGATAAATCAAACCAGCGATTGATATTCAAGCTCGGTTCGCCTCGGTTGATGGGCGTTGATAACGGTCCTGAGTGCACAGGCTTCTGCATTCAAGCGAGGCTGTTTGCAGCTAAAACGCCTGTGTATAGTGGTATGTAAAAGAAAGAAGATGACTAACAATGTTTATAAAATTACGGCGGTGATCTGTGCGTGGGGAATAAGGCTCAGAGTTAACGAGCGAGAAAGGGTGGGCGGTCTGACTGGTGCTGGCAACTGCTCGCCGGTTGGAGCAGCAGGCTAAGCTGTGATTGAGCAATCTAACACCGGTGTAACGGCTGGCGGTGTCGCGTGCATGCGATAACAAATAAAGGTGATACAAACGGCGCGTGGTAAAAATGTCGACGTCGTTATGGTGGAGGGCGTGTTGTGGGCTGACGAAGTTCGAAAACAACAGGCGTGCTCGTGTAAGGCTGGAACCACCAAAATATGAATTCTGTCCA
>BNJS01003217.1_pt1 | contig 35890 bp, 32 predicted proteins | sample 8540461 | NCBI WGS metagenome assembly BNJS01 (sample SAMD00202454, study PRJDB9452) | human saliva metagenome | isolation source: human saliva | place: Japan
TGAGGAGGGTATTCTCATTCCAGCTGATTAAACCAGCTGTCAAAGATCGCCCAGGCACACAACCCATCCGTTTAATGGGTGCTGAGGGTGCCGATGAGGACACAATCATGCTGACAACAGAGCGCAGAGTGAGAGATACAATTGGCGCAATTGATGGGAAAAAGGCGTGATAGTGAAGATTATTAGATATTAGAGAACACTTATATTATATAATTAATATTTAAATAGTATTTGATAATGAAATACGCAACACATATATCTGAATTTTTCTATGACCCAAAAGCATTCTTTATAATACCTTTATATCAGAGAAAATACGCATGGGACAGGGATAATTGTCGTAGATTATTTGAGGATATTTTGAAGATTCAGAAGTATAATAGACCGAGTCATTTTTTTGGTTCTATTGTAACAGTAAAGGACAATGAGTTGGAAAATGACTTATTGGTGATAGATGGACAGCAGCGCATTACTACGATTTCCTTGATTATCCTTGCACTACGGAATGCTGTAAATAAAGGTCAATTGGAGTGTGAAGATAAAGAAATGATGATGCAGACTACCCAGCCTTATTTGTATGCTATGTTTCGGAAGGTACCACGAAAAATAAAACTTTGCCCAATAGAGTCTGATAAGCCTGCATATGATGTATTATTTGAGAATAATCCCAAAAAGTTTATTACGAGCTCTGGTCTCACAGACAACTATAACTTTTACTATGAACAAATAATTAGTTGTGGTTTGACTTTTGAACAAATTTTTGAAGCGGTAGAAAAACTTATCATTATAGATTTGAGATTAGAGTCAAGTGATGAGCCACAGTTGATATTCGAAAGTCTTAATTCCACAGGAAAAGATCTTACAGAAGCTGACAAGGTAAGAAACTTTCTTCTTATGGCACTCACCAAAGACCAACAAGAGGATTACTATCATCGGTATTGGAAGAAAATTGAAGAATATACAGATGGTGATCCAACTATGTTTATTCGTGACTATTTAACTATTCATATCAAACGAATTTGTAATATAAATAACCTCTATTTTGAGTTTAAAGAATTTAGTGAACTCAACAACAAAGATCGTGAGAATTTCTTGCAGACCTATTATACATTATGCAGAGTATTATACACAAATCGTTAAAGGAAGAACAGAAAGTATAAAAATAAATCGCAAACTAAATCAATTAGCAAGTATTGGATCACAAGTTGCGATGCCTTTTTACTTATCTTTCTTCAACTATAAAGACCAACATCTACTTTCAGAAGAAGCTGTTTATGAAGTTCTTGATATCACAGAGAATTATTGGGCAAGACGCATTATTTGTGGTTATCCAGCTAATGTCATGCAGAAACTCTATGCAACATTGCACCATGATGTGATGCGAATTTACGAGAGACATGAGAAGAGAAATATCCCCGTAGAGGTCTCTTATGCAGAGATTATGAAGTATCTTCTGTTAAAGAAACAGGGTAATTCTATCTTTCCTGATGACAGAGCGGTGGATATGGAGTTTCCAACTCGTCAGATTTATAAATTACCCATTGACTACAAGTACTTCTTATTTGAAAGAATGGAAAATGAAAATAGTAATGAGGGAATACAACCTATTGTTGAAAAGATGAAAGAAGGTGTAGTTACAATAGAACATATTATGCCTCAAACTTTGACTCTTCAATGGAAACAGGAACTTGGCGAGCGATACGAGGAAATCTACGAAAAGTATCTTCATACCTTTGCAAACCTTACGCTAACTGGTTATAACACTAACTACAGCAACCGTTCTTTCCAAGATAAAAAAAATGGATATGAGTATAAGGGTGTAAAGGTATATGGTCTTAATGAGTCTAAGTATGAATTAAGTAGCTATTTGAAGACCTGTGATTATTGGACGGAAGAACAATTGATAGAAAGAGGCACTTTGTTATTGCAGCGTTTCAAGAGCTTATGGCCTATGATCTCTACTATATATACCCCACTTGAGAAAGATATGGAAACAGTATCATTAGCTGATGATGAGTACGAGTGGACCAGTCGTAACATTCTTGCTTTCACCTATAAAGGACAAAAGTATACTGTGTCAAATTGGAAGAGTATGCTAATTCAACTATGCCAATTACTATATAAGGAGAACCCAACAAGTATTATTCATCTAAGTCATAATGGACTGTGGCTCCATGATACAGAAAAGAATAATAGAACAAAAGTTGCTGAAGGGTGTTTTGTACATACTGCATGCGACACTCGAACAAAGAAAACTATTATTAAGTTTATTTTTGAGAAGTGTCACATCCCAGAAACTGATTTAGAAATACACTTGCAACCTGTTACAGAAAAGCAGTTAGAGGAAGAATAGTTATTTACCTGCAATAAGTTATTCACGTTTGTTCTATTTTCCACAATAGATGTAGAACTTTTAAAGATGTGTTTATAGCTTATATTGAAAAAAGGACAGTACTGAATTAATATATAAAAGTTGTAGGGATAGGTGTTTTAGTAATTTATATATGATTCTCAGTCAGTTACGATAGATATTTACTCCTATAACTGATGTAATATTAATAATATTAGGCGTAATGGACATTTGTAGGCTGAAAACCTCTCGAATTCTTTTTATTTACTACCTTGCAACATTTGAAAATCTATGAATAAAAACTGTATCTTCTGTAATAGCTCAAATGTTAAAAAAGAATGGGCATCGCTCGTTCTGTTCAGATGTATTCCTGCAAGGATTGTGGTAGACAATTTCAAGGTGGTCTGCGTATAAAATAATATTTCTCTATGGAACGACTATCTGACGGCAAATCGAACGATATCTGATCTATCCACTCTTTATAAATGTTCAGAACGAACCATACGACGTAGGTTGAGCTTAGTAGTAGATAGCTTTACTGCTACTTACCCCAAATCTGCAGTAATAATATTGGATACAACATACTTTTTCGGTGACATTTGGTGTGATGCTGTTTTCAGGATGTTTCATCAGGCAAAATACTCTATCGCAAGTTTGTCAAAAACGAAACTAACAGAGATTATCTTGATGGACTTCGGTATATTGCGGAGCGTGAACTATGATAAAAGCAGTGGTGTGTGATGGGCATGTAGGACTTTTACAAGCTATAAGTTTCTGTCCCGTACAAATGTGTCAATTTCACCAATTTCAGATAGTTAGAAGACTCCTTACTAACAACCCACATTTGCCTGCAGGCGTTGAACTGTTAGCATTAATGAGAAGGATGTTCTCTATGAGAAAAGAAGAGTTTATAACCGCTTTTGATAAATGGTGTGATAAATGGAAAGAGTTTCTAAACGAACGAACTCTCCTAATCTCGGGTAAGACAACTTATACACACAGAAGGCTGAGAACGGCAAGACGTTCTATTAAGACACATCTGCCATGGATCTATACGTGTGAGGAGTATCCGAATATGCAAATACCTAATACAACAAACCTGTTGGAAGGATTTAACTCACAACTTAAAAGAGCACTACATAATCATAATGGATTGAATGAAGCTAACAAGAAGAAGTTTATAGATGGATTCATAAATACAAAAAAGTAGGCTGGAATAACCAGCCTACCAAATGTCCATTACTAAAACCCGAGAGGTTTTCAGCCTACCAAATGTCCATTACGCCTAATATTATACAACGCATACGATAGTGACTACTATTGTTTGAGAGACTTAATGGGCACTAAATATTCGAGACATAAAATCTTATATATTGAGAGTTAAGTTTGAAATGCAGTTGCTGTCATTTTTAACATTTCGCATAATTATCTGTAATACAGAATATTATAAATCAAAAACGAGTGACAGTAATGACAGTAAGTTTAATTTCTTATCATTCGGTCAGGATGCGTAGTTTATGAGATATCTATATTAATTCTCGATTATTCATTAGATTGTAGGACTAAAGTTTAACTCCAATAAAAGATATACTTTTTGATGACATTACTCATTAACATAGCTGAATTAAAAACAGTTATACCAATAGGCACTAAGGTATTGCATTCTTTAATGCTGATATGCCGCACATATTGTGCTTACGGCAAACACGAGACGTGTTGATGTACAACACGATATGTGCTGGCAATCTTAAGTTGCGTTTTTAGGACTGACTCGTAGATATACCCAGTGACGGAATAGTCTTTCTATCTTAAAGTTCCAAATGGAATGCGTAACTATTTGGACAGAATCTGAAAGTTGCTGTCACTCCTATCACAACAAACCACACTGTAAGTGACTTATTATAAACTGCTTATCAAAAATGTTAAAAATGACAGCAACTAAAAACAAAAATAAAATAGGGAAAATAAGAATACAAAAGTCTGCTCTATGACTGCTAATTGGTGTGACATATCTCCGAAGGAATCTCCCCTTGATATGCCGTCTATACTAAACCGTCTAACTGTTTCTTAAGTTCTTTCAGCTGGTCGCGCACAGAGAAGAGGGTTTCCATTACCTTTTGGCTCTTGTCGGCACCACTACGGTTCTCCTGCAACATCTTGCGAGCTGCAGCAATCTTAAAGCCACGCACCTTGACAAGATTGTAAATAACCTTTATCTGCTCAATGTCCTTCTCCGTATATTGACGTACACGATTGCCCGTCGTCTTAGGACGAAGGTGTGGAAACTCGGTTTCCCAGTATCTCAACAGACTCTGTAACGTTAATCTGCTGTGCCACTTCCTTGATAGAATAATACAGTTTGCGCGGATTCTCTGCCATGTCTTAGTAACTTTTATATCAATTATTTACACAAACTCGGTGCTGAACAGGAAGACTATGTCCACCTCTAAAAAGAAGTTTTTACGTATTCAACAGCCTAATTGTTTGCAAAAATACTCAAAAGTCAGTATCTTTGCAACACTTTTAGGTAGAAAAATTGAATTAAAATAAAATAAAGATGATGACAGCAAACGAAATCCGCGACTCTTACTTGAAATTCTTTGAGTCGAAGGGACACGTTATCGTACCGTCTGCCCCTATGGTTATCAAGGACGACCCTACGCTGATGTTCACCAATGCTGGTATGAACCAGTGGAAAGATATTATCCTTGGAACAAAGGATCCAGAACCTCGTCGCCGTGCAGACTCGCAGAAATGTCTGCGTGTTAGTGGCAAGCACAATGACTTGGAAGAGGTAGGTCGTGATGCAGCTCTCAGCCACCACACCATGTTTGAGATGTTGGGTAACTGGAGCTTTGGTGACTACTTTAAGGAAGAAGCGATTGATTACGCTTACGAATATCTTGTAAACGTTCTCCACCTCGACCCAAAAGACCTTTATGTATCAGTCTTCGAGGGTGATGAGAGTGAAGGAATCACTCGTGATGATGAGGCAGCAAGCTACTGGGAGAAGCATTTCCCAAAGAATCATATCGTCAATGGAAACAAGCACGATAACTTCTGGGAGATGGGTGACACAGGTCCTTGTGGTCCATGTTCAGAGATTCATATAGACTTCCGTTCAGAGGAAGAGAAAGCTCAGGTACCTGGTGAGGAACTTGTAAACAAGGATCATCCACAGGTTATTGAGATTTGGAACATCGTATTCATGCAGTTCAATCGTAAGTCGGACGGTAGTCTTGACCCATTGAAGATGCAGGTTATCGATACCGGTATGGGCTTTGAGCGTCTCGTTCGTCTCATGCAGGGCAAGAACTCTAACTACGACACAGATATCTTTGCACCAGTTATTGCAGAGATTGAGAAGATTTCAGGCAAGAAGTATAACCACACCTTCCCAGAGGGTGCTAATGGTGAGGGAGTCAATGAACAGCAGAAGGTAGACATCGCTATGCGTGTTGTAGCCGACCACTTGCGTGCAGTTGCTTTCTCAATTGCCGACGGTCAGTTGCCAAGTAACGCTAAGGCAGGTTACGTTATCCGTCGAATCCTTCGTCGTGCCGTACGTTATGCTTATACCTTCCTCGGTCAGAAGGAAGCTTTCATGTACAAATTACTCAATGTATTAGTACGTGAGATGGGTGCTGCTTATCCAGAGCTTACTGCACAGCGTGAGCTGATTGGTCGTGTGATGAAGGAAGAGGAAGACTCATTCCTTCGTACATTGGAAAAGGGTATCATGCTCCTTAATGGTGCAATGGACGAGTTGAAGGCACATGGTCAGACACAGCTTGATGGTAAAGAGGCTTTCCGACTCTTCGACACCTACGGCTTCCCGCTCGACCTCACTGAACTTATCTGCGCAGAAAACGGCTATACCGTTGACGAGAAACAGTTCAATGAGGAGATGGCACAGCAGAAGGCACGTGCTCGCAATGCTGCTGCTGTTGAGAATGGTGACTGGGAAATACTGCGCGAAGGTGAGCAGGAGTTTGTTGGTTATGACTATACAGAATACGAGTGCCACATCCTTCGCTATCGTAAAGTGACCCAGAAGAAGAACAGCTTCTATGAGCTTGTACTCGACCACACTCCTTTCTATGGTGAAATGGGTGGTCAGGTAGGTGACCAAGGTGTACTCGTTAGCGAGGACGAGACAATCAATGTTATTGATACCAAGCGAGAGAACAACCAGAGCGTACACATCGTTAAGGAATTGCCAAAGAACCTTGAGGCAGACTTTATGGCTTGTGTTGACACAGAGAAGCGTGATGCTTCAGCTGCCAATCACACCGCAACTCACCTTCTTGACTATGCTTTGAAGCAGATTCTCGGTGAGCATGCAGAGCAGAAGGGTTCGTATGTAAGTCCTGACACCCTTCGTTTCGACGTTTCTCACTTCCAGAAGATTACCGATGAAGAACTTCGTCAGGTTGAGAAGCTTGTCAATGAGATGATTCGCAAGGATTATCCAATGGACGAGCATCGTGATACGCCAATGGAGGAGGCAAAGAAGATGGGTGCAGTAGCCCTCTTCGGCGAGAAGTATGGCGATAAGGTTCGTGTTGTTCGCTTCGGTCCAAGCTGTGAGTTCTGTGGTGGTATTCATGCCACCTCAACAGGTCGCATCGGCTTCTTCAAGATTGTTGGCGAGAGCAGTGTTGCTGCTGGTGTACGTCGCATCGAGGCTATGACAGGTGAAACTTGTGAGAACGCTATCTACGCTCTTGAAGATACTTTGCGTGATTTGAGAACAATGTTCAACAATGCTAAGGACCTCAAGGCCATCCTCGCTAAGTTTGTTGAGGAGAATGACCACATGAAGAAGGAACTTGAGAGTTTCCGTGCTCAGGCTGTTAGCCGTGCTGCAAAGAATATGGTAGAACGTGCTGAGACCGTGAATGGCGTACATGTTGTAACTTCTGTTTTGCCAATCGACCCAGCTTCTGCCAAGGATATCGTCTTCAAGGTGCGTGAGGCTTTGCCAGAGAAACTTGTTTGTGTTCTCGGTTCTGTACATGATGAGCGTCCTCTATTGTCTATCATGCTCAGCGATGACATGGTAAAAGATCATAGCTTGAATGCTGGTCAGATTATCCGTGAGGCTGCTAAACTCATCCAGGGTGGCGGTGGCGGTCAGCCACACTATGCTCAGGCAGGTGGTAAGAATGCAGAAGGCATCAGATCAGCTGTGGATAAAGTAATTGAATTAATTAGCTTATAAAGCTATTAATATAAAAAATAAGGAGAGTCAAGAGCTCTCCTTATTTTTTTACTTATCTATTCATCACAAATTATTTTTCATGAAAAGAAATAATTATTTACGCGACAATAAATATTTTTATTCATGAAAAAGAAATATTTTTGTTCGTGAAAATAATTCGAAAATAAATAGACTTATTTGACTAAAACAAATGTACCACTTTACTAATACACATGGCTTCAAGCAGTCTATTTATTCATAAGTTTGCTCACTAACAAACTCATTTTCAGATTCACTTGACAGCTCATAAACCTGCCTACCCGATAGTTTTTCGACCATAATCCTCGCCGCATTATCAGGTGCCACCTTATCACCCAAACGCTCACGAACAAGTTGGTAATCAGCTAACATACGTTCACGCAAAGGCTGACCAGGAAGAATACGATATAACTCGTTGGCAATGTTACGGATTGAGAAGCTGATCAGCAAGAAGTTCTTGCACAATCTCCTTGTCAGCAATAAGATTGACAAGAGAGATAAAACGCACTTTGATAATATGCTTAAAAGCAAAACGAATCAACTTTGGAACAGGTGTTTCGTAGCAGACAACCTGCGGAACATTCAGCAAAGCTGTCTCAAGTGTTGCAGTACCACTGGTAACAAGTGCTACTGTAGCATGACTCAGAAGTTCGTAAGTCTGTGTCTTTACCATCTTTGCTTCACTATCACCTAAATACTTCTTATAGTAGCTTTCAGTGATAGAAGGTGCTGCAGCAACCACCATCTGATAATCCTCAAAATGGCGAGCAGCCTCCAACATTGAAGGAAGATTATCCTTTATCTCCTGCTTACGGCTTCCTGCAAGGAGTGCAATAATAGGCTTAGAAGACAAGCCGTTACGCTGACAGAACTCATCTTTTGACTCTGAATAGACATGACGGAAATTATCAATTTCCTCGGCAGTAGGATTACCAACGTAATGTATTTTGTAATTATGTTTCTTCTCATAGAAAGGAACTTCAAACGGAAGGATTGAGAACATCTCCCTTACATCACGCTTGATAGCTTTGATACGCCATTCCTTCCATGCCCATATCTTTGGGGAGATATAGTAATAGACAGGAATATTGGTATTCTTCTTTACAAACTTTGCAATACTAAGATTAAACCCTGGATAGTCAACGAGGATGACGGCATCAGGCTTCCAGCGCACAATATCCTCCTTACACATCTTCATATTCTTAAAGATGGTAGGTAGGTGTAGCAATACAGGGACGAAACCCATATAGGCAAGTTCACGATAATGCTTCACACGTGTACCACCCACTTTCGTCATCAAGTCACCACCAAAGAAGCGGAACTCAGCCTCTGCATCATACTGCATCAACGACTGCATAAGGCGTGAGGCGTGCAGGTCGCCAGATGCTTCACCAACTATCAGGTAATACTTCATAATATCAAAGGATTAAAGAGATTCCCACGTTTTCATCTTATCAAGCACTTCATAATCCGTAACGTCAATCTTCGATGGCGTAACTGTTACATATCCATGTGCTAATGCCCACTGATCATTATCGGTTGCATCTGGCTCATCGTTACGATAATGACCTGTCATCCAATAATAATCAAAGCCACGAGGATGCTTGCAAGCTTCAACCTCTCTCGTCCAACTACCCCAACCCATACGGCACACCTTCAGTCCTGCAAACTTCTCAACCTTTGGGAAGTTTACATTCAGACAAATACCTTTTGGCAATCCCTCAGCAAGAACTTTCTTGACAATAAGTCTTACGTAATCACGTAGGTAAGAAAGATCAGCATTAGGATCGTAATCACAACTTGAAAAGGCGATAGAAGGGATATATTTCATACAACCCTCATACGCAATACCCATCGTCCCACTGTAATGATTATTCACAGAAGAATTATCTCCATGATTGATACCACCCAAGATAAGATCAGGCTTTCGGTTGACAAGAATCTGGTCTAACGCTAACTTCACACAGTCAACAGGCGTACCTGTACATGACCACACCTCACAATCAGGAATGTTATGACGCTTCTTTAACAACAGATAATCAACCACAGAGAAAGCACACGAGAAACCTGAACGTCCTGCTTTCAGGAGCACAGACAACAACATCTGCAAAATCTGTAAGGAATGAAACGAGCATACGAATGCCATTAGAGTGGTATCCGTCATCATTGGATATAAGTATGAGTGGTTTCTTAGAATTCATAAATTTCACTTTGATTTCAGTGCAAAAGTACGAAAAAAGGTTTATAAAGCCCTGCAATCTCTATATAAAATATGTATCTTTGTAGCCTAATAAATGTATAGGATTAAATAGAAAAATGGGAAAGATTATCGCACTTGCCAACCAAAAGAGGCGGCGTCGGAAAGACGACTACCACCATCAACTTGGCGGCTTCTTTAGCTACGCTTTGAGAAGTCTGTACTGGTGATTGATGCCGATCCGCAGGCGAATGCCTCCAGCGGTTTAGGCGTGGATATCAAAGAGGTGGACTGTTCGCTTTACGAATGTATCATTGACCATGCCGACATAAAAGATGCTATCTACACAACTGACATAGAAGGATTGGATATTGTTCCGAGCCATATCGACCTTGTTGGAGCTGAAATAGAGATGTTAAAGCTTAATGGTCGTGAGAAGGTTATGAGCAGTTTGCTTGCTCCAATCCGTGACGATTACGATTACATTCTGATTGACTGTAGTCCGTCACTCGGTTTGATTACTGTCAATGCCTTGACAGCAGCTGACTCTGTCATCATTCCTGTGCAGTGGAATACTTTTTGCATTGGAGGGTATCAGTAAGCTGTTGAACACCATTAAGATTATCAAGAGTAAGCTGAATCCAAAGTTGAGAATAGAGGGCTCCTGCTGACGATGTACGACAGTCGTCTGCGTCCCTGCACCCGCAGATTTACGATGAGGTGAAGCGCTACTTCCAAGAGTTAGTATTCGAAGGCTGTTATCCATGCTAACGTGAAACTCTCTGAGAGTCCGAGTCATGGTTTACCAGTTATCCTCTATGATGCTGACTCTACAGGTGCAAAGAATCATCTTAGCCTTGCAAAGGAAATTATTGAAAAAGAATAAGAAATAGGGAAAGATACGGGAGTGTAAAGGTGTGCTTTGAGACTCACGGATGTATCGTTTTCTGGTTAACAAAACTAATGTTTCTATCACAGATCTATTAGCTGTAGGAAATAAAGAAACAAAGGACTGGAAACGAAGAGCATCAGTAATATCGGGCAAAACAACCACTAACTCCACCAAACTCCTTAACTCCATTAACTCCCCAAACAAGAGACTATGGCTGTACAAAAGAAATATAATCGAAAACGCAAAAGACCAATGCCCTCGGCCGTGGTCTGATGCTTACATATCTATCTGAAGCTGTCAGTACACAAGGAAGTTCTACCATCAACGAGGTTGCCTTAGACCAGATTGAAGCGAATCCAAAACCAACCTCGTCGAGAATTCGACCCTGTTGCGTTGGAAGAATTGGCGAATAGTATCCGTGAGTTAGGACCTCGTTCAGCCAATTACCTTTACGTCAGGTAGATGAGAACCGTTTCCAGATTATTGCCGTGAGCGTCGTTGGCGTGCCAGTCAGTTGGCAGGCTTGAAAGCTGTTCCAGCCTATATCCGTACGATTAGGACGAGAACTGTAATGGAGTTGGCGCTGGTTGAGAACATCCAGCGTGAGGACTTGAATGCGATTGAGATTGCTTTGGCTTTACGAACATCTGCTTGAAAAAGAGCGGAATGACACAGGAGCGTGTAGCAGAGCGTGTGGGTAAAAAGCCGTGCAGCTATTGCTAACTACCTTCGTTTGTTGAAGCTTCCTGCTTTGGTACAGATGGGTTTGCAAAAGAAAGAAATAGACATGGGACATGCCCGTGCATTGCTTTCTTTGGATAGTCCTTCACTGCAATTGAAACTCTATCGTGAGATTTTAAAGAACGGATATAGTGTTCGCAAGGTTGAAGAACTGTGTCAGCAGCTCAATAACGGAGAAGATATCCAGAGCGCAAAGAAGAAAAACTCTGCACGCACCTGACTCCCAGAGGAGTTCAATATCCTCAACAGCGACTCTCATCATTCTTCGATACGAAGGTACAGATGAGTTGTAACGCTGATGGAAAGGGTAAGATTAGTATTCCGTTTGCATCAGAAGAGGAATTACTTCACATCATGGAAGTGATGGATAAGATGAAGTAATACTTCCCATACGGAAAGATTAAGGTATTAGTAAGTATAAGATAAGCAAGTATTCTGGTTTAGAAAGACGATTCTCAAGCATTAGGAAGCCTCAACAAGGTGCTGACTACAAAGCAAAGAATAAGTAACAAACCTTCAAACCAGTAACTTAAGCAAGACAAAGGGTAGTGATGAAGATGAAGAATAGAATCCTCAAAGGACTGTTGATAGCCGGAATGCTCACCAGTGTTACGGTCATGCAGGCACAAGATCTGCCCCATGACACGTTAAAGGTGATATACCCAGGCGACTCCACAGTCGTTGAGATACCTAATTCGCAGGATAAATATATAGAAGAGAAGGCAATCCTCACACCAGATGATGAGGGTAAACTCACTTCTGTTCTGCGAAAGGATAGTGTCAGCATGGTAAAGAAACAGGGACGCTGACTGGTCTATGGCGCCCTAATCCTAAGCGTGCTCTGTGGCTTGCACTCGTCATTCCACGGTGCTGGACAGGGTCTACAATCGTGCACTGGAAACTACCAATCTTCTACGGAGGCTTTGTAGGCTGTATCTATGCCATGACATGGAACAACCAAATGTACCATGATTATGCGCAGGCTTATATGGACATTATGGATAATGACCCAACAACGCAGAGTTATAATAACTTCCTACACCTCGGAGCTACTATCACCCCTGCCAATGAAGAGCGTTATAAGAACATCTTCAAACAGCGTAAGGACCGCTACCGTCGCTGGCGTGACCTGAGTATCTTTACTACTATTGCGGTTTATGCCTTGTCAGTTATTGACGCATACGTAGACGCTTCCTTATCCGACTTTGATATATCAGATGACCTCTCACTGCATATTGCACCAACGGTCATATCAAATAAGAGTATCGCTACACCTAATAACCCATTCCGCTCATCGGCAATTGGCGTTGGATGTAGTCTGACATTCTAAGCAGTAGCGCACTGTATTTGCGCTAACTAAATCAGAAATAATGAGTAGAAAGAGATATATTGTTTCCTTCCTTGTTACAATGGGAGCAACCTGCGGATTGTATGCACAACAGCAAACAGTTGTCGACAGCCGTGGTAAAGCTATGAGTGTGATGATTCCTGATGCATCAGAAACGATGGCAGGATATGTTGATGTAGACTATTTAGATGATAAGTTCTATAATAGTGGTATACAGACTGGATTCAAGAACACAAGTTCTACGACCCCATCAGAGCCTGAAAATGGTATGGAAATCATCGATCGTAAGATGCGTAATCTATCGAATGTGATGACAATGACCTATAATGAGGAAGTTAAGAAATATATCGATCGCTACACAAAGGCTGGACGCCAATCAACCTCTTACCTCTTAGGACGTGCACGTTATTACAACCCTATCTTTGAAGAAGCACTGCGTTTCTATGGCTTGCCATTAGAACTGAAGTATCTTCCTGTGATAGAGTCTGGCTTAAACCCTAATGCTACCTCACGTGTGGGAGCAGCAGGACTATGGCAATTCATGGCAACAACGGGCAAGCAATATGATCTTCAAATTGATAGTTATATCGATGAACGCCGCGACCCAGAGAAGTCTTCCTACGCTGCAGCACGTATGCTGAGCGACCTTTACAAACGATTTGGCGACTGGACATTGGCACTTGCAGCCTATAACTGTGGACCGGGACGTGTCAGCAGTGCTATTACAAAGGCTGGTGGTGGTGCTGATTTCTGGGCTGTTTACCAGCATTTACCAAAGGAGACACGTGGTTATGTTCCTGCTTTCATTGCTGCTAATTACGTGATGAACTACTATGCAGATTATGACATCACACCTTTATCAACAGGACTACCTAACCGCTGTGACACGGTCATCGTAGAGAAAGACGTTACTCTTGCAAAAGTAGCCAACGTTTTAGGTATGAATGTGGACGATTTGAAAGTACTTAACCCACAGTATCGACAGGGTTTTATCAAGGCTTTTGCTACCAATGGTGTTGCTAAGCTACGCCTGCCTTCTGAAATGATTGAGAAGTTCAAATACTTCAAAAATCAGATTTACCAAAACGAAACACCCAACGAAGAACCTAATATGACTATCGCGGCTACTAATACAAGCCAAGAAGCCATACTATACTAACAAGATTCTTTTACCTTATTATAAACGGGAGGATGCACAATGGACAAGGACAATATTGAAGTTAAGGAGATTGACTATGAGAAGATGGTAGATGATGCCTTTCAGCATCTCATTGATACCTATCTTGCTTCACGTCATCGAAAGAAAGTTGATATCATTACCAAGGCTTTCAACTTCGCTCGACAGGCGCATAAGGGTGTGCGCCGACTCTCAGGTGAGCCTTATATCATGCACCCTATTGCCGTTGCCCAGATTGCTTGTGAAGAGATGGGACTCGGTGCAACAAGTATCTGTGCCGCTCTCTTACATGATGTCGTAGAAGATACCGACTATACGGTGGAAGATATGGAGAATATCTTCGGTCCAAAAATTGCACAGATTGTTGACGGATTGACCAAAATCTCAGGTGGTATCTTTGGCGAACAGGCTTCTGCTCAAGCAGAGAACTTCAAGAAGCTTCTGCTCACGATGAGTGATGATATTCGTGTTATCCTTATCAAGATATGCGACCGTCTGCACAACATGCGCACCCTTGAATCCCAACCAGCAAGCAAACAGTATAAGATTGCAGGTGAAACACTCTACATCTATGCACCACTTGCAAACCGATTGGGACTAAATAAGATTAAGACTGAACTGGAAGACCTAAGCTTCCGCTACGAACATCCTGACGCATACGCCTCTATTGAGAAGAAACTTGCTTCAACACAAGCGCAGCGTGATACCCTCTTTGAACAGTTCACAGCACCTATCCGTGCCGAACTTGACAAGATGAGCTTTGAATATGAACTTAAAGCACGTGTAAAGAGTCCTTATTCTATTTGGAATAAGATGCAGAACAAACACGTCACTTTTGAAGAAATATACGATATCCTTGCCGTACGTATCATCTATAAACCGAAGTCACCTGATGAGGAAATCAACAACTGTTTCCAAATTTATGTGGCTATCAGTCAGATTTATAAGAGTCATCCTGACCGTCTGCGCGACTGGGTGAACCATCCTAAGGCTAATGGTTATCAGGCATTGCACGTAACTCTCATGTCTTCCAAAGGTCGTTGGATAGAGGTTCAGATACGTTCTGAGCACATGAACGAATTAGCTGAACAGGGATTTGCAGCACATTGGAAATATAAGGATGGCGGTGAGATTACTGAGGATGAGGGCGAATTGAACGAGTGGCTCAGTACGATAAAAGAGATTCTCGACGACCCACAGCCAGATGCTATGGACTTCCTCGATGCTATCAAACTCAACCTCTTTGCATCTGAAATCTTCGTCTTTACACCAAAGGGAGAGATCAAGACGATGCCTGCAGGTTGTACGGCACTCGACTTTGCTTTCCAAATCCACACCTTCCTCGGTAGCCACTGTATTGGTGCAAAGGTAAATCATAAGCTTGTTCCTTTGAGCCATAAACTCAATAGTGGTGACCAAGTAGAAATCCTGACTTCGATGTCGCAACACGTCAATCCTTCATGGATTAACTTTGTGTCTACAGCGAAGGCGAAGGCAAAGATACAAGCTATCTTACGACGTGAGAGCCGTGAGTTGCAGAAGGCAGGTGAAGAGCAGCTATCGAAGTGGCTAAAGGCACACGACCTTGAGATGACAACTGCACACCTTAGATAAGCTTTTGCGAACTCACGACCTCCATAAGCACGACAGTCTTTTCCTTGCCGTTGGAAACAAGACCGTTATCCTTGGCGATACTGACTTGAATGAACTTCGTGGAAAGTCAAAGTCAGAGAAGACTGTTACCTCAGGTGGTTGGCGTCGTTATGTTCCTTTCTTAAAGTCGAATGGCAAGAAGACTACAGAGTCTGTAGAGGCTAAGGACATAGAATGTACTGAAGGCTTAATCGTTGTAACCAAAGAGCTCAACAGAAAGAAGCCTATCTTCATCAATGAAGAAAACATACATCGCTATCTCTTCCCACATTGCTGCCATGCTATCCCAGGTGATGATGTCCTCGGATATATTGACAACAAAAACCATATTGAGATTCATAAACGTGCTTGCCCAGTAGCCGCAAAGCTAAAAGCAAGCTATGGTGGTAGAATCTTAGATGCTAAGTGGGACATGCACCGTCGTTTGTTCTTCGATGCAACGATTGAGATTCGTGGTATTGACCGTAGTGGTATGCTGCACGACATCTCTGATGTCCTCTCCGACCAGTTGGGTGTTAATATCCGTAAGGTAACAATTTCCAGCGATAATGGAATCTTTGAGGAACGATCGAGATGCAAGTCCACGACCGCAAGGATGTTCAGTTTATCGTTGAAAGTATGAAGAACATCAAGGATATACAAGAGGTCTTAGAGGTTCTCTAAAAGATAGAAAACAAAGTAACAATGTAAGAAAAGAAAAACAAAAGAGAAAGAATATGCTTAACTCACATTAAATCCCTACCCTTCCATATACAGCAATGGTGTTAAACCTTCGCACATGTGGTGCATACCCTCCGCACCATTAGTGTTAAGCATCAGCAACACATGTGCTGAGCACCCGCACCAAACCGATGGAATATCAACACACAACCCACATGATTCGTTATAGAACCGTTTAAAACAATACATTAAAAATGGCCATTTCTGTACTCATTTGTAAGTAAAGAAATTGCTGTATCTTTGCACCCAAACGAAGAGGAGTAACCAAATGGAGTCAAACAAGTTTCCTTTCCATAAAATAGAGAACTTCACAAACGCATACTGTTATGATGTACGAAAAGTAGATGTTGTAAAACGCAACAACTACTTTGTTGACGACTCTATTACTATTGACGGTGATGCTCCGAAAAAGTTTATCGGGGATTTATGATTATCGGCTGCTCAACTCCAAGCATAAGAGACACCGCAATAATTGGATTCGCTACATTGCCAAGACTGGTCATAAATGGTATCCGATAGAATCAATAACCGAAATGCTGCTCAACCAGTTAGGGACAATTTTTGGATTGAAAATGGCAGACTCTATGATTGCTATGATTGGTGGGCAATTGAGATTCTTAAGCCGTTATTTCCTCCATACTTCAAAAGAGGAACTTGTTCATGGAGCTGATATCTTGGCAGGTTATTTTAACGATTCCTCCCAATTCGTAGAAGAGGTTGATAAGCAGAAACTAACGCGTGAATGGTTTACACTTCAACTCGTTGATAGTGCCGTTTCCAGTATGTTTCTCTATCAGAAAGATGAGATTATGCACGAACTGACGAAACTTGTAATCTTCGATGCTCTGGTAGGCAACAACGACCGCCATTTTTTTAACTGGGGCGTAATCCGCTCGGTAGATGGTAGTTTTCAGCCGCATTTTTCGCCAGTATATGATACGGCAAGAGGCTTGTTTTGGAATTATTCGGAGTCAAAATTGGCAAACATCGTGGAAGTGAACAGGAACATTGACAGCCATATCCGAAGATATTGCAAAAATTCGCGTCCGAAGATTGGATGGAAAAACGAGAAGAGTCTGAATCATTTCGAGTTGTTCGATAAAATATATACAAGTGAATACAATATTACAAAGAAAGAAGTCAAAGATTTGCTCGCACTTCCTGTTTTAGAAGCCATGATACAAGAAGTCAGAAAGAATTTCCAGTTTCTGATGTCCGTGAACAGAATCACGATGATATGTAAATGTTTAGAATATCGTTTTAATAAATTGCAAAATATATTATGACAAAATTTAAGAAAGTTCTGGCACGACTATTCTGGTCAGAAAGCCACCCAAATATGATATTAGCCCCCGATGATGACGCAACTTTCAACATCACTTTGGGGAAAGTGCTTGTGGGAACGCTGCTCTATTCGGATGGGGTATGGCGTTTCAGTTATAGCGAAGAATTTAAGTCGCAGAAGCATATTCTGCCGCTGACAAATTTCCCATCAAAAGAAAAAACATATTCCACACGGGAACTTTGGCCTTTTTTCGCCTCGCGTATACCTAGCAATGCACAGATGCAGATTGACAAAAATAACGCCGAAGAAGACATTGTAAGCCTGCTTCGCCGTTTTGGTGGTCGTACGATTGCCAATCCTTACGAGTTGTCTCCCGTGTGATTGGATATGAGGAAAGTTTTTCTCACAAGGATGTGTTAAGATACAAATTCAAACTCCTTAATATCTCTTTGCATAAAAGTAACTGTTCAGCGGTAATGTATGTTGAATATTAAGAATTTATAAACGTAATATTCAACGTCCATTATCGCTGAATAGTTACAAAAACTACTTACAGTTTAAAAAGTTGTCAACTTATTAATTTGCATTTTGACAAACCCTCTTGGAGATAAGGCTTTTCCTTTTTCGGGGAAGTTGGTGGGGGCTACTCTGGCACAGGCCCTGGGCTGCCCCCTGTTTTAGGCGTAGGCTTAGCCGTGAGGTGCTCCTCCTTCACCGTCTCATACGAGTTATCACGCAGAGCCGCTTTTAGTTCCACGCCTGGCGTAAACGTTACGCGCGGCTTAATCTTCTCGATCTTAAACGCCTTTTCCGTTGCAGCTCCTTCGCTTGAAAGCGTCAAGCGCATAGTGCCAAATTCTCCTAACTGCACGCTAAAGCCGTCACGAAGATAATGAGGCAGGCAATCCATAAAGTTCGCCAGCACGTTCTCGATGTCACCACGGGTCAGCGAAGAACGCCCCGCAATATCGCGCGCAATATCCCGCAAGGTCTTCTTTCCAAGATTTACAGGATTAGCATAATACTTTTCTTCTGTCCGCTTCTGCGGATTCTTTTTCTTTTGAAGTTTAATCTTCAGGCGTAATGGACATTTGGTAGGCTGAAAACCTCTCGGAATTCTTTTATTTACTACCTTTGCAACATTTGAAAATCTATGAATAAAAAAACTGTATCTTCTGTAATAGCTCAAATGTTAAAAAGAATGGGCATCGCCGTTCTGTTCAGATGTATTCCTGCAAGGATTGTGGTAGACAATTTCAAGGTGGTCTGCGTATAAATAATATTTCTCTATGGAACGACTATCTGACGGCAAATCGAACGATATCTGATCTATCCACTCTTTATAAATGTTCAGAACGAACCATACGACGTAGGTTGAGCTTAGTAGTAGATAGCTTTTACTGCTACTTACCCCAAATCTGCAGTAATAATATTGGATACAACATACTTTTCCAGGACATTTGGTGTGATGCTGTTTCAGGATGCTTCATCAGGCAAAATACTCTATCGCAAGTTTGTCAAAAACGAAACTAACAGAGATTATCTTGATGGACTTCGGTATATTGCGGAGCGTGGAACTATGATAAAAGCAGTGGTGTGTGATGGGCATGTAGGACTTTTACAAGCTATAAGTTTCTGTCCCGTACAAATGTGTCAATTTCACCAATTTCAGATAGTTAGAAGACTCCTTACTAACAACCCACATTTGCCTGCAGGCGTTGAACTGTTAGCATTAATGAGAAGGATGTTCTCTATGAGAAAAGAAGAGTTTATAACCGCTTTTGATAAATGGTGTGATAAATGGAAAGAGTTTCTAAACGAACGAACTCTCCTAATCTCGGGTAAGACAACTTATACACACAGAAGGCTGAGAACGGCAAGACGTTCTATTAAGACACATCTGCCATGGATCTATACGTGTGAGGAGTATCCGAATATGCAAATACCTAATACAACAAACCTGTTGGAAGGATTTAACTCACAACTTAAAAGAGCACTACATAATCATAATGGATTGAATGAAGCTAACAAGAAGAAGTTTATAGATGGATTCATAAATACAAAAAAGTAGGCTGGAATAACCAGCCTACCAAATGTCCATTACTAAAACCCGAGAGGTTTTCAGCCTACCAAATGTCCATTACGCCAATCTTCATAATTGTTTTGTTTTTGAAAGTAAATATTTAAGTTTTTTACGGCATTTCCATTCCTTGGAAATTCTCACTTCCCCTCATCTATCTCCACGGTCAAGGTAAGCTTTTAAAATTACCTACGGTCAGAAGAAAATTTTTCTTTGTGAAAAATTTCTTTCCAACCGTAGGTACGTAAATTCTCACCGTAGAGAAATTTTCTTCCGACCCGTTAGATTTTTCCTTATCTCTCATCCTCCCTTTATCCCGTTAGACTCCCTCCTTTCGGGGAGGGGCGGGAGTGGGCTTCTCAATCGTACTGAACTACTCGAACCCGCCGACCCCTGGAGCCCGAGGCTACGGAGGTTGAGGTACACGTCGACGTAACCACTGGTGAAGCGCAGGAAGCACGCCTCGTGGCTGTCCCATGAGTTAGCACTTGACGACCAATAGAAGCCGAAGTTGCCAACGTAGTACAGCTGAACTGAGAGGTAGTGACCCAAGGCGGGCAGGTAGAAATAATTGCCTGCATCGGCTGCGGAAGGGACACCTGAGTTGATGATACTACTGTTAGTGTTGCTATAGTACTTGTATGTTGTACGCATGTCGGTTGAACCATCGGCAGATTTCTCTGTGTTATAATGCCCCTCTGCTTGTAATACAGATTTCTTCTTAAACCACATACCGCCTTTGTATAAGTGGCCCATGGTTGTCCAGAGTTCGTCTGCGTCCCAACGAGGATCGCCGTACATTACATACTTGAGTTCGGGATAAGTTTAGCATGAAAAAAGTTCTAACTGCCTTGATTTTTCCACATACACCGGCAGTGCCTCTGGCTTGTTCTCAAAGAAGCAGTATGCTGTAAGGGCAGAACACAAGTTCATGATAAAGTTGTGTATCGAGCGGTGTCTTGAGTGAACAAGGTTGGCTTTGTTCTTGAGTAGTTCGTTAATGCACTCGATAATGTATCTTTTCCTCAGCATAATCTTGTCCCACATAGGCATCAGTTTGTTCTTCATCTTAGCCTTGAGCCCATGAACGAGTTGGATACCTTGACTGAACAGACTATCAAAGAGTTCCTGCTTGATGTACCCTCTATCAGCAAAGATCTTCCCAAATAAGACCTTTGCAAATACCGTCCATACCCTGCTATCTCTGTCATCCACATTTGCTCCTGTAAGACAGAACGTTATCACTTCACCAGAATCATTGCATAGCAGGTGCAGCTTGAATCCATGACACCAGCCCATGGTACCCTTTCCGTCCTTGGCGAGGCCGGCAAAGACTTTGTTGTAATATCGTCGTACATTGTGACATACGGGTATCATTGTGCTGTCAACGAATGTTATACCCGTACACTTGCCGAAGGCATAGAGCTTCATGAACAGCATCATCTTAAAGAACACTCTAGGCATGAGTTCAACGAAGCGGTTATAGGAAACCGCGTCGGGAAAATCCTGACGCATCACCCCTTTGACCCAATTCAAATAATACTCCTTGAAATTGCGATATGCGCCGAAATGATAGCATACCAAAATGGTCATAATCTCACTTTCCGAGAGTCTGCCCTTGCGGTTTCGGTAGCGTTTGCCGTCACTGTTATGGGACGGTAGACGCAGGTTTTTCGCTAATTCGGCACTCAAATTCTTATCAAACTCGTCGATTATACAGAAAATTTCAGTAACTTTGTCCTTGGTAATCATCGTTCAAAAATCTTGTAATCTATTGATTTTCACCTATAAAGATACGAATTTTTGACGAGATTACCAACTTTTTCAAGCCTTTTCTTATCCCGAACTCGCGTATTACATACCAAGACATCTCGTTAGCATTAGGAAGACTTGCGCAACTCTGCGTAGCGTCGAAGCGACCTGACCCACCGCCCTCGTGATAGTATCGTAAATCTGTGTTGCTCTTGGCGTAATTGCTATTACTCTGACCCATCAACACTGGTTGCCATGGACTGGCACTATTCCATTCGTGGCCTGCCCAGTAATTCTGCTGAGCATCCCACATATAATACTTTGTTCCGTCGTAATCGCGTATGTTGAGGTCAGTCTTCATATCGTAGTAAGTGTTAGAAGCGTATGCTGTGGATGGATATATCTTTGTAATAGTACCTTCTGTACCCGTTGCATTATCCTTTACCCAATAACGTACCCTTAAAGTATGAATACCTGGCTTGATTACCATATAAGCGCCGTTAGTAGTTACGCTGGCTGAGTTGTTGGTCAGTGGGAAGCCGTTAGGGTTGCTGCTGCTACCGCTTGTGGTTAAGACTATCTTGTCTCCGTTTGTTACTGCTGAAGCAACCAAAGCACCTGTAGTTGTATTGACAGTGTATGTTTCGGCTATATCATTGTCAGAGCTTACCTCTACCTTAGTTAAGTAGCAGTTATGGAGAATTGTGTTACTTGTGTAAGGCTGGAAAACTAAGTAAGCTGGCTGATGCTCTAACTCAAAGCTAAAAGACTTACCTCCTAAGGTTCCTGTTGCTGTAGCGATGCCGTAATCGCCGGCGGTGCCGAAGTGCACGGTATTATCTGGAGCTGTCTGGCTCTGATTAGTTGAGATAGTTACAGAGTTGCCGCTACTATTCTTGCCCAAGTAATAAACTTTATAACTGCTATGATCTGTAAACTTACCAGGAACTTTATACTTAAAAGCGGCTACTTTACTGGTTGGAGCGTTTGTGCTCTTTCGCAATACGCCGTCGTCATCCTTTACGTAGATATAGTCGTCTTTCTCCCAATAGAAGTCGCCGCTATTATAATTCAGTGACGTACGCGTCTTGTTCTCGCCACCAGCGACGAAGATCGTTAAGTTCTTATCCCCTTCCTCGTTTGGCTTCGTTGGGTTCTGTGCCACGTCGTCTTTTGTACATGAGGCCAAAGCCAAGCCTAAGCTCAGCACGAGGCCCAATGACTTTATCCCTGATAAAAGGAACTTTTGTTTCATTGTCTTTTTCATCTTTCTTGCTTTTTTCTTTGTTTGTTTTCTGCTTTTTGTTAATTAATCACTTTAGAAATTAGTCGTCCCATGAGGAAGAACCATCGTTGTTAGCGTTCTCACTGTTACTGTCCTCAAAGTGTTCATCACTCCATAAGCCGAAGGATTTGGCTTGAGCTGCAGGACCAGAAGCCTTGTTTGCCTTCCTGTGCTGGCTCGGAAAGGACGTGTCCATGAGGTATTCGTTTCGCTCACTGTCACTATCTGGCACGCTGGTGCAAGATAGCTTTCTTTCTCTTTTGTTTTCATCGTTTTTTTTTATAAAATAGTTGTTATTTATGTGTGACTTTTATTGTCATCGTTTTTTACTACTGAAAAGGCTTAAACAAGATGCGCTGGAAATAAATATTCTCTTAAAAGTTTGCTTTCTTTACAGGCAGATGGCAAACGAATGCCACCTGCCTGAGAAATCAATGAAAAAACAAACTATCATCAGAGAAGTATAAATTCTGCAGAAAGTAAATCTGGTGGTCAATCGGGCCTTATTTTTCATTTTTAAAGCATCCAGAAATAGACACGAAAAAGCGAACAAAGGAAACTTCGAAAAGTCCTTTTGTTTACAAGCGTTACGGAACGCAACGCGCGCGCGTAGGGTAAAATAAAAATGTTCGCTTAGACGTTAGTAGCGCCTGTGTGTGTGTGTGTGTGTGTGTGTGTTAACAAAATATCTGAAACAACCAAATATAAAGCACTAAAAACAAAGAGATCAAAAGTTTCTTTGCTGCACTATAGTCGTTTGATATATCGTTAATAATCTCATCACGGCCGCAAAGGTATAACATCTTTTTAGAACTGGCAAGAAAATACAAAAATATAGAAATCCTATAAAATTAACAGAGAAAAAGCTTATAAATACCAACTTTTTAAGTATTGTAGGGTCTTTATTTTATTATAATTTTTGCACTCAATGAGTTTCACGAATAGGATAATAGCGTCTATTGTATTTTGCGGACTAAGTATCAATGGAATTGCACAGACACTGACAGGTTGTGTTGTGGGGAAGGATGATCGTAAGCCTATAGCCTACGCATCAGTCACATTGAAGGAAAATCGCTTATACGCTTTTACGGACGAAAAAGGTTGTTTCACGATAAAAAACGTACCGAAAGGAAAGTGTACAGCGGTAATATCTTGTCTTGGTTATGCAGAACAAACAATAGTTGTCACCATTAATAATGATGGTGCCACGCTCAACGTGCGCCTTGCCGAAGACAACCTTCAACTCGATGAAGTACAGGTTGTTGCGCATCGAAAGAAAGACGAGATAACAACCTCTTACACCATTGACCGTAAGACATTAGACAATCAACAGATAATGACTTTGGGTGATATTGCCCAGCTTTTACCGGGTGGTAAGAGTGTGAACCCTTCTTTGATGAATGATAGCAAATTGACTTTGCGTAGCGGTTCATCAGAGCGAGGCAACGCGTCGTTTGGCACAGCCATTGAAGTGGATGGTGTTCGTCTGAACAACAATGCTATGATGGGTGAAACAGCTGGTGTGAGCACACGGGGGGTAAGTGCTTCTAACATTGAAAGTGTGGAGGTAGTACCTGGTATTGCCTCTGTAGAATACGGCGACCTCACCAATGGTGTAGTAAAAGTGAAGACCCGTAGAGGTAGTTCACCTTTTATCTTGGAAGGAAGTATCAACCAACACACCCGCCAGATAGCCCTTCACAAAGGATTAGACTTAGGCAAGAACGCTGGACTTATCAACTTCTCCCTTGAGCATGCACGCTCTTTCTCGGATGCAGCATCGCCTTACACTGCTTATCAGCGCAACGTTCTATCGTTGCACTATATGAATGTCTTTATGAAGAAGACACAGCCTCTGACGTTGGATATAGGGACTGAATGGTGGCGTGGGAGGCTATGATTCAAAGGCAGACCCAGACCGCAACTTGGACAGTTACTATAAGGTTAAGGATAATAATGTGGGAGCTAATATGCGTCTTGACTGGTTGCTGAACAAGTCATGGATAACCAATCTTAACTTTACAGCTGCCTTCACCTACGCTGATAAACGCTCAGAAAGCTACAGCAATGAGAGTAGTAGTTCAACACAACCTTATATACACACCTTAACGGAAGGATATAACATTGCAGAAGATTACGATAAGAACCCTTCTGCCAACATCATTCTTGGTCCTACAGGCTATTGGTATCTGCGTGGTTTTGGCGACTCGAAGCCATTAACCTATAGCTTGAAGCTAAAGGCTAATTGGAATAAATCATTTGGAAAGTTCCGCAATCGCTTGCTTGTTGGTGCAGAGTGGACCAGCAGTAAGAACAAAGGAAAGGGAACATACTACGAGAATATGCGCTATGCACCAACATGGCGTGAATATCGTTTTGACGTCCTACCCGCTTTGAACAACATGGCACTCTATGCCGAGGATAAACTCTCAATGGCTATTAATACCAAACAGAATATTGAACTGACAGCGGGTATGCGTGAGGATATCACCTCGATTTCAGGCTCAGAATATGGAACAGTGGGTAGTCTTTCACCACGACTGAATATGCGCTATATGCTTCGCTTCGGACAAGAAAGTTGGGTGAACAGTCTTAGCTTGCATTCAGGATGGGGAAAGAGCGTGAAACTTCCAAGTTTCCAAGTACTCTACCCTTCTCCATCTTATCGTGATATGTTAGCATTCTCATCTACAAGTGATGCTAATAATCGTTCTTATTATGCTTATTACACCTATCCCTTCAAAGGCACGATACAATGCTGACTTGAAATGGCAATATGCCAACCAGTGGGATTTAGGTGTGGAACTGAGAACGAAGATAGCAGACATCAACCTTTCATTCTTCCATAGTAAGACTTTCAATCCTTACATGGCAACGAATGCTTACTCACCTTTCACATATAAATACACCTCACCTGCTAAGCTTCAGGCAAGCGGTATTGATGCGGCTAATCGTCTCTTTGCGATTGATCCACAGACAGGTATTGTGACTGTGAGCGATGCTACTGGTGCGAAAACACCTGTTGTACTTGGTTATGACGAACGTAACACCTACGTCACCAATACGAAATATGTGAATGCTGATCCATTGAGTCGCTATGGCTTAGAATGGATTGTAGACTTCAAACAGATTAAGACTCTCCGCACACAGGTGCGTGTAGATGGTAAGTATTATCACTATAAAGGCGCAGGACGAAACCCTCTTTGCGGATGTACCTGTAAGTCTTAACACACGTCAATCAGATGGGAAACTCTATCAGTATATTGGTTATTACCGTGGTGGTGCAGCTACTTCAACCAATTATACCGCCAATAGCTTCACCATCAAATGGCTCTGTCAGTGGTCAAGTAGATATGAATGTCACACTAACGACACATATACCAAAGATTCGACTTGTCGTTGCTTTGCGCATGGAAAGTTCACTCTATACATATAGTAGAGCTACCAGCAGCCGAGGATATATTGTGAATAGTGGCAATGAATACTTTGGTGAGTCATATAATGGTAAGGCAGAAAATCAGACAGTAATCGTCTATCCAGAGTATTATAGTACATGGGATGCCCCAGAGACATTGGTTCCCTTTTGCTGAGAAAACTACGTTGGACAGCAACAAACGACAGAGGATTATACAACGATCTGACACAGTTGGTTGTGCGAACAAACTATCCCTTACACGTTGAATCCAAATAAGCTGAGCGCTTTCTGGTCGGCTAATTTGAGTGTGACAAAGGAAATTGGCAAACACGTATCTATATCGTTCTATGCCAATAACTTCTTCAACACACTTGCTCAGATACACTCTACTCAGACAGGACTTGAAACGAGTCTCTTTGGTAGTGGATATGTTCCGAGTTTCTATTATGGACTTTCATTAAGATTGAAAGATATAATGAGAAAGATATTTTGTTTACTTGCAGTATGCGTGATGATACTGTTTGTTTCGTGCGCTGACTATGATGAAGGACTTGATGTAGTCAACCTTGATGTGAAGTTAGAGTTTCCAAGCACATACGATGGCTCGTATGAAGGCATACGTGTTGAGTTACAAGATGCGGTGGCAAGTACCTTCGTTGATAGTACAGACGTACAAGGAGTAGCTCACTTCAGCGTTCCTTCTGGCTTGTATAAGGTCAGCAGTTCAGCAAGAAAGGAGACCACAGACTATCGCTACTTCTTCAATGGTGCCAAGTCGCAGGTGGTTGTTGCAGTAGACTCTCCTCGCGTAGTAACCTTACCATTAGTTATGTCGAAGAAACGTATTGTGAATTAAAAGAGAAATAAAGATAGTATAAATTAAAAACAATGTTTATGAAGAAAATAAGTTTTATAGGGCTTATCGCTTTCACACTGTTGTTCATACCCCTTAGTGGCTTTGCGCAGACAGTACAAGAGAAGATGATAACCTGCCTTGTCTTGACCGAAACGAATGGTACCAAGACCGAGTTTGCTTTGGATTCATACCCAGTTGTAACAATAGAGGCGAACGACCTTGTTATTACTTGTGAGGGTAAGAAGTTATTAACAGCACTGACAGGAGTACAGGACTACCACTTTCACTGAAAAGAAAGTCACAACAAGCATCAGTAGCGTTCCTACAAATGACCCAAAAGGTGAGACTACAACTCCAAGTTTCTCTTTCAGTAATGCTGAGGTAAGTGGGTTGAAAGCAGGCTGCAAGGGTTGCCATTTATAATCTTAATGGTACACAAATCAGCTCAGTAACAGCAGATGGTGAGGGACGAGTTGCACTTGACCTGTCATCATTACCAAAGGGTGTCTACATCCTTCGCACACCTACCAAGAGCTTTAAGTTTATGAACAAGTAAGAATAACATTAGAAATTAAATAGAAAAAGATATGAAGAAAATATTACTTCTCCTTGTTGCTGTATTTGCTATCAGCAACATCAACGCACAAACATGGAATATGGTTGTGACACATAACGATGGTACTGTACAGATCATCAAGGCAGCAGATGTAAAGAACGTTACCTTCCAATTGCCTGATCAGAATGCTGACCAAGTTATCATCAAAGAATTGTACACGACAGGTGTACCAAAAGATAACGACCCTAAGAATGCTTTTCAATCAGATAAGGGTTTTATCCTCTACAACAATAGTGGAAAGACAGCGGTAATCAGCAACTTGGCTATTGGTATGTTAGACCCATACAATGCACATTCTGCGGCAAACGCATGGTATAGTGCAGGTGCAACAGAGCCATCATACGTATCTCAGAACTGGGTTCCAGCAGCTTGCGGCATCTGGTACTTCCAAAATTCATTGGTGATTGAGCCTTATTCACAGGTTGTTATCAGCTGTATGGGGGCTATAGACAACACCAAGACCTATTCTAAGAGCGTTAACTATGCCAACAAGGACTACTATACAATGTATGATCCAGAGTCTGGTTTCAACATGACATCTTATTATCCAACACCAGCTGAGGCCATCCCAGCAAGCCATTATCTTAAAGCCGTAGAGTTTGGGCAAGCCAATGCTTGGCCATTGAGTCAGTCTTCTCCAGCCTTCTTTATCTTCCAAACAAAGGGTACAACACCTGCTGCTTTTGCTAAGGATGCAAGCAATATCGTTTACGCACCGGGCAAACCACAGACAAAAGTCAATGCTGTATTGAAGGTTCCAGCAGACTGGATTCTTGATGGTGTTGAGGTTTATCAGGATATTAACGAGAGTAAGAGTAAAAAGCGTTTCGGCTCTGATGTAGATGCTGGTTATGTAAAGCAGACTATCAAACTTGGTCATAGCGTATATCGTAACGTGGATGCTGAAGCAACTAAGAAGATTGAAGGCAATACAGCTAAGTTGGTTTACAACTACAAGTATGGCACAGACCCAAGTGGTATCGATGCTGAAGCATCTATGAAGAATGGAGCAAAGATTGTCTACATGGACACTAACAACTCTACTGCAGACTTCCACGAGCGCAAACAGTTCTCTATTAAAGACTAATCATACAGAAGATAAAAGAACATAACCTGTAAGATGAGATATAGGTTCATGACACTTATACTGGCAGGAGCATCCCTCTCTGCCAGCCTCAACGCACAGGAGCAGACTAAGGATAGTCTGCTCCATCGTGATTTTAGCTTCGTTGCCAACAGCGATGCATGGCTGAGAAGTGACAATGCTGCAGCTTTAGCACGATTTAAGACAAAGAACATTTCCTTGGCTGAAGTGTATGCGCAGTATGGCAAGGGAGGCTTTGTCAACTATGACGAGTCGCCACGTACCATGCAAGCGGGTGCCAACGTGTCTTCTTTCTATCGTTTGACGGACAGGATTGTCCTGTCGGGAAGTATGCGTTATGACAACTTCTCTGGGCGCAACATGACTGGTTCAGCATTCATACAGACTCAACGTCTGCCCTTTGATATCGTAGAAGACTCGCTCAACCATGCTGGCACAAAGTATCGTGACACCTATAATCTTATGGGCGCATTGTCTTGGGAGCTATACAAAGGGATAGCTCTTGGAGCTAAAGTAGACTTCACCGCAGCAAACGCTGCCAAGTATAAGGATTTAAGACATAAGACAAAGCTGATGGACTTAGCCCTCACAACGGGCGTATATGTACCACTACGGTCTGTTAGTCTTGGTCTTAACTATACTTATCGACGTAACACGGAGAGTGTAGTTTTCAGTACTTACGCTTCAAATGCACAAGAGTTTTCATCTTATATCAACTATGGGCCGTGGATTGGCAAGACCGAACAATTCAGCAGTTCAGGCTTTACCGACAGCAGCAGAGAACAACCAATGCTCAATGAATATCATGGTTTAGGACTGCAATTTAGCTGGGACATCCTACCTAATCTCTCATGGTTTAACAACTTTGGCGGTGCATATCGCAAAGGTTATTACGGCAGGAAGTCACCCTATACGATAGTTCACTCCGATCATCATAGCAACATCTATGACTATCAGTCACGCTTATCTTTGACTCTCGACAAGCAGATACATCATCTTGATTTCAGCTTTTCAAGCGAGAATCTTGTCAACGAGATAAATGCTTATCGTTCTAACAAAAACGAACAAGGGGCATACTTCTATCAATATCTTGACCCTGTGAAGAGTGCTAACAAGGCGTGGAACGATGTGCATCTTGGCTATACGGGCTATTATAGAGTGACAAACGAATTACCTCTCTGGACGATTGAAGCGGGGGCAAACATCTCTCACCGCAAGCAGACAGGCTACAGCTACCCTTACTTCCGACGTCAGGACATCCACACAACAGAGGCTTATACAAGTCTTACACGTAACCTCCTTTTCCGAAAGGGAGTACTTTCACTACAAGCAGGCTTTGCCTATAAGAAGGGAAAGGGTGATGCTTTCGAGGATGGAACATTGGCACAACCTTCTGATAAGCAGAATGGTTTTCCTACGATGGACGTACTAATGTATCGTGAGTATAAGTATCTTACAGACCCACAATACTCCCTTCAACTTGGCGTCAAGTATGCTTTTGTACTTCCGGGAACAAAGATGAAAACCTACACCGCCTTTGACTTTACTCATCGCCACACTAATGACGGCAATGCTTATCTTGTAGGTAGGAACTATTCAACGGGCAGACTGACCATTGGTTGCACCTTCTAACAGTCTTACTATTGGTCCGCACGAATGGTGCTAAGCGTTCGCACAAATGGTGTTGAGCCTCCGCACCACTCGTGCGGAGCACTTAAAAGAGCGCAATATGTTATTAAGACGAAGGCAAATAATCGTTAGTAAGACAACACCCTACCAAGAATCAAAATCAGACAGACATAAAAGAATTATAAAAGGAATCACTCACATATTATGTTAATAAACAAAAGAATCATCAATGCGCTTGTACTCCTGCTCCTCGTAACAGGTGCTATGGCGCAGAATGTCAGCACCGACAACAGCTTCCGCATAGGTAAGTTGAAGAACGGTATGACTTATTACATACGCCACAATGCCAAGGAGAAAGGGATTGCCGACTTCTACATTGCACAGCGTGTGGGAAGTATTCTTGAAGAACCAAACCAAAGAGGATTGGCTCACTTCCTTGAGCACATGGCTTTCAATGGTAGTAAGAACTTCAAGAACACTGCTTCTTCACCAAGTATCGTACATTGGTGTGAAGCACATGGTATTAAGTTCGGTACCAACCTCAACGCCTACACCTCTGTTGACGAAACAGTTTACAACGTCAGTTCAGTACCTGTAAAGCAGGAATCAACCATCGACTCTACCCTACTTATCCTCCATGACTGGAGTCACTACTTGGACCTTGAGGACAAGGAGATTGATAAAGAGCGTGGTGTTATTCACGAAGAGTGGCGTACACGCCGTGCAGGTATGGCTTCACAACGTCTAATGGAAGAGGCATTGCCAATTATCTATCGTGGTACAAAGTATGAGGACTGCCTGCCAATCGGTAAGATGGAGATTGTAGACAACTTCCCTTACAAGGCTCTTCGTGACTATTACCACAAGTGGTATCGCCCAGATTTGCAGGCAATCATCGTTGTGGGCGATATTGACGTAGACAAGATGGAACAGAAGATACAGTCTGTCTTTTCTGCCATCCCAATGCCTGAGAATGCTGCTCATCGCGAATACTTCCCAGTGAATGACAACGACAAGATGATTGTAGCATCATTGAAGGATTCAGAACAACCTATCATGCTCGTTACACTTTATATGAAGCGTGAAGCTACACCAGATGCAGAGAAGTCTACTGTAAAGTATCAGCGAGACGGATATGTTGACGATTTGGTTTCTTATATGATTGGCGAACGCCTTAACGAGATGCAGGACAAGAATCCAAAACCTTGCTTGAGTGCTTCTGCACGTTTGGGTCAGTTCTTGATTAGCCGTACAAAAGATGCCTTTGTTCTTTCTTTCGGTGCTCGTCAGGAGGATGTAAAGGGTTCGTTCGATGCAGCTGTGGGAACAATTGAGCAAATCCGTCAGCATGGGTTTACTCCATCAGAGCTTACTCGTGCCAAAGCCTTCCGCCAGAAGGTGATTGACCGCCAATACAATGAACGTAACGACCGTCGCAATTCTTACTATGTGCGCCGCGCTAAGCAGAACTTTCTCGATAACGAACCGATTACCACCGAAGCATACGACAAGCAACTCGATGATCAATTCTTTAACGAGGTGACACTCGACGAGGTGAATGCTGCTATGCGTGAAGCTATCACGAATAAAAATCAGGTGCTTGTTGTATATGCACCAGACAAAGCTGGCGTAAATGTTCCCTCAGATGCGCAGTTTGAGCAGATGGTTCTCGATGCACAGGCAAAGACCTATCCTAAGTATGTTGAGAAGAAGTTGGACGATAAGCTGATTGGAACACTTCCTAAGAAGGGACGTATCAAGAGCGAGAAAGCTGGTTTGCACGGAACAACAGAAATCACACTGAGCAATGGTGTGAAAGTATTTTTCAAGAAGACCGACTATCAGAAGGATGCAGTGACACTGAACTTCTTTGCAGAAGGTGGTTCATCCCTCTATCCTGTCAAGGATTTGATTAACACACAGTTTATCTCAGCTGCTGTAAAAGAAGGTGGCGTAGGACGTTTCAGTGCAACAGAACTCAACAAGTTCTTAGCAGGCAAGACCGTACGTATCAACGCTGGTGTAGGCAATGAAACACAGTCTATCAGCGGTAACTCGTCTATCAAAGACATTCGTACACTGTTTGAACTTACTTACTTGTATTTTACCAACCTCCGTCGTGATGATCAGGCGTTCCAGTCAGAAGTTAACCGTATGCGCTCTTTCCTCACCAACCGTGAGGCAAGTCCAAACGTTAGCTACAACGACTCTATCGCTGCCATCGTTTATGGCAACTCGCCACGTGTACAACCACTTAAGGCAGCTTCGCTTGACAAGGTAAGCTATGACCGTGTTCTCGAGATTTACAAGGAACGTTTCAGCAATGCTTCTAACTTCAAGATGATTGTCATGGGTAACATTGACATCGCTCAGTTGCGCCCTCTCTTGGAGCAATACATTGCTTCGCTGCCATCAACAGGCAAGAAGGAAACCTTTGCAAAGACTTATCCTGACGTGCGCAACTGCAACGAGACTCACCGCTTTGAAAAGAAGATGAAGACCCCATTGGCACGTGTAACCATCTTCTACACATGGGACGAACCTTACACAGCTAAGGCTGATTTAGAACTCGACATCTTTAAGCGTGTATTGTCTATCGCCTATACCGACTCTGTCCGCGAGGAGAAAGGTGGAGTGTATGGTGTGAAACTGCAGCAGAGTCTAAGTAAGTCAAGCAATCCTCACGCTCTGTTGAAGATTGCCTTTGATACCGACCCAGACAAGTATAACATGGTTATGCCAATCATCACAAAGCAGATTGAGCACATTGCGAATAAGGGTCCAGAGGCAGTAAGTTTGCAGAAGGTGAAGGAATACCTCTTGAAGCAGTACGACCAATCTTCTGTTACCAACGACTACTGGCTCTACGTGATATACAACCAGCTGCGCCACGGAGTTGACTTTGACAAGGACTACAAGGCTAGTGTGCGCAACATCACTGTTTCCGACATCCAGCGTATTGCCCGCAACCTTATCAACAGTAACCGCCGAATTGAAGTGACGATGCAGTCTGAGAAGGAGAAGTAAATTACTCTGCTTTTTGGTAGTAGAAAACTTTAATCATGTGAGCAACTTGTAATACCGAAAATAAATTTAATATTAATTTTTCTTGCCTCCCTACGTTTTCTATAACATAAGGGAGGCAAGTCTTCATTTTATAGGTAGACTAAAAAGACTTTTACCAAAAGAAGGAAGAACACTCCAATTTGAGTAGAATGTTAAACCAAATTATATGATACTTGTTATTCTCTGAATAATTCTTTGAAGTATACTTTCGTTGCTTACAAGTATGAAAGCAGTACCTGTCATTCCACTAATAATTTTATACCTGCAATCCAGCATACTTACCTGTGCCGTGAATACACTACCAGCTTCCGTTTGTAAGGGTATATGCGATGTGGCTGTTATTACACCATTTGCAACTCCGTATGTTTCTGCATCGTAACCCTCAAACTCGATGTTTGCCGTCATTCCTCTTGCTATCGTATTCACATATTTATATGGAATGGTTATTGCGCCTTGATGGGCATTTGTCATCTGCACCTTTGCACTGATGGTTTCGGGATAAGGTATAAAATATGTGCCTATCAGTAGTCCCAATATCACAATGGTGATAATCGTAATACCATAACGAACAATCCTTGACGGTATCTCGCCAATGATATGTCTTACTTTCTCGCTGCGAAGTTCTATCTTGTTGTCTGCCATAATATTTCTTTCTATTATTAGTTGCCCAGTTCCAATTGATTCTTTACGAGGTTATAGTATGCACCCCGCTTTACCGTGAGTGCTTCGTGATTGCCAATTTCTACCACCTTGCCTTTGTCCAACACCACTATCTGGTCGGCATTCTTCACCGTGCTTAATCGGTGCGCTACGATAACTACCGTCTTGCCTTTGTAGAACTCATCCAGATGCTCCACAATCATGCGCTCGTTATTGGCATCGAGCGAGTTGGTGGCTTCGTCAAGGAAAATATAATCGGGATTCTTGTACACAGCTCTTGCTATCAAGATACGCTGTTTCTGTCCTTGACTTAAGCCTACACCATCGCGCCCTATCTTGGTATTGTATTTTAAGGGTAGCCCCATTACATAATCGTGAATACAAGCTATTTCGGCTGCCCTTTGCAACCGCTCCTTGTCTATCTCTCCATCATCTACGGCTATATTCCTTGCTATACTCTCGGAGAATATCACACCATCTTGCATCACCACGCCACATTGCCTGCGCCACCACTTCTTATTTAGCGTATTTACACCAGTTCCGCCAATGGTGATTTGCCCTCCCAATACGGGATAATAGCCCAACATAAGTTTGATGAGTGTTGTTTACCGCTGCCCGATGCGCCCACAATAGCAGTTACCTTACCTTTGGGGATAGTAAGGCTTACATCATCAATGATGGTCTTCAGTGCGTGAGGGTCGTATTTGAAGTTTACGTTTTCAAGGTCTATGCCTTCGTTTGCTTCTTTCACTGCTGTTTCCAATCCTTGCTTTCCATTCTCATCATCCATTCGGTGGATTTCATTGATACGTTCAAGGCTTATCTTTACATCTTGTACGGAGTAGAAGAAACTCATCAACTGTTCAACAGGAGAATTGAGCTGACCAATAATGTACTGTACGGCAAGCATCATACCGAGTGTGAGTTGTCCGTGAATAACGGCTGTTGCCGCGACTACTGTAATAACGATATTCTTGAGTTCGTTGATAAAGATGCTACCCGCCTCTTGCGTCTGTTGGAGTTTGAGCGACTTCATTTGTACTCCAAAGAGGTCTGCCTGCACGTTCTCCCATTCCCAACGTCTGCGCTGCTCGCAGTCTTGGAGCTTTATCTCCTGCATGGAGGTGATAAACTCGTAGGTCTTGTTGTTGTTGATGGCTTGCTGCTCAAAGAGTTCGTAGTCGAGTACCTTTCTGCGCCTGAGGAAGAGTGCAAGCCAACCGCCATAAAGCAAGCTGCCCAACATAAAGATGGTAAAGATGAGCCAATTGTAAGAAAGCAATACGATGCTGAACACTACAAAGGTAAAGAGTGAGAACACGATGCTAAGCGTTTGTTGTGTTAGAAACGTATTCACACGGCTGTGGTCACCCATTCGCTGCATCAGATCGCCCATCAATTTGGTATCGAAGAACGACATTGGCAGCTTCAAAAGTTTGATGAAAAAGTCGCTTACCAGTGAGATGTTGATGCGCAGCGAAATATGCAACAGCAGCCAACGACGGATAAAGTCGATGGCAGTACGGCTCACGGTAAGCATCAGTTGTCCTAAGAGTATCAGCCATATAAAACCGATATTCTGGTTTTTGATGCCCACATCCACGATAGATTGTGTGAGGAAAGGCAGAATAAGCTGTAACAAACTGCCCACGAGCAAACCTAAGACAATCTGCCCAAAATATTTTCGGTATTGTTTGATATAGCCAAATAGGAATTTAAATGAGCGTTCCTCTTTGGGTTGTTCGTCTGTCTGCTTTTCATAAAATGCTGGTGTGGGTTCCAAGAACACAGGCGATGCCCTTTCAGCAATACGTAACTTTG
>BNJS01000770.1_pt1 | contig 35789 bp, 58 predicted proteins | sample 8540461 | NCBI WGS metagenome assembly BNJS01 (sample SAMD00202454, study PRJDB9452) | human saliva metagenome | isolation source: human saliva | place: Japan
GAAGCGTTACGCTACAGATCGGGGACAAGCAGGTGCCGGGCCACACCCAGCGCGTGGCAACCAGAGGAGCGCGGCGAGGAAGCCGCGAGGCAGCCATCAGGTTGAAAAGATCATCCACATCCCGCGCTCACCGCGCATCGCAACCACCAGCGCAGTTGGCGATGATGAAAGCAACGGCCGTCGACAGCACGCCAAAGATCACCCTTCCTGCTGGAGAGGGTGCAGCAGCGTAAGGTCGGACGCTGCTTTCAGGGCGAATATCGCATGTGCATGGCCAGCCTTTGAGATCGCAGCAACGTGATGATTGAAGCGCGATTGCCAGCGTGAGAACCGAAAACGCTCGAAATGGCTGCTCACGCAACAGGAATGCAGAGACGCTCGCCCGGAATTACGTCCATCAGAACCCTCACCCGAAATGGCCCAAGGAGGGGATTGTCCGATGACGTGCTGGCACGGGTGCCGCTGTAATCAACCTACCTGAGGGTCTTGCCATCAGCGCATCAGCCAGCGCATACCAGGCCGTGGCGGGAATCTGCTCGGGCGCGGCTCAGGGTCCGTCAGCGGCACCAGCCGTGCACGTCGGCCGCCGCCTTTCCAGATCGGAAGGACGGATGCTGCTACCGCCAGCCGCCCAGTGTCCGACGCAGCATCTTGCGGCGCGGCGCATAGGCTGCGGCCAGCGCGGCCCAGCTGGCAATGGCGGCCGTGGGTGTGGCCTGGGCAGCGGCACCATGCGCACCACGCTGGAATCCACCTTCGGTGGCGGGTCGAAGGCCTGCCAAGGTACGTCAGAGCTTTACCACACTGGTAATGGCTCCGAGGAAGTACGGTGAGTCGCCCTACGTCGCTGCTGGACCGGCCACAATGCGGCCGACCACCTCTTCTGCAGCATGAAGCGCTGGTCCCGCACACGGTCCGGCCACGGCGACAGAGATGCAGCAGCAGCGGGCTGATGTTGTAGCAGACTGACGATGCGCAGATTCTGGCCAAACCGCTGAAATCGACCTGGCACGTCCGCTGCACCAGGGTCAGCGCATCACCGTACTGCAGCCAGCCGAGGCCTCCAAGATCGCGTCGATCCGAGGACGGTGATATGTCGTTCAATACGAGCGGCGCCGTCAGCACGCCGGTGCCGGGACCGATCTCGACAAGTTTGTCGCCGGGCTGTATAAATGGCCCGGCCGATGGCATTCAATGCAGGCGCGGTCTGCGATGGAAGCGCGGCCGAAGCGCTTGCGATGACGCCGGGCCGGGCGCTCGCGTCCGCGTCAGGTCGGTTCGCCATCGTCAGGACTCGTCAGTGCGTGGTGGCTGGCACCGATTTCTGGCGGCATTCCACGGGTGGCTACGCAACCTCGCGCAGCCACTGGTGGGCCTGCCGCCCTTGGCCTCGCGCAGCTTGGCACGGCCGCATTGCAGCCGCTCGCGATTCGGCATCGGTTCGCCGACCCAGCCCAACCAGGTGCGCACCGAACTGGTCTGCACTGGTTCGCTGATCCCGCCATCATGCAGGGACTTCATGGCCTGCTCGAATTAGCACGTGTCGCCCGGATAGAGCTACCAGATCGCCCCTATGCAGAAATCAATGGAAGAGAATTCCTTGGCCAGTTTGGCAAAGCCGGCCTTGGCTGGCCTCGATACGGCGGGAACAGCGACAGGCGACGCTCGGGCCTCGGCGCGGCAGCCCCAGGGTTGTTGGCCGGCAGCAGGATGGCGGGTATGAGGAGTTCCACGGTCGTGGCCCCGCCGTCACGCCTCCTGTCCTGCAGCTTCCAGGATGAAGCCTGCCGGGCTGCGCACCGGTTCACTGATCCTGCCAGGCTTGAGCTTGCGCACGGTGTCGCGAACAGACCCGGCAGGTCATTGGCCTTGCGCCAGCCCAGCGTTCCCGCCCGTGGCGGCATCGCTGGCTTCAGAATTTTCTTGAAGCAGTGTGCTGAAGTCGGCCCCTGCGTGCCTTGGGCCACCAGCCCGTCGGTGGCCCACCTTCTGGCGCGCGACTTCCTGGTCGGTGGCACCTTCGCAGTTTCAGCAGGATCTGGCGGATGTCGGTCTCCGGCTGGCTGACCCTGCCGCCCGGCCAGCTTCCGGCGTCGATCTCACCTCGAGAGCGCGACGTTGCTGGCGGTCTCGCGTTCGCGCAGGCGCGCCGAGACGACCTCGCGGCCACCAGCTGACGGCGGAAGGTGTCCAGCGAGACGCCCCCATCCTTCAGACGTTCGGTGAGCTGCTGCGTGGACAGGCCGTTGTTCTGGGCCACGTCGGCCACGGCACGGTCGACCTCGGCATCGCTGGGCTTGAGGCCATAGTCGGCGCGGTACTGCTCCAGCCAGCTGCAGTGATCATCTGCTCCAGCACCTGCTTCAGTGCAGCCTGTCGGGCGGCGGCAACCCCCGGCGCCTGGGGTCTGGGCCGCACGCCCCTCGATCAGATGGATCTGGGCCTGCAGCTCGCTTCAGTAATGACGCCCTGGTTGACGACGGGCCATGATGCGACTGCCACCTGATACCCGGCTTGTCGGCATCCAGTGGCGACGCCGCCCGCTGCGGGGCAGCTCAACCATCCTGGCTGAAGGAGAGAGGGCGAGGAATACGGGGAGCGCCTCGAAAGCCGGGCAGGCGCAGGCCTTGCTGCGCCTGGAGCGACCAGCGGCAGGCAGGCCATGGCACAGGCCAGCAACAGGCCGATGGGGGCTTGGCGAAATGACGGTCGGGACCGGTCGCCCGGGCAGCGTCTTTTGCATGTGGTGATCGTTTACTCGTAGCCGTAGAAGCGCACGCCGGCGCCAGGTTGTTGTCGGGCAGTGGTTGCAGCCAGGAATGTTGCGCGTCAATATACCAAAGGGATCCCGGCTGAAGTGACTAAGCCCGCGCAGGTCGAACTGACATAGCTGACGGTGGACGTCTGGCGCGCAGGTGACAGCGCGGTGCCACGACCCGCACGGCCCAGCAGTCGCGGGCATATTCCACGCTCCAGCAGCCCTCCACCAGTCGGCTTGACGTCGACCAGCTGTCCGGGTGGTGAGGTCCTTCTTCAGGAAGGAATAGTTGATGCGCCCCAGCGCCGTCCAGTTGGCGCACGCCAGCCAGCGAGGTCCCACTGGGCGTATTCCTTGACTGGTAGCACGCCGGCGTTGGAAGAGCTTGCGCCCGCCCGGACGGTAGCGGTAGCTGAGGTTCAGACGCGGCACGCGCTTGTCGCGGATATGGCGCACTGTACACCGGGCAAGGCGTTGAGGCTGTGCCCCCGGAAGTCGCCGGATGCCGCGAACAGCAGGTCGGAAGCGGCGGTCGACGCGCACCGGCTGCCCGGGAATGGTGACATCCTGATTGAGAAGTAGAGGCGGCTAACATTAGCCAAGCGCAGGCGCTCGACACCGGTGGTCACCTGCCTGATCTGGCGTGAGACCGAAGCGCGGCCGAGGTGATCATGCCGGCGATGCGATCGTGACCGGTGAAGGAGTTCTCGTGCTGAAGAGCTGTGCAAAGCCCAGGTCGGCATTACGCTGTCGCCGGGGATGTCGCCCTGGTTGCGATAGTGCGCACAGAAGAGCTGGGCCCAGTGTCTGCACTGAATCCTCGCCCCAGCCAGGTGGTCAGTCACGCCTGAGTGCCCGTGCCGAATCGATGGACAGCGTAGGCACGTGCGGACATTTGAACGGCCGCTTTCGGAATAGCGGTTGAGCGAATAGTGCGTGGCATGCAGACCCACCTTGGGCGTGAGGGAACCAGCCGCCACCTGCATGGGGCAGCTGACCCAGGTTCAGCACCAGTCGCGCCTTCCACGGCAGGCATTGGGGCGGGGTTGGCAAACTGGGTCAGGGTCCACCAGCGTGGTGACATCAGCTGGGCGCAGGTCCACCTTTTGTTGTTGGTGAACTGCAGCTGCGCACCCTTCTCGTGGGCGGCAGACGTGCGCCCAGAATGTTCTGATAGCGGATGCGCGCACCGACGCGTTCCAGCCACCCACGCTGCGGTGAAGTACAGCCTGCGCGGCAGCGAACGCTCGGAGGCGCTGATCAGGGCAGTGCTGGAGTAATCGACGAAATAGCCACGTCCGAGACCCCTGCAGGTTCCAGGCACCGTTCCAGCCCAGTACGTTGGTGAAGAGGCCGTTGGAATCGTAGGAATGACGGGAATGGTTGCGTCGCTGTCGCGGAAATGTGGTCGAGCCGGATGTTGCCTGAGCCGGCCGCGCGCGCCAGGAAGCGGAATTTGCTGCCCATTTTGCGGCCGCGCCGGGTGGTGAGCCGCGGCGTGACGGTAAAGGGCGTAGTTGGGCGCCAGGGTTGAAGTAATACGGCAGTGATGCCCAGACCCGGAGCAAAGAGTTATGACGTACACGGAAACAGGGAAGCCGCTCTGGCGGGCATCGTTGAGCGGGGAACATCACCACCGGCATGCGTGTACGGTGATCAATACGCACCTTAAAGGCGCATCGCGCCCAGCCCCATGTGAGAGCTTCCAGGTCCAGATCTCAGGCGTTTGGCCTCCAGCCGCCACGCTCCTCGTCGTCGGCTTGCAGCTGCGTAGCTGCCGTTGACGAGCCGCGAAGCGGTTATTGACGAAATCGATGCGATCAGCCTGCCCGCGCACGCCCACGGTCGTCAGGTCGTGCGGGGACTTAAAACGATCCGCGCCCCGTGTCGAGTTGTAGCTGCAGGCGCGGCCCCACCAGCACGCGGGTCCCTCGCCCGCTCGATGGAGACATCGCCGCAGCATCGATGCGCCGCTGACGCCAGTACTCGATGCGGCTGGCCTTGAGCGACGTGCCGATCTGGTGCAGCCTGCACGCCCTCGAAGACAGTGCGACCGGCCCCGTGGCGGGCTCGGTGGTCATGCGGTCGGCACTGCCGAAGACCGGCAGCCTCGCGGTTTTCCTGGCGAGGTGAGCGGGCAGGCTGAGCCGATGGCGCCAGCTGCAGGGGCACGGCCTACCGGGCGGTGACATGAAAGGCGGGAGCGTCGCCCTCGCGACCGCCAGCCGCGTGAGAAATGGGCTGGCCATGCGCCAGACAGTGCCGCCGACAGGGCAAGGCCAGTGGTCAAAACGGTGCGGTCTGGAAGCGACACGGACGGGCGGTTCGACAAGCGGCTGCTGTCGGGCTGCCGGGTGGGCGTGGGATATGGGCGAGATTGTCTATTATAGGAGAGCCCATGCGCTTCGTGCCAACCACAGGCCTCTCTCCTGCTGTCGCTTCCTTCATCACCCTGCCATTCGGGATTTTCCGGTTTCACGATGTCTGCCGAACACGCTCCACTCGGCCCCACGCCCGCCGCCCTGCTGCCGCCCGGGACGACGCTCCGGCTGGAAGAACTGAAGATGCGCTCGCCAGCCTGCCGGAAAGCCAGCGCCCTGATGTTGCCACGCTGGCCCCGGCATCGAGTGACGCAAGCCGCGCGGCTTCCGGCCAGCGCCACTCCTGTCCAGGCGGTCGGCACGGGCACTGCCATCGATGGACGCGCCGCCCCGCAGGAAGACTGCCGCCCTTTCAAAATGCGGCTGAGATCGCGGTGTCATTGCGGGCCTGACGGTCCCCGGGTGCACGCGCCGCTGATCTGGAGCGGCTTCCTGCCGCTGGACGACCTGGGCAACCGCACCTACCTGGCCGAGCTGGACGGCGACCGCCCCCAGCCTGTACGCTGCAATAAAGGAGAGGCGTTGGTGAAACTGGCAAAATGCGCCAGCCAGCCCGGCAGTGCTTCCCGGAGTACGATCAGAACCAGTGCTGCGCGAGCTCGATGCTGCACCCGACCGGTACACGCCCGACACAAGGGCGTGACGTTGTCCGAGAAGGAAACCTGTAGGTGCTGCAGCAGGGTTTTATGAAGATCCTGGCCAACGTAAGGCCCAGCCGCGCGGCGCAAACAATGTAAAGCGTGCACTGTGACTATCACAGCCGCAACTCGATGATCCTGGAAGCGCCCTGGCTGCCGGGCGTGCTGGATTTCCAGGACGCCGTGCATGGCCTGCCCAACGGTGACCTGGTTTCGCTGCGCTACGCCTACATCCAGTGGGACGAGGAACAGGTGCCGGACCGACCATCCGCCACTGGGAGCGCGCCCGCCGCTGCTTTTTCGCCGGTACCGGCCGACCAGCGATTTCTATCGACTCTGAGTGATGGGCATCCAGCGCCACCCGAAGGTGCCAGTATCTTCGCCCGCCCTGGCAGGCACCGTGACGGCAAGGACGGCTACTCAGCTGACATGCCGCTGCACACCTGCGCACGCTGCCCCGCGCTATGCGACGAGCTTTTCGGGCCCCGCTGTGCCGGCTGTTCGAACGCATCGAGGGCATCGACGCCCAGCACCGCTACACGTTCTGGAGCGCGCGCGTTGCCCAGGCCATTCCGCCTTTTTCCGAGCCACCTTCCCACGCCCACCTTCGAGTCATCATCCCATGAAAGCCATGCCATACGCTTGACGGGCGAACGTGATGCGGCCGCTGACCGACTGCACCCCTAATCCCTGCTGGTGGCCAGGGTGGCAAGCCCCTGATCGTCTGGGCACCTGGAAAAGCCGGCGGCCGCCGGCACTCACGGAGGTCATCATCAACCACGCCGCTGGGTGAGCAGATTCCGGCCGCTCTGGCGATGGCAGTGCGTCTACGGCGCACATCACCCACTCGGCCGAGGGTGAGGCGCTGGAAACGGCCGGCGGCATTGCACGCGCCCCTGCCGCTGCTTTACCCAAGGCGAACCCTGACGAAACGCGCCGTCTCGCGGTCATCAGCAGCGACGCCTGGAGCGATTCCGGACTACGCACGGCTGACCGAGGTGGCGCAACGTCTGGGCCGCCGGCGAAGGCGACTGCTGGTGCCCGATGGTGGTACAACCCCGGACACCACCGGGCGGCAGCTGGACTGAACGCCACACCTGAAACCCGCTGGCACGGCGCACAAGGCAAGCGCGGGAAACAACACGCAGACCGCCACAAACCCGAAGAAGCCGACACCCTCACCTACGCCGGCATCGGTGTCTTCACGCCCGCCATGTTCCGAGACATTGCCGACGGCACACGTGCACCGCTGCGCCCCTGGCTGGAGCGTTCCATCACGGCAGGTAGGGCCCCTGGGTGATCATCATCGGGGGCGGTGGTTTGACATCGGCACGCCGGCCCGCCTGAAAGATCTGGACAGGCTGCTGACGGCCCCGCCCACGACGCGGCTCTGACGGTGCGCATCGACGCACCGGCCCCGTGGCACCGGCCACGGCGCTCTGGCGGGTGCGGGCTGGCAATCCTCCGCCTCGCATCGCGCTGCCGCCGGATCGACCTCGCGACCAGCATCCCGCCGAAAGATGCGCGCCGCACGACGGGCCATCATCATCGCACTGTCCGAGGGATCGCGACAGATCCTGGCCCGGCTGATCACGCTGCCGGGCCGCCGGACGTCATCGACGCGGTGGATCGACGCAGGCCGGCACGGACGGTCACACCCGCATCAATCGCGAAGACTTTCTGCTGCCGGCGCTGGGCTGGGTCGCGGAAGACTACCGCGCTAGCTGCACCAGGCTGCCGGAGAAGCTGCCCTTCGCCCGGCCGGACGACTCCGGCCTTCGCCGAGCCTGCACTGGCGATCCGCGCCGGCGGCATGCCCCGGCGCAGTCCGGACGACACCGGATTTCGATACTCCATGACAGTGGCCAGGCCGCTTGTTGCCAGCCTGAGGGTGGTGGCCGTGACCGGCACGTGCCGACTACGGCGCTGAGCAGTGCCTGCGCTCGGGCGGCCCGCCGCGCCCTGCTGCCCGCCCCAGCCCTGCCCGTGCGGCCCCGCGCTACACCGTGGCCTCGGAGCGATGCCGCCGTGAAGCCAGTCGCGTCGGCGTGCCGAACCGCTGGCCGCCGACGCCCTGGGCCGTGAACTGCGTGAAGCCCTGCGTGCCGCCCTGGGTCCCCGCCACTGGGGTCGCCATGCCCGGACACCGGCCGCCGTGGTGCGCACACCGCTGTGGCCGTGCCGTTGCCCCGCGTCCGCCGCCGGCAGACAACGACTTCGGGCAATAGGTGTGGATCGGCAACGCGGCGCAGATGCTGCATCCGTTGCGCCGGCCAGGGCTCAATCCTGGGACTGCGCGCTGCCTTTCGTCCTGCCCGGGAACTGGGCGATGCTGCCTTCGATCCCTCGCCTGCCGCTCCTCACGCCTGCGGCACGAGCGCTGGAGTGCCCACGCCCGCGCCCGCCTCACCGATCGCTGGCTCGACCATCCACGGCACCGATCCGCTCGACCGCCTTTCGGCTGGCCAGCGGCCAGGACGCCGCCGCCGATGCTGGGCCGCCGAACGCGCGCATGCCCGCCCGGCGCTTTGCGCCGCAAAGCGCTGGGCGCGCGCGCTGGTGTTCTCCGGCCACTGCTGACACCTCCCTTCCGGGGACCCAGCCCGCCTCCGACAGGACGACACTGGCCACTCGCGCGCGCGGGAGTCCCTGCTCCCGCCCCTGCGTTTCCGATGAAACGGACATGGCTGCACCTTCTCCGCTCTGCGCGCTAGAATGTCGATCCCGTGGCCGCCGGGAATTCCAGAGCGTGTCGCTCGTCGACCGGGACAAGCCTCCGCGGCTTGCGGTACCATCGCGCCCCTGCTCCGCCGCCACCGGCGCAATGGCGGGATCGCTCCACCATCTGCCGCCGCTCCCGCGCTCGTCCCTTCAGCACTCGCCGCCCGCACTGCCCGCCTCCGCCGCCCCACCCGCCCCCGCCCAGCCAGCCCGCGCTGCTGGAGAATCGGTCCGCGTGCTGCGCCGCATCGGGCTGGTGGCATGGCCGGCGTCACCGATCGCCCCTACCGGCAGCTGTGCAAAGCGCGCGCGCAGGCTATGCCGTCTCCGGAGATGGCGGCCTCCAAACCCGCGGCTCTGGAACAGCGTCTAAGACCTCGCGCCGTCATCGACCATGCCGGCGAAATCGAGCCCATAGGCCGTGCAGATCGCCGGCGCTGACCCCACCATGATGCGGCCGAGGCCGCCCAAGCTAACGTCGAGCGCGGCGCGCAGATCATCGACATCAACATACGTCCGGTCAAGAAGGTCTGCAACGTCTACGCGCTCCGGGCCCTGATGGGCAAACGAACCTGCTGGCCATCGAGATCATCGAGCGCGTGGTCGTGCATCGTGCCGGTGCCGGTCACCGTCAAGATGCGCACCGGCATCGACCCCGACCACCAGCACTGCCGTGGCGCTGGCACGTGCCGCCGAGGCGGCTGCCGGTGCCGTGACGATCACCGCGCATGGCCGCAGCTGCGCCTGCCGCTACCACGCCGGCCCGGCCGACTACACCATACCATTGCCGAGGTGAAGCCGCCGTAGGCATACCCGGTCGTGGCCACCGGCATGACCTCGACGAGAAGGCCCGGGACGTCCCGCAGCGCAGACAGGCGCCGACGCGGTGATGATCGGCTCGCGCCGCCCAGGACGCCCCTGATCTTTCGCGAGGGTGGGACCACCATCTGGGCCCATGGCACCCGCTTCGTCGCGCCCTCACCTGGCGCGAGGTGCGACGCTGCTGGAGCACCTCGACGACCACTACCGCTTCTACGGTGAATTCACCGGCGTGCGCACCGCCCGCGGCGTTAATAATCGGCTGGTACCTGCAGGCGCTCGCCGGCGACCAGCAACCGGATGAAGCCACCGAGGCGCCGCGACGCGCCATCAATGATCAGAGCAGGCCGACGGACAGGTCCGCCTGCTGGAACGCCACGTTGCCGATCGGGCGTCCCCTGCTGGACACCGGTCATCGATCAGGAGGAAACCCAACCATCATGACCAAGCTCTGATGACGCTTCATGAGCCGTGACCAGCAATCTGAAAAGTACTTCGAGGACCTGGACAACACCCAGCCTGGCCTGATCTACGACATGGTGCTGTCGGCCGTGGAAAAGCCGATGTGGAAGTGGTGATGCGCCATGCTGGCGGCAATCAGCTGCGCGCGTCGGCCATGCTCGGCATCAACTCGCACACGCTTCAAGAAAACTCACGACCTACGGTCTGCCTAATAATCAGGCGAGGAAACTGACATGTCGATCACGGTTCATGCCAGCGGGTGGACAAACCTGCGGATCTGCCCGGCACCGCCGCACCCGCCCTGATCAGCGTTTTCGACAAGACAGGTGTTCTGGAGTTCGTACGGGCGGGCTGCACGCCCTGGGCGTGGAGATCCCTGTCCACGGGCGGAACGGCCCGATGCTGGCCGAGGCCGGCGTGCCCGTCATCGAGGCTTTCGACTGCACCGGCTTTCCGGAGATGCTGACGCCAAGTAGAACGCTGCATCCGGTAGCGCACGGCGGCTGCTGGGTCCGCGTGACCTGCCCGCGCACATGACAGCCCTTGAACAGCACGGCATCGGTCGCACCGACCTGCTGGCCGTCAACCTGTATCCGTTCCAGCAGACGGTGGCCCGCCTGGGCGTGACGGCTTGAGAGCTTTATCGAGAACATCGACATCGGGGGCCCGGGCTACGCTAGGCAGCGCGGGCTCGCCAAGAACTATGCCGGTGTCACCGTCATCGTCGATCCGGCTGACTACCAGCCGGTGCTGCAGCAGCTGCAGACGCAGAAGGCTGTCTCCGGCCCCACCCGCCTCAACCTCGCAGTGAAGGCTTTACGGCCATACTTCGCGCAGTACGACGGGCGCCGTAGCTACCACCCGTCGGCCATTATTGCCGAAGACGGCAGCAAGGCACCGCTGCCCGCCACGCCTGACGCGCAGTTCGAGCGCGTGCAAGCCCATGCGCCAGTGGCGAGAACCCGCACCAGTTTGCCGCCCTCTCACCGCGAGGCGACAGCCCGCACCGCACGCTGGCCACCTACCACCAGCTGCAGTGGGCAAGGAGTTGTCCCACAACAACATCGTCGATGCCGATGCGGCCTGAATGCGTGAAGGCCTTCGAGCAGCCGTGCCTAGTGTTATCATCTGCACGCCAACCCGCGTGCGTGGCTATCTGGTGACGGTCCGCCGTAGGCCTGACCTGGCGTGCCTTTCATCGACCCCACCTCGGCCCTCGGCGGATCATCGTCTTTCAACCGCCCGGTCGACGGCGACACTGCCCAGGCCGTCGTCCAGCAGTTCGTCGAAGCGCTGCGCGGCCTCGGCTCGGCGAGGACGCCCTGGCCATCATGAAAGGCGATGCTCCAACGTGCGCCTGCTGAAGTCCCCTGCGGCCCAGGGCGGCAAACCGGCTGACCTGAAGCGTCGGGCGGCGGCCTCGCTGGGTGCAGAGCCCCTGACGAGCACCGCCTGACGGCCAGCGCCCTGAAGGTCGCCAGGCGTCAATACTCGACGCCGCAGCAGCTGGCCGACCTGCCGTTTGCCTGGGCAGGTCATCAAGTCCAATGCCATCGTCTACTGCGGCACGGCCAGACGCTGGCATTAAGCGCCGGGCAGATGAGCTGGATTCGGCCCGCATTGCATCCATCAAGGCCGCCAATGCCGGCCTGGAGCTGCAGGGTTCGGTTGTGGCGTCGGACGCCTTCTTCCCGTTCCGTGACGGTCGGACGTGGTGGCGATGCCGGCGCTACTGCCGTCATCCAGCTCCGTGGCTCGATGCGCGACCAGGAAGTGACCGACGCGGCCAACGAACGCGACGTGTGCATGGTGTCTACGGGCGTGCGCCACTCTCCGCCACCGGATGCGCCACACCGCTGGTCGTCGCTGCCTGTCCGGCCCTGCCGGATGCACGACCAGGTTTGCCTAGGCCCCCGCCGGGCAGGCATCACCCTCTGCAAGGTGTGCCTCCATGCGCATCCTGGCATAGACCCGGACTGCGCACCACCGGCTTCGGCCCATCGACACCTGGGTGACGCTACGCGCTACGTCGCCAGCTGGCGTCATCCGCTCCGGTGAGGGTCAGCCGCTCGAGCGACTCGGCGGCTGCACCAGGGCATCATCGAGCTGGCGAAGGAATACCGCCTCACCGTGGCGCCGTCTGCGTAGATCGTCTGTCAACGTCAACCAAGTCCACGCTGCTGCTGTGGCCAGGCGCGCGCGGCGCGCTGCCATCGGCGCGATGGTCAGCACCGCCTGCCCACCACGAACACACGGCCCTGCAGATCGTGCAGGCCGTGGTGGGCTGGCGGCCGTGCCACCAAGGAGCAGGTGCAGGAGATGGTCAAGGCGGGATCCTGACGCCGCCGCCCGCGGTACCGATGCGCGACGCGCTGGTTTGCGCCATCTGCCACAACGACGGCGGCCCGTCATTGGCAGTCGTCGACGCCTGCGTGCGGGGCGGGTGCTGGGCTGAATGGATCAGCTCATCGACCGGCACGCATGCCCGGCCTTCCACTCTGATGTCCCGGACGGTGGGGCATGGCGCCACACTCTCCGCCTGTTGACAGGTCGCCTCTCGACTCATCTCAGTCGAAACGGCTCCCGCTGCCACGGACGGCGAAACCAATCCGCCACAGGCAGCGGGCCTAGCGCTGTCGTTGCCCTGATACTGTGTAAAATCGCATCCTCACGCGTCGCTGCGTCTCTGTCCATGATCGGTCGCATCGACGTCACCCTGGTCCCTGCCAATCTCTAAGAAAACTTTTGCCGATGATCACGGGTTGGCGATGAAATCTGCGTGCCGATGAGCACGCCTAGCGAACTGCTCGCTCTGCCAGCCCGTCACGCTCTGGACGCAACCTGGTGGTGCGCGAAGACGCCCAGCCGCCCGGACGGCTCGGACCGTATGCCGCGAGCGCATCGCCTTCCGGGCGATGATCCGCGTCTCGGCATCGGTCCGCGTACGGCCCGCTGGCTGCGCGGCTCAGCGTGGACGACTTCCGTCGCGCGCCGTGGCCGAGCAGGAAACGGGCCGCCTCACCCCGGTGCGCCCGGCGGGCAAGAAGACGGCCGGAACGCTTCTGTGGAACTGAAGGGCAAGCTGGCCCTCGCCTCCAGCGGCATCCAGATCACGACCCGGCGCTTCTTTCCAGTGGCATGACGACATCCTGCGTGCCCTGCCCGCAACGGCTATTCCGAGGTTGGGAATCAATGCCACGCTGCGCCCGCGGCGCTGGACGTCAACGACGCAGCATCCGCCAGGCTCTGCAGCTGGCCGGGTACGCGCTGGAGGAACACGCCATGCCCATTGAACACGACCGCCCGGATCGACGCCGCCGGTCTCGGTGGCAGGAAGAGCAGCTGGAAAAGGCGGTTGCGTGCCGCGCCGGCTGGCGGACGCACGTGGGCGCGCGCAAGATCCGCCAGCAAGCCCGACATCTTCATCGAGGTCGCAGCGTCGCGCTAGGAGGCGCCACCACGGGCGTCGCCCGCCTTCCGGGCTGGGCAAGACCACAAGCTGGCGCACATCATCGCTGCCGATGATGGGTAACTCTGCGCAGACTCGGTCCGCGCCGGAACGCCCGGCGACCCGGGCGGCCCGCGCGGCCCGACCGCGGACGACGCGCCTTCATCGACGAGATCTCACCGTCTCTCGCCCGTGCGTGGAAGAGATCCCTACCCGGCGCGGAAGATTTCCTTGACCCGACATCACGATTGGCGGGCAGGGCCTGCGTGGCGCTCCATCAAGCTTCGACATCGCGCTCCTTTCATCTGGTGCGCCACCACCTGGCACGGCATGCTCACCAACCCGCGTAGTGATCGCCTTGGGCATCGTCTCGCGCTCGGAGTTCTACGATGACCACGATTTGCCCGGTCGGGCGATCGTGCGTGCCTCGGCTTCCGCTATCGCTGGGCGCCACAGCCGAAAGGATGGCGCGCAACGAGATCGCCTTGTCGCTCGCGCGGCACACCGCGCATCGCCAACCGCCGCCTGCGTGCCGTGTGGACTACGCCGAGATCCGCGCCGATTTCGCCGCATTACCGGGGCGCGCGGCCGACGACGCCCTGAGCATGCCCGACGAACGACCGGCTGATATGGCGCTGGATCGCGCCGTACGCCTGCCACCATCGAGCGCTTTCGCGGTGGTCCGGTGGGCCGGACAACACTCGCGAAGCCGCCATGGCTGGCGAGGCAGTCCGCGACACCATCGAGGACGTGGATCGAACCCTCACCCGATCCAGCAGCCTGCTGCAGTGCACTTTCATGTGGCCGGATGGTCACCGCCGCACCTGAGCATCTTCAAATGGCCCAAGCCCAAAGTGCCCACCAGCGCGGAGCACCGGAGACCGAGGACTGACACATCCTGCCAAGCTGCCCCATGGAGCCCTGGGCTAGTAAGGCCACGCGGCTGCGAGCTGTCCGACGCCCGGAACGGCTATTTTCCGGCCATATCCGCGGATGGGTGGCACTGGAAACCACAGTAGCGTTTGGCAAGACCGGCATCGCCTCTGGCTCTGCCAGTTAGAACCCGTGTCGTGATACAGTCTATTATTGATTGACGTCCGTGTCTCACCACGAGGACACGGACGCGGGTGGCATCGTCTACTACGCAACCACTCTGCAGCTCTTTCGGAGCGCTCGCGCGCGATCGGCTGCGCGCGCCAAGGCCGGACTACCAGCGCGCCTGGCCACCTTTGGGCACCCGCGTCTCGTCGCGCAACCGCAGCATCGAGTACCACCGCCTGCTGCGGACTCGGACGACCTCCCCGCCGTCGACACCGGTCCGAACGATCCCAGACTGACATCCGCCGCGCCTCCATCCGGCTGCTGCACCGCGCCCGCAACCAGTGCCGCCGGATGGCGCTCCTTGCTTGGCCGAAGCGCAGCCAAGGCCGCCCTGCATTGAGCCGGCTACCGGCCGCCCGGCACGCCTGACGACGTAGCCTCGAGCGGCTTTCGGCAGTGCAAGCGCGCGTCATCGGACCCGGACCGCGACGCTGATCCCTCGTTTTTCCGGCCTGGCCGATCCATGTCGGCCATTTCCCGCAGCTCAGCCGTTCCTAGCCTGCAAAAAGACCGAGCTTCCCACAGGACCAACCTGACCTCGCTGATGAACGCCCACGACCTCTCGATCCTGTCCATCTCCGATGCCAGCCTGCTGGCACAGGCCGTCATGGCTCCTGCTGCTGGTGATCTCCTGGTGTCCTGGACCATCATCTTCCGCAAGCTGTTCGCCATCAAGGCGGCCAGCAGCGCCACCAACCGCTTCGAGGAAAAATTCTGGCAGGGCCGAACTCAATGCGCTCTACCAGGAGGTCTCGCACGCCAGCACGGACCCTGGCCCCATGGCTCGCATCTCGAAGGCTGGCAGAAGGAATTCCGCCGCGCCCGCCAGAACGGCATCACGGGCAACGGTGGCCCGAGAGCAGCAACATCGTGCTGGCCCCCGCCTCGCGGGCGATGCGTGCGCCTTCCAGCGTGAAATGGACGCCCTCGAATCTCGCTGGCCTTCTGGCCCTCGGCTGGCCTGGTCAGCCATCGGCCTGTTCGGCGACCGTCTGGGGCATCATGAACGCCTTCCGCGGCCTGGCCGACGTGCGCAGCCACCCTGGCCTCCGTGGCTCGGCATCGCCGAGGCCCTGGTCGCCACCGCCATCGGCCCTTGCTGCCATCCCTGCCGCCGTGGCCTACAACCGCTACGCGCTACGAGATCGAGCGTCTGGCCAACCGCTTCGAGACCTTCATCGACGAGTTCTCGAACATCCTCGACCGACACGCCCGCGACATCATGCCCCGCCTGCCCCCGCCCGCCGTGGCTGCGGCAAGCGCTCATAGCGACATCAGCGTGGTCCCTCATCGACGTGGATGCTGGTGCTGCTGGTGATCTTCATGGTCACGGCCCCTTCGTGCCCACCCTGCCAGTACCATCGACGCGCCCGCCGTCGACGCCACCCCGCGCCAGCCTGAGCTCTATATCGAGGCAGGTGGTTGCCGACGGCAAAGCTCAGCGCCGCGACACGCAACCAGCCCAAGCCCAGGGAAATCCAGGTCACCCGCGAACGGCGTCTCAGAGCTGAAACAGCTGCTCACCACCGCGGCTGACGGCAAGGGGTCGCAGCTCGTCGTCATCAGCGGCGACAAGCAGGTACGCTACGAGACCATCCTCGACGTCATGGGCGAGCATCACAGCAGGGCGTCGCCTGCGTCGGTCTCATGGTCAAGCGCCCGGCCCACCGCCCCGGTGCTCGTTCCTCTGACCTCCGCCCCCGTTTGCGCGCACACAACCCGCACGCCGATCCCTCCGCCTAAGCGCAGCAACGCCAGCCGTCGCTGTCCTTCCTGCTTGCCCCTGCTGATGCAGTCGTGGCTGGGCGCTGCTGTTCGTCGGCATCGACTGGCAGAAGCCCCAGCCCGAAGTCGTGCAGGCCGAGCTGTGGATCCCCATGGAGGACCTGCCGGCCTCGAAGAGGCACCCGAGGCCCTCGCCCGAACCTGAGCTGCAACCCGCCCCGAGCCACCACCACCGCCGCCCAAGCCCGCGGGCGCCGGAACCCGAGCCCTGTGAAGGCCGAACAGCCTGACGGGCCATTGCCATCGCTAAGGCGAAGGAAGAAGTCGAGCGCAAGGCCGAGAAGAACGCCGCCGCGAGGAAGAGAAGCGCTGTCGAGTGAAGAGAAGAAACGCCAGGAAGCCGAGGCGCGAGCGTGAGCGTGCTGCAGGCCGAGCTGGGCGTCAGCGCCGAAGAGAAGCGGCAGCGCGAGGAAGCCCAGCGCACGGAACAGGAACGCAAGGCCGAGGAAGCCCAAGGGAAGCCGAGCGCGCGCTGCTGAGAGAAGAAGCGCCGGAAAGAAGAGAAGAAGCGCAAGAGCAGAAGAAGGAAGAGCTCGTCAGCGCAAGCTGGGCCCATGGAAAAGCGCAGAGAAAAGGCTGAGAAGGGGAAAAGGCTGAGAAAGAGAAAGCTGAAAAGGCCGAGAAGGCGGCTGCCCGGAAAGCCGCTGCCCGAAAGCCGCTGCCGAGAAGGCCGCCGCCCAGCGCCAGGCCGCTGAGGCCCGCCGCAAGGCTGCCGTCAGCGCCCTGCTCAGCCAGGCCGGTGATGCCGACAGCACCACCATCCACGGCAGCACCCGGCGGTCCGCGATGCCGGCTATGTGGCCCGTGTTGCTCGGCCATTCGCAACAACACCACCTTCTTCCAGCAGATCAGCGGCAATCCGAAGTGTCTTCGACGCTGGCCGGATCGTGACGGCGCCGATCCAGGACGTGCGCCCTGAAGCGAGTCCAGCGGCAACGCCGCCTGGGACAGTGCCGCCGAGCGCGCCATCCGGCGCACCGACCCCTCCTGCCCCCGTTCCGGCGGCTGCGAGACACGCTGGAAAGTCCATCATGGCCTACAGGATTGAGTCATAATCAGATCTGCGAAAAGACGCGCGTTCCACCTTGGCATCCTGCCTCCGCCCTCTTCATGGCGGGTTTCCCTGTCGGCCCAGTCGATGCGCATCGACGTGAGCGGTGTCCGGCGCACGCCAGGTTCCGCTGGCCCTGGCCCCTTCAACGGCGCCGGACAGGCCCCCAGCAGCTCGACGTCGTCATCCAGGAAGACCCTGCAGCGCAGTGGCATGTTCCGGTTGGTCAACCTCACCGAGACCCCTCAGCGAGAACTTCGCCGCTGGACATCGCCGGCCTCTGCGCGGCCAGGGCGCCGACTCGTGCTGGTGGGTTCGGTGCGGCCGTGGCCAACGCCCGGCTGGAATTCCACTGCTGCTGGCCGACACCGTGCGGCAGTCCGTCATCACCGAAGCCACCATGACGGCCGGTGAGTCCGACGTGCGCCTGGCCGGTCGCCAGCATCGCCGACATCGTCTACGAGAAGCTCACCGGCATCAAGGGATCTTCTCCACCCGCATCGCCTTCGTCACCAAAGCAGGGCAACCGCTACCGGCTCAACGTGGCCGACTGGGACGGCCAGAACTGTGCAGACCGCGCTCAACGCCGGCGAGCCCATCCTCGCCCGCCTGGTCGCCTGACGACAGCGGCTGGCCTATGTCTCCTTCGAGACGAAGAGCCCGTCGTCTACGTTCACGATCTGGCCAGCGGCCAGCGCAAGGCTGTCGCCAAGTTCAAGGGCAGCAACAGTGCCCCGGCCTGGTCGCACGACGGCCGCAGCCTGGCCGTCACCCTCACCCGTGACGGCGGTTCGCAGATCTATCAGGTCAGCGCCGACGGCGGCGAAAGCGCCCGGCGTCTCACCCAGTCCAGCAGCATCGACACCGAACCCGTCTACTCGCCCGACGGCAAGTTCCTCTACTTCACGTCCGACCGTGGCGGTGCACCGCAGATCTACCGCATGCCGCTGACGGAGGCCCTCCCGCCTCCCGGGTCACCTTCGGCTCGTCCTACAACGTGTCGCCGCAGCATCAGTCCCGACGGCCAGCAGATGGCCTATGTCACCCAGCGCAACGGACGCTTTCTCATCGCCCTGAAGGATCTGAAATCCGGCGACGAGACGCTTCTCACCGACACCGGCGAAGAGGAATCCCCCAGCTTCGCGCCCAACGGTCAATGGGTCATGTACACCACCCGCGCCGGCGGCCGCGAATACCTGATGGCCGTCTCCACCGACGGAAGGGTCAAGCAGCGCCTGTCCAGCAGCACCAGCGGCGTGCGCGAACCTGCCCGCCCATACACCTGGTAGCGCCCAGCCGCCGGAGCATCCCCATGCCCGGCGTGGCCCGGCCCACCTTTGGACGCCCCGACCGCCAGAACCGCTATAGTGTCGTCAAGTGACCACCAAGAATTCACGACATCCAGAGCATCACGATTCAAGCAATAGGAGCCTTCCGATGTTTTCCACCCTGTCCAAACGTCGTCTGCTCAGTCTCGGGCTGGGCCTTGCCATCCTGAGCGGCTGCACCTCGGTCGATCTCGGTGAATCCGACGAGCACGCCGTCAGTGCCACCGACGAAACCGCTCAGGGCCAGGAAGGCCAAGGCCAGGACGGCAACCTCGACAGCGGCCACGACATCACCCCGGTCCAGCAGCAGGACGAGGCCACCGACCCGCTGCAGGATCCCAACAGCCCGCTGGCCAAGCCGAGAGGTCTTCTTCGAGTTCGACAGCTTCGCCATCCTGCCCGAATACCAGCCCATCATCGAAGCCCACGCCAACTACCTCTCCGCCCATCGTGACAAGCACGTCGTGCTGGAGAGCACACACCGACGAGTTCGGCGGCCGCGAGATACAACCTGGCCCCTGGGTCAGAAGCGTGCCGATGCCGTGCGCCGTGCCCTCAGCACGCTGGGCGTCGACGAGAACCAGATGGAATCCATCAGCTACGGCGAGGAGAAACCCCACGCCTCCGGCACCGACGAGTCGTCCCGTTCGCAGAACCGCCGGGTTGACATCAACTATCGCTGATCCATCCCGTCCGGATGACCTGACATGATCCTGCGTCTTCGCCCTGCCTTCCTCAAAGCTCCCGCTGCTGGCCGCCCTGCTGAGCTGCCGGCCTGCAGCTGGCCAGCGCTTCGGCCCAGGCCGCCCTGTTCGGTGACGACGAGGCCCGCCAGGCCATGCTCAACCTGCGCACCAAGGTCGACACCCTTCAGCGCGACCTCTCCCGCCAGCTCAACGACCTTGCCAGCCGGCAGACCGACATCGAGCAACGCCTGGGACGGCTGGAAGTCAGCCAGAAGGCCAGTCTCTCGCGCCAGAACGACATCGACAGCCTGCGCCAGGAGGTGGCCCAGCTGCGCGACCAGCTCGAAGCACGCTGAACCAGCTGCAGCAGGCTCAGAAGAGCCAGCAGGACATCTCGGCCGACGTGGATTCGCGCCTGAAGCGCTTCGAGCCCACGGCGGTCACCCTCGACGGCCGCCAGTTCAGTGTCGAGCAGGCCGAGAAGAACGAGTTCGAAGCCGCACTCGCCCTCTTCCGCAAGAGCAACTTCAAGGCCGCCGACCAGGCCTTCGTCAAGTTTGCCAAGACCTACCCGGAAAGCCCCTACCCTGCCTACCGCGCTGTACTGGCGGGGCGGGGCCCAGTACGCCCAGGGCAATTACAACGGCGCGGTCAACACCCTGCAGTCGCTCATCCAGCGCTTCCCCGACAGCACCCGCAAGGCCGACGCCCTGCTGCTGATCGGCAATGCCCAGGTCGACGCCGGCAACGACAAGGCGGCCCGCCAGACCTTCATCCGCATCGGCAAGGAGCACCCAATACCCCGGCGGCCAACGCCGCGCGTGAGCGTCTGAAAGCCATGTAAGCTCGTCAGCAAGTGGAGGCGCCCCTGTGGTGCAGGCCCCATGCAGTGCAATCCGCCCCGTGCAGCAAGGCCCAGCCAAAAAAATTTCGCCCACCCACTTGCAAAGCTAAAAAAGCGCTGATATCATGCTGTTTCTTCAGTGATGCAGCGCACCGCAACACTGAATGACCTGATAGACCAGGTTGAATCCGGGTCGTTAGCTCAGTGGTGAGCGGCGGACTTTTCAATCCGTTGGTCGTAGGTTCGAGCCCCTGCACGACCCACCAGTTTCTCAAAAGCCCGGCCTTGTGCCGGGCTTTTTCATTTCAGGCGAGCCAAGAAGGCAGCCATGCCTCAAACCGGTCATGGCAAACCTTCGGTTCTTCGCCCCCTCCACCCGGCCGCATCGGCTACCGGTTCCACTCATGCAGTCAGCAGTTCGTGCCGCTGTGCTGCAGAAAGATCCTCGCCATAGAACGGTCGGTGAAGCGCTGCACCATCTCGTCCAACGATGACACCGTACGCCAGATCGCATGGTCAGGATGCAGCCTCTGCAGCAGCCAGCGCAGCCCCATCGAGGCGGATCATTCGGGCGGTCCATCCAGCCAGCCAAAGGGCAGCACCGGCGCCAGCAGAATCTTCCCCTCACGCACCGCACGGACAGATCGCCAGTCCTTGTCGTGACGCACGCTGGCCGCAAAGCCGGCATCCTGGGTGAGGATCACAGCCGGATCCCAGCGCAACAGCTGCTCCAGCGACACCTGCATCAATCCGCCCCGGCCACTGTCGGCAGCCACATTGCGGCCTCCGGCGAGCTCGATCACCTCGGCATTGATGGCGCCGACCGCGCTGTCTCCAGGCCCGCCACACCACGTGCCAGGTACACCCCGGGGCGCCGTTCCACTGACACGTCCCGTGTCACCTGAGCCGCCAGCCTCAGCACCTCATCGGCAAAAGCCGCCAGGCGCTCGACGCGTGCTGATTCTCCCAGCAACGCCCCACGCCCGCAGCTGGCGGGCAGAATCCACCAGCCCACCCTGCACCAGCACACAGGGCAATCCCGTCTGCCGGTGCAGCTTCTCGGCCCCTGACAGGGTACGTGACATCCACCGTGCCGGAATCCAGCACCAGGTCCGGCTGAAGCTCCAGCAAGGACTCCAGCGGCATCGTGCTGCCTCGCCCGGCCAGCCGCCCCAGATGCGGCAATCGACCAGCTGCCCACCTAACCAGGCCCGGGCCTGGGCCGACAGCTTCATGGGCCAGCCCAGCAATTTCTGCGGCGCCACAGCCGCCAGCAACACACCGGCCGGTGGCCCGGCCGCGAACACCCGGCGTGCCTCTCCGGGTGCTGGCAGAGCGCCAAAGCGTGCCACCAGCCATCCAGGTCGGTCGCACCGGCGAGGGCGGCTGCGACAGTACCGACATCAGCATCGGCTCTCACGCCAACGCCTGGCCACACGGTCAGGGCTGTCGAGCCCGCCACGCCGGCCAGCCAGCGACGGCGCCCGGCAGCGAAGCGAGTATCCCGCACCATGCGCTGTCTTCCGGCGTTCAGGCCAGCACGGGACGATGCTCGGAGTCTGGCCCTTGCTCTCACCGGCCCCGGCATCGCCCCCGTCTGGGGCTGTACGTCGGCTTTCACTGACGGGCACGGTGCCATCTGCCTTTGCCGTGCCAGCTGAGCCCTGCACCAGGCCATCAGCGCCTCCTCGTCTGCAGGCAATGCCGCATGCAGCCCGCCTGTGAAATCGCTGCCAGCCGGACTGGTGGCGCAGCCACCGCCAGTCAGCACCGGAATGCCGGCCTCGATGAAATCGGCAAACTCCATGACACAGCCCCGCCCTCGGCCTCCACACCACCGAAGCGGTTGATCACCACCAGATCGACACCATCGGCCAGTGCCTGACGAAGCACTGCGCTGGCTTCGCTCAGCGCCTGCGGGTTCAGATTGCAGGCCACCGACGCCCCTCCCAGATCCTGTGACAGCTCGAACGAGCGGTTTGAGCCTCGGTCAAAGAGCACCATCCGCTTGCTGCCACTGGGGTAGTCATCACCGGTGCACCAGGCTGCGCCCATGGACGCCCTCGGCCTGCAGGCGCCTGGCACAGCCCGTTCAACACGTCTTCCATGTCATGCTCGTCATCGGCATGTTCCAGTGCTGCCAGGGGCAGACCCCCTTGCCCGTTCCCCATGTCCTGTTCTCCTGTGCAAACCCTGATCCTGTGCAGACGGATTCCGGCCAGGCACCGGGCCCCGAGTGCCAGACTGCCGACGGGACCATGACCGATGCCCTCATGCCGGGGTCCGGCTCAGAACTCGATACCCCACATTCAGATAATAACTGCGCCCGGGCATCGGATAACCATCCGAGAACTGATACCACTTGTCGCCCTCAGGCTGCTCACACCCACGTCGACATCCAGGGCACGCGTGGCCTGGTAGCGGGCAGACAGCCCCACCACGCCATAGCCCCCCAGGGCCAGCGCCCGCCGGTTACCGGAGAACTGCACCTTGCGTCCCTGCTCGGCCTTCACATCGGCCCGCAACGTCCAGCGTTCCTGCGGCTGCCCGCACCCCGGCCAGCAGCCGATGACGGGGCGTATCGGTCAGCTGGATGCTGCGATCGCTCGGGTTGGTCCGCTGCAGCAACGTGTGGCCCAGATTCAGCTCCCACTGCCGTGCCAGCTGCTGCACCAGCGACAGCTCCAGCCCCTGATTGCGCGTGCGTCCCACGTTCTGCTCCTGATTGCAGGTCGTGCCGCCGCAGGATGTGGAATTCACCGTCATCGTCTGGATCTGGTCACGCACCCGGCTGTAGAAGATGGCTGCCTGCCCCTGAGCGCCCTGCCAGGGCGACCCCTGCACGCCCAGCTCCGGGTGATGCGCCAGCTCGGGCTTCAGGTCCGGGTTGGGCAGTGCCCGCCCATCCGTGCCGAGTAACGGTCGCTGATGGTGGAAAGCGCGTGCGCCTCGCCACCAGCACATAGGCCTCGTCACCCGATGCCCCCAGCATCTGGCCAAAACGGATCAACCCGTTCGTGGCGTCCGCCTTGCCGGTCGGCCACTGGTAGACCTCCTTCGCGTCCCGCTGGTCATGGCTCAGTTCCAGCGTCAGCCTCTGCCGGTCATTCAGCTCGATGTCGTCAGCCGCCACCACCGAGGCTGTCACGTCCCGGTAGCGTCGGTCTTCATCATCATGCCGGTCCACCTTGTAGTGTGCCGCCAGGCGCAATGCGCATCGCGGCCAACGCATGGTTCTCCCACGTCACACTCAGGCCGCGGCTCATGTCCTTGTAGCTGCTGGTGGGGTCATGCGCGGTGTAGCTGGCGTTGCGATACATGTCCAGCCCGTTCTTGTACGTGTCGTGGTAGAAGCGCGTCTTCAGCACGTTGCTTGCATCCAGCCGGGTGGATGTCAGCACGTACACGCTGTCCTTGTCCCAGTATGGCCAGCGCCAATAGCGCGCCGCATTGCGCGCCGTGGATGCGCCTGTATAGACCGGGTTGCCCTTCTCTCCCCGCTGGCGCACATAGCCCACGGCGTACTCGTCCGACGCATTGGGCGTCAGCCCCAGCTTGAACGACAGGCGCCGATCCTTGCGGTCGGCATTCACCCGATATTTGCCGGTATCGGTAGGTTGACGCTTGAAATCCTTGAACCCCTTGGGCAGCCGGAGATGATCGGACTCCAGCAGTGAGGCACCCACCTGGTAATACCAGAGGTCCTGCTTGCCGCCCAGGTTCAGCGCCGCCTTGCGACCACCGCCCGTGGCGAGCCCCAGACGCACATCGCCTTCGAAAGGCTGCGTCGGCCGACGTGTCACCAGGTTGACCGCACCACCCAGCGTGTTGGGGCCGTACAGCAGCGAAGCGCCCGCCTTAGCCACGCTCACCTGCGCCAGATCGAGAGGCCGTGAAGCGGGTCAAAGTCCACATAACCGTCATAGGGCACATACAACGGAATGCCGTCCACATACACCGGCACCTGACGGGAATCGAAGCCGCGCACGTTCAGCATCGTCTCGTTACGGCCGTTCACCGTCATGCTCACCCCCAGCAGCTGCCGGACCGCATCCGACACCGTATCACCGGGCAGCAGCCAGCGAGCTGCCGCCCAGCCTCAGCACATCCGGCTGCACGGGTGCACGGGCCCTCACCTCGACGGTACCCAGCTCAGACACGCCCAGGCTCGTCATCCGAAGCCGGAAGAGACTGCTGGCTGCTGCAGCCGAAGCACCAACACTCCAGCACCAGCACCATGAGCCTGCTGCGACGCAGACAGGGCAAGGAACGTGAAGACGAAGCCATCAAGGCAGCAGCCGAAACGTCCATGAACGGTCTCCCCTATAAGACGCTGAAATATCACACGGCACAACGGCGCTATATAACCATGTAATAACGCCAGAAAAAACGATCTGGGTCAAGTCTCAGGGTGTCATGTCACACGAACATCGCCATGCCCGGCCACCTCCCTGATCACGCGAGGATCCTGGAAAGGGATGAGTTTCAGACTGGCGATGCAACGTGCCCCATAACCCACGCATATACAGAAACCGAATGTCTTTCCCGAAAGCCTTCGTTCCTGCACACCAGGGGTTTCCTTTATCTTTGGATCCAGTTCACAGGGTCCATCCGGACATAGATGACATCGAGGCACGTTCTCAGGAAGAACGCATGCCCATACCGGAAAGACCCGTTCAGACCCTTTCTTTTTCCGCGTGCACGATGGATCCCGGCATTCCGCTCCCTCCAGAGCTGATCATCCAGCAGCAGCCTCAGCCCGATCCAGCTGGCCTGGCTGTCGGGCTACTGCTGGTCTCGCACTGCAGCAGCCGGCCGCCTGGGCCTTTCTCGGGCAACCCGGTGGCATACCCACGCATCCCTGCCGCACTCGCCGGAGGCGTGGTCGCGCAGACAGCCGTTGCCACGGGAAGCGCACTCGCAGCCACGCGCCGCATCACCATCCTGTCTCGCCTCGCAGACGGGCAACGCGCGCCGTGTAGCCTGCAACTGGCTAGAACAGCCTCGAAAAAGGCCGGCCTGCAGCCCAGACTCACCGTGCAGCCGATTTCAAAAGCAAGACGCTGCCCAGTGAAGACATCCTGCTGGTCAGCTCCACCAGGGTGAGGGAGAGCCCCCAGAGCACTGCCCTGCACAAGTTCCTGTTTGGCAAAAAGCCCCCAAACTGGACACGCTGCATTTTGCTGTTCTGGGACTGGGTGATTCTTCGTGCCCGAAGTTCTGTCAGGCAGGTCGTGATTTTTGATGCGCGGCTGGCCAGAGCTGGGCGCACACCGACTGCATGATCGCGGCGACTGTGACCTGGTTTCAGGCCACTGCCACCGCGTGGATTGACGCCATCACGCCGGTGCTCGAAGAAGCTGTGCGAGACAATGCCGGACCCACCTCGGGTGGTGTTCAGCCCCTCCGCCGGCAACAGCCCCCGGCACGACGGGGACCTTTCCGGGAGCTTTCCGGGTGCGTTTCGCTGCCCTGGCGCTCCGGGAATCTTTGAACACGGCCGGCAACCTGGGCGGCTTCCCCCAGCCTGCTGATGCCGCCGTGGCTACCGCCGAGGCCCCGGCTGCCTGGGTCTGGACACGAGAGCAACCTTTCACCGCCAGCCTGTCGGTGCGCGCAGAGATCACCGCACGCAACGCCGAAAAGGATGTCGAGCACATCGAGATCGACCTGTCGGATTCGGCATCCAGTATCAGCCCGGCGATGCACTGGGCGTGTGGCCGGTCAACGCACCGGACCTGGTCAGCAGATCCTGTCCGCCGCATGGCCTGAAAGGCGACGAGACGGTTCAACTGTCCGACGGAACATCCACCGATATCCGTCATGCACTCACCCATCACGTCGATATCACGCAGAACATCCCGTCCTTCGTGCGGGCCTATGCCGCCCACAGCGGAAAACGTGAGCTGCAGGGAAATCGTCGAGAACGCCGAAAGCACTGGATGTCTACCTGGCCAGCACCCCACCCGTGGGCGTATTTGCCGAGCACCCGCACCGACTTCCAGCGCAGGAACTGCTGAAACTGTTCCGCCCCCAGGCACCACGGCTCTATTCCATTGCTTCATCACAGGGACGACGTGGGCGATGAAGTGCACCTCACCGTCGGTGTCGTGCAGTTCCGTCACCACGGCCAGCATTACACTGGCGCCGCTTCCGGCTACCTGGGGCACTTTCTGGAAGAAGGCGATGGCGTACGTGTCTTCGTCGAGCCCAACCCCCATTTCCGGCTTCCGGCCGATGGCGACACATCGATCATCATGATTGGCGCGGGCACCGGCGTCGCCCCCTTCCGTGCCTTCATGCAGCAACGCGAGGCACGGGGTGATACGGGTCGGAACTGGCTCATCTTCGGCAACCAGCGTTTCACTGACGACTTTCTCTACCAGGCCGAATGGCTGCAATACCGCAAGAGCGGTCTGCTCACCCGCGCGGACCTGGCCTGGTCCCGCCAGGGCAAGGAGAAAGTCTACGTGCAGCATCGTCTGATCCAGGCCGGGGCCGACGTCTGGCAATGGCTTCAGGAAGGCGCACACCTTTATGTCTGCGGCGACGCCAACCGCATGGCACGTGACGTGGACCGTGCCCTGAAAGAGATCGTCATGACCCACGGCGGCATGTCCGAAGACGATGCCGACGACTACCTGAACGACCTGCGTGAGGATCGCCGCTACCAGCGGGATGTCTACTGAAAGGACACACGCTGCTGCCGTGAGATCCCCAAGGCATTCAATGCCTGCGCACCACGATTGAACAACCCGAGATTCCGAGAAACTACCATGTCGAACGCCGTACTGGACAAACGCGCCAAATGCCGCGATGCGCCCTTGGCCGACAATGAACGCCTGAAAGGCAACAGCCATTATCTGAAGGGAACTATTCGCGAGGATCTCAGTGACGGACTCACCGGCGGATTCAATGGCGACAACTTCCAGCTGATCCGCTTCCACGGCATGTACGAACAGGATGACCGCGACATCCGTGCCGAGCGTGCTGGGGCAGAAGCTGGAACCCGCTGAAGAACGTCATGCTGCGCTGCCGTCTGCCTGGTGGCATCATCAGCCGAAGCAATGGCTGGGTATCGACAAGTTCGCCACCGAACGACGATCTACGGCAGCATCCGGCTCACCAACCGGCAGAACCTTCCAGTTCCATGGCGTGCTGAAGGAAACATCAAGCCCATGCACCAGTGGCTCAACGAGCTGGGCCTGGACAGCATCGCCACTGCGGGCGACGTGAACCGTCAACGTGCTGTGCACCAACAACCCAGTGGAATCTTCACTGCACCGTGAAGCCTGGGAATGGGCCAGAAGATCTCGAGCATCTGCTGCCTCGCACCCGGGCCTACGCGGAGATCTGGCTGGACGGGCAGAAGGTTCAATCCACCGAGAACTGCTCTGGCACCCCGGTCATCGACAAGGCAAAAAGCGGCGACGACACCGAACCCGTGCTGGGCAAGAGCTATCTGCCGCGCAAGTTCAAGAACCACGGTGGTCATCCGCCGCACAACGACGTGGACCTGCACGCCAACGACCTGAACTTCGTGGCCATCGGTGACGGCAAGCATCTCGTCGGCTTCAACGTGCTGGTGGGCGGCGGCCTGTCGATGGAACACGGCAAACACCGCACCTATCCCAACGTGGCGCGCGAATTCGGCTTCCTGCCGCTGGACAAAGGTGCTCGACTGCGCCGCTGCCATCGTGTCGGTGCAGCGCGACTGGGGCAACCGCAGCGACCGCAAAATGCAAGACCCGCTACACGCTGGAGCGCGTTGCACCGACGTGTTCATCGCCGAAGTGGAAAAACCGCATGGGCGCGAAGTTCGAACCCATCCGCCCCTATGAATTCACCACTCGGGGCGACCGCATCGGCTGGGCGCGAGGCGAGGAAGGCAACTGGCACCTGACGCTGTTCATCGAGAACGCGGCCGTCTGGTGGACCGCCCGGGCAAACCGCTGAAGACTGGCATGCGCGAGATTGCCGAGGTTCCAAGGGGTGATTTCCGGCTGACGGCCAGCAGAACCTGATCGTGGCCAACGTGCGCCCCGGAGGACAAGGCAGATCGAGACGCTGCCCGCGACCATGGGCTGATGAGTGATCGCGTGACGCCGCAGCGCGAGAACTCGCATGCTGCCTCGCTGCCCATGCCCGCTGGCCATGGCGGAATCCGAACGCTTCCTGCCGCAGTTCTCCGACCGCATGGACGAACTGATGGCGCAGCACGGCCTGTCCGATGAGCACGTGGTGCTGCGCGTGACGAGCTGCCCCCAACGGCTGCGGCCGTTCGATGCTGAGCCGAGATCGGCCTGGGTGGGCGGAGCCATCGGCCGCTACTAACCTGTACGTGGGCGGCAATCGCGAGGCACCCGCATCCGCGCCTCTTCAGAGAGAACATCGTGCAGGGAAGATTCTGGAAATCATCGACGGCTGGCTGGGAGCCTGGGCCCAGGGGCGCCAGGGCGAGGAAGGCTTTGGCGACTTCACAGTACGCACCGGCATCATCGCTCCGGTTCTGGACGCCCCGCGCGATTTCTGGACTGTCGCTGCCTGAACACCATCCGGATGCCTCCGGGAACACATCCCGCAGCAACCTCCTGCCCTACGGACCAAGGACACCCATCATGCAGTACTTCCCCTCTTTGCCGACCTGAAAGGTCGTGCCGTGATGCTGGTGGGTGCAGGCGAGGTGGCCACCCGCAGGGCCGATAGCCTGCTTCAGGCCGGCGCCGACATCCGCGTGATGGCCCGCGAACTGGCGCCAGCCTTTCTGGACTAGCGGAACGAAGGGCGCATCCAGTGGCTGGCGCGCGAATTCCAGCCCGAGCACCTGCAGGGACATCTTCAGGTGGTCTCGGCCACTGAGTGATGCCGAGGTGGACAGCCAGGTGTTCAAAGGGCCGCTGAGGCCCGCCACCTGCTGTGCAACACGGTCGACGATCCACAACGCTGCTCGCTTCATCACCCCAGCCGTCATCGACCGCAGCCCCATCCAGGTGGCCATTTCCTCATCCGGCGTCACCGTGCTGATCCGGCACTGGCGTCAGCGCATCGAGGCCCTGCTGCCGCAGCACACCGGCACCCTGGCCAACATCGCTGGCCGCTGGCGCTGCGGCAGGAAAGTTGGGCACCGTGCGCGAGCGACGCCACTTCTGGGAAACCCTGTTCGCCAGCCGCTTTGACGCCCTGGTGGCCCAGGGAGACATCGTGGCCGCCGAGGCCGAACTGGCCCGCCAGCTGGACGGCCAGGCCGCCCGGCAAGGCGAGGTCGTCGTGGTGCATGCCGACCCCCGACGACCCGGGCCTTCTGACCCTGCACGCCCTGCGCGCCCTGCAGGCCGCCGACCTGGTGCTGTACGAGGGCCCGCGTCTCCGAGCCGGTCCGTCAGCAGATCCGCAAGGATGCGAACGCAGTTGCTGGCCCCGGCACTGGCTCCCGCGACCAGTTCGATGGCACGGAGCAGTCAGCATGTGGCCCGCGTTGCCACCCGCCTGCGCGACGAAGCCCGCCAAGGCAAGCGTGGTCTGGCTGCGCTGCGCCCCTGAGATCCCTCCGATGATTCGACCTGCAGAACAGATCCTGTCTGAGCCCATGTTCCGCTGCGAATCGTTCCCGGTATCCCTGTTTCCGGTCTCGATTCGCGGTCAGACGGATCCCGTCATCGGCAGCCTGCCCCGGCGGCCACCCTGCCGATCCCGGTGTCGATCCAGGCCGTACCCACCGCCATGTCTCCCGTCCGACGGCTGCGCGTTGCCACCCCATAACACCTGCACCGCCTCTACCGGCGCAAACATCGACACGACACCACCCTTCGTCATTTCCAAACGTCACAAAGCCGCAAGATTTAGTAACGGCTTCCTATAATGGTCGCTTCCCCGACGGCCATGGAAAGCCCACGATGCTTGTCTCCCCACACTCCATCCTGATCAGCAGACGTTGAACACCGACGTCTGCATCATCGAGCCGGCCTGCCGGCCTTGCTGCTGCCCAGGAACTGCTGGACGGTGGCCTCGATGTCATCCTGCTGGAATCCGGCGGCGAAGAGGCCTGGCGCAGCCACCCAGCAACTGGCGGCCGGCGTCTCCGAAGACACGCCCGACCTCTACCCCGACATCGTCTGGTCGCATGACCGGCGCTTCGGCGGCACCTCGGTGCAATGGGACGTGCAGGTCCATGGCACGAAGAACTGCCATCTGGCCACCTTCGATCCCATCGACTTCAAGAAGCGCGACTGGATGCCGCACGGTGGCTGGCCCATCGATTACGACACGATGCGCAGCGTACTATCTGCGGGCGCTCAAAGCTGTGGGAAACCGGCATCGACTCGCTGGAGATGGCTCCGTGGGTCTCCGATGAGCGCAAGCTGCTGGACTTCAAGGACAACACCCTGGAGACCAAGCTGTACATGACCGGTTCGCAGGCCGCGCTCACCGAAGGCATCGGCGGCCGGATCAAGCAGAGCCAGAACATGCGGCTCATCGCGAAGGCCAACGCGGTCGAGCTGGACACCAACGAAGACGCCAGCACCGTCACCGGCGTGAAGGTGGCCTGACCTGGACGGACGCCGCTTCACCACTGCCGCCAGGCAGGTGATCCTCGCTCAGGGTGGCTTCCGGGGTGCCCCGCCTGCTGCTGGCCTCCGACCGTGTGGCCAAGAACGGCCTGGGCAACGACAACGGGCTGGTCGGCCGCTTCCTGATGGACCGCCAGATCGTCAAGACCGGCACGCTGTTCCCCAACCAGCCCATCTCGGCCTTCGGCCTCTATGACCTGCAGCACCGCGGCCTCTCGCACGTGCTGGGCAGCTGACCATCCCGCAGAAGACGCTGGAAGAGCGTCACCTGATGACACCTCCATCGGGCTCAACGCGCAGCCGGCGTTCTCGCGCGTGAGGCTCGCACCGGCGCCTGTTCGGCCGCGGCACCAGCTCCGTTCACCGGCCTACTATTCGCTGCGCAAGATCGTGCGCGACCTGCGTGCCGCGCCCGAGCGCCCGCTGCACCACCTGCTGAAGGTGCTGGGTGGCATCGACGACCTGGTGTTCATCAAGGTGGCCCGCGCCCCCTGGCTGCAGATCCCGTACAACCGCGACAGCGGCGGCTGGTACGAGGCGCCGCACCGCGACCAGTTCTCTCAAGGTCATCGACCTCTACCAGATTGCCGAGCAGTCGCCCGATCCGGACAACCGCATCACCCTCAGCGACGGGCGCGACGCCACCGGCATGCGCAAAGCCGAGAGGAATTCCGCTGGCGCGACTTCGACACTCCGCAGTGCCCTGGGCACGCAGGACATCGTGCAGAAGGCCTTCGAGCGAGTCCGGCATCGGCCGGCTGCGCGTCGAGCTCGTGACGGTCTCGCCCCTGGTCACCGCAGATGACGGCCCACCACCGCGCCGGCACGGCCCGCATGGCCGATGATCCGAAACAGGGTGTGGTCGACCGCAACTGCCGCGTGCATGGTGTCTCCAACCTGTACGTGGCCAGCAGCGCTGTCTTCACCACCGGCGGCTGCGCGCCCCCGACGCTGACCATCCGTCGCCATGGCCGTGCGCGCGTGGTCGACGCCGTCAGCAGCAGCTGGCCAGGGCGATCCCCCGCCCTGCAGCCTGCACAAAAGGCACGCCATTCGGCGGCCTTTTCATTGTCCATTCGTATCGTGGGCATGACGGATGTTGCGAACCATATCGATTACCATGCTGCCGTTGCATATCAGGCACATACCTTTCATAACTCCATGATCTCCTCCTGCCCCCACACCCTGCGCCGGCTGCCGCTGATGCCTGGGCCCCTGGCCCTGCCCCCTGGCCCCATGCCCTGCAGGAAGTCATCGTCACGGCCGAAAGCGCTGAAAAGCGCCACTCCCCGCAGGACGACGCCACCCCTGCAGGCCGTGCATGTCACCGCCGTGCGTTCCGAAGGCTTCAAGCCCGTCACCGTCGAGGCCGGCACCTCGCGGCGCCGACGTGATGACACGTGCCCTCCACCATCAACGTCGTTACCAGCAGGGTGCTGGAAGCGCAGGCGGCCGAAGGCCTGTACGACGCCGTGCGCAACACCGCCGGCGTCACCCGCCAGCAGAACGGCGGCGACACCTGGGACCAGCTGGTCATTCGTGGCACGAGGTAGAACGCGCACCAACTACCGCCTCAACGGTTCCATGCCCATCCTGAACTTCTCGCAGATGCCCGCCGGAGAACAAGGCCCGCGTGGAAGTGCTGAAAGCGCGCGTCGGCCTGTACTCACGGCTTCACTGCGCCCTCGGGCATCGTCAACTACGTCACCAAGCGTGCCGGCCTTCACCCCGTCACCAGTGTGGGGCTGCGCTTCGACACCAACGGCACCCTCCTGGCGCATGCCGACGTGGCCGCCGCTTCGGCGATGAAGACCAGTGACGCGCTGCGCTCTGAACGTGGCCGGCGGCCAGCTGGGCAACTTCTGGATGGCGTGGACGAAGGCAACCGCAGCTTCGCTTTCGGCCGCCTTCGACTGGCGCGTGACCAGCCGCCTGGTGCTGGCACCGGATCTGAGTACGACCGCCGCCGCACCGTCGAGCAGGAAGGGTGGCCCTGCCCGCTGCCGTCAACGGCACCATCACCCTGCCCCGCGCTGTCGATCCGAAGAAACTGGTAGGCCCGGACTGGGCCACCTTCCGTCGCCGAGACCACCAACATCCAGGCACGGGCAGACCTGCTCCCTCGTCCGACAACTGGGCACTGACCGTTGAAGCCGGCTGCTCCAAGGTGGACCGCAGCGCACCCTGCCCATCTTCCAGTTCTACCAACGCCGCCGCCGTGGCCACGGGCGCCGGCCGCATCCGCGGCAGCAGAACAACGTCAACACGTCCGATCTGCTGCGTGGGTGAACTTGCCGGCACCTTCGACACCGCCGGCGTCACGCACAACCTGACGGCTGGCGTGGCCGTGCCACGAAAGAGCGGGATCCGGTTCACCAGCGCAACTACACGATCGCCAGCCAGAACCTGTACAACCCTTGGTGGCCATCACCAACTCACGCTCGGCGCCCGGCCGCTAATCCCACCACGCCGCTGCTGGAAAACCTCTGACCTGGGTGTCTCACGCCATCGACCGCGTGGAGCTGAACCCCGCAGTGCAGGTCATTGGCGGCCTAGCGCTGCGCGAGCACAAGTAAAGGCGACCAGGGCACCAACCACTGACGACGCCACCAAGACCACGCCCATGGCCTCGGTGGTCTAAGCCAGATGACACCCGTCGCTTCTACGGCTCGTATGGCAAGGCACTGGAAGAAGGTGAAGCTGCACCGGCCGGCACCGCCAACAGAACGAGCGCCTGCGTCCGGGCGTGAGCGACCAGTACGAGATCGGCGCCCGCTGGCAGATCTCCAACGGCACGCTGCTGTCGGCCGCCATCTTCGACAGTCAACGCCCCGGCTACTACACCAACGCCAACAACGTCTACACGGCCGATGGCGAACAGCGCTACCGCGGCCTGGAGCTTTCGGCCCAGGGCTCGCTCACCCGGCAACTGTCCTGACAGTCGTCGGCACTGTGGCTGGATCCGAAGTTCCGCAAGATCAACGACACCTACAACGGCAAGCTGCCGAGAATGCCGCCACACACCGGCAGCCTGTTCCTGTCGTATGCACTGGATGACTTCGCCCCGGGTCTGTCCATCAACGGCGGTGCCTATTACACGGGTCGCCGGCCGGTCAACGACCTGAACCAGGCCTGGCTGGGCGGCATCACGCTCTAGCGCCGCGTCAGTACCAGCATCACCTGTTCGGCAAGCAGACCACCTGGCAGCTCAACGTCGACAACCTGGCCGACAAGCGCTCTATTGGCCGGTGGCGGCACCCGTCTGGCCGCCGGCGCCTGCGCGTCATCAAGCTGGGCGTGAGGTGGACCTGTAAAATGGCGGGATGATCAAGCCAACTGCTGGCCATCTCGGCCGGAGCCAGCGCCGGCGCCTGCCTGCGCGGCGGCTGCTGAGCTCAGGCTCAATGCCTGTTTCCCGCCATCCCGCCCGGCACGCTGGTCGCCAACCTGCTGGGCGGCCTATCCTCATCGGCGTGGCGCTGGGCTTCTGGCCAGCACGTGGGCCTGGCGCCCGAATGGAGCTGCTGGTCATCACCGGCTTCCTGGGCGGGCTCACCACCTTCTCCACCTTCTCGGCCGAGGTCACCGCCCACCTGCAGGACGGGCGCCCTGGCCTGGGCCGTGGGAGCCGATCGGCATCCACGTCATCGGCTCGCTGGCCAGTGACGATGCTGGGGCTAGCGACCATGGGGGCTGGGCCCAGGGGGTGAGCACGCTGCTCACCCGGAACCTGGTGGCGGTCTTCCAGAACGTCACCTTCATTCACCCGTACATCCGGGGTTGCAGCACGTCGGACACGATGACAATGCCACCGGCACTGCGGTCTATCGAATTTCAGGTGGGCTTGCGGGTGTCGAACAGGTTGTCCACATAGGCGTAGAAGCGCCACGTCCGGTCCATCTGGTACGAGAGACGCGCATTGGCCACGGTGTAGGCCTGCACGTCATGGCTCGGCAGGTTGTTGTCGCTGGAGTGATAGCCGTCGGTGCGGTGCACATTGGCATTCAGCGCCAGCTGATCAGTGATGTTCCAGTTCACGTCCAGACCCGCCATGCACCGCGGCGAACGGCCAAAACTCATTGCCCTCGAAGGACACGCCATCCGGATCGAGAAAGCGGTGAATCTTCGTGCGCAGCAGGCCGGCGCTGGCATCGGATGTCAAGGCTGTCCAGCGCCTTGTAGTCCGCCGACACCTCCAGACCATAGGAGCGCGATTCATCGGCATTGCGCACCACGTTGCCCATCAGCCTGCCGTTCACGTAGTCGGGCACATCGACTGCGAATCCTTGCGGTCATCCCAGAACAGGTTGGCGTTCACCACCAGCCGGTCGCCCAGCGTGTCGATGCGGGTGAAGAGCTCGCAGAGTTCTCATCGTTTCCGGGTTGAACGTTAGAACGAGCCGTTGGCCGTTCGCAACCTCGCACCACCGGGGTTGTAGCCACGCTCACCAGCGCTCCCACCGTCCAGTCAGGTGACACGTCAGGGCCAGGGAGACCTTTGGGCGGCAGCGCAGGATAGGTCTCGTCGAAGGCCAATGGCATGCGCGCAACGCTGGAGGTCCCGTTGCGCTTGACGCTGTCGTGCTGATAGCGCGGCCGCCGGTCAGACCATTGCGGCGCAAGGCGCCAGCTCAACTCGGTGAAAACCCAGACTGTCCTTCTTGTCGTGGAAGGACGACGTACTCCCACCTGGGTACAACGAATATGTATCCATTGTAGTAGACGCCATGCCGCAGGGGCTGTTGTCAGGCCTCCTTTCGCTCCTCGAAAATCACACCAATCCATGTAAGCACCGCCATTACTCCATCAGAACGAATACCGGCCGATAATGGCGCGGCGTGATGGCGTATTATAACGCGTGGCGTAGCGCGCCAGCGCGTAACGCTGGCTGTGTGTGTGTGTGTGTGTGGCGTGTGTGTGTGTGTGTGTGTGTGTGTGTGTGTGTGTGTGTGTGTGTGTGTGTGTGTGTGTGTGTGTGTGTGTGTGTGTGTGTGTGTGTGTGTGTGTGTGTGTGTGTGTGTGTGTGTGGCGTGTGTGTGTGTGTGTGTGTGTGTGTGTGTGTGTGTGTGTGTGTGTGTGTGTGTGTGTGTGTGTGTGTGTGTGTGTGTGTGTGTGTGTGTGTGTGTGTGTGTGTGTGTGTGTGTGTGTGTGTGTGTGTGTGTGTGTGTGTGTGTGTGTGTGTGTGTGTGTGTGTGTGTG
>BNJS01002566.1_pt1 | contig 35724 bp, 62 predicted proteins | sample 8540461 | NCBI WGS metagenome assembly BNJS01 (sample SAMD00202454, study PRJDB9452) | human saliva metagenome | isolation source: human saliva | place: Japan
CGAAGTTACGTATGTTGCCAATTGGTAAGCTTTCTGTCTTACCATCTGCCTTGATATTTTGGAACAGTGAACTTGTTGTCTCTTTGCCTTTATCAAGTATCTTCCAAAGGTTAGCCGGTTCTTTTGGCTCCTCTGGCTCTTCTTCCTTCTTGCTTTCTTCAACTTCTGGCATCTTAAAGAATGCGATGACAGAGCGTAATGCCTTCTTGTATACTTCCACATGTATGCTACAACAATAACATCGCAATCATGAAGAGTACGATGATAACAAGTACCGAACCGATACGATTAAACATCATTGATGTAATCGCATATAAGAAGATACCGTAGATGCCTCCACTAAATTTCAAAGTTGAATCTGGCATGAAGTAATCTAAAGTGTGATTGATATAGTCATATAAGGCATCCATACCTGTTACATTTGGTACTGCAATATATGCTTCTAGGAGTAATAGTGCTGAGATTAGTAAGATAATTGGTATCCAACTAATTTCTTCTTCCTCCTGTTTTCTTTTAATAATATTAATTAATAGAACAATGACTACCATCACAATCACAAACAGTCAAAGGTTACCTGCTAGGTAACCTAATAAGTTATAGATGAATAGACCAACGATGCCTGCTTTGGTAAAGCCTAAAATGGCAAAAGCTAAGAGGATCACAATTGTGATCACTCTAAAGACGAGCTGGTTTTGTTCTGCTTGTTTTTGTGCTTTTGTCTTTCTTGCCACGTATTCCCTCACTAATCCTTTGTATTAATTTCAATAATTGCTGGAAGTATCATAGGTCGTTTGCCCGTTTCTTTCAAGATATAACGACTAATCTTCTCACGCGCTTCGCTACGACAAGACATATTGTCATAACGTTTTTCTTTCACTGCATCATCAATGGTCTTCTCCATGATGTTGCCAACTTCTTTAATAATGTAGTCTGCGTCCTTCAGATAGATTACACCACGGCTTTGTACATCTGGTCCACCGATGATTTCTTTTGTGACGTGATTCATCACAACACCGATGATGATTGTACCATCCGTACTTAGGATTTCTCTATCTTTTAAGACCATACCGCTAGCGTCTAAGCTATCGTTACCATCTACCATGACATCATCCACATCAACCTTGTCATAAGACTTCGCCATCACACCATCGTTTAACACAGCCACTTGACCATTATCCATCACGATAATCTTATCTGCGTTATATCCCATATTTAATGCGATATTCGCATTGGCGATGAGTTGACGGTATTCACCCTTGACTGGTACATAGTACTGGCTTTCATCAAGTAAAATCATCATCTTTAGATCTTCAATACTTGCATGCATGCTATAAGCACGACAGTGAGTCAATCATAAATGCACACGACCTAGCTTCTTTGTAGAGGTCATCTTCCATGGATGCTTCTTCTCTTTCTGTACCTGGTACGGCAGGAGAAGCGATAATCACTGTATCCGTAGGACGTAACTCAATTCTGTCATTTTCTTTCGTTGCCATCTTATGAATCTTACGGAAGATGGACTTACCAGTACCTGACACAATGACTAAGATGTTTTCCATGTCATTGCTGAAAGCAGATGGAGCTACCTCTAATCCTGGTGGAATATGATAGTATCCAAGCTTTGCCATATCTGCCATCAAACTCTTTAGCTCTTCATCAAAAATCACAACCTTACGGTTATACTTCGTTGCTAGTTCAATAATTTCAATGACACGATATAAGTTCTGATTAAACACAGTAATAAACATACGATTCTGTGTATCTTCAAAGTACTGTTCAATTTGTTCTGTAATGCGATGATGTGGGCTACTGTTACCAGCACGTGTAGAACCTACCGATTCACTTAGTAACGCAAGTACGCCTTCACTACCTAAATCTGTAATATTGGTAATATCAAATTTGAAGGCTGCGTTTTTTGTATCGTAGTCGACAATAAACTCTGATGAATATACAACATATCCATCTTCTGTCTTAATTGCCACACCAAAACCATCCGCGATAGACTGCATTGTACCGAAGGTACGAATTTCAGTATTACCAATCTTAAACTTCGCATTGCGACGAACGCGGTGTAAATTTAAATCTTTAATACCCACCTTCTTTAGTTTGCGTTCTAAGATCATCGCTGTTAATGGTGCTGTATACACCGGAATATCCGGAATTTCTTTTAATAGGTTTGGTAGTGCTGCCATGACATCTTCATGACCATGTGTAATGAAGATTGCTTTAATACGTGATTGATTCTCACGTAAGTAGCGGAAGTCAGGAATAATCATCTCAATTCCTAACTGATCACCATCCGGATATTTCAATCCGCATTCCATGACAAATATATCTTCGTTGTTTTCAACGACATACATGTTTTTGCCGTCTTCATCAAGGCCGCCGAGCGCAAATATGCGTATTTTACTCATAAATTATATCCTCCAGTAATACTTTTAATCCTATTTTATTATAGAACAAATACTGACGATTTTACAGAACTTTACCCTCAAGATAGTAGCTATGTGTTGCGGTAATTTCTACATTTACAATCTGATTGATACATTCTTTTTCACTTGTAAAGTTCACTAGTTTATTATCTGCACTATATCCACTATAGACTTCACTATTTCTCTTGGATGTTCCAATACATAGAACGCTGACTGTTTCACCTAAGAAGCGACGGTTATTTTCTTCCGCTATCTCAGTTAGTAAGTCATTGAGTATTGCGAGTCTTTCCTTCTTTACTTCAAGTGGGATATTATCTTCCATATTTGCGGCTGGTGTGCCTGCTCTTGGGGAGTAGATAAATGCGTATGCCATATCAAATCGACAATAACGAACAAGATCTAATGTCGCTTCAAATTCTTCATCGGTTTCATTTGGGAAACCGACAATCAAGTCTGTTGTAAATGCAATATGTGGTACTTTCTTCTTCAAATTATCGTATAACTGCTTGTATCTTTCGACTGTATATCCACGTGCCATACGACGTAATACTTCATCTGATCCAGATTGTACAGGTAGATGCAAGAATGGCATGATGTTTGGATAATCACGCATCGCATCGATGGTTGTTTCACTGTAATCTCTTGGATGACTTGTATAGAAACTAATACGTTCAATACCAGTTTTAGCAACTGCCACAAGCAGTTGTGTAAAGCCATCTTCCATCTTTAAGTCTTTGCCATAGGCATTGACATTTTGACCAAGTAAAACAACCTCTTTTCTTCCACTGGCTTTGAGTTCTTCGACTTCTCTTAGGATATCCTCCATGCGTCGTGAGCGCTCTCTACCACGTGTATAAGGGACGATACAATACGTACAGAACTTATCGCAACCATACATAATATTTACAAAGCCCTTGGAGTCCATTGAACGCTTTACCGGTACATCTTCGACAACATCTCCTTCTTGGGAGAATACTTCTACTTTACGCTCATTACTTTCAATCACCTCTGCTAAAAGATTTGGCATACGGTGAATGTTATGGGTACCAAAAATTAAATCTACATGTGGTGATACAGATAGAATCTGTTTAACAGTCTCTTCTTCTTGGGCCATACAACCACAGATACAGAATACCGTTGTTGGACGCTGATCCTTTAAGTAACGTAACTTATTTACATCTGATAATACACGGTCTTCTGCCGCTTTACGGATAGCACAAGTATTAAAGAATAATACATCCGCATCATCTGGAACATTGGTACTTGTATAGCCCATCATTTCCATCATTCCTGCGAGTGCTTCTCCATCACGTACATTCGCTTGACAGCCATAAGTATGTATAAAATACTTCTTACCATAACCCAGATTTACGATATCATCGCTAATCTGAAAGTTACTAAAAGTACTCTCTGTATTTTTCTTAGTTCGTTTTCTTTCTTCCGCATGAACCGGAAGGATAAAATCTTCTCTCTTCATCTTCAACCTCTATCGGTACTATTATACAGAATACTGACCTCTTATGCACAAGAAAAGGGCCGCAATGAAGTGAAGTGAACCCCAAAAGTTGAACAACAACTTAGGAGATTCACTCCATTGTTGCATCGGTTCTTTTACCATTGATGCGATATGATTTCTTGTCAAGCTTGGTCTTACCCCATTTCATCACAAGCTTCCAAAAGGCAGAACCTGGCATGCTCCTGCATGAACTTGTGTATCGTGGAATAATCGAAAACCTTCACATTCAGTTTTTCGTTTTTCTTATCCATACATCTGTATGACCTCCTTCCTAAGGACAGTTGCCTGTATTGTCCTTACACTTTACCACTGAAGAAAGCTTTGCAGTTTGAGCGGATACATTTGAAAGAATTTCTGTCCTCCCTAACTGTTAGCCTTGGAAGATGCATCAAAAAGACGTTTTGAGGCAAAACATAAAAATCTCCTGCGACTATACGAGATAGCTGCAGGAGGCAGAAAAATTCATAAATACATGCTATAATCATGCTATATCAATGACACTAAATACATAAGGAGATAAATATAGTGACCTATTCAGAAGAAATAAAGAAAATTCGTCAGAAATGCTTTCTGTCACAGGAGTGCTTTTGGAAGAGAACTTTGTATTTCCTTTTCCTCTATCAATCAGTTGGAAAGTGGGAAAGACAAAACCTAATATGTCCGCAGAAATGAAAAAGATTAAAGAATTCTGTGAGGCACAAGGGATTGATTTTATTGCTTTAGAAGAACAATGGATAAATTCTGGAAAGGAAGAAAAATAACATGGCTAAGAAAACGACTAAAAAAACTGCTGATAAAGCCTTGAGCATAGACAATTTTTATTCAATTGCAGGAACCACCTTCGTGCAGCTAAAAACGCAGAGCTCATTCTTTGAAAAGCGTGACATGATGCTGCACTTGTATTCCTTCGCTTTATCGGAGAAAAATACGAAGATGGTATTGAAAACTTGCGTAATACTTTGATTGAACAGGGACTAAACCCGGATGACGAAGACATCAGATCAGCATTCTTTGATGATGCTACATTTGTGGATGGAACATATAACCTTCCACCTGGAAAGCTCGTTGAGTCTACTATTATAACATACCCGCCATCAAGTCTTAATGTTTCGCTTGATACTGCACTTCCAGCTGTTACAACAAGTTCCAAAGATTTGAAAAGGATGCTTTTATTGAAGGCACGTTCACCTCACGCAACCTTCGGTTCTAAATCGATATCAAAAAGCTTGTTGACGAAGTAAATAAAATCAGTCCATGAAGGCTTTTGGAGAAGAAAAGATCTTATTGGTTATGTATACGAATACTTTCTTAAAGAATTTGCAGTCAATGCTACTAAGGAAGAAGGCGAATTCTACACACCACATGACGTTGTTCAGCTTATTGCAACTATGATTGAACCTTTTGACGGAACTTTATATGATCCGGCTTGTGGTTCCGGTGGTATGTTCATTCAAAGTGCTGAACTTGTTAAATCAAAAAGCAAGGGAGTATCTCAAGTGTAAATGTTTACGGACAGGAAAAAGAGGCTGCTACTTATCGACTTGCAAAAATGAATCTTGCACTTCGTGGTATCAGTCATCATCTTGGTGATATGAGTGATTCTTCATTCACTAACGATTTGCATAAAGGTTTGTACTTTGATTACATTATGGCAAATCCTCCATTCAATCTTAAAGGCTGGTATGACTCTAACTTACAGAACGATGCTCGTTGGGCAGATTATGTTACACCACCTGAAAGCAATGCAAACTATGCGTGGATTTTACATATGCTTTCTCACTTAAAGAAAGCAAGTGGTGTTGCAGGATTTTTGCTTGCTAATGGTGCCCTTAATGATAGTGATACATTAGAAATTCGTAAGAAACTTATTCAAAATGACAAGGTTGAAGCTATTATCGTTCTTCCAAGAGAATTGTTTATCACTACCGATATCAGTGTTACCCTTTGGATTTTGAATCAGAATAAAAAAAGGTGTAATTACCACGGAAGAAAATCTTCGTAATCGTGAACATGAAATTCTTTTTGTGGATTTGCGTACTTGGACGGAAAATCCTGTTAAAAATGAGAATAAAAAGAAGGTATTTTTATCCTCAAATGATTCCAAGGACACCGAAGATATAAAAGTAAACCTTACTGGTCAAATCGAAAAAGTAGCGGGTATATATCACACATGGCAAAGTGTAGGTACAGACGGAGCAAAGTACGAAGTGGCGGAGCTTTATCGTAGTGTTGGTAGTAAAGAAATTGAAAGCAACGGCTGGGCATTGACACCAAGCAAATATATCCAGTTCATTGACCGCGATTTGGATATCGACTATGAAAAGGAAATGTCACGTATTCAGGCTGAAATGCAGAATATTATGAAAGCCGAAAAGAAATCCCAGCAGATGCTGGAAGATGCATTTAGGGGGATTGGATATGGCATTGACTAAGTTAGGAAAATATATAGAAATAAGCGATTTGCGTAATTCAGATGATAAGTATGGCTCAGATGCTGTTGTGGGTATTTCTACACAGAAAAGATGATTACAACAAAGGCTGACTTGGATGGAGTGAAACTTACATCATATAAATTGTTATCTCCGGGACATTTTGCATATGTGCCTGATACCTCAAGACGAGGTGACAAGATGTCGCTTTGCTTCAATAACACAGAAGAAACTTTGTTGGTATCATCAATTTCAGTGGTGTTTTATATAACTGATGAAAAATGAGCTGAATCCTGATTATTTATTCATGTTTTTTTAATAGGCCAGAATTTGATAGATATGCTCAGCTTCAATTCATGGGGTTCAAAGCAAGAGAAACTTTTGACTGGAGTGAAATGTGCGATATTGAGATTGAACTTCCACCAATTGACATTCAGCAAAAAGTATATAGACATCTACAATGCCATGGTATCCAATCAGGAATGTTATGAACGAGGATTAGATGATTTAAAACTGACTTTGGAAGCTATTATAGAAAAACTATAAACATGCATCAATTAAGAGAAACGTTGATAGTTTGCTAGAGAAGTTGATTATCGTAATGACAAAGGAATTCAAGAAGTTATGGGAATTAACATAACAAAACAGTTTATACCTTCTGTTGCGAATGTAAATGGTGTGGATTTAAAGAAATATAAGATGGTTATATAACGGACAATTTGCATTTTCAGGTATGCAAACTGGACGTGATAAATGCATACGTATTGCGTTATACAATGGACAGGAACCCATTATTATTTCTCCTGCATATACTGTACTTGGAACCAAAAAGATAATTCGATTATTCCTGAATATATTATGATGTGGTTCTTAAGAAAAGAAGTTGATCGACTTGGCTGGTTTATGAGTGATGCAAGTATAAAGAACTAATTTAGATATGGATAGATTTTATGAAATTGAAATTCCAGTTCCTAGTCACGAAATACAGAAATCTATAGTTGAAATATTCCATTCGTATAATGAGCGAAAAGAAATCAACGAAAAGCTCAAAGCACAAATTAAAGATATTTGCCCTATCCTAATAAAAGGCTCTATCAAAGAGGCAAGAAAGGAGGCATAGCCTATGGCTAAGCTAAAAGACTATAATGGTCATTTTTGTGAGTCTGATTTTGAATATGCCTTCATTGGCTTTCTAGAAAAAGAAGGCTGGAACTATCTTGCAGGCAACAAAATCAATCGTGTCACAAAAAATGATGTACTAATTGCAGATGATTTCAAGACATTCATTTCAAAGACAAATAAAGACCTGACTGATGATGAAGTCACACAGATTTTTGATAATGTCCGTCTTGTAGGTGCTGAAAGCGACTTTGACACACTCCATAAAATATATGGTTGGATGGTTGATGGTGTTCAGTTCACACCACTGAACGGACTCCCTCAGATGGTAAATCTGATTGACTTTGAAAATCCTGATAATAACATTTTCAGAGTTGTAAATCAGTTTACAGTTGAATACATGAATAACGGACAGAAAGAAAATCGCAGACCTGATGTATTATTGTTTGTGAATGGTATGCCCCTCTATGTGTGATTGAACTAAAAATCCCGGAGATACTCACGCAACAGTATTTAATGCTTGGGAGCAGGTTAATATTCGTTATTGGAGAGATATTCCCCACTTACTTCACTACTGTCTTCTTGCCTGCATTTCTGATGGAGTAAAGACAAGGCTTGGTACGGTTCGCACTCCTTATGAACATTTCTATGCTTGGCGTAGAGTAAATGACGGTGATGAGGTATCAACTTTACCATTTGCAGAAACAGAAACGATGATTAAAGGTGTTTATAGCCCTGCTCGTTTCCTGGAACTGTTCCGAGATTATATTTATTTTCAAGATACAATTTATGACCATGAAGAAGTGGAAATCGTTTGCCGTTACCCACAGTTCTTTGCATCTAAATTATTAAAAGCAAAGTATCGTTAATTCTATCGTTGACGGAACTGGTAAGGGTGGTACATATTTTGGTGCAACCGGATGTGGAAAGACTTATACAATGGCTTTCCTTGCACGCCAGCTCGCACTTCGTTGTACGGATATCCCCGCTATCGGTTCACCAACGATTATTCTTATTGTTGACAGAGAAGAATTACAAAAACAAGGGGCAAAACTTTTCACAAAGAGTAAAAGAGTTCTTGAACCTTGGCGAAGTATCTGTTGTTAAGAATAGAAAACAATTAAGAGAAGAACTCGGTGCAAGACAAAGCGGTGGATTTTATATCTGTACAATCCAAAAGTTTTGCGATAGAGAAGATGACAAAATTGGTCTTATCAATGATCGTAAGAATATTATATGTTTTTCTGACGAGGCTCACAGAACACAGCTCGAACATTCAAAAAAGATTCAGTTCAGCAAAGATGCTGATGAAAATATGAAAGCTATGGTGTCCAAACCTTATGCAAAAGTCTTAAAAGAGGCATTTCCACAGGCTACATTTGTAGGCTTTCAGGTACACCAATAGCAGAAACCTATCAGACCTTCGGTGAAGAAATTGACCGCTATACAATGGATCAGGCTGTTGCTGATGGACTTACTGTGCCTATCAAATATCATCCTCGTATTGCAAAGGTATTACTTGATAAAGAAAAAGGCTGCAGAAATTGAAAATTACTATAAAAATGTAGCCGATGATGGTGCAACATATGAAAATGTCGAAGCAAGCAAACGTGCAATGAGTTCAATGGAAGTAATTCTTGGTGAACCATTACGATTAGAAAGACTTGCTGTTGATATTCATGACCATTATGTTTCTGCTTGCGACCAAGACCCTGAAAGAACGCAGAAAGCTATGATTGTTTGTTCAAGCAGAGTCATTGCATATGCACTTCTTCTTAAATTTAAGGATAAATATCCTGAATGGTTTGAAGAAAAGAAAGTTCCAGATGATGTTGTTGCATCCGATGAAGAATTAAAGAAATTAAAACCTATGCCTTTATGGCTATGGTTTCTAGCGTTGGAAGTAATGATGAAGCCGAGATGTACAATTATCTTGGTGGGGTGAAAAATGATAAGCGTTCAGAAGAACTTGATGCTTCATTCAAACAAGAAAAATCAAACTTCCATATTGTTATCGTTGTTGATATGTGGATTACAGGATTTGATGTTCCTTCGCTTACGTTTCTGTATAATGATAAGCCACTTAAGAAACATTTGCTTATTCAGACAATAAGTCGTGTTAATAGAAAATTCTCGGGAAAAGACCATGGAATGATTATCGATTATATCGGCATTCGTGACAATATGCGAGAAGCTATGAAAAGTTTATGGTGGCAATACATCTGTTGCTCCAACTTCAGATGATGTAGAACAAGCTACTATGATTTTTAGAGAAGAACTTGAAGTTCTTAAAAACACTTTTTACTGATTATGATTTAGCACCGTTCCTCAGCCCTGATTGTGACCCTGTGCAGCGATATATGTTGCTTGCAAATGCTGCTGAATCTGTATTTTGCATCAACACAGGAATTAAGCAGTGAAAAAGGGAAAGGTATCATTCAAGACATATTTCTTGCAAAACTGTGAAAAGAATGCGAACTGCTTTTGATATTTGTCAGCCTTCAGGTGAACTTGGTGAAGAGAATCAGCTCTTGCACAGTGCTTTATGGCTATAGCAGGGATTTGTCCGTAAAATGTGTGGCACAAGTGAAGTTGACACAGACACTATGAACCGTGCTGTTTCAAAAGATGGTTGAAGAAGCTTTGAAATACAATCAGGTTGAAAGTGTTCTTGAAAGCGGTGAGGAAGAGGATATTTTCTCACCAGAATATTTCGAGAAATTATCAGATGTAAAAATGCCTGCCACAAAACTTGAACTTCTTATTAAAATGCTTCGTAAAGCAAATAAAAGAATATGGCAAAATTAATCAAGTAGCTGCAAGACATTTCCAAGAAATGCTTGAGAAAAATAATTGCAGAATATCACGAAAGACGCAAGCACCTTACTGCTGAAGAAGCCGGAGCAACTCAAAAACAGGCATCTGAAGAGATTATTAAAGACTGCATGGAGTCAGGCACTTGCAATCTTACGTCAGATGAATGAAAATCGAAACAAGTTTTCCGAAAAATTGGTTTAACTTTTTGAAGAAAAAGCATTCTATGACATACTTATTTCATTGCGTGACAGAGTATAACTTTGAGTATGGAACTGACAAGGAAATAGATGGTGTGGTTGTTAAATGACAAGTGCAAGACTTTAGCTAAGAAGGTTAAAAAGAAATTATCGATACAAAATCATCTTTTTGCAGATTGGCTTAACAATCAGAATGTACGTAATCAATTAAAACTTGACATTAAAGATTTGTCTTGTCAAAAATGGCTATCCACCACAATACAGTCCTGAAGTATTTCAATAAGGTTATGGATCAGGTAGAGAACTTTGAAGAGAATGCAGGTGATATTCGTTCCGGGACAAGTACGTCTTCAGGATTCATATATCAAATGCCACAGACAAGTCAACCACTAATGTTAGCTGAAGAAACTGCTCTTTACGGAACAAAGAAGGATGGTGAATAATATGCTGTTTGATGAAAAAGATTTTTAGAGTGTTTGATAATGCTGACTCTCGAAATTATTTTAAAGAGATACTTCAATCATATTATAGTCAAAACTATCGAGCTACCATTGTTTTTGCTTTACTCATTTGTTATTTATGATTTATTTATAAAACTTCAAACTATGGCAAACGAAGGTGATAAAAATGCAGATAAAAAGTTAAAAGAAATCAATACGATGATAGCAGATGATGAAAAAGTATTCTAAAGTCAGAAATGAGTAGTTCAATTTTTCAAGGATAATTGCCCTTTATATTTTTGACAAATTTATCGAGGACATAGAATATTTGAAAAATTGCAGAAATAAATGTGCACATTTAAAAGTAAATGATAATACACTTTTTGTTCCAAGTGATTATCATTCAAGAATGCTTATTTGTTCTATGTATGACCACATTCTATCTGTGAAAAGCACCATTTATCATGGATTTATTTTCTATTGCTCAAGCCGATGTGGAAGGATATGCCGAATCAATATCGAATATACATGAAAATGGTCTGGATAATTCAATAAAAGAAGTCAATCGTTGAAAAATACTTAAAAACGAATGACATATGATTCATTCAAAAATCTTATAAAACATTTATTCGTCTGTTATTGGTTTCTGATGCAGAAGAATGTATTAAAAATGTTTATGGATTGTATGCGTTTGCATTTTTCTATGACAGATTATGCAATTAAAAATGGTTATAATAACTTATTTACAGAAGAAACTATTGTAGATATTTTTCTCAAAGATTAGTGTAGATACACTTAGAGATAGTTCACGAGGTGAATTCTCTATTTCCATCATTACATCATATCCGATAATAATGGATATAGTAAGGGAAAATGAAGAAGTCTTTGATTATATTAGTAAACGAGCGTTAAACAAACCTCATGGCTTAATCTTCTATCGAGCTTTCTTTCCTCGCGAGAGTAAAAGTGTATATAGCTATTTTTAAGGAAAAATATGAGTATACACAAAACTTCATATTCCGATATGATATATGAAACTGTAAAAGAATGCGACGACTTTGATTTGTCAGAATTTGTTGTTATCATGGCTAAAAGCAATACCAACATTTAATGGTTTCGATGATGCAGATTGTTTTATGAGTTTCTTCAAAGATCATTTAGAGGAACTTTCTATAGAGAACATAAATGAGGTCTTGAGAATTTATCGCAGGAATGGTCAATGTACAAATAGAGCACGTGATGCTGCAGATATGGCAGAAATCGATAAATACATTAAGGAACATGAAGAAATAGAAGATGTCTCAGATGAAGACTGAAAATATCCACATTCCATTTCGGTACCTGAGATAACAAAAACAAGAAAAACGACCACACAGGAGCATTTCAACTCTTGTGTGGTCGATATTTCTTTGTCACCGCTTGAGATGCCACTGAAAAATTGTTTTTCTTACAATCCCTAAGTGAATGCTTCAATTAGCGGTCCTTATTGATTTCTTTGATAAATCTTGTCGCAATTTCAAGTGGACGTGTAATCGCTCCACCAACCACTACCGCAAAGGCTCCAAGTTCTAGCATTTTACGGGCTTGGGATGGCTCATGGATTCTGCCTTCCGCAATACAACGACAGTCTAATTCATTGACGATTCTAGAGACCAAATCAAAGTTGGGTCCTTCTGTCTTTTCGTCTCCGACGTAACCGTTGAGTGTTGTACCAACAAAGTCAAAGCCAATTTCTACTGCGGCTTTCGCCTCATCAAAATTCGAGATATCTGCCATGAGTAGTTGATTTGGATATGCTTGTTTGATTTGATGGAATAATTCTTCGCGTTTGACGTTATTTGGATGAATGCGATCTGTATAGTCTAAGGCAATAATCTCTGTGCCTGTTTGTACAAGTGCACTCACCTCTTCAAATGTAGGGGTTATATAGATTGGTGAGTCCAAATAATCTTGCTTGATAATTCCAATCGTTGGAAGCTTTACTTTCGCACGAATTTCGTTAATATCTCGTACTGAGTTACAACGGATACCACTGGCTCCTGCTAGCTCTGCCGCATAGGCCATTAACGGCATAATTCCACCCGCTTCTGTATAGAGTGGCTCTCCTGGCAGCGCTTGACAAGAGATGACAAGCTTTCCTTTTAAGGATGAAATAACTTCTTGATTATTCATCAATACCTAAGATTTCTACGATGTTATTCTTGTAGAGAGATAGCCTTTGCACCATAGATAGCTTGGATACCTCCACCAACTTCAAGAACGTCTGTAGCACTAACTTCTTCAGTGTGTCCTTATCAACCTTTGTAACATCCTTCACACACACGTAAGCGTGTAATGCATGCCGTCAACATCTTCGATATTTTCCTTACCACCTAATGCAGCGATAATCTTATGACTATCTTCCTTCAGTGTGAGACTTTGTTTCAACAACTGGTTCAGCATCATCAGATTCTTCACCACGACCAGAGTCATAACATTGAACTTTGTAATGTACCATCTGAAGAATGTGTAGTATAGACATGCCCAAACTGCACCAAATGGAATCTCTAAGAGCCAGTTTGTCTTTGCGTTTCCTTGTGAGGATACCAAAAGTGTAAAAGTCAATCACACCACCAGAGAATGTATTACCAATAGAGATATTGAGAATATCTGCGATGAAGAAACTTACACCATCAAAGAAAGAGTGGATAACATAAAGAAATTGGGTTTACGAACAAGAACATGAATTCGATTGGTTCTGTATATACCTGTAATAAAGGATGTTAAGGCAACACTTAAGAATAAGCCCTTGTACTTGCTTCTTCTTTCCTTAGGTACACAGTGGTACATTGCTAAACATGCAGCTGGCTAAAACCAAACATCATTGTTGAAACGACCAGCGAAGAAACGTGTTCCTTCTGTATATAAACCAATATGGATTTGGATCTGCTAATTGTGCAAAGAGATCTTCTGTGCACCTGCTACAGCGACACCTGCAACAGTTTCAACACCACCAAGTTCTGTGTACCAGAACATTGGATAAATCATGTGATGTAAACCAACAGCTCCACATAGACGCATTAAGAATCCATAGAAGAATGTTTCCAACTGGACCTGCTTGTGCAATGAACGCACCTGTAGATACTAATAGTGTCTGGAATGGTGGCCATACCAAGAAGAACACTGCACCAACGAAAATACTTGCGAATGAAGTAACGATTGGCACAAAGCGTGATCCACCGAAGAATCCTAGTACCTGTGGTAATTCAATGTTCTGATATTTGTTGTGTAATGTAACAGCAACTAAACCAATAACGATTGCACCAACAACACCAGTATCAATTGCTGCTCCTTCTGGTGAGAAAATACCTAACAACGCCTTGATTGTAGCGTTCATTACTAAGAAACCAACAACACCAGCTAAGGCAGCAGTTCCCTTGTCACGCTTTGCAAGTCCAATACATAGACCAACGCATAATAACATTGCTAGATTTGCGAAAACAACTGTTCCCGCTTCACTCATAATTGTGAAGACACCCTGTAAAACTGGATTATTTAATACAGGATATGTCGCCACTGTAGTAGGGTTGGATAAAGCTCCACCGATACCTAACAATAAACCAGCAGCTGGTAAAATTGCGATAGGCAACATGAATGCTTTACCAATCTTTTGAAGCATCTTAAACATAAATATCCTCCTTATATTCCACATGTGTAATACCCCTTACTACACATGTACGAACCATTATTTGCGATACATTACAATATTTTGTAAATGTATCGTTAGATAGCATCTTTCTCCTTCTCCGATATTGATGCCATATGTATTTTCAATGTGATCTCCTATCATGCATGCAATCTGGTATGACTTGCGATATTTATCATGAACTAGATCACCAATCAGGTTGTTTATCTCTACACCATCTACTGATCGTTTGATGGCAAACTTCAAGTGTATTACCAAACGCTGCTTCGCAACTTCATAATCATTGAGATTGATTTGCATTTCTCTTTCGATGATTGCGAGTGTCTCTGTTAATATCTGTGCAATCATCGTAGAAAGACTGGCACTTTCACCCTGTAAGGCAGCGTGAATATGCATGCATATAAATCCAATCTCGCTGTTATCCAAGTTAATATTTAAGCGTTCGTTAATCTTCGCTAACACTTCCTTTGCGAATTGAAATTCCTTTGGATATAGAAATTGAATTTCATCCGTGAATACATTTTTAACAGTAATCTTTTCACGGTAACGCTTTACACTAAATTGAATATGATCGAGTAATGCTAGGTGGATACGCTTATCGTATGCACCAAAGCTATTTGTCATCTCACTGATGACTTCTTCTGTAACTTCTACTACTTCATCATCTGCACTATTTACTAACTCTTCATAGCGTCTACGATCTTTTAGATCGACGAGTTCATATACGTTTTGTATTTGTTCTGTAGGAACAATATCGTTCTCTTTCTTTTGGAAACCGATACCCTTTCCAAAGACAATATACTCTCTAGGATCATCATCGCTATGACATACGACAACGTTATGATTTAGTATTTTTGCAATATTATATGTTTTCACAATATGCTATCTCTTCCTTTACTTTTAAGTTACCTGCTTGTCTGATACGTACATCCTTATGATTTGTCACAATCACAAGAACATCTGTTTGATAGCCTGCTTGTTTTAGCATTGCTATATCACAGTTTACAAGTAAGTCTCCAGCCTTTACGCTGTCACCTTCCTGTACGCTAGTCTGAAAGCCTGTCCCTTTTAACTGTACAGTATCGATACCAATATGCAAAATATATTCAATATTGTTTTTATCAGTGATACCAATCGCATGTTTTGTTGGAAATACCATTGTGACTTTACCATCAACCGGTGAATGGATATCTCCTGTGTCAGGAATAACCGCAAAGCCTTTTCCCATTAGTTCTTTAGAGAATACTTCATCCTTTACTTCACTTAATGGTTTGAATGTACCATTGCATGGTGAATAAATAGTTGATTTTTTATGAAATAAGAACATAGATTCCTCCCACGAAAAAAGCCCATCAGAAAAATACAATTTTCCAATGAGCTAATGCCTGCTTTCCAGTAACACGCTTTTGTTATCTTTATCATAGCAAAGCAAAATCACTTGTCAATCACCTATATGAATAAAAAAATCGGTGGGCACCGATTTTCTTATATTTAGTTCTTTTCTGTGATTGCTGAAACTGGGCATACTGGAATGCATGAGAAGCATGAGATACATACATCTTCATCACATCCGGACTTTCCATTTTCGTCTAAAGCGAGTGCTGCAACTGGGCATACTGCTACGCAAGCACCACAACCGATACAAGTATCTTTATCAACTGTAACTGGCATTATTCGAGTCCTCCTTTATGAACTACATAAAGTATAGCACCCTACTATTTTGTTAGTAAATGCTAACCTTTCGGACGAATTTGAATCCGTTCAATGAGGTTTGCTCGAGTTGTTTTGTCATCAATATCAATGAGGACACCAGAGATAACTGCCGGACCCTGTGCAGGTGTATAACGTGTGGATTCATTGTAGATACTTCTAGCAATGACTTCCTCAGTATCTCTTCCTAAGATCGACGCATATACCCCACACATTCCTGCATCTGTGATATATGCACAACCGTTGATAATTTGTTCATCCGCAGTTTGTACATGCGTATGTGTACCAATAACTGCAGTCAGTCTTGGCGCAAAGTAATTTACGAAGGTCATCTTTTCTGCAGTGGCTTCTGCGTGTAAATCTACAAAGATAATATCTGCGTCAATCTCTTTTAAGAGTTTTTCCATCGTGATGACAGGGTCTTCACGACATACATCCATGAATACTTTTCCTACTAGATTGACAACCGCAATACGTTTTCCATTTACTTCTTTGATGACATAACTTTTTCCAATATGGAATGGCTCCATATTTGCAGGACGTACAACACTGTTCATCGATGGAAAGTGATTTAGGATTTCAGTTTTGGAGAATGCATGGTTACCAAGTGTAATCACATCGATACCGGATAAGAGTAATTGATTATAGATTTTGAATGTAATCCCTTTGCCATGTGCAGAATTCTCTGCATTTACAATGACAAAATCTGGTTGATATTGTTCTTTTAATGCGTCTAGTTGTGCTAGAACTGCATCACGTCCGCTCTTTGCGACGATATCTCCTAAAAATAGCACTCTCATAACATATTTCCCTATCTTTTCAAGAACCGTGAACCCAGTTCTTATTTCGCTAATTCTTGTGCACGTACTTCACGAATCAATGTTACCTTGATCTGTCCTGGATAAGTCATCTCATTTTCAATTCGTTCACGAATATCATGAGCAACCTTCACCATACGTACATCATCAATCTTCTCAGGCTGTACCATAACACGTAGTTCACGTCCAGCTTGGATTGCAAATGCTTTTTCAACTCCTTCAAAGTCTAACGCAATCTTTTCAAGATTTTCTAGACGTTGAATGTAGCCTTCCATAGATTCATAACGAGCACCAGGTCTAGCTTGGCACTGGTGTATCCGCTGCAGCGACTAGTACAGAAATAATATCTGTTGGAGCTGTATCACCATGGTGAGCTTCAATAGAGTTAATAACGATTGGATTTTCACCATACTTCTTAGCTACCTTGGAACCTAACTCAACGTGTGTTCCTTCTGTTTCGAAGTCTAATGCTTTTCCAATATCGTGTAATAAACCTGCACTTTGCAAGTGCTTGGTTTAGTCCTAATTCAGCAGCCATCATACCAGCGAAGTGTGCAACTTCTACAGAGTGTGATAAACCATTTTGGCCATAGCTGTAACGGAATCTCATACGTCCTACTAGCTTGATAAGTTCACGATTCATCTTACCAATACCTAGTTTGAATACTGCTTCATTACCAATCTTGAAGATTGTCTCTTCAAGTTCATCTGTAACCTTCTGAACAACTTCCTCAATACGTCCTGGTTGAATACGTCCATCCTTCATCAGAATTTCTAATGACTGACGTGCAATTTCACGACGGATTGGGTTAAAGCAAGAAACAGTAATAATATCTGGTGTGTCATCAATAATTAAATCAACACCTGTAGCCTGTTCGATTGCCTTAATATTTCTTCCCTCACGACCGATGATACGTCCCTTCATCTCTTCACTTGGAAGTGTTACTGTACTAACGGTACGTTCGATTGTTTCCTCTTGTGAGTAGCGATGAATCGCTAAAGAAATAATATTACGTGCTACGGAAGAGGCTTCTGCTTCTGCTTCCTCTTGCTTATCACGTAAGTAAGTAGCGATTTCAGCTTCTGTCTTCTTCTCGACAGCCTCCATCAATTCTACCTTTGCGTCTGCCTGTGACATATTTGCCACACGCTCAAGTTCAACTAATTGCTGATCAATCTTAGCCTGCAAGTCTTCTTCCATTTTAGTGATCTCTGCAAGTTTCCCAGTAATCTGCTGATCTTTTTCGTCAATTTTCTTTTCTTTTCGGGCAAGATTCTCCTCACGGAAATTCAAACTATCCTGCTGGCGCATGAGTTTATTTTTCAACATAATAACTTGTTTTTGTTGATTCTTAATCTCTTTTTCTGCCTGTAGTTTTTAATTCGTAAGTTTGCTGTTTCGCGTCTAAAGTAGCTTGGCGCGTAATTGTTTCTGCTTTTGAATTTGCTTCTTCAAGAATATCTTGCGATTTTGTAATCGCACGATCAAGACCGTGTTTGCCAGCAACCTTCATAATACCGATGCCGACAAAAATACCTAGAATAAGAGCTAAAAATGGCAGGAATTACAGGGTCATGAGATGATATACCCCATTTTTAATCCTCCATTATTCTTAGAGATTTCTCTCTTTAAGTATTATACGGTTTTTTTCACATTTTCACAATAGACACACAAAACAATGAAAGCGTTTTACTCCGATTCAATCATATAGCGATGTAATCCCGTTGCATTTAACAAGTAGATATCGTCAAAAACTTCCCGAATAAACTTTCGATCATGGGATACAGCGATGATTGCCCCACCAAAGTTCTTTAGCTCTTCTCTTACAACTGGTGCAGATAATGGTGAAAAGTTGCGGGTAGGTTCATCCAACAATAAGACATTCGCTCCCTCCAGATGCATCTTTAACATGAATACCTTCGCACGTTGACCACCTGATAGTTCTCGTAATGAATGTTCCATCTCATCAGAGGTAAACTTCATTGAACCTAAATACTGCCGTATCCGTGTGATATCTTCTTTATCCCCTACAGTTATTAAGAAATCAATTGGTGATTCATACGCATCTAGGATCTCGTCATAATTTTGTGGCATATAGCCAATATGGATATCTTCTCTTTCAGACAAATATTCATGAATCTTATGCAATAGTGTTGTTTTCCCACAACCATTATTACCAACAATACATATCTTTTGATTACCAAATACTTGTAATGCAATATCACTTGCTAGTATTTTCGATTCATCTTTTGTCATCAGCTTATCTAAGTGATAATCGAGAATCTGTTTGTCACTCGCAAATGGTTCAACATCAAAGTGAAAGAATATCGCATCCTCACGAAGTGGAATCTCCGTCATATTTTCACGTTCTCTTTCAAAAACGCTTTTCCCATCGCTTTGACACTTCTCATCTTTTTCTTGAGATTTGCGGCAGTCTGTGGAGCTTGGCGCGATACAACACGCAGATTCATGTTGGACGCGTTCATAAACCTGTTGGTATTTTTCCATGCGTAACTTGTCTTGACGACGCTCGTTTTGTGCATCCATCATCTGTTTATCAAATTGTTTATCACGTAACTCTTTATATTCATCATAACCAATATTCATAATCGTATGACGTGCTTCTGTCTTACGTTTGACGAGTTCTAAATGAACAATGCGATTTGCGGTATTCGCCAGCAGTGTTTCATCATGTGAAATATAAATAACTGGAATCGTAGCATTTTTGATAAACTTCTCTAACCATACAAGCGTACTGATATCTAAGTCATTGGATGGCTCATCTAATAGTAAGATACTTGGCTGTTCAAAAAGTATCATTGCGAGTTGATACTTAATCTTTTCTCCACCAGAAAGTGAAGACATCATCTGTGTTTGATAATACATCTCTACATCGCATCCTAAACTATGGGCAATATCATGTAACTGTGATGGTGTTGCTAGTGAAAATGCTTCACTTTCACAGAAGTATTCATACACAGTTTTCTCTGCATGCATTCGATCAAGTTCTTGTGCTAAGTACCCTATTCTTTCGCTCTTCGAGCGTATCTCTCCTTGCACTTCACAATAACTTTCAACAAGCTGTGGATTTACGATACATTTGAGCAATGTTGATTTTCCATTTCCTTCTTCACCAATGATAGCAATTTTGTCAGTTGGTTTTACTGTAAGTGTAAAATTATCAATAATCTTACGTAAATCATATCGATGGCATATTGTTAAATTATGAATTTCTATCATTCACTACCTCCTACAAAAAATCTGCTCTTTTCATACGAAAAAAGCAGATAAAAATTCTCTGTATAGAGGTTTTAATCCGTTTCCACGCATGAAAAGATGTTTATAAAATGTTCTCTTTTCATATGCTTTAAAATCAGATTAAAGGCTCATATTCTTCTCAATCACCACACATCATACGATGTGACCTTTCTAGTATGTTATATCATATAACTTTAAAATCTTAAACGTTTTATAAGATCAATAGTCCAAATAAAACGCCAAGAAGATATCCAACGATTACATCCCGTGGATAATGCACTCCCCCTACAACACGGATATACCCTTCTACTACAGCTAGCACTAGTAGTATGCATGCAAGTATTGGAGAAACCGTGAAGCACATCATTGCAATAATTGCGGCTGAAAATACATGTCGACTAGGCATTGCATTATGTTGTGTTTCTTTTTCTAGGATTTGGTCAATTGGGTATTCCTCGTAAGGACGAGGATGTGCTAGAACTTTTCGTAACAATGTTATTGCGACAATTGAAAGTAGCGGAATTAGAATTGTCGGTAATAACTTCTCGCTTTGTTTTACAAATAGATATAACAACAGTAATGGATATACAACGTAATATGTATTTGTCACAATTTTATTACACAGACGTAATTGCTTTTTCTTTTCGTCTGTCTGATAGTTTTTTGAAAGTTCTTCATAGAACTTTAGGTAATTGTTTTTCATACAGCAATATCATACAACAAATTTAATTTCTTTTTCTGTATCATGCTTATTAATAAAAAGATACCCTACGTTTCAGTAGAGTACCTTTGATTATTCTTCTGTTGTTTCTGTGGAATCAGCTTCTGTTGTAGGGAATAACTTCACTTTTACAAGTTCTGTAATCTCTGCATCAAATTCTGGGTGATTCTTCATATACTCACGTACAGAGTTGAAGCCCTGTCCAAGTTTTTCTCCCTTGTAGGAGAACCAAGCACCTGCTTTTTCGATAATATCGTTTTCAACTGCTAAACTGATAACTTCATCGATATGAGAGATACCTTGGCCAAAGATCATATTGACAACTGCCACCTTAAATGGAGGAGCTACCTTATTCTTAACAACCTTTACCTTTGTGGCAGAACCGATTACTTCACTACCTTCCTTAAGTGCTTCGCCCTTACGTACATCTAGACGCACGGATGAGTAGAACTTCAGCGCACGACCACCTGGTGTTGTTTCTGGGTTAGCAAACATGATACCAACCTTTTCACGTAACTGGTTGATAAAGATTGCGGTTGTATTGGAACGATTCATAACACCCGCTAACTTACGCATTGCCTTAGACATCAAACGTGCCTGTAGACCTACAGATGCATCTCCCATTTCACCATCTAATTCTGCCTGTGGAACAAGTGCGGCTACAGAGTCAATCACAACTAAGTCAATCGCGCCTGACTTAATCAATACTTCTGTAATTTCTAATGCCTGCTCACCAGAGTCTGGTTGAGATAAGATGAGTTCATCTATATCAACACCTAACTTTTTAGCATAGAGTGGATCAATTGCGTTTTCTGCATCGATAAATGCACATCTACCACCTTGTTTTTGACATTCTGCGATTGCATGTAATGCAAGTGTTGTCTTACCAGAAGATTCTGGTCCATAAATTTCAATGATTCTTCCCTTTGGGTTACCACCGATACCTAATGCACTATCTAATGCTAAAGAACCGGATGGGATTGCGTCTACTGATACATCAGCACGGTCTCCAAGACGCATAATACTGCCTTTTCCGTATTCCTTTTCAATTGCCTTAAGTGCATCCGCAAGTAGTTGATCTCGCTTATCTGCGGTAACTGTCTTTTCTTTTTTCTCTGCCGCCATAATAACTCCTCCTGATTATATGTATGTTTGTTTTAAAAATAATTCCACGATTATTTTGATTCTAAAATATCATCTTTCATCTGCATGAGTACTGTACACCGAAATGAAACTTACTAGTGCAGAGAACCACAACATGATCATACTCACTGGTAATCCTAATAGTTCAAATGGAAGATTGTTTAATAGAATTAACGCAACTGTGACCATCTGTAACACTGTCTTTAGCTTACCCATCATACCAGCCGCAACTACCTTGCCATTTGCACTCGCCATCATACGACAACCATCCACGACCGTATCGCGTGCAATCATAATGATGACTGGGATAACCGGGATAATACCTCTAGAGATAAACAATAGGAACATTGTTGTTGTAAGTAGCTTATCTGCGATAGGATCAGCGAACTTACCAAATGTAGTAATCATATTTCTACTACGGGCAATATGGCCATCAATCGCATCTGTGATGGCGGCTAAGATATAGATTAGTAGTGCCGCAATGTCAATCACAGAGATTGATACATGTTGTACATAGAAACTTGTCGGTGTAATTCCAAAAGCACTATATGGAAATAAATAAACCAGAATAATAACTGGGATCAGTACAATTCTGAATAATGTCAATCGATTTGGAAGATTCATGATTTTCCCTCTCTTTACCGTTCTTTAGTATACCATATTCTATCATTTGTTTATATCTGTATGAACGCAAGAAAAAGGAGGAAATTCATCCTCCATAAATGCGTACAATTGTAAGCCATGTTCTGTCCTGTTTCCAGGGGCAGCCATTTATCTGTGCTTTCGCACCTGCATCACGCTTCAGTTCGCCTTCTGCAGTTCCTCTACCAAATTTGAGTTTCTCGCTTGCGGGGTTTATCTCGTTCCACCCGATAGGTTTCCCTATCGGCTACGTCACTGTGACACCTTAAGGGCTTAAACCATGACCGAAGTTTTTAGGGTTCTCGCTCCGCCGTTATCTTTCGATACCCGGTCTTATTGATTGGGCCGGCACAAACACTACCATCATCGCAGATGGTGCGAGCATGGACTTTCCTCTAACACCATAGGTGCCAGCGACTGCCTCATGTACGTATATCATTTTCTTATTCGTTATTGTTTGAGAATACTTGTCTTTCAAGACGACTCAGACGTTTCAGAATATCAACATTAGAAGCACCTTGTGAGATTGGATCTAAGTCTTCTTGTGCTTTGATCTTACCTTCTACTTCGATAAGCTTTGCACGGAGTGAAGCGTTTGTACGTTCCAACTCTTCAGCCTTCTTTGTTAAATCTGCAATCATATTTTCATATGTCTGATAGTCTTGAATGATCTCATCTAAAAGATGATCAACTTGATCAGGATTATATCCCTTAAAATCAATATCAAGTTCTTTATCAACAATTTTCTGTGGATCTAGATTTAATTTACCAGCCATAACTATCCTCCTATGAATGCTTATTTATTATCTCATTTCACTATCCTAAAAAGCAATAAAACTTCCCTTATTTATGTGAACATCTGTATAATATAAATGGGAATTTTTTTGTATGGTCAATTATCAAACGGAAAGAAAAAAGCATATACATCGAAACCTACTTCTGCTGGTGGCAGAGGTATGGCACTGAAAAAGATATTAACGTAACAAATATGTTTTTATCTCAGTATTGATAAAGCGGTCATTCATCAAAAACCAACACCGGTTACGATTGTAAAAGTCGATTATCCAGCACGCAGTGCTGCCAAGAATAACGGAAGCTTATTTTAAACTTCCTTCTACGACCGACTACAATGGTATCTATCGTGGAAAATACATCGATTTTGAGGCAAAGGAATGCGCTTCTCGTACCTCTTTTCCTCTAAAATCACTACATGCTCACCAAGTTCAACATTTACAAAATGTAATCAATCATGGTGCTATCGCCTTTTTGATTGTAAAATGGACATTGTTCGATGAAACATATTATATAAAAGCTGAGGATGTCATTCGCTTTGTTAAAGAAAGTGAGCGAAATTCCATCCCCTATCAATGGTTTCTAGATAATGGGCATGTGATTCCCAGTACATATGTAACCCCGATTGATTATTTAAAGATTATCGATCAGTTATACTTCATCTCAGGAGGAAACAATGACAAATAAACAAAAGAAAAAACCTGGCGTAAAGCGTAAGATACACGGTTTTAAAATTCTAACGTTATTTATGGCAATCATCGTTGGCTTTGAATTTGTTGGAGCTGCTGTTGGAGCTATCGCTATTAGCACACTCTTAAAAGGAACACCAGAATTCAAACTGGATGACTTTACAAACTTCCAATCCACGATTGTCCTAGACGCAAACGGCAATAAGCTGGCTGACGTTGGTCAAACACTACGTGAAAACGTTGTTTATAATCAGATCCCAGAGTCTATGATTGACGCATTCTTAGCAGTCGAAGACTCACGCTTCTTTAGCCATAATGGATTTGACGTTCCACGTTTTACAAAGTCGATTATTGAAACTGTACTTCGTGGTTCTATGCAAGGTGGTTCTACATTTACGATGCAGCTGGTTAAGTTAACCTACTTTGTAGATGATCAAGCAGGAACTTCCAAGACCAAGAACATCCAATATAAAGGTACAGCAGATTGCTTTAGCAATGGAACTTGAAAAAGAATTCCTCAAAGAAGAAATCTTTACAATGTATCTAAATAAGATGAACTTCGGTGGTGTAGGTAATATCCGTAGTGTACAAAAGGCATCCTTACAGTACTATGGTAAGAATGTTTGGGAATTAAACCTTGCCGAAAAGCGCAATGCTTGCAGGTGTCATTAACTCACCATATACATTTTGACCCACATAATTACCTTTGATAAAAGCGACGAAGCGTCGTATACAGTATTAGACTTGATGGTTTACCATGGCTACATTACCCAAGAAGAATGTGACACCGCCAAGTCCATTAAAGTTGAAGACTTACTCATTGACGCAAAAATCAACACTCAATTCAAACTATACATATCAGGCATATAGTAGTACGCTCTCAAAGAGGCTCGTAGAACTGGACTTGATCAATGAACGTTTCAGTGAAATCACACAAACATGAACCCCTACCTGTACAAGCACAGCTTGAAAGCATTCAGGCTGGTACAGCTGGTATTGATTTCCCTGATGACTTATACGAATTAGGTTCTATCGTTATCAACAACCAGACAGGTGAAATCGTTGGTATCATGGGTGGTAGAAACTGGGCAAGCGGTGGTTCTATGTTATTGGATCACGCTACAGAACAGTTCAATCAGCCAGGTTCCTATCAAAGCCAGTTCTCGACTACGCATTAGCGTTTGAAGATTTAGGTTGGGCAACTTCCCATACAGTTCTGGATAAGCCTGTTACATATGGTAACTGGACATTTAATAACTTCGACAATACAAAATGGGGTGTTGTAGATTTACCTAAGGCTGTTGGTCTTTCCCTAAATACTGTCGCTATTAACACATTGCAGGCTGTCATTGATAAATCAGGTGTACAGCGTGTCACAAACTACTTAACGTCTTTAGGATTTAGCTCAGATTTTACACCAGAGATATTTCGATACTAGCTTCGCGATTGGTGGAGGTAATATGCGTGTATCTGCCAGGTGTCAGCTACTAGCAGGCGTACTCATCAATGGTGGTAACTATATCAAGCCTCATACAATCAACACAATCTTCTACCGTAACGGTCAGAAGGATCCATATGTCGCTCCAACAACAGGAACATCTGTTCTCTCCCCACAAGCTGCTTATCTCGCCTCTTACTTGATGCGTAACGCAGTCGAACAAGACTGGGGTAACTACATGTACGCAATCCGTAAGGGTTATCCAGTATATGGTAAGACAGGTACAACTGACTGGGGGTGACGCTGGTCTTGAGAATATGGCATTCCAGTTGGGGCTGCTAAGGATGAATGGATGGTTGGTCCAAACAACACAGTTCTAATTGCGGTATGGTCTGGTTATGAAAAGGCCATTGCTGGTGCAGATACGTACTTCTCTAGATGGAAGCTAAATATGAATATCCCTGGTGTGATTATCAGTACTGTGCTAGATACACTAGAAGGTATTTATGGTACTCCTGGTGAACTTGCGATGCCTGAAGGTATTAGTAAGATCACCATATCAAAGGTCTATACCCATATGTCGCACCAGATGATACAATTCCATCTGATTATGTTTCTACAGGTCTTGTAAAGACTGAGTTCTCTAAACTTGGTACATATACAAACCTCATCACTACTCCACAGAATCTATCATCCTTTACAGCTTCTTATAATGATAGTAACGATACTGTAAACTTCGAATGGACACCATATCCTGACGCAGCGAAACTGGTTGAAGAAAGCCATGATGATAAGACCTTCGATATTTCTTGGATTACTGGTCCAATTACATACAAGGCTCGTGTCGTTCAAAATAGTGCTGTTGTCGCGACGATTAACTACACAGGTGATAAAACTATCGAAAGGTAATCGATGGTCTACAACCTGATACGGATACACAGGTATGTGGTTACTATGGATACGAAAAGACAGATACAGTCGCTTCAAATGAAGTCTGCGTAAGCTTCCGCACACCAGTTGCGAAAGTCACTGTCCCAAGTTACAGTGATCCTCGTCAATACGTTGAATGGGGTAACACAAACAACATCACAATTAACCGTGTATTGGATACCATCGCATCACATGGTGGTGAAGTACAGGATGTACGTGATAGTAATGGTAACAGCCTCATCGGCAAAACAAATCAGAAAAGGTTCTACTGTTACAGTCTACATTTACTTTCTAAAGTCTTCGAAGACTTTTTCTATGCATGTTGCAAAATAGATATTGTACCCTATAATCTTCAAAGATAAAGGAAGTTGTAACTAATACATTTCATTTATCCAAGAAGAAAAGGAGGTTTTTCATATTGAGCTATAGATTGAATACACAGTCAATAGTAACGGTAGTACAGTCATTGAATATGCAGATGCCAGCAGACAAGCTGAACTAGTCCGTGAAGCTGGATCGGTACAATCAATATTATTAACGAGTACCGCTATGAATCTTATGCAGAAGTTTCTGCATAATTAACTAAACAAATACTCTGTAGAGAAAAATATAAAGACGATTCTTCCTATGAAGAATCGTTTTCCATTTATCCAAGTGCTACATCTAAAATCGTCATCGTCAGCAAAACCTAATGAGAATAAGACTAGTTTTCAATATTTGTATGTGTTCCTTCTGACGTCTCAGGAATCAGTTCTTCTACAACGACACTTACATCATCGCACCTGCCGCAAAACTCAAAAGAAGTACGGTAGTAATGGTACGACTCTGTCACAAATAAAATTGTGATAATAGAACCAATTGGTTCAACCAAACCTGATATACACCATACATGAGGTCTTCCACTTTGGCATCCCTTCTGCTCTAAGTGGCATTGACACAATCGCACCCTCTGGGAAGTTTTGAATCACCAATACCGAGTGCTAAGAGCAAGTGCACCAAAGTAAGTAATCGAACTATTTCCATTTAACTAACCTGCATAAACAACACCAACAGCCATTCCTTCTGGAATGTATGTAGTGTTACCGCAAGTATCAACTTCATAGAACGTGATAAAACGATTCTCTTTAGGACCCTCTTCTGTGTTATCGAAATGCATGTGTGGAGTTACTTCGTCTAAGAATAATAGAAAACCCACACCTACAAAAAGCCTGCAGCCGCAGAATAAAGGATAACTTTCCAAGAAGATGATTGTGCAGGTGCGGAACCAGCAAACTCCAGAAAGATGCGTACCGCGACACCTGCCGCAAATCCAGTTAACCCCTTCTGTAGTTTTCTCACTCATTTTGATCTTTTGTGAATAAATACCATTGCAGCACCTAAAGATGTACTGCCGATAAATGGTGATAATATACAGTGTTGTGCTCAATAACATATAATTCCTCTTTCCCTCAAATTATGTGAGATTATAACACCTATCTCGTTAACTCTCGTTATTTATTTGCTGAGTTGTTCCAGTTGATTGTTTCTAGGTATGTATGACCACGATAGATAAACTTACGGCAATTTTGATCAATTTCTTTCAATAAAGAGTGATAGGTAAATCTGTCAGATAATAGTCCTGTCTTTTCTAAACAAACGCGTATAGATTCCTTCATGAGTCTAAACCATAGGACAGATCGTTTCCATACTTCATGTAGAGTTGGGCCAGCCTCTTCTTCCTCTTCAACTGATTTGATAATAGGTTGTTGTTTTAATCTCTGAATGCCTTCTTGTTGGACATCGTAATCGTATTCAAATAATATCTCAACTTCTTCGACGGTAGGAAGATAGTAGTTAAAAACGTTTTGAGATTCTGATATTCCTTCAACATGGCAGAATTTGGTAGTGAGCGCCATAAATCTGGTTCTCTTTCACTACAATCTACAGCTCACCTATCGGAAGTATCTTGTAAAAGAGCTTGAATATCAACATCTTCGCTAAAGTACTCTTTCAAACAGAGTAACTTTTGAAACTGCTGCAATGGAACACTCTCCCCAATAGTGTGTCACAACTTGTTGGCACTGTAATAACCATACTTTCTGTAAACGTTCTAGTTGGAATGATGATTTATCTTGTAAGTTTAGGAAGATTTCTTTTACTTCCTCGACAACGAAAAGTTCATCACCTTCAAATGCGATTAAATCATAGTCCAATAAAGCGCTCTAGAACACAGATTATCTTTCTCTTTCGATTTCTTCATCTCTAAGTACCTGCATAGAATGCTTGATAGGTTTGATCATCTCAGTATCGAGTACTCTTCTTTGGATAGATGATCGTGTAGAATTCTCTCTACCATGGTTTCGTAGAGTTCTTCTGGACAAAATATCTTTCACCGTTTTAATTCCTAGATCTCTTGCATAAAAATATAATGATTGTTCGTCATACTGACAGTAATACTCTTTTAGTTTCATATGTTCTCCCATTGTACATTAAAAGGATACCTCATCGGTATCCTTTAGTGTAAATATGTGTTAGCGTTGTCTGCTGCGCTTTGATCCCGCATGATTCTACCGAATACTGTAAAGTCAGCTACAGCTGTACCACCTAAACGGTTAGCGCGTGAACACCACCAGTAACTTCGACCAGCGTAGATAATCCAGAGATAACTTCTCCCTTTTTCATTTTAATACTTCTGCCTTAGGATTGATTACGATACCACCCATTGTATGGTGAACAGCAGGTGTAATCTTAATTGCGCATAGTAAGGAGCTGCAGTTAGAGATTTGCAAAGCTTGTACGAGTTGAATTCGCATCACTCTTAGCTTCTGCGCTTGGTTCCAAGTATTCATTGTACTTACGAATGTGGCTTCATCAACACCCATAGCCTTTGCAAGTTCTTCATATGCTAGCACCTGTTGTCACTAGCAGACTTGATGTATCCAGCGATAACAGCTGACTTATCAACCATTGACTGGTCAACAACTAACCATGCGCTCTTTTCTGGTTGAGCGATGATAGCTGCAGATACCTTATCACGTGTAGAAACTTCATCATAGAATCTCTTACCTTCAGCGTTAACTAAGATAGCACCATCTCCACGAAGACCTTCAGTGATTAAGTGTGCATTGCCATCTTCTTCAATGTGTACTGTTGGGTGAATCTGAATCTGATCGCATATCCACTGTGCTGCTACCAGCTGCTGTAATGGCCATATCAATACCTTGACCCTGTAGCACCTTCTGCGTTTTGTTGTCGCAAAGCCCTTTTAGATCAGGCTGTACGTTTTCCAACCATTTCTGCATTAGCACCGAATCCACCAGTTGCGATTACAACTGACTTCGCATTGATAGTTACCTTATTGCCATCCTTACCTGTAGCCTTGATACCAACTGCCTTGCCATCCTTCATGATGATTTCATTAGCTGTTGTATCAAATAAGAACTGAACTTACGATCTTGTAAGTTCTTTTCTAAGATTGGAACGATATAAGCACCAGCAGTGTGCCTTTTGCCATCAGCGTTTTACTGGACGGTGAATTCTCTTAACAGAAGCACCACCGAATGCCCAACGTTCTTAACGTCTGCGCCGATAGATGCTAACCATTCGATAGCAGCTGCAGAATTCTCCGCAAAGAGCCTTAACGAGTTCTGGGTTGTTCTTTACCCTTACCACCGATTAATGTATCTAATTCCATTAATTCAACAGAATCAAAAGTATCCTGTGGGTTTGTGGTATGCATCCATTGTGTTACTGTACTGGCTGCTAAAGCTGTAATTGTTGCGTTATCTGCAGAACTTCTCTGCTGCGGTCGCTAATGTCTTTTCCCACCTGCAGCTTCTTTAGATTTCACTTTCTTGTCTTGGTATGGTGTCTTTCGCCGCATTCATACCACCAGTTGAGCGTACAGAGTTACCACCAGCGATTGGATTTGGCTTTTCTACACGATATTTCTTACCCTGCATCGTTGCAGATAGCAGCTGTCATACCAGCTCCACCAGCACAGCTGCTGACGTCACTGTTTTCTTCAATATCCTTTGCCTTTGGTTGTGCTTGTGTTCTTTGCTTACCGGTCTGAAAGTGGTTCTAGTCCTGCTTGTTTTCCGAAAGCTGCGCCGTAGCTGCTTCGATGATAGCCTTGAATGTCTGTGCAGCACCTGATACACCGTCAACTTCTAATAGGTTAGCTGCAGACGATTGCACCTGGCATTGTTCTGCTCCTTTGAGACCACCATTTTGTTTCATGGACGCATCAACTTCTACCTTAGTGATTGTCTTATCCTTGATTGTTAAAAGTAACTTTAACTGGTTTTCCCTTGTCATGACCATAGCTTCCACGGTGTATGTCTTACCTGTTGAGCATCCCACAGTAACAAAGCCATTGTTGCTCTAGCTAATAATGCTGTTAACTTTTTCATTTTTCCCTCCCTGTTTATGAGTAAATCCTCACTAAAGCCATACTATCGTAACATCTATAGAATCATGTGACAACTCCATAATAATATATTCTTTTCGCTCTTTCCCATTATAATTTGTATCAACCCAAAGATTTCATCCTAAAAATGATAGGTTTCCCTATCATTGAAAAATATTATCTATGCAATCAATTACAGAACAATCTTTTTACCCCAGAAGAATAATGTTGCTGTTCGAGGCCCTGTATGCGCTAATAATTGGTCCAATATGAAGATAGTAATCTTTCCTTTTGTATTTGAAAACTTCTTTGCTGACTAACTCTTTTACTGCATTCGCATCTTCTAAACAATTACTGTGAGAGATAAAGACTTTCAATGATAATCATGACCATTCTCAGCATATTCTTCCATCTTTTTCTACGATGGCACGAATGACTTTTTCGCTTACCATGTGACTCTGGCGTACAACACTTTATCTACGATCACCTGCATTTAACGGACAAATTCGCAACATATTACCAATGGTTCCTGCCGTCTTTGAGATTCTTCCACCGCGGATAAAGACGTTAAATCACCTGAGAAAAACCATGACATTTCTAACTTTATGTTGCTTCAATCCACTCATGAAATTATCAATATCCATACTCAGACTTCTGAGTTCCCTTTGCCTTTTCTACAGTAGTCCAAAACCCGAAAGAAGCGTTCGCAGAATCCACAACATAGATTTTTACGTTTCTGGATATTTTCACACATTGCTTCTGCCGCCATGCGTACAGAGTTATAGGTGCCAGAGATTCCAGAAGATAATGTAGAAAGTGCAATAAGTCATTCCTTCTTTTAAAATACTCTCCAAAAATTCTTCACTGTCAATCTGGTTCATCTGTGAAGTACGTGTCATTGCCATCTACCATCGCTTGATAGAAGTCACTAGCGGATACAGATTCCAAAATAAGTCATCTGTATGTTGTGTCAATGCAGTTCATATTCAAAAACATAAATAGGAATATTTCGTTCTTCAAAAGTATTGTTTATTTAAATCAGCTGGTGAACAAGCTGATATAACATATGATGCTCATTAGTTTTTCCTCCTTTTGAAAATGAGATGAGAAAGTTCTTATTTTTGTTTTGGGTGGTGTTAAGTTCTTCTGTTTTCATGGCATCCGATTCACGAATGGACAACGGTAACCTCTGGATTACGCTTGACAGAGATGGCGACCAAAGAATATCATCTGATGATGTGTTTTGATCCAGCGATCGCGTGGAATCTTACGCATCGTTTGCAACTCAATCTTTTCTACATCATCGCTTTTGATAACATAGTCCCGATCTTGGGGAGGATTCGTGCCGCGTGTGTGTCTACCGCAATGCTGCGAGCATATTGAAAACATTCAGCCATAGATCGCAGTGGCTTTGTTTCTGCCGATGCGCAATGTCGTTAATTCTTCCATCGTTTGTGGTACTTTTTCCATCAAACTGTTTCTTCCGACACCTTTATGCGAAATCCTACGAAGTCTGGCTGCCTTGTGCGATTATAGACAAGGGATTACGTATGTCTCTGCATCCTTTGGTCGGTGGCTGGCTTCGTTCATGTGGAGATGGATACGCTTTATAATAGTGCAGGTGTTACGCGTGACGGATACGTCTGTTTGTTTGGGCGAAGGATTACCGCAGCGCACAGTTCGTAGGGATTACAGTCCGTCAAATTCTGATGTGCGTTTGGATGTAACTTCTGTAGACACTCCAAAATAAATGGTACTGATAAACGATCCATTATTTTCTCCGTTTCTCCTCCTACGGAATCCGCTGTGATATTACTTCTGCTTTCAATCAGATGAAATCTTTTCAATATACCCTAAGTTTGTAGATAGTTTAGTTTGCCTGAAGCTTCCGTGATGCCGCAGTAATCAGACGTTGTCTGTCCTTTATTCCAATCACTAATTTTCTGCATTTCATTTTGGCTTAACGTTCTGCGAAATTCTGTTTCAAATGCATCGGTGGTGAACGATGCAGAATGTTTTCCAACTCTTGCGATATCGTTTCAAATAGTCCTGATAAGTCCGAAGACAAACAGCTCTTTGGAAGCTTTTGTCTTTCTGATACTTCTTTTGCAGTGCAGAAATAACTTGGTTTAATTCCTCTTCTTGTATTCCTGTTTTCCCGAGGGCATCCATCGTAATTTCAATACGATTTTGATTCCTGAGATCAAAGTAGGTAAAACAACGACACTCTATACTGCTATCACACACATACAAGCCCATTTGATCAGTGTCCAATCCTCGATGATTTACATATGTTCCTTTTCACTTCATAGTGTACTCCCTTATAACTGTTTAATAATTTCATGGAGATGCAAGATGCGATGTAACTGTAAACTCTGGTTTGCTATATCACTGTAATGTGCTTTGTGTTGCTTGGATGATACCAACAGGTGAATCCCTGCACGTATACCTCCAGCATTATCACTCGTCAAACGAGATACGCCGATGGTAATGACTTTAATCAGGATGTGGAATTCTCATAAGGCATAGGTGAAAAGTTCAGTCTGTGGTTTTCATATCCGATTTCATGAGATAAAGATGTCATCAAAGAAATCTAGTACTATTGCTTTGGCAATCTTCTGACGTTGTGGTTGTTTAACATTAGTAACGAGGTATTGCTTATATTCTGGATGTGATTTCTTTTGCAGTTTCATATGCCTCGGGCATAAAGACAACTAATATCTAGTAATCCATTAAGTATGCTTGGTTAAACTCTTAACACAGTAGTCTCCACCAATTTTAGTAAAGAACTTTCCACAAAGCGTTCTACAAGTAGTTTCTCTTTGTGATTTCCTTGCTTTCAGTTTGCACCAATGAGCATCGTAATTCCTTCAGCATGTGTAGAAGTTCATCCTGTGATTTCACCATAGCAAACTTTCTAAATGTATTTTTTTAATAGGTTTCTACAGTGATTTAATTTATTGTACCATCCTGTTCCCAATTCTAATCCTTATTGGTCTACCACCTTTCGTTTGAAAGAAGATGTTATTAATATCATATTTGTTATTAACTTGTGTGATCGACCATAGAAGCTTCTAAGCGATATGTTACTTCTAGCATCTTTAGCAAGATATGTGTCACTTCATTCATGTCAATAATTGCCAAATTTGATTCCACTCGCACTTCGGCGTACATCAAACCATTCATACCGTTGCTTCTTTTCAACCAAAGTTTCCACACCGTTAGAATTTGCGTGTCTGGATTCTTTGCGTTGCAGATGACATAATAGTCTGTATATGCATTGGTCTCGATTGTCGATATTCTCTAATTTCTCATCAACATAAGTGTCGTTTGTTTCCTCCTTTTTCAGTATGTATTTTTCGCATCACCAAGGACATATTCTGCCCCTTGTCTGAGATTTCTCTCTGCAGTTTTTGTTCACATCATAATGACGACCTGGTTCGATCTTATCTGCGATATATAAGATATAATCCTTACCTCTTGCATTAATTATGGTGTTCGATTATGATTTTGCCCGGTATAACATCTGATTCCCAACCAAATATTGCAGTATCGCTGCCAGATTGGATGGTTTTCTGTGCTAAGTCTAAGTGTGATGCAGTTATTCCTCCTCTTCATCACTCCATTTCTTTGACATCATGTGAAATTACAAGCTGTTTATTCAGATGATGAATTCTTGCAAGTTTCAGTCTTGATTATGGCCTACACGACAGAATGTGCTGCATAGGATTACATTGTGCTCGTCCCTAGCTATTCAAGTAGTAACCATTCTCCAAAGTATCTTACAAATATATTTTGCTGATTTCTGTTTCTGTGATTGCAATTACGATACATATGTCTTATTTGGTTCTAACGCGCCTGTTGAATAACAATACGGACCCTTTACGCTTGTCATAGTTTAGGATACTTACCATCCACCGCAGCAATCGCCAGCGCAACCGGCATGCCAGTTTGTTTGTGATAATTTTTGCTGTTGCATTAATACATAATTGGGTTGAAGGTGCTGTACAATCGCGAAATCTTTGGTTTGGTTGTTTCGGTATGCCAGCGCGGATTTTAATGGTTGTACATCGTGTTTACTAAGTTATCTGTCTTTGATGTCTGTGCAGGTCACTATTGTCTTTGTCTGTCTCTCCTTTTATCCTAATATCAATCTGATGTCTGTCATATGGGTCATTTTCTGTTGTGTTGCTCAGTGCCTGCAGCATGATTCCTGATGAAATCTGGACAGTAGCATACTTACGCGGATTGGAGCCACCTGTGAACGCCACAGCAGCGCAGTGCGTCTTTAAATCCGCCTCGTGCGCTTCCCGTGGTGTTGCCCAGCATACTGGTCGATTTCAATACCAGGTGTCAATTTTATTCAGTTCTTTTCTTTCTTCATTTTATCTTTCTTCTTTGATCTTCTCTTCTGCGGTGATAATTCTGTCGTATCTTGGTGCCAGGTTGTCAGTGTCGTCTGGATGCAAATCATGGTGATCTTTGGATCTGCCGTCTGGTTCCATCTTCGTTATCGTGCCGTGTGATCTTAATATGTGCCCGGTGTGTGTGTGTGTT
>BNJS01002406.1_pt1 | contig 35718 bp, 33 predicted proteins | sample 8540461 | NCBI WGS metagenome assembly BNJS01 (sample SAMD00202454, study PRJDB9452) | human saliva metagenome | isolation source: human saliva | place: Japan
AAGAATCAAGAGAATTAAATGCCGTCATTGATGTGATTATGCTAGCAGGAACCATTCTTCTCAAAAGTGGTTCAGAGATTCATCGTGTAGAAGATACTATGATTCGTATTGCGCATTCGCAGGGGATTGTGGATTGCAATGTTCTTGCCATGCCTGCTGCCATCTTTTTCTCCATTGAAAATACTAATATTTCGCGAATGAAGCGCGTGACTTCCTCTTCTTATAACATCGAGAAAGTCTGCGATGTGAACCAGATTTCTCGTCAGTTGGTAGAAGGAAATCTTGATTTAGAGACAGCCTTCAAGCAGTTGAAGGCCTTGCAAGCCCAGCCCCTTCCTTATACTAAGTTGCAGGTAACTTTGGCTGCGACCTTTAGTGCTCCTTTCTTTTCAGTTATGTTTAGTGGAAATATCTACGACGCACTTGGGGCAGGAGTGGCTACCTTATTTGGTTTTGCCTTTTCCCTCTATGTGGAGAAGTTTATCCGAATTCCCTTTGTAACAGCCTTTGCTGGGGCCTTCGTCTTTGGGATGATAGCCCAGTTTTGGGCTCGCTACACAGGCTTTCCTTCAACGGCAGACTTGATTATAGCTGGTGCGGTCATGCCGTTTGTTCCAGGAATTGCCTTGACCAATGCGGTCCGTGATATTATGACCAACCACATAAACTCTGGTATGAGCAAGATGTTTGAATCCCTGCTCATTACCCTTGCTTTAGGGGCGGGAACTTCTGTCGCCTTGGTATTGATGAACTAATATGACACTAACAACCTTTTTATTACAAGCAGTAGCAAGTCTTCTTGCTATTATCACTTTTTTAATCGTACTCAATGTGCAACGCTCTATGCTCTTACCTGGAGGGATTTTGGGCATGGCTGTCTGGCTAATCTATCTTTTGCTCAAAGAACCGACCAATGTTATTGTGGCTACCTTTATTGCCGCCATAATAGGTTCATGTGTCAGCCAGATTTTGAGTATTCTTTATAAGACCCCTGCGGTGGTCTTTATCTTGGCCATTTTGGCACCTCTGGTTCCGGGGTATCTTTCTTATCGGACAACAGCCTTTTTGTGACAGGAGACTATAATAAAGCGCTGGCAAGTGCAACATTAGTTGTTATGCTGGCTCTGGTCATCTCTATTGGAATGGCTAGCGGAACAGTGATTCTCAGACTTTATTCTTACTTACGAAAACAGCATAAAAGTTAGATTCATAAGAGGCTTGGTTTGGTGAATCAAGTCTTTTTTCTCTCTTTTACTGCCATTTGTGATAAAATAGTAATGAACGATTTTTTACATGAATGATAAAACAGAGGTAAATATGACAATCGGTATTGATAAGATTGGTTTTGCGACCAGTCAATATGTCTTGAAATTACAAGACTTAGCAGAAGCGAGGGGGATTGACCCTGAAAAATTAAGTAAAGGACTCTTGCTCAAGGAATTGAGTATTGCACCCCTAACTGAGGATATCGTGACCTTGGCGGCCAGTGCTAGTGACTCTATTTTAACTGAGCAAGAAAGACAAGAAATCGATATGGTCATTGTGGCGACCGAGTCAGGAATTGATCAGAGTAAGGCTGCGGCTGTCTTTGTGCACGGCTTGCTGGGCATCCAGCCCTTTGCTCGTAGTTTCGAGATTAAAGAAGCCTGCTATGGAGCGACAGCTGCCCTTCATTATGCCAAATTGCATGTGGAAAATTCTCCAGAGTCCAAGGTCTTGGTCATTGCCAGTGATATTGCCAAATACGGTATTGAAACTCCAGGAGAACCCACTCAGGGTGCCGGCAGTGTGGCCATGTTGATTACACAAAATCCGAGCATGATGGCCTTTAATAATGACAATGTGGCTCAGACTCGTGACATCATGGATTTCTGGCGTCCAAATTACTCAACAACTCCTTATGTAAATGGTGTTTATTCTACCCAACAATATCTAGATAGTTTGAAAACGACTTGGCTTGAATACCAAAAACGCTACCAGCTTACTTGGATGATTTTGCGGCGGTTTGCTTCCACTTGCCTTATCCTAAATTAGCGCTAAAAGGCTTGAAAAAAATCATGGATAAGAGCTTGCCTCAAGAGAAAAAAGACCTCTTGCAAAACCATTTTGACCAGTCTATTCTCTACAGTCAAAAGGTGGGGAATATCTATACAGGTTCCCTCTTCCTTGGACTTTTGTCTCTCTTGGAAAATACAGATAGCTTGAAGGCTGGGGATAAAATCGCCCTTTATAGTTATGGAAGCGGGGCTGTGGCTGAGTTCTTCAGTGGTGAATTGGTTGAAGGATATGAAGCTTATCTGGATAAAGACCGTTTGAACAAGCTCAACCAACGAACTGCCCTGTCTGTTGCTGACTATGAAAAAGTCTTCTTTGAGGAAGTAGACTTAGATGAAACAAATTCTGCCCAGTTTGCTGGCTATGAAAATCAAGATTTTGCCTTGGTTGAAATTGTGGACCATCAACGCCGTTATAGCAAGGTTGAAAAATAATGAAGATAAGTTGGAATGGATTTTCTAAAAAATCATACCAAGAGCGCCTCGAGCTGTTGCAAGCTCAGGCGCTCCTTAGTCCTGACAAGCAAGCGAGTTTGGAGCAGGATGAACAGATTAGCGTGACTGTCGCAGACCAGCTGAGTGAGAATGTAGTGGGAACTTTTTCTCTGCCTTATTCGCTGGTTCCAGAGGTCCTTGTCAATGGTCAGGAATACACAGTTCCCTATGTGACGGAAGAACCCTCAGTGGTTGCTGCGGCCAGCTATGCAAGTAAAATCATCAAGCGTGCAGGCGGTTTTACTGCACAGGTTCATGAGCGTCAGATGATTGGGCAGGTAGCCCTTTATCAAGTTGCTAATCCTAAACAAGCGCAAGAGAAGATTACCAGTAAGAAAGCGGAGCTCTTGGAGCTTGCCAATCAAGCCTATCCTTCTATCGTTAAACGTGGAGGAGGGGCGCGTGATTTGCATGTAGAACAGATTAAAGGTGAAACAGACTTTCTTGTTGTTTATCTTCATGTCGATACCCAGGAAGCCATGGGAGCCAATATGCTCAACACCATGCTGGAAGCCTTGAAGCCAGTCTTAGAAGAACTCAGCCAGGGACAGAGTCTTATGGGAATCCTGTCTAATTACGCGACCGATTCTCTGGTGACTGCAAGCTGTCGCATCGCCTTCCGTTACTTGAGCCACCAAAAGGATCAAGGACGAGAAATTGCGGAGAAATAGCTTTAGCCAGCCAGTTTGCGCAGGCTGATGCTTACCGAGCAGCTACCCACAATAAAGGGATTTTTAATGGTATTGATGCCGTTTTAATTGCCACTGGTAATGACTGGCGTGCCATCGAAGCTGGAGCCCATGCTTTTGCCAGTCGAGAGGGGGTACTATCAAGGTCTCAGTCGATGGATACTGGACCTTGAAAGAGAAGAATTGGTCGGTGAGATGATCTTACCCATGCCTGTAGCGACCAAGGGTGGCTCTATCGGCCTCAACCCTCGTGTAGCCCTTAGTCATGAACTACTGGGAAATCCTTCTGCCAAAGAATTAGCTCAGATTATCGTGTCCATCGGGCTTGCCCAAAACTTTGCAGCCCTCAAAGCCTTGGTGAGTACAGGAATTCAGCAAGGTCACATGAAATTGCAGGCCAAATCTTTGGCTCTCCTAGCAGGTGCTAGTGAGTCTGAAGTTGCTCCTCTAGTTGAGCAACTTATCGCAGATAAAACCTTTAACCTAGAGACAGCCCAGCGTTATCTAGAAAACTTAAGATTATAAAAAAACTCAGACGGATCGGTCTGAGTTTTCTTGTGTTTAAATACTTTTTCCAGGTAATAGGGTGACTGGTAAGAAGTAACCAGTTGTCGCAACTTCCTTGCCTTCGATCTTTTGTAAGAGGAGATCAACCGTTAGGCAGGCAATTTCTTCCATAGGTTGTTTGATAGTAGCCAGTTGAGGGTAGTAATTCTCGATAAAGTAGGTACCATCATAGCCGATGACTTTAAGCTTTTCAGGGACAGAAATGCCCAGCTCCTGAGCGATTTTAATGACTAGAATAGCAGTTAAGTCATCTGAAGCAAAGATGGCATCTGGTTTTTGACGGGTCAAGATATTCTTGATTTCCATTTCCTTTCTGACTGGAGAAAAATCACTGGAAACATTGATAATAGGTGCTTTGGGGAGTACAGATGCAAAGCCAGCGTGGCGCAGTCCAGTTGGGGAATTGGAATTGTCATTCCCTGTAATCATGATGATAGACTGGGCGCCTGTCTTAACCAAGGTCTGGGCTGCAAGAACCCCACCAGCATAGTTGTCAGAGGAAACAACAGGGATGTCTGGTGACAGATTGCGGTCAAAGGAAATAATTGATGCCGTCACGCGATTGTAGTCTTCGATTCCTAGGTTGTGACTACCAGAAATGATGCCGTCCACCTGATTGGCTTCCAACATTTCGATGTATTCGCGTTCCTTCTCAGAATCGTGTTCACTGTTGCAGATGATGGTCTTGTACCCATTTTTGAAGAGTTGGTGTTCCAGCTTATCAATCAATTCTGCATAGAAAACGTTAGAAATATTGGGAAATCAAGCCAATTAACTTAGCTGATTTTCCTTGCAGACTACGAGCTAGGTTGTTGGGTTTATAGCCCAATTCTCGCATGGCTTCATTGACTTTTTGGATAGTTTTCTCTGAGAGATAGCCCTTTTTATTGATAACCCGAGAAACGGTAGTAGGACTGACGCCTGCAAGTTTGGCGACATCAGTTAGTTTTGCGACCATAATCTAATTCATAGTAAGTTCCAGTTGGGTTTCCAGATTTAATCAGGATACCATTTTGGTCCGCATGTGGGAAGACACGACCAGAAAATACTTTTTCTCCTTTATTGATGAAAATTTCAAAGACAGAGTTATCGATGAAGATTGTAGCAGTAGTAGCCTGGTTATCGATTGGGCAAGAACGAGTTGCCCCAAATTCTTGAGCGTACTGTTCACCAGCCTGGCTACGATCCACTGTCACTTGACCATTTACAAGGTCAAAGTTGATTGAAAGTCCCTTGCCTTCTTTATCAGCAAGTAAGACAATCTCGCTTTGGCTATTGGCTTCCAAGTTGAGTTCAAGTTCGTAGGTGTTCTTTGTTTGAGCACGGTTTGAGAAGCCTTCTTCAGAAGCACGAAGGTCCTTGATAGCTGCGACTGGGTATTGGTAGAGTTTGCCATCTTTGATAGTCAGTTCTTTGACCAAAGAGAAGGTTCCTTGGTGGTCAAAACGGTCAGATGGGTAAGAAACATCTGGCAAACCAAGCCAGCTAACTGCTAGAGCGCGTCCATCAGGAGCGTTGAAGGCTTGGGTTGCATAGGCTTCGAAACCATAATCCATGTTTTGGAGTTGAGACACATCTACCATTTTGGCATTTTCAGGGTCAAAGGAAGCCCCAATCTTATACATATTTGGATAGATATTATCGTAATCTAGAACTTTTTTATCCAATCCTTGTGGGCAGTAGAGAAGGACAGGTTGCTCGCCTACAAAGACCAGGTTTGGACATTCCATCATGTAGGCAGTGCGGTCGTTAGCAAAGTCAAGGTCGCCAACAGCTTGCCAGTTTGTGTAGTCATTGTCAATAGCTTTGTAGAGACGGACGAAGCCTTTTTTCTCCAAGTCCTGTCCACCGACGATGGCATAGTATTGCCCCTTGAAGTTAAAAATTTGTGGATCGCGGAAGTGGTCTGTAGAGTCTGTAGGCTGGTCAATCAATATCTTGTCAATCTTTGTAATCTTGCCATCCTTGTCTATCAAAGCCCCAATCTGGTATGGGTGACGAATCCAGTTTTCATCACGGACATTTCCTGTATAGAATAGGAACAAGTTATCACCAAATTGCATAGCAGAACCAGAGTAGGCGCCGTGGCTATCTAATGGAGTATCAGGCAAAACTTTGACACCAGTTTCTGTGAAGTGAACCAAATCATCGCTTTCCAATTGCACCCAAGATTTCAAACCGTGGGCTGCACCAAAAGGAAAGTTCTGATAAAAAACAATCCACTTTCCATCAAAGTAAGAAAAGCCATTTGGGTCGTTGAGAAGTCCTGTTTTTGGCTCAACATGGTAATGAGTATGCCATGGAGATTGTGCCATATTTTCCTTAATATTCTTAATTTCTTCTTGCGTCCAATCTTGATAAAGTCTGTAACGACGCTCAGTAGTCCATTCCATTCTTTCATTCCTCCAAAAATCTTATCACTTTTAATAGTAACCGTTTTCGGAAAAAAAAGCAAGCCTTTTATGTTAAAAAAGAGAAAAAACTGCCAAACGTTTATCATAAATCAAAAGCAGGAAATCAATCATATTTTCACGATAATATGAAAGATAATGAAATAAAACCTTTTTAAACTAAGATTTCAAACTTATTTTTTCAAGAAATGCCTGATAAAACAGTCGAAAGCAATCAATTTGAAGTGTGTCCACTAAGTGGATAGAATATTTTTCTGCAAAACGCTTGACATATTTCTAAAACATGATAAAATAATAGTCGTAAGGGCGGATAAAATCGCTTTCAAACAAGAACAAAATTTTATATAAGGAGATTTTTGCAAATGAACAATCAGGAAATTGCAAAAAAAGTCATCGATGCCTTGGGCGGACGTGAAAATGTCAACAGTGTTGCCCACTGTGCGACTCGTCTACGTGTCATGGTCAAAGATGAAGGAAAAATCAATAAAGAAGTGATTGAGAACTTGGAAAAAGTTCAAGGTGCTTTCTTTAACTCAGGTCAATACCAAATCATCTTTGGTACAGGTACAGTTAACAAAATGTACGATGAAGTTGTTGCACTTGGTTTGCCAACATCATCTAAAGCTGACATGAAAGCAGAAGCTGCTAAACAAGGGAACTGGTTCCAACGTGCTATCCGTACTTTCGGTGACGTTTTCGTTCCCATCATCCCAGTTATCGTAGCAACAGGTCTCTTCATGGGTGTGCGTGGTCTTTTCAACGCTCTTGAAATGCCACTTCCAGGAGACTTTGCAACTTACACACAAATCTTGACAGATACAGCCTTCATCATCTTGCCAGGTTTGGTTGTTTGGTCAACCTTCCGTGTATTCGGTGGTAACCCTGCCGTTGGTATCGTTCTTGGTATGATGCTTGTTTCTGGCTCACTTCCAAATGCTTGGGCAGTTGCTCAGGGTGGTGAAGTAACGGCTATGAACTTCTTTGGTTTCATCCTGTTGTTGGTTTGCAAGGTTCCGTTCTTCCAGCCTTCATCATCGGGGTTGTCGGAGCTAAATTTGAAAAAGCTGTTCGCAAGGTTGTTCCAGATGTCATTGACCTCTTGGTAACACCATTCGTGACACTTTTGGTGATGTCTATCCTTGGACTCTTTGTCATCGGACCAGTCTTCCACGTCGTTGAAAACTACATCCTTATCGCTACAAAAGCGATTCTCAGCATGCCATTTGGTCTTGGTGGTTTCTTGATTGGTGGGGTTCACCAATTGATCGTCGTGTCAGGTGTGCACCATATCTTCAACTTGCTTGAAGTTCAATTGCTTGCTGCTGACCATGCTAACCCATTCAACGCTATCATCACTGCGGCTATGACAGCTCAAGGTGCTGCGACTGTTGCGGTTGGTGTTAAAACTAAAAATCCAAAACTAAAAACACTTGCTTTCCCAGCTGCTCTTTCTGCCTTCCTAGGTATTACAGAGCCTGCTATCTTCGGGGTTAACTTGCGCTTCCGTAAACCATTCTTCCTTTCATTGATTGCTGGTGCAATCGGTGGTGGATTGGCTTCGATCCTTGGACTTGCTGGTACTGGTAATGGTATCACCATCATCCCTGGTACAATGCTTTATGTTGGTAACGGACAACTTGCACAATACCTTCTTATGGTAGCTGTATCATTTGCACTTGGTTTTGCTCTTACTTACATGTTTGGCTACGAAGATGAAGTAGACGCAACTGCATCTGCAAAACAAGCTGAAGTAGCTGAAGAAAAAGAAGAAGTTGCGCCAGCAGCTCTTCAAAATGAAACACTTGTAACTCCAATCGTTGGTGACGTTGTCGCTCTTGCTGATGTCAATGACCCAGTCTTCTCAAGTGGAGCTATGGGGCAAGGTATCGCTGTGAAACCTAGTCAAGGTGTGGTTTATGCACCAGCTGATGCTGAAGTTTCAATCGCCTTTGCAACAGGACATGCCTTTGGTTTGAAAACAACTAATGGTGCTGAGGTCTTGATCCACGTTGGTATCGACACTGTAACAATGAACGGTGAAGGTTTCGAACAAAAAGTTGCCCAAGGTGATAAGGTTAAAGCTGGCGATGTTCTTGGAACATTTGACTCAAACAAAATCGCTGCAGCTGGTCTTGATGATACAACAATGGTTATCGTTACAAACACAGCTGACTTCTCTTCAGTAGCTCCAGTCGCAACAGGTTCAGTTGCGAAGGGTGATGCTCTTATCGAAGTGAAAGCTTAATCTTTTCTAGCTAAATGAAAACGAACAAATGACATGTTTGTTCGTTTTTGCTTGAATGGTAAGATTTACAGAGAAAAATCTAAAAAATTGAGAAATTTAGACTTTCGAAATATGCTATAATAAAGAAAATAAAAACAAGAGGTTTATCATGACAAAATTATATGGAAGCTTGGAAGCGGGCGGTACAAAGTTTGTCTGTGCTGTCGGTGATGAAAACTTTAACGTTGTAGAAAAAACACAATTTCCAACAACAACTCCAATCGAAACAATCGATAAAACCATTGAGTTCTTCTCAAAATTCGATAACCTTGCTGGTCTTGCAGTTGGTTCATTTGGTCCCATTGATATTGACAAAAACTCAAAAACTTATGGCTTTATCACAACAACTCCAAAACCTCACTGGGCAAATGTGGACTTGCTTGGTGCCCTTCGTCGCGCCCTCAACGTGCCAATGTACTTCACAACAGACGTAAACAGCTCTGCCTATGGTGAAGTGGTTGCCCGTAACAATGCTTGTGGCCGTATCGAAAACTTGGTTTACTACACAATCGGTACAGGTATCGGTGCTGGTGTTATTCAACGTGGTGAGTTTATCGGTGGTGTAGGTCACCCTGAAATGGGTCACTACTATGTGGCTAAACACCCAATGGATATTGAAAAAGAATTCAACGGTGTTTGTCCATTCCACAAAGGATGTTTGGAAGGCTTTGCAGCTGGACCAAGTCTAGAAGCTCGTACAGGTATTCGTGGTGAAAATATTGAACTCAACAGCTCTGTCTGGGATGTTCAAGCCTACTACATCGCTCAGGCTGCGGTTAATGCTACAGTGACTTTCCGCCCAGACGTGATTGTCTTTGGTGGTGGGGTCATGGCTCAACAACACATGTTGGACCGTGTCCGTGAGAAATTCACAGCTCTTCTCAATGGCTACTTACCAGTACCAGATGTGCGTGACTACATCGTGACGCCAGCAGTCGCAGGAAATGGTTCTGCCACACTTGGGAACTTTGTTCTTGCAAAAGAAGTTTCAAAATAAAGTACAAAATCCGCTTGGGAAACCAAACGGATTTTTGTTTGAAGAAAATGTTTTTTTGAGCCTTTCCTTAAGTGATTACGGACGGTAGCGACTTTCTTCGAAATTCCATACCTAAACTTTGATCCTAATGTCTCAAAGTTTCCGAGCACCTGAAACCATTCGATTTCAGGTGTTTCTATCACGGCGGAAAGGCTAGGTAAGTCCTCGCTTCACTATCGAAAAATAGGTATGATTTCCATACCAAAGTATATTTAGTATCAAGCTATAGTCAATCTACGCTTTAAAAATCCGTTTGGTTTCCCAAACGGATTTTTTACATGTCAAAGCATTTGCCAGAAAAAGTCAATAATATAGGTCAGACCGTAGGTATAAACCACGAGGGTAAAGGGTTTGGTCAGAACGATGATAATCATATAGCGCTTGAAGGTCATCTTGGTCAGGGCAGCCAGCATACAGAGAAAGTCAGCTGGACTAATGGGCCAAATCATCATAAAGATAAAGAAACGGTCAAAACGATTGCCCTTGTCCAACCAGCCGATATACTTGTCATAGGTGCGCTTGCTGACGACAGACTGGACAAAAGCAGCCCCATAGAGGCGCACCAGATAAAAGATAATTGCACAGCCGATCACGATGCCGATATAGTTGTAGATAGTCCCGATGATGTGACCGTAGATAAAGACGCCAGCCACCGAGGTCAAGGCCCCAGGAATGATAGGGACGACCGTTTGTAAAATCTGTAAAAAGATAAAGAGAGGTGGTCCCCAGATGCCTGCCTGCTGGATAAAGGCAGAGAGGGTTTCCTTAGACTGTAAAACCCCAGCCTGATAAGCCCAAATACAGAAATCAAACTCCCAACACCACCGACAATCGATGAGATGTTGATAACTTGCTGTAAAAGGGGAGAAACAGCTTTCATTTGTTTATCCTGTGACATGTAAACTCCTCATAGATAGTATAGTTCTACTATACCATATTTTGGAGGAGAAAGGGGGAATGATTGTTTTTGTCATGGGAAGAGTGATGGAATTTGAGTCTAAACATGCTATAATAAAGGGAGTGGACAAGTAGGAAAGGAAAGAGTATGATACAGGTAAAACCAGAATTGGAGATAGAAAAACAACTGATTAGCCAACTGGTAACTGGGGAAAGTCAGTGGACATATAGAGAAGACCTCAAAACAGAAGAGCAATTGTGGGAAAACTTCTTTGAAAAGCTCGCTCAGAACAATGTGGCTCTATTGGCAGATCATCCCCTGACAGAACAGGAAAAACGTCAGATAAAGAATCAATTGAACTTTGTTAGCTACTACGATGCGGCCAAGTGGTTGGTCGGTGAAAATGGGATTGCCAAGGTTGAGGTTCAGAGAGAAGATGCTAGTTTGGGGACTATCCGTTTATCTGTCATTTGGCGAGACAATATCGCAGCTGGTAAGTCTAGTTATGAAGTTGTCAACCAAGTCGAGAGAAATAAGGTAAATCCTCAGGATCAAGACCGCAGGCTAGATGTGACCCTCTTGATCAATGGCCTTCCAATGATTCAGATCGAGCTTAAAAGTCCCAGAGTTGCTTTTCTAGATGCCTTTCATCAAATCAAAAAGTATGATAGGGAAGGCAAGTTTCGTGGCATTTACTCTAGCTTACAGATGTTTGTTGTGACCAATAAAGTAGATACACGCTATATCGCTGCGGCTAGGGAAAATAAGCTCAACAAGCAATTTCTAACCAAGTGGGTGGATAAGGATAACCAACCTATAACGAGCTTGACCAGTTTTGCCCACGAAGTGCTATCCATCCCTCGTGCCCACCAGATGGTCATGCAGTATTCTGTCCTTGATGATAGCAAGAAGGCTCTCATCCTCTTGCGTCCCTACCAGATTCATGCTATTGAGGCTGTTCAGGAAGCTTCTCGTCGTCAGGAGTCTGGCTATGTCTGGCACACGACAGGTTCAGGAAAGACCTTGACTTCCTATAAAGTAGCGCGGAATCTCCTCCAGATTCCATCTATTCAAAAGATGATTTTTGTCGTTGACCGCAGGGACTTGGACCAACAGACTACTTCGTCATTTCTCTCCTATGCGACCAATGATGTCATTGATATTGATGAGACGGATAATACTCATGATTTGGTCAAGCGACTAGGAAGCAATGATAAGCGTGTGGTGGTGACCACTATCCAGAAAATTACCACCATGATGCGTAAGTTTGACCAAGGACTTTACCAACGAGATGCGGACAAAATCAAGGGACTCCGAGTGGCCTTTGTCGTGGATGAATGCCACCGTGCCGTGACGCCACAAACACAAAAAGACATTAAGGGCTTTTTCCCACAGTCTCTCTGGTATGGTTTTACAGGCACACCTATTTTTAAGGAAAATAAACGCCAGCAAGTCGGCGATCTAGCTCAAACCACCCAGCAACAGTACGGAGACCGTCTCCATGAGTATACAGTTAAGGAAGCCATTCATGATGGAGCTGTTTTAGGCTTTAAGGTAGATTATCGCAATACCCTCATCACGGATAAATCTGAAAATGACATACCAGATACTGTCTACGAGGATGAGGAGCATATGCTAGAAGTCTTGGATGCCATTATCAATAAATCGCGCCAACAATTAGGCTTCCAAAAAGGAGTGGGTAAGACCTATAATGCCATCCTGACGGTCAAGTCCATCCCTCAAGCCCAAGCCTACTATGACCTTCTCAAAAAAGTCAAGGCTGGGGAGACCAGAGTCAAGGTATCGGAAAGGGTCAAGCAGGTCCTTCCTGACTTTCCAAAGGCGACCATCACTTACTCGGTCACAGAAAATGAAGAAGACTCAAGAGCCAATCAAGACCACATGAAGCAGGTTTTAGCGGACTATAACCAAGAGTTTGATACCCACTTTACCATGGCGGATCTTCGTGGCTTTAATACGGATGTCAATAATCGTCTAGCTCGAAAGCAGGACAAATACCTCTATCGCAAGGAACAGTTGGACTTAGTCATCGTGGTCAATCGTCTCTTAACGGGATTTGATGCCCCTTGTTTATCAACTCTCTTTATCGACCGCAAACCCATGCAACCGCAGGACTTGATACAGGCTTTTAGCCGAACCAACCGTATTTTTGATAGCAGTAAGACCTATGGTCATATCATCACCTTCCAAAAGCCCCTAGCTTTAAGGAAGCAGTAGATAATGCCCTCAAACTCTACTCGAATGGTGGAGAAAATGAGGTCCTAGCTCCGAGTTGGGAAGAGGAAAAGAGAAACTTTTTGAGGAGTTGCAGTGATTTCAAAAATCTTGCAACTGATGACTATGTGAACGGTCTAGATCTCGAGCAAGTCTCTACCCCTGAGTTGAGGAAACTAGCTAAAACCTATCAAGCCTTTGATAAATACCTAGCCTCTATCCGAGTATATAAAGAGTATGATGAGGAAGAGCTTTACAGTCAGACGGGACTTGATGGAGAAAAGTTGGAAAGGTATCTGGGCCTTTATCGAAATGTCCTTGCAGAATTAAAAAGTCGAGTAGAGGATGATGACGATGGAGAGCCACTTGATATCCACTATGAACTGGAGTCTATCCAAGTGGACGAGATCAACTATGCCTATATCCTAACCTTGATCCAAAGCTTGATTGAGCAAGGTCAAAGTCAAGAAAAGAGCCTCAGCGCTCAAGATAAGGAAGCAGTGGATAACTATATTCAGAGCCTTGAGAAGACTAATCCAAATCTTGCCCAGATCATCACTGAACTTTGGAGAGAGGTACAAGAACATCCAGAAAGTTATCGTGGTCAGTCCATTGCCAATATCTTGGGTCAGATGATAGAGGCTGTCATCCAGCAACATATCCAAATCTTTAGTAAGCGCTGGTATGTCGGCGAGGATGAACTCCGTTACTATGTCGAACATTACCGTAAGGGAGCTAAAAAACAACTAGGAGAAAGCCAGCTGACCAAGAGCCAGCGCTATCAGGACTATAAACTAGAGGTGGCGGATGCCCTCAATCCTCTCCTCTATAAAAAACAAATCAAGGAAGCCTATACCCAGCTGGTGGAGGAAGTCATTGAGCCATTGAGGGTTGGAAGATGAAAATGAAAAGGAGGAGACAATTTTGAAGGATAATACAGAAAAAAGCATTTTAGATATGTCATGTATTGAAGCGAGGGCTTATTTTTTAAAATCTAGTTCATATTTTAGTGGCAATTTACCTTCATATTTTGACTTTACTGATATATTAAATAGGGTCTCTGGTGAGTTGCAAAACAAAGATTTAAGTGATATATGGATTAAAAAACCAGGAAATTGTAGTAATGTAAACCGAAAAATTATGATGAACAAAGATGGAAAATATGCTTGGAGACAACTGCAGATAATACATCCTTTTATCTATGTAGACCTTGTAAATATTATCACTAAAAAAGAAAACTGGAAAGTAATAAAGGACAGGTTTTCTGAATTTAACAACATTTCCAACATATCAAAAATTAGATGTATTTCTATTCCTAAGCAATCAAAATCAAAATTTACTGATACCGGGAATACGATTTTAGGATGGTGGAAAAACTCAGAGCAAGCAATGATAAAATATTCATTAGATTTTGAATATTGTTTACAAACTGATGTTACTGATTGTTACCCTTCTATATATACACATTCTATTTCATGGGCTATACATGGGAAGAATGTGGCTAAGAACAACCGAAATACTAACTTACTCGGTAACGAGATTGATAAAAGGATTCAGTCTATGCAGAATATGCAGACGAATGGTCTTCCTCAAGGAAGTACATTAATGGATTTTATTGCTGAAATAATTTTAGGTTATTCTGATAAATTATTAATTGATGAATTAGAAAAAATAGGAATTGATGATTACCAAATTGTTAGATATAGAGACGACTATAAAATATTTGCAAATAGCAAAGAGGATGCTGAAAAGATATTAAAAATTATCTCAATGATTTTTATATGATTTAAATTTAAAGTTAAACTCGTCAAAAAAACCATATTATATGATGATATAATTTTTGGATGGAATTAAACCTGATAAACTTTACTGGACTACAAAAATATGAAAGCTTTTGTAGGCTATTTTTCCAACAAAAGAAATATTTATAAATATAACTAATGATGAGCTTCCCTGAGGATGAAGATGATATCTTTGACGATTTGCTAAACAAAAAAAGAAAGACCGTCTTGCTTATTTTTAAGATATCAATTCAGAAGCATCTGTTAGAAATTAAAAATATTGGGAGAAAAAAATATCCAAATTGTGGTCAGTTAAAGAAAGCTCTAACTGATTTATATAAGTATAGGATAATGAAAATAAATAAGATACCAGATGATATTGATCAGATTATCAGTATCCTAGTTTCAATAATGATAAAAAAATCCAACAACAATTCAACATTGTTCTGTAATTCTTGGAAGAATATTTGAATTTTTATAATGAAGAGCCTTCGAGAATATTAGATTTTTATAAAAAAATTCTAAAAAAATATTCTACACTACCTAATACTGATTTAGTCGAGATATGGTTACAAAGATTTACAGACTTAGTTGATATGGAAGAACAATTGTTATATCAGTCGGAAATATGTAATTTTGTAAACAATTCTATAGAAATTCTATTTTGGAATTCGGAATGGTTAAAAAAAGACTATCGTATTGCTGATGATTGGCATATTGATAATTCATTAAAAAGAAAATCTTAACTTTATTACATCTAAAGAAGAAATTGATGCATTTTTCAGAAATTGAATATGATGCCAATACGAAATATTGATTATATGGAGAAAAAAATGAGTAAAAAAAGGATGATGTAAGTCAGCTATATAAGATTGTTATTTTATGTAAGAAAATAATAAATTTTCACATTTTATTTAAATATTATACTTTCCGTTATTTTTAATTTATTTAAATAGTTCTAAGATTCTAGTTTTGCAACTAATAATTATTTTTTTGAATATTCTAGCATCCTTTCTTTTCAGATTTTTATATTTTTTTCCAAAAATCTGAAGAAGAACGATTAAGAACCAATATAAAAAAATTCCCTTGGAGTAAATATTACTGAATATGATACTGATGGTTATTATAATAATAAACTACAGTATTCAATTCATAAAGTAATATTGAATACTTTTTGAAAATATTTTTTTACAAAAAAATAATGTTGATAAAATGTTACTCTATAACTGGAAAAACCATTTTTTTGCTGTGTTGTTATTGACTTTTGTATTTGTTTTTTTCAGGGAAAGAAGTGTCATTTTGATTGTATTTCAATCAATGTTTTTCTGCTAATTATTTAATTGGGTATATAAAATTATGTATCTTCAAAAAAATAATCTTGATGTATTATATTCTAGATATAGAAGTAAGTTGCTATCAGAGTGTCGCAAAGAGGGAGTGGACTCTTTAACTAAAGAAGAGCTAGTAATATTAATTACTGATAGCGTGGAATATGAAATGTTAAAATCCTCTTTCAAGATTATGCCGTCTTCAAGAGTATTTCATGAAAACAATGAAAAGTGGAGTAATGAATGGGATAAGATAGCAAAGACTATTGTTGTTTCAAAAAAATAAATTTAAATAAGCTTTTTTTAAAGTGAAAAAAAGTTGAAAGAGAATTACTTAATACTTAATTTATTAGATTTAAATTAGTCTGTTAAGTCAAAAAATGTTCAATAAAAAATTAATAGCAATAATATTAGAGTATATGTGTCTAAATGTTTATTAATAATATAGTTTGCTGGAGTAGGGGAAATTACAATAAATGGATTTTATAATTACATTTCTTAATTCTCAGTTTATTAGTTCCATGATAGGGGCTTTACTAGGTGCTGGTGTAGCAGTGTATGTTGCAAAGCTTCAAAATAAGCAGCAACTTAAACAGCTACAAGATGAACATAAGTTACAACGAGAATTTTTTGAAAAACAAGAAGAGAACGAAAGAGAACGTATTTTCTTACAATATACAATTGAGCGAGCAGAGCGTTCATATGAGATATTGAGCGATTTAAGAATTGCTAAAAATTTATTTGCAGATGCAATATTTGAATTCGTAAAGATGATCCCTAAAGAAGTAGAATCAGATGAAGATATTGAGTTTGAAAAAAATTTTCCTTTATTATATTCAGATTATTTGCTTCCTAAATATAATTCAATTATAAAATTAAGAGATTTATTATTGCTAACTCTGATTATACAAGATGATATCGAATTATCTAAGTTAAAAGAAGAGGTTCGTAAGGAAGTTGCAATATTTGTAGACTATCACAAAAAAATAAATCGAGTGAAGAGTTTTGAAGATTATCGAAAAGTTGCGGATGACTTTATGGTAGAGTCTAAATTAACTGAAAAATGTGATGAGTTAAGGACTTATTTAACGAAGTATATAACCGAAACTACATTTAGGTTAGTTTCTCCAGAGAAAATGGCTGAGAAAATTTTAAAGCAAAAATATGGAGAATCTGATTTGAAATTTAAAGTTATTAGGGATGATGACAAAGGATGATGCAGATTTGATAACTGTAAAAAGCAAATTTCTGGACGTAAATAGAAGGAGAGTATATGTCGACTCGAAAAGAAAAAATACCGACAGTAAGATTTAGAGCATTTTCAGAACCTTGGTTTCAAAATCAACTGTCAGAAGTTGCAGAATTCTCAAAGGGGAGAGGATACTCTAAGAAAGATATACAACCTCAGGGAACTCCAATCATTTTGTATGGTCGTCTTTATACAAAGTATGAGTCTGTAATTAGCAATATTGGTACCTATGCTAACATGGAGAAGAATTCAGTTATAAGTGAAGGAGGAGAGGTAATTATTCCAGCTTCTGGAGAAAGTGCAGCTGAGATTTCTAGAGCATCATGTGTTACTGATGGAGGGGTGATTTTAGGAGGAGATATAAATATTGTAAAACCTCATGAGAGTCTAGATTCTTCATTTATTGCAATCACACTATCAAATGGTTCACAACAAAGAGAATTATCTAAACGTGCACAAGGTAAATCAGTTGTTCATTTACATAATTCTGACTTGAAGGCGGTTAAGTTATTTTACCCCTCATATGAAGAACAATTCGCCATTGGCTCTCTTTTCCGCAACATCGACGACCTTCTGGCTAGCTACAAGGACAATCTAATCAACTACCAATCTCTCAAGGCGACCATGCTCTCCAAGATGTTTCCCAAAGCTGGGCAGACTGTTCCTGAGATACGTTTGGATGGATTTGAAGGAGAGTGGAAAGTTCAGAGTCTAAAAGAATTGGCTAGATTTTCTAAAGGTAATGGGTATACAAAAAGTGACTTAGTAAATTCTGGGAATGAAATAATTCTATATGGTCAACTTTATACTAATTATCAAACTGTAATCTCTATGGTTAATACATTTGTTCTTGAAACAAGAGAGAAATCCGTAATTAGTAAGGGAGGAGAAGTTGTAGTACCGGCATCTGGGGAAAGTGCTGAGGATATTTCAAGAGCATCAGTCATTGAAAAATCTGGGGTTATTATAGGTGGCGATTTAAATATAATCTATCCAGATGAGAATAAAGTGGACTCTATCTTCTTAGCTTAACTATTTCAAATGGAAGTCAACAGAAAGAATTGATTAAAAGAGCACAAGGAAAATCAGTCGTTCACTTAAGAAATAATGATTTAGAAAAAGTTGTTTTACACTATCCTTCTATGGAAGAACAACGCGCTATCGGCCTCTATTTCTCTAACCTCGATAACCTCATCAACTCTTACCAAGAAAAAATTTCTCAGCTAGAAACACTCAAAAAGAAACTCTTGCAGGATATGTTTATCTAGATGATTAGTGATTACTAAGTGATCACTTTTAACAGTTATATTTAAAACTTTAGAAAGAAACATTATGGAAACAACACAAACTTCCCAGTCGCTCTACCAAGCCCTGTGGAACTCAGCGGATGTTCTCCGCTCTAAGATGGATGCCAATGACTACAAGTCCTATCTTTTGGGCATGGTCTTTTATAAGTATCTGTCAGATAAGATGCTCTTTTTCGTGGCGGAGACCATGGAGGAGGGGAGTGAGAGCCTAGAGGCTGCCCTTGAGGTCTATCGCAACTACTATGAGGATGCGGACACTCACGAGGATCTTCTTGCAGTGATGAAGGACGAACTCAACTATAGTATCAAGCCTGAGTTGACCTTTACGGCTCTTGTAGCACGTGTCAATGAGGGGACTTTTCAGCTGGAAGATCTAGCTCAAGGTTTTCGAGATATTGAGCAGAGTGATGAACTCTATGAAAACCTCTTTGAGGATATTGACCTCTATTCTAAAAAGCTAGGGGCAACTCCGCAAAAGCAAAACCAAACGGTGGCGGCAGTCATGAAAGAGTTGGCTGTGCTAGATGTGGCTGGTCATGCTGGTGATATGCTGGGGGATGCCTATGAGTATCTGATCGGTCAGTTTGCGACTGACTCGGGTAAGAAGGCTGGTGAGTTCTATACACCTCAGCCTGTTGCCAAACTCATGACTCAGATTGCCTTTTTGGGTCGTGAGGACCAGCTGGGCTTTACCATCTATGATGCGACCATGGGATCTGGCTCTCTCTTGCTCAATGCCAAGAAATACTCTCATAAACCGCAGACAGTGGTCTACTTTGGTCAGGAGCTCAATACCTCAACCTATAACCTAGCTCGGATGAACATGATTCTACATGGTGTTCCTGTTGAGAATCAATTCCTCCACAATGCCGATACACTGGATGAAGACTGGCCGACACAAGAGCCGACTAACTTTGACGGTGTTCTCATGAACCCACCATACTCTGCCAAGTGGTCTGCTAGCTCTGGCTTTATGGCGGATCCTCGTTTCTCTCCATTTGGGAAACTAGCGCCCCAGTCCAAGGCTGACTTTGCCTTTCTCTTGCATGGTTACTACCATCTCAAGCAGGATAATGGAGTTATGGCTATCGTCCTTCCCCACGGTGTCCTTTTCCGTGGCAATGCGGAAGGGACCATTCGTAAGGCCTTGTTAGAAGAAGGGGCTATTGACACGGTTATCGGTCTACCTGCCAATATCTTCTTTAATACCAGCATTCCGACCACGGTTATCATTCTCAAAAAGAACCGTACCAATCGTGATGTCTACTTTATTGATGCCTCTAAGGAGTTTGATAAGGGGAAAAATCAGAATATCATGACGGATGCCCATATCGAGAAGATTTTGGAAGCCTACAAGTCTCGTGAGGAGATTGACAAGTTTGCCCATCTAGCAAGCTATGAAGAAATTGTCGAAAATGACTATAACCTCAATATCCCTCGCTATGTAGATACCTTTGAGGAAGAAGAAGTCGAGCCACTGACAGATATCGTCAGCAAGATTAACACGACAAATGAAGCAATCCAAACCCAAACCGCTTCTCTACTTGAAATGCTGAACCAACTCCACGGAACTACACCAGAAGCCGATGACGAGCTTAAAAAGTTTTTGCAAGAGTTTGAAGGGTGATGGGGAGTCGGCTTTGTATATCAATTGTAGAGTATTTGAACACTACGGTTTTGCATCCTCATTGCTTAATAGATATGTGAATGTTGAGTAGGAAATAGAATTGGTTTTCAAATAATAGAGAAAAAATTAGAAAATAAATCAAAAAAAGTCATGTAAAATGACTTTTTTTGATATAATTAAGATGAGAAAAACTAAGGAGTCCGAAATCATGGTAAAATTAAGGAGTCTCATCATAGAGAATATTAAGAACGTGCAGTATGGAGTTATTGATTTTCAAAATAAATCTGACTTTATCAATGTAACGGGAATTTATGGTCAGAATGGCTCTGGGAAAACAGCTGTTGTAGATGTATTTGAAGTTCTATCTGCCTTGATGAGAGGAGAGTCTATTCCACAACATACAAAAGGGATTTTTAATGCCATAGACCAAGTAGGGGAAAATGCGATTACTTTAGAATTAGAAGTCCCAGAAACCTATATCATTCGATATAAAGTCGAGTTTGCTGCAAGTGAACCTACAGGCGTGCAAGATGTAATGGTTGTAAAAGAAGAACTTGCCTATAAACCTTTGGAATCTGGGGCTAGATACCGTTATTTACTGAGATATGAATATGAGGGAAGTAATTTTGATACAGAGCAACCGCGACATACGGGCTATTTAAAATCTCAAAGAAGTATTATGGGAAAGGACGCAGTTAGTGTTTTAACAAAGACAATTATTGATGATAATCGTTCCTTTGTTTTCTCAAAAGAATTAGTAGGATTTATTTATACTTCAAGTAAGCAAGATTTATCGACGCTTGTTGAAATTTATAATGTCATTCAAGACTTTTATCAAAATTTGAGAATCTTCACCCAAGAGTTATCTAGTTTGAATAGTAGTGGGGTTACTCCTATCACAATTAACTATCAGAATCGTGACTCTCATGTGAGTTATCAGGGGATTATCCCTATGTTTCTTCAAAGTGGAGGAATTTCTATAAATGAAGAAATTTATAGTGTTTATGAGAGCACGATTGACTATTTGAATGAAATTGTTCCCATTATTATCCCTGACTTGCTACTTGAAATGGAAGCAAGTGAGATAGAGATTCGAAGTGATGGACAAAAAATAAGAAATGTTAGTTTTATTTCCAATCGTGCAGGTAAAAGATTCTCTCTAAAACACGAATCTGAAGGGATTCGTAAAATTATTAGTATGCTTGGTTTTTTGGTGGAAGTATATAATAAGGAGAATATTATCGCTGTCATTGATGAATTGGATGCAGGTGTATTTGAATATCTACTAGGCGAGTTGATTGAAATTTTTTCTGAAAGTGCCAAAGGACAACTCATTTTTACTTCTCATAATCTACGTGTACTAGAAAAACTTCCTTCCTACAAGGTTGTGTTCTCAACAGCTTGTCCGACAAATCGTTATATCCGTCTAACTGGCATTAAGCCAAGCAATAACTTAAGAGATATTTACTTGAGAGGAATTCAGCTGGGTGGACACGAAGAAGAATTGTATCAAGGAGTCTCTAATAGTAAAATTAAACGAGCTTTGAGAAAGGCAGGGATAAAGCTTGGCGAATAAAAGTAGAAAGGTTATTCTAGTATTTGTAGAGGGAGAATCCGATGAGACTGTTGTAGGATTTGTAACAGATTCATTAGTAGAACGATTGGAGAATATGCATATTACACTAAAGGTGATGTATGGAGATGTCTTTTCAGATAGGAGATATTCTACCTCGTCTGGAACGAAAATTGCAAGTGATAGAATTTGCGAGGTTCTTGCTACAGAAAAATGGGAAGTAAGTGATTTACTGTTTGTTGCCTTTGTAACAGATACAGATGGCATGTTTATGAATCCAACTTCTTTAGTTGTAGACGATTCTATGGAAGGGACAGATTCATTTCAATATGATTTACAAACTCGGAGGCTACTATTTTCAACGACGAAGAAGAAAATGGATATTATTGAAACGAGACAGAGAAAGGCAAGGCATGTCAATCAGTTGATTAAAGATGGGACTTCCTTGTTGGTTAAGCGGAAGTTGGTTCAAACTTTTGTGTATTATAATTCTGTTAATTTGGAGCATGTTTTATTTGGCAAGATATTACCAAATCATGAAAAATAGGTGCCGCTGATGATTTGATAGACCAGTATGAAGAAAAAGGCGATGCAGGAGTAGAAGAGATTTTAGCACTTTTCCAAAGCAGATGCCCGACAGACGATTATGAAGAAAGCTGGGAATTTATAAAACAACATGAAATGATGCAAGGATATTCTAATTTGGCTATATTATTTGACAGGATTCAATCCTACAAATAAATAGAATGAAAATCACTGTAAAGAGCTAATGTTGGAAAAAATTTTCCAGTCCCATTGAAATCGAAATCCTAAAAATAGAGGAGGTCAGAAATCACTATGACTAATAAAATTATTGAATCCAAAGACCTGATTGCTTTTCATCCAGGTCAGTATGTAGAAGAGTTGATTGAAGAGTATAACGTAACGCAAAAAGATTTTGCAGAGTGTTTAGGAATTTCTGAAATGGAGCTCGGTAAATTAGTGAATGGTGAGGAATCAATTAGTAATGATATTGCTCGGAAGTTAGCAAAGGTCACTAATATCTCGATGATAACTTGGCTCAATCTTCAGAATGCTTACGATGTAAAAGTGACTGAGTTCATAGAGTAATCGTGGTATAATCTCAAATATGAATAATAATAATCAACGTGCCCTTTGCCAACAACTCTGGGCGAGAAACAAATACCTCGTGTTGAGCCATTCCAGCAATATTTACAATGAGATTCGCCAATATCTCAAGCAAGAAGTGGTGGAGGTGAGTCAGGTTCAGGAAATGATTGACCGTGCCTGCCAGATTCCAGAGCACAGGGGTCAGGTTTGCAATGCCTTTCAGCATATTTGGGGTTATTTCAAAAAGAAAGCGACAGATGATGAGCGCAAAGATTATATGCTCTTGCTGGATTGCTACCGCTTTGGTCAAGCTTCCAAGGAAGATGTGATCGCTAAGACTCGAGACTTGCTTGAACGCTATCCAAATAGCTTCTTGCAACATTCGACTTTACTGAAAGGAGACTCCCATGAGACTTTGGCATGAGGCTTTGATTTCACAACTTCCCCGTCCTCAGCTCTTGGGGCAACATCGAGAGTGCTGCGCCCTTCGTGGTAATGGCTGGGGCAGAAAGCATGCGACGGTGGACTATGTCTTTACCCACTCGCCTTATCGTCTCTATGCTTATCATCGCTTGATCATGGAGGAGATGGCTAACCGTGGTTACAATGTCAGTCCAGAGTGGCTGGACAAGAACTACCGTGGGAAGACCTGCCCACCTTATGAAGATTTAGCAGAGGAAAAGTTGACAAGTCCTTTATACAGTGAACACGACGCTACCTACTATGAGGAGTGTTTAGATAATCTCCGAGAGAAGGGGATAGAGCTGGAATAATAGTAAGGATTGTCTTCAATTTATAACTCTTCCCGTAATTTTTTTCGAATAATAAAGATGAGACCTTTGGAATTTTTCTAAGGTCTTCTTTTTATGAATGTTAGGATTTACTTTTAATAACTTTTGAGTTATAATTAAAAATCAAGCGTGAACTGAAGGACTTAAAAGAAAGAGGAGTAAGTGATGAAGAAGAGTGCTATTGGGAGTAACTGGAAGGATGTACGCTCTGAACTCTTTACCAAGGAGGAAATTCTTGAAAGTGATATGCGAGTGGCTATCATGGGTGAGTTGATTGAAGCTAGACATGAGCAAGGAATCAGTCAGAAAAAGCTAGAAGAACTCAGTGGAGTAAGCCAGCCTGTCATAGCTAGGATGGAAACAGGAAAGACAAGTCCACAGTTGGACACAGTCTTAAAAGTCCTAGCAAGTCTAGGAAAGACACTAGCAGTCGTCCCCCTCGAACAGGAAAAGAGTTGAGTGAATGTGGAATCCAAGGTAGTTCGATAATAAAGTATTATTGACAATTTTTCATATATAGACTATAATTATACTGATTTAAAATAAGGAGAGACAGTTATGCGGCGTGTTAGAGGTCTAGATGTTGAAGTCAAAAAAGATGATACAGGTGGTTTTGTCAGTGTTGATTGGCATTGTCCATATTGTGGAGGATATAATGCGGGTCTATATTTCACGACAAAAGACGATGTGTTAGAATATAGCTTTGAGGTTGATCATGAATGTTGTGATTGTGGGGAAACTGTGATAATTGAATGTGAGGATGCAACGGTTAATTATTTTGATTAACAATTCGTAAGAATGTATTTTTCTCGGAGTATTCCGAGTTTTTTTATGCCTAAAACAGAGATATAGTTTCAAACTATATCAAAGCCTAATTTTTTACAATTATACAGACGCTTTCTTTTCTGTTAAGATAGTTTCAACAACAAATTTTGGAGGACACATCATGTCAACTACAATCATCGGTTTCCCTCGCTTGGGCGAATTCCGCGAATTAAAATTTACAACTGAAAAATACTTTAGAAAAGAAATCTCAGAAGAAGAACTCTTGGCAGCAGCAAAAGAATTGCGCGCTAAACACTGGAACATTGTCAAAGAAAAAGGTATCACTGAAATTCCATCAAATGACTTTTCTCACTATGACAACTTCCTAGATGCAGCTTTCCTCTTCAACGTGGTACCTGCTTCAGTTCAAAACTTGGACTTGTCTGACCTTGAGCGCTACTTTGCTTTGGGTCGTGGTTACCAAGGAGAAAAAGGGGATGTTCGCGCCCTTCCAATGAAGAAATGGTTCAACACCAACTACCACTACATCGTTCCTAAATTTGAAAAAGACACTCAAGTTAAACTTGCAGGTCACAAGATTTTTGATGAGTTCCAAGAAGCCAAAGAACTTGGATTGAACACTCGTCCTGTTCTTGTAGGTCCATTCACTTTCCTTCAATTGTCAGACTTTGAAGAAGGTGTGAAAGCAGAAGACTTCGTAGACAGCTTAGTGGCTGCTTACCAAGAAGTTTTTGCAAAATTGTCTGAACTTGGTGCAACTCGCATCCAACTCGACGAAGCGGCTCTTGTAAAAGATTTGACAGCTGAAGAAAAAGCTCTCTTCTTGAACCTCTACAACAAGCTTTTGGCTGACAAGAAAGGTCTTGAAGTCTTGCTTCAAACTTACTTCGGAGACGTTCGTGACGTTTACGCTGATCTTGTAAACTTGCCAGTTGATGCTATCGGTTTGGACTTCGTTGAAGGTAAGAAAACTCTTGAACTCGTTAAAGGTGGTTTCCCAGCTGATAAGACTCTTTATGCAGGTATTGTCAATGGTAAAAACATCTGGCGTAACAACTACGAAAAGAGCTTGGCTGTTCTTGAGCAAATTCCAGCTGAAAACATCGTTTTGACTAGCTCATGCTCACTTCTTCATGTGCCATTTACAACTGCTAATGAAGAATTTGAGCCAGCTATCTTGAACCACTTTGCTTTGCGGTTGAAAAATTGGATGAAATCCGTGATTTGGATGCTATCCGCAACGGTCAAGGTGCAGAAGCGCTTGCAGCTAACAAAGAACTCTTTGCGACTGAGCGTGTTGGTGTCAATGCAGAACTTCGTGCTCGTATTGCTGGATTGACAGATGCAGACTATACTCGTTTGCCAGCCTTTGCAGAACGTGAAGCTATCCAAGAAGAAGCTTTCAAACTTCCAGCTCTTCCAACAACAACTATCGGTTCATTCCCTCAAACAAAAGAAGTTCGTGCTAAACGTTTGGCTTACCGTAAAGGTGAATTGTCTCAAGAAGAGTACGACGCTTTCCTTGCTGAAACGATTGATGAATGGATCAAATGGCAAGAAGATATCGACTTTGATGTCCTTGTTCACGGTGAATTTGAGCGTAACGACATGGTTGAGTACTTCGGTCAAAACTTGTCAGGTTACCTCTTCTCTAAAAATGGTTGGGTACAATCATACGGTATGCGTGGGGTGAAACCACCAATCATCTGGGGTGATGTCACTCGTCTTAACCCTATCACTGTTAAATGGTCTAGCTATGCACAAAGCCGTACAAACAAACCTGTTAAAGGTATGTTGACTGGACCTGTTACCATCCTCAACTGGTCATTCCCACGTGAAGACATCTCTATCAAGGATTCTACTCTTCAAATCGCCCTTGCTATCAAGGATGAAGTGCTTGACCTTGAAGCTGCTGGTGTGAAAATCATCCAAATCGACGAGGCTGCTCTTCGTGAGAAATTGCCACTCCGTCGTAGCGACTGGTACGAAGACTACCTTGACTGGGCAATTCCTGCCTTCCGCTTGGTACACTCAACAGTAGCGCCAGACACACAAATCCACACTCACATGTGTTACTCAGAATTTACAGATATCATCCCAGCTATCGATAACTTGGATGCGGACGTTATCTCATTTGAGGCTAGCCGTTCAAACCTTGAAATCTTGGACGAACTCAAAGCGAAAAACTTCCAAACAGAAGTGGGACCTGGGGTTTACGATATCCACTCACCTCGTGTGCCAAATGAAGGCGAAATCGACCACACAATCGAAGCCATCCTTGCTAAAGTGCCAAGCAAGAAAGTTTGGATCAACCCTGACTGTGGTTTGAAAACACGTGGTATTCCAGAAACAAAAGAAAGCTTGATCCGCCTTGTTGAAGCAGCTAAAGCTGCGCGTGAGAAATTGTAAGATAAGGATTTCTCAAAAAGCACTGTTTGGTCAATCTGCCTGTTTCAATTGGATTCTAAGAGTTCAACTAACAAAAAAACAACTAGAAAAGGATAATGACTATGTCACGCCAAACACCGTCACTCTCATTTGAAGTGTTCCCTCCCAACCCAGCCGTGGGTAATGATAAAATTATTTCTGCTCTTCAAGATATGCAGGAGTTGGCACCTCACTTTATCAGTGTAACTGCCAGCAATAATAAATTTAATATCAAGGAAACGACGGTTCGTTTGGCTGACTTTATCCAAAATGATTTGGCGATTCCGACTATTGCTCACTTGCCAGCCATCTATTTGACCAAGGACAAGGTCGCTGAAACCATTGCTGACTTGGACAAGGTTGGGGTACAGAAAATCTTGGCCTTGCGTGGGGATATTATCCCTGATGTGGAGCCACAAAAGGATTTTCGCTATGCAACCGACTTGATTGAGTTCATCAAGGAACAAGCTCCTCATTTTGATATTGTTGGTGCTTGTTATCCAGAAGGGCATCCAGATTCACCAAATCAGATTTCAGATATTCAAAATCTTAAGAAGAAAGTAGATGCAGGTTGTTCGAGCCTTGTAACTCAGCTTTTCTTTGACAATGAGCGTTTCTATGATTTCCAAGACAAGTGCATCTTGGCTGGGATTGATGTTCCTATTCATGCAGGGATTATGCCTATTCTGAATCGAAGTCAGGCTCTCCGCCTATTGAAGACTTGTGAGAATATCCATCTTCCACGTAAATTTAAAGCCATCTTAGACAAGTATGAGCATGACCCTGAGTCGCTCAGAGCAGCAGGACTTGCCTATGCAGTGGACCAAATCGTGGACTTGGTAACTCAGGATGTTGCAGGTGTGCATCTTTACACCATGAACAATGCGGATACAGCAAAATACATCCACCAAGCAACCCATGCCTTGTTTAATCATCAGTCTCTAGGATAATAAAAAGCAAACCATTCTTCTCAAGTGAGGGGAGTGGTTCCTTTTTAATGGTAAAGACCGTACTTTTTAAGAAAAATATGATAAAATAGACTCTGTACGTACTTGATACAAAGATGAGGGTATTAAAAAATACAATGTATTTAAACTGTAAGGATTAGCGATATGAACGAGTCAAATTGATGTTATTTGACGAGAGAGTTAGTAAAGTATTTAGCTAATTGTCTGATAGCGATTGGCGTGAAAGGATTAGATGCTTTAGCATCAAATCTTTCTAATGATTTGTATCTTGAGAATTGAACACGCCTACAACTCTTTGGAAAAAGATAAATCTGCCTAGGAGCAGTCGCTCCGTCGTTCGATTTCCTATTTTCCTTTGAGTTGCTTGACGGCTTAGTATCTTGATTTTTGTAGGCAAGGCGTATAATTTCATCAATCCAAAGGGGATTAAAATGACAAAACAAGTGTTTCAAACGACTTTTGCGGGTCGTGAGTTAATTGTAGAGACTGGTCAGGTTGCTAAGCAAGCAAATGGCTCTGTTGTCGTGCGTTACGGTGAGTCAACTGTCTTGACTGCAGCCGTTATGTCTAAGAAAATGGCAACTGGGGATTTCTTCCCACTTCAAGTCAACTATGAAGAAAAAATGTATGCGGCTGGGAAGTTTCCTGGTGGCTTTATGAAACGTGAAGGACGTCCTTCAACAGATGCGACTTTGACAGCGCGTTTGATTGACCGTCCAATCCGTCCAATGTTTGCAGAAGGTTTCCGTAATGAAGTGCAAGTCATCAATACCGTGCTTTCTTATGATGAAAATGCCTCTGCACCTATGGCAGCTATGTTTGGTTCTTCCTTGGCACTTTCTATCTCAGATATTCCATTTGACGGACCAATCGCTGGGGTACAGGTGGGCTATGTAGATGGCCAAATCATCATCAACCCTAGTCAAGAACAGGCAGAGCAATCGCTTCTTGAATTGACAGTAGCTGGTACTAAGCATGCTATCAACATGGTTGAGTCTGGTGCCAAAGAATTATCAGAAGAAATCATGTTGGAAGCTCTTCTCAAAGGGCATGAAGCAGTCAAAGAATTGATTGCCTTCCAAGAAGAAATCGTTGCAGCTGTAGGTAAAGAAAAAGCAGAAGTGGAATTGCTTCATGTGGATGCTGACTTGCAAGCTGAAATCATCGCAGCCTACAACAGTGACCTCCAAAAAGCGGTTCAAGTAGAAGAAAAATTGGCTCGTGAAGCTGCAACTCAAGCAGTTAAAGACCAAGTGACTGCTGTTTACGAAGAAAAATATGCAGACCACGAAGAATTTGACCGTATCATGCGTGATGTTGCTGAAATCTTGGAACAAATGGAACACGCTGAAGTGCGCCGTTTGATTACAGAAGATAAGGTGCGTCCTGACGGTCGTAAGGTTGATGAAATCCGTCCTTTGGATGCGGTTGTTGACTTCCTTCCTCGTGTGCACGGTTCTGGTCTCTTCACTCGTGGACAAACTCAGGCTCTTTCAGTCTTGACCCTGGCTCCAATGGGTGAAACTCAAATCATCGATGGTTTGGATCCTGAGTACAAGAAACGCTTTATGCACCACTATAACTTCCCTCAATACTCTGTAGGGGAAACTGGACGCTACGGTGCACCTGGTCGTCGTGAAATCGGTCACGGTGCTCTTGGTGAGCGTGCTCTTGCTCAAGTCTTGCCAAGTTTGGAAGAATTCCCATATGCTATCCGCTTAGTAGCTGAGGTCTTGGAATCAAACGGTTCTTCTTCTCAAGCTTCTATCTGTGCGGGAACGCTTGCCCTTATGGCTGGTGGTGTGCCAATCAAGGCGCCAGTAGCTGGTATTGCCATGGGACTTATCTCAGATGGAAATAACTACACAGTTTTGACAGATATTCAAGGTTTGGAAGATCACTTTGGAGATATGGACTTCAAGGTTGCTGGTACTCGTGACGGGATTACAGCCCTACAAATGGATATCAAGATTCAAGGGATTACTGCAGAAATCTTGACTGAGGCCCTTGCTCAAGCCAAGAAAGCGCGTTTTGAAATCCTTGATGTGATTGAAGCAACCATTCCAGAAGTTCGTCCAGAATTGGCTCCAACTGCTCCGAAAATTGATACCATCAAGATTGATGTGGACAAAATCAAGATTGTCATCGGTAAGGGTGGAGAAACCATCGATAAGATCATCGCTGAAACAGGCGTTAAGATTGATATCGACGAAGAAGGAAATGTATCTATCTACTCTAGCGACCAAGATGCTATCAACCGTGCTAAAGAAATTATTTCTGGTTTGGTTCGTGAAGCTAAGGTGGATGAAGTTTACCGTGCTAAGGTTGTTCGTATCGAGAAATTTGGTGCCTTTGTTAATCTCTTTGATAAGACAGATGCCCTTGTTCATATCTCTGAGATGGCTTGGACGCGTACCAATAATGTCGAAGACTTGGTAGCAATCGGGGATGAAGTTGATGTTAAGGTTATCAAGATTGATGAAAAAGGACGTGTGGATGCTTCTATGAAAGCTCTTCTTCCTCGTCCGCCAAAACCTGAACGTGATGAAAAAGGTGAAAAATCAGAGCGTCCTCATCGCCCACGTCATCACAAGGATCACAAACCTAAGAAAGAATTTACAGAAACACCAAAAGATTCAGAATAAGAAAAGGAGAAATGTATGGGATGGTGGCGCGAAACCATTGATATCGTAAAAGAAAATGATCCAGCGTCCCGCACCACTTTGGAGGTTTTGCTGACTTATCCAGGTGTCAAGGCCTTGGCGGCCCACCGTCTCTCGCATTTTCTCTGGAAGCATGGCTTCAAACTCCTGGCTCGTATGCACAGTCAGTTTTGGCGCTTTTGGACTCAGATTGAGATTCATCCAGGTGCCCAGATTGATTCAGGTGTTTTCATCGACCACGGCTCTGGTCTGGTGATTGGGGAGACGGCGATTGTTGAAAAAGGTGTTCTCCTTTATCATGGAGTAACCCTTGGTGGGACGGGTAAGGATGTAGGCAAACGCCATCCGACTGTACGCAAAGGAGCTCTCATATCAGCCCATGCCCAAGTTATCGGGCCTGTGGAAATCGGTGAAAATGCTAAGGTCGGTGCAGCAGCAGTTGTTGTGGCAGACGTGCCTAGTGATGTGACGGTTGTTGGTATTCCTGCCAAGATTGTCCGTGTTCATGGTAAGAAAGATGAGCCTGTCATTCATGAAGTCGAAGAAAAACGAGAGTATTACGTCAATAAACTCGAGCAGGCTAAGGAAGCCAGTCACAGATCGTCTGGGTTGTAGAGGATACCTATATGATTCAAGCAAGAAACAAGTTAAGCCAAGAGGAGTTATCTGAGGCCAAAAAACTAATTAACTGTTGCCAAGCCTATGATGGAACTTATCGTGATCCCTATCTTTCTAACATGCTTAATTTTGATCCAAACATGCCCGCCTTTTTCCTTTATTATGAAAAAGGCGAACTTGTTGGTCTATTAACTGTCTATGCTGATGACCAAGATGTGGAAGTGACGATACTGGTTCATCCAGATTATCGTCGTCAGGGAATTGCGCGTGCTTTGTTTACGAGTTTGAGAAAGAAACGGCTTCTTTCCCTATTCGTTCAGTTACTTTTCAGACAGAACGTATTTTTCTAGAGCGTCATCCTGATTTTGTCAGCAACTGGGGATTGGTCGAGGATGAAGAGACAGAAACCTGGTTAGGTAAGGATAGAAGACCTTATCCGTTAGCAAAACTTTCCAATCTTGAAGTTTTGTTAGCAGATAGTGCATATCAGGAGCAAATTAGCCAGTTAAAATTTCAGGCGTTTTCAGAGGAACATGAATCGAAAGAAGTTGTGGATAGATATGTCGCTGAAGCTCTGAAGGATCCAGAAAGTCGCTTATATATTTTGTTAAAAGACGGTCAGGTTGTTGGAACTTGCACGGTAGATTTATCGACTAATACGAATTACTTCTACGGTTTAGCAATATCTGAACTTGAACGTGGGAAAGGCTATGGAAGCTACTTAGCAAAATCCCTTGTCAACCAGCTAATTGAGCAAAATGATAAGGAATTTCAGATTGCAGTGGAAGATAGCAATGTAGGTGCCAAACGTTTGTATGAAAAAATTGGCTTTGTCAAACAGACACAGGTGGTTTATCTGAATGAGAAAGGAGCAAGGGATTCCGAAGTATAGAGACATTCGGACTGAAATTCAATTGAACTCTTAGTGATGAAACTAACTGTTCTTGGATTTTAGCTTTCCTGACTATTATTTTATGATTAAAATTTACGACACCATGTCTCGTGATTTGCGAGAATTTGTCCCAATTGAGGACGGCAAGGTAAAGATGTATGTCTGTGGGCCTACGGTATATAACTATATCCACGTGGGGAATGCTCGTTCGACGGTAGCTTTTGATACCATTCGTCGTTATTTCGAATACCGTGGCTACGAGGTTGCCTATATTTCCAATTTCACGGATGTGGATGATAAGATTATCAACCGTGCCAGGGAAGAAGGCATCACGCCTCAGGAGGTTGCGGACAAGTACATTGCTGCCTTTCGTGAGGATGTGACGGCCTTGGGCGTCAAACCTGCGACTCGCCATCCGCGTGTGGTGGAATTTATGGCAGACATCATCCGCTTTGTGGAAGACTTGATTGAAAAAGGTTTTGCCTATGAGAGCCAAGGGGATGTTTACTTCCGTGTGGAAAAATCCCACAACTATGCTAAATTGGCTAACAAAACCTTGGAAGACTTGGAGCTAGGTGCATCAGGTCGTACCGATGAAGAAACAGCTCGCAAGGAAAATCCTGTGGACTTTGCCCTTTGGAAAGGTGCAAAACCAGGCGAGATTTTTGGGATAGTCCTTGGGGACCTGGTCGTCCTGGCTGGCATATCGAGTGTTCGGTCATGTCGACAGAGATTTTGGGAGATACCATTGATATTCACGGTGGTGGAGCCGATCTGGAGTTTCCTCATCATACCAATGAAATTGCACAGTCAGAGGCCAAAACAGGCAAAACTTTCGCCAACTACTGGATGCACAATGGCTTTGTCAATATCGACAATGTCAAGATGTCCAAGTCTTTGGGGAACTTTATCACCGTCCATGATGCCCTCAAAACCATTGATGGTCAAGTGCTTCGTTTCTTTTTTGCGACTCAGCATTACCGTAAGCCAATTAACTTTACGGAAAAGGCAGTGCGAGACGCCGAGACCAATCTTAAGTATCTAAAGAACACTTACGAGCAACCATTTTCTGGGACTGTAGATATTCAAGAGTTACAGGCCTTTAAAGATAAGTTTGTGGCTGCAATGGATGAAGATTTTAACGCTGCTAACGGTATCACAGTCGTCTTTGAAATGGCCAAATGGATCAATTCTGGCAACTATGATGCAAGTGTTAAGCAGGCTCTTGCGAGTATGTTAGAGGTCTTTGGAATTGTCTTTGTTGAGGAAGTTTTGGATGCAGAGATTGAAGTTTTGATTCAAAAACGCCAAGAAGCGCGTGCTAATCGTGACTTTGCGACAGCGGACCAAATCCGTGACCAATTGGCTGCTCAAGGAATTAAGCTCCTTGACACCAAGGATGGAGTGAGGTGGACACGTGATTGATGTCAATCTCATTAACGGGATTGCGTTAGCCTTTGAAGGAGATGCGGTTTATTCTATGTATATTCGTCGTCATCTCATCCTAAGAGGCATGACCAAGCCCAATAAACTCCACCAAGAGGCAACCAAGTATGTGTCAGCCAAGGCTCAGGCTCGCCTGATTGCCCTCATGTTGGAGGAGCAAGTCCTGACGGAAAAAGAAGAAGAAATCTACAAACGTGGTCGCAATACCAATAGCCATACCAAGGCTAAATGCTGATGTGGTGACTTACCGTATGTCCACAGGTTTTGAAGCCGTGATAGGCTATCTTCATATGACTGAAAATCTGGAACGTCTTGAGAGCTTGATTTCATGGTGCATCCAAAAAGTGGAGGGATAGGATATGATGGCAAAAGAACTACAAGACTGGTTTCCTGAGGCTCAGATTTTAGACCAACCTGTTGAGAAAGAGGGCTATCTTACTCTTCCTTTAGCTTCTCAGCGGTGGATTTTGCTGGAGGAGGCTGGTCTCAGCGAGCGTGAAAAGCAGTTAGTTGCCCTTTTGACCCATCAGGAGCAGGCTCGTTCGCTTAATCCTTGGTATCCCTATCTGATTGAGGGGAAGGGGCAGGCGCCGCAAGCTTTCAAAAAGATTCAGCTGGTTTATTGTCATCTTTCCTATTTCCAACAGGAAAATCTGGCCTCTTGGCTGGATATGATGCGGACTCTTTTTCCTAACTGTCAGGCGGTGCTTCAAGTCGGAGCTCAGGACTATGTTTTCGTGCTGCAACAAGACAAGTACACTTCTGTACGAGCTATTTTAAGTGATACGATTGAAGCGGTTGAGTATGACTTTGGTCTTCGTCTGTCAATCATGTTAGGCCAGGTTTGGTCTCAGACGGGACATCAAGCCCTATCAGACTTAATCAAAGCGGAGCGGGATTTATTCAAGAGTTGGTGGCGTCAAGGTCACCAAGGTGTTCATACCTTTTCACAACTCTATCTTTGGAGCATGGGAGAAAGGCTCGTAGACCTGAGAGTCATTAAAGAATGCCTGCACCAGATGATCTTGGATCAGGATCAGATACAGGAAATTATTCTTTCTCTCTGGGAAACAGTGCTGTTCTGACTAAAACAGCCCAACAACTCTACCTGCACCGCAATTCTCTTCAATACAAGATTGATAAATGGGAAGAATTGACAGGCCTGCAGTTGAAGGAATTGACCGACCTGACCTTGTGTTATCAGTTGATTTTAACAGATATTCTCTAAAGTTTTGTGCAAGTTGCACAGAACTTTTTTATTTTTTTGGTCACCTTGCCATAGAAAAGTAAAGCGTTTTCATCTATAATAAAACTATCAAAAGACAAAAGGAGTTCACCACATGGTAGAATTAAATCTTAAAAACATTTACAAAAAATATCCAAACAGCGAACACTATTCAGTTGAAGATTTCAACTTGAACATCAAAGATAAAGAGTTCATCGTTTTCGTAGGTCCTTCAGGATGTGGTAAATCAACAACTCTTCGTATGATCGCAGGTCTTGAAGATATTACAGAAGGAACTGCATCTATCGATGGCGTGGTTGTCAACGACGTAGCTCCAAAAGACCGTGACATCGCCATGGTATTCCAAAACTACGCTCTTTACCCACACATGACTGTTTATGACAACATGGCTTTCGGTTTGAAATTGCGTAAATACAGCAAAGAAGACATCGACAAACGTGTGCAAGAAGCAGCTGAAATCCTTGGATTGAAAGAGTTCTTGGAACGTAAACCTGCTGACCTTTCTGGTGGTCAACGTCAACGTGTTGCCATGGGTCGTGCGATTGTCCGTGATGCAAAGTATTCTTGATGGACGAACCTTTGTCAAACTTGGATGCCAAACTTCGTGTATCAATGCGTGCTGAAATTGCGAAAATCCACCGTCGTATCGGAGCTACAACTATCTATGTAACTCACGACCAAACAGAAGCGATGACACTTGCAGACCGTATCGTTATCATGTCAGCAACTAAGAACCCTGCTGGTACAGGTACTATCGGACGTGTAGAACAAATTGGTTCTCCTCAAGAAGTTTACAAAAACCCAGTTAACAAATTCGTTGCAGGATTTATCGGAAGCCCAGCTATGAACTTCATCAATGTGAAATTGGTTGGTAGCGAAATTGTTTCAGACGGTTTCCGCTTGAAAGTGCCAGAAGGCGCTTTAAAAGTTCTTCGTGAAAAAGGTTACGAAGGTAAAGAATTGATCTTCGGTATCCGTCCAGAAGACGTAAATGCAGAGGAAGCATTCCTTGAAACGTTCCCAGATTCAGTAGTAAAAGCTACCATCTCTGTATCAGAATTGCTTGGTTCAGAATCTCACCTTTACTGCCAAGTTGGTAAAGACGAATTCGTTGCTAAAGTTGATGCTCGTGACTACTTGCAAACAGGTGCAACAGTTGAACTTGGATTTGACTTGAACAAAGCACACTTCTTCGATGTAGAAACTGAAAGAACAGTTTACTAAGAAAATGAAATGT
>BNJS01001008.1_pt1 | contig 35705 bp, 54 predicted proteins | sample 8540461 | NCBI WGS metagenome assembly BNJS01 (sample SAMD00202454, study PRJDB9452) | human saliva metagenome | isolation source: human saliva | place: Japan
TGCCTGCTCCGTCGTGCTCTATTCCCGCTTGATGCGTAAGGGCTGTCACAGCCGTGAGTTCCCTGACAAAGATATGCTTACTGACCCGAAGCCCTTGTTCGTGATTCTGGCTCGTGGGCAACTTGCTGCATACTGTGTTATTGAAGTAAAGCGTTTCGCTGTTTGTCTGCTGGCAGAATTTTAATGCCCGCTCGCCGTCATCGCCGTAGCGGTAGAGTTACGGTTTTTCACTGTCGCGTGAGTTACTCAGTAAAGTTTCGCTCGTTCCACTCGTAGTCCTGCTGGTAGCCGCTTTCTCACCCGCCTGAGTGCCTGGTATCGGCAAGGTTCTGCTGGGTCTTTTTGAGGAGGAGCTAAATCAAACCGTAATCAACGCTGTACACATCGAGGTCTCTCAGTACATGAATACTTAAAAGTAAAAATCATCTTCAGCCTCAAAGGCTCCGTCTTTTCGGCAATGAGGTTTCCGTTGGCGTCGTACTTTGTAGCTACCTCTCCCTGCTCGAATTAAGCGGTGTGCGTACTGGACATCATATTCGTAGTCGATGTTGTAGTGAGGCTCTGCGTCGTTTCTTTCTCCCTCGCACTTGAACCGCCCTGCTATGTTCGTTGTGCTTACCTTACTCATCATGTTGCCGATATCGTCAAAACCGAAAGTTTGCCGGTATTTATTTGTGCTAAAACACTTCCTGATTTTCCGGTACGGGATTTACGCCGGCATAAGCTTTTCGTAGTCCCTTCGGCTTTTTACCAGTTGATAGTTATTGTCATAGGTATAGCTTTGGCTTGTCGCATAGGTGCTTGCCGTATTTTCATAGCCTTTCACATTTCCGACAGCATCGAAATTATACTGATGTTCTGAAAGCTAAGGTTTTTATCCTTGTTTACGGTCTTTATACTATCAGCCAACGGCATGCTGGGATCATACTTGTAACGCGTTTCAACTCCGTTACCGTATCGGATGTACACCCGCTGTCCTTGCTCATTGTACAAAAATGCTATCGACATACCGATACTCGGTTCCCGCTTTTACCAGAAACTCCATTGAGCTGCCCGCCTGCGTCATAAGTATAACGGACAACTTCTCCGTCAGGATAAGTAATTGTTTGCATGCGTCCAAGGTAGTCCACTTCGTAGGAAAAGCTTGATGTAATCGGTTTTGAACACGTCTCGCCCGCGTTTTATTGTCCGGGTTTCTTCCGTTACCTCGTTGAGCTTGCTGTAGCGGTAAAAAGTTTCTCCAGTTTCATCCATTTTGTGAACGATTTCACCGGCACCGGCTTCACCAGCTTTTGCCGTATTCGTAGCAGGGTATCTACACTAAAGGGGTAATCTATCTTCACAATGCGGTCTAACTCATCATATCCATACTTTATTGTCACTGTTTTGCTCTGCAGTACCGAATCTGGTTTCACTTGCAAGTAAACCTTTTGCATCGTAGTTCCATTCTTTCCTGCCCATATCAAGACTTCTCAAGGCTGATACGCCTACCGAGTAAATCGTAGTTTACCGAAATAATGTTACCCTTCGCGTCATAAGCTTTCAGCATTTCACCTCAAAGCGAATACTCGTAGCGTGCTTTTGTTAGAAGATTTTCATCTTTATCCAGCCGTTCAACTTCTCGGATATTCCCGTGAACATCTTTTTCGTTACCGATTTATTGCCTCAATGGGTCTGTCGTTTTTATAATTGAAAAATTGTTTTTATACCGTATTCGCTTGTTTGGATGTTTTCATCGGAAGTATCGTTTTTATATTTCGTCCAATTCTATCGTAGATAAAGCCCGTCGGATTTTGAAGATTATTGAATTTTTTATAAACCAAAACTTGACTTTCTCTATCTTTATCCAGTTCTGCAATGAGGTTACCACTATAGAATACGGGCTGTCCTTCAAGCACCTTCTTTCCTTCATTATCGTAGTACACGGCGCCTGAAATATTCCAATCTTTGTAGCTGTGGAATTGTTATCTTGAGCAACCTCGCCTTCTTTTGCCATGTATGCAACTCCGCCCCCAGTCCGTCGTGCAGAACCGTCCGTCCGCATTACACCGTTATTTGTACCGTCAGTTACGATTTTGTTTTCGGTAATGCTATACCAGAAACCGTCTTCAGGCGTAAGTATTCATATTTTTGCATACGGTATCGCGCCCGTATCATAATCGCTGCGGACTTCGTAATCCGCCCGAAATCATCGTAGCTATATTCGTATTCTGTTTCTGCTTGCGTCCATTTCTTGCAGTTTTACTCCAAGCTTTCGAATCCCACTCGAGTAGCTTGCGTACAAAGGTTGCCGCTTCCTATCTCGCTTATCTTTACAGGATATATCCCGAGCGTTCTGTCGTATTCATACGCTATCTTTTTTCCAGTCGGACTTGAAATCGAGGAAATGCTTCCTTCCGCCGTCCAAGTGATGCTGCTTTCCAAATACTGAGCGCCTTCATAATATTCCCGTAAAACTTTTATGGTCTCCAGTGTTTCCGTCATAACTGCATTCCTGTTTTCGCAAAAACTTTCCAGCGTTATCACGTACCTCTATTTCTGTTGGTAGACTTGCAAAGTATTTTTCGTCCACCGCACGATATGATATAAACGCCGCTACATCATCGCTTGCATCTCCTGCAATTCCTTCATCGGTAAATTCATTTATATTGCCGAACTTGTTGCATATCCGTATCGTTTGCAGCTTCTTATTTCACCGCTCCGATTGACGAATATTCTTTTTGTGTTACCGTTTCTTTTTACAACCCGTGCATAAGGAGCTACATCGACTTCCACATTCACTTATTTGGTATTCATTGCCTTTATGCTGCACAACAATCTTTTGCCCTCATACCCTTTCTGATAATATGCATCGTTATAGTATTTAGTTATGATTTCTTTTCCACCTTCCGTTTTCCTTATAACCTCACCAAAACCAAGAAAAATCCTTTGTACCCTCGGTCATAATACCCTGTCATTGTAGCGGTACCTCACCGTATATCTCCTGTATATTTATTAATATTATCCAACTCACCGAGTGATATCGGTTGAGTATAGCTGAGCATACTTTTTGCGTTACTTCACTTAAAACATACCGGCTTCATAGATTTTAACCGTGTTGCCTTCCTCGTTTATAACGCAACTCGTATTCACCGCCAGTCGGAAGCGTGATTTTCTTTAATAGCTTTCACTTTTTCCCAGTTTGTTCAGTTGGACATATAATTCATCAGTGCCTCGAAACATTAAATACCCTATCGGCTAAACCGTCTCCGTCGATATCGAAAAATCGTAAGCTCACTTCCGAGTTCGTATAACTTCCGCTACCACCACCTGAAGCATTTATAAGAACCGATATTTTTCGGCGGATCCCAAAACCGGAATGCCGATATTCACTCTCTAATGAACCCTGATAATCCAACTGGTAGCGCTCGTATTAAATTCTAGTGATCTCGGTATGTCTAATTCAGGGAATTTAGAAGTACCCATATTGTCAGATTTATACGGCACTTTAATCGTATCTTTCTGTCTATCCACAACATCGGTAATTACTTTAAATCCTTTTTGATAAATATCCAGTGGAACTATTTGCTCAATCGATATATTCTTACTAATACGATACAATCTTATCCCCAGTATTTATTTCAACCGATAACGAACCGTCTTCAATGGATACTTTATCTGGCAGCCCTGTCTCCGTTTATATCCATAAGCATCCGTTCCGTCGTTACGGCTTATGCTGTAGTTTACACCACAAGATACACCAACCGATACGGTAGTCGTTCCCTGGTTTAGGAGTATCCCGCTCCACCTACATTTATCGAGCTGCCGTTACTGCTTATACTTCCAGAGTTTATATTTTTCCGCTTTCCCAATCTCCCTCAGGCGTAAATTCATCGCCCTATATTTTAAATTGACAAGTTCTTTCCCTTTATTTTGGAAATTGGCAAAATCAGGCAACCTGTCTCCGTTTATATCAATCAGTCCGCTTTAACTGTGCTTTGTGTGCCTATCGAACTATTGACCCCACCGCCTAAATTTGCATTAACTGAAATTGATTTTGACCTTGCCGTTTGTTGATAGTTCTTTTTGAAATCGAACCAGAACCAGACATTCCAGCTCCATTTGTATCCGAACTGTTAGTACTATAACTTAGCCCTATATTTTCATAACCTTTTATTATCAATAATTGATTGTTCTTTGGTTAAAGCTTGAACATTGATGGAAGTTTTACCGCCTGAGATGATATCTGGGATCCCGTCTCCATTGATATCCATATACGCATCCGTCTGTTGTCCCCATCCAGTATTATAACTTATATTCCTGTTGACACCGACCCTGCACTCACTGTTATATCAGAGCTTTCACTTTTTACTCGCTCCTACTACAAAGCCCTATACCAGCACCAGTATTCCATGGGCTTTTTGCTATATGAATCTCCACCGGATCGACAGGTATAAAAACCTCCATCAATATACGCGGAGCGTGCAATAATTTATACCCGCTTACTAATTCTCCGTCTTTATTAAACTTAGTATACGGGTTTGAAGCTATCGAACTTACCAATGTATAATTTTTATATGTATCTTTCGGTATACGAATACTTTCTCCAGCTTTTGAATTTTCATCAGTTACTACTTCTATAAAAGGAGCAAACAACTGATATACGATTGATACTTCATTTTTAACTGCTCTGAAACTGTTTCTGTCGACTTTGTTTTCTCTTCTTGCGTGTGTTTCTCGTTTCCTCCTTGTTTTATTGTTGATTGATTTTTGTTTATCCCTGTGCCACTCGTTCTATCTCAGCTTTATCTTTGATTTTTCCCGCTTTTTGTCCATATCAGTAAAAAGCTCATTTTGGAACAAAGTCCCATATTTTCCGCTTGCATTGTCAGGATACCTTGTGTATAAACCGTAATACCACCAACTCAATCCGCCGTATAACTTTTCATACCGTGTTGTATACTCGCTTTTTACTGTTGTATATGCTTTTTATTTTTCCTCCCGAATAAATCGACTTTATTTACTTTTGCTCTCTTGTTATTCCAGTATCGGTAAACTTCATTATTTCAACCATGCCGTCCTGCACCGGAAACAAACCGTCATCATAATAAATTATCTTTGCATCTATCGAACTGTAGTAATATGCATTTAAATACGTAAGATATCCTTCTATTTCCTTTCTTATACCTTCTCGCTTTTCATGTGCTATTCTTTTATCCTCATCATTACCACTCAACATTTTCAATTACGAATCTTTTCTTATCAACTCTGATATTCTTTTTGACCGTATCATGAATAAAATACGGAAAAATCATAGAGATATGTTTTCATATTCTTCAATCTTTGCAAAAGTTCTTCTGAAAGAGTTCCGCTTATTTGATATGCTTTTGTATTGCTGACCTTAACTTCTTCAAAAATATGTTTGTTCTATGTCTGCCACTTCCGCTTCCGTAAAAACAACAACTGCCGAATATTACCTCTTTCTCGATACATACAGTTTGTCATGTTTTTATTTTATAAAAAGCTTTATCGCTTTCTTTTAATTGCTCTATCTTTTTGTAATTCTTCTCTCATTACTAAAATTTTTCTCGCAATTTTCCATCCGATAACACATATAAAAATCGCTGCTATCTTTTTCTATAAAGACCCTTAAATCCTTTTTCAAGAAGTTTATAGACATCCTCACTTATTTTTCAAAAGTATTTATCCGATATTCCTCGCTCCGCAGCTATCTTTTCCTTTACTAATCTTTTATATTCGTTTTCAGTTATGGTATCACCAAGATGCCGTCCGTCCGCTTGTATTATAACATCATAGCCTCGCCTTTTTCTTTTCTGATATACTTGATTTTTATATTTTTTCCTTTTATCTTCTTCATAATCGACAAAAATATCTTCACTGTCTTTTTCCGTTTATGGATACTTCTAATTTTTCTTTACCCTTCCTTATATAGAACTTTTTCTCCGTTTATAATCCCCTAGATTTATTCCTCAGTATCTTCATAACCTGCATGCTCTTTTTCACGCTCGACTACTTTATATAGTTCCTTCCCTTCTACCAAATATCTTTTTATAAACTCTATTTTTCTGCTCCACTCATATTGCATACTGAACCACTTTACCATCAAAAATCATACCCAAAAATCTTTTCTATCTCATTTACATTAAGTTTAGAAAATATAATATCCCATGCATTCTTTTTAACACCCTCACCGTTCTCCTACTACGGGCGTTTCATCTATAAGTAAACTACCCTTAAAAATTTTCGTCATACTTCGTTTCTCGTTGAACAACTCCTTTTCTCTTCTTCATTTAATCCGTTAAAAGTTTTTCAAAAATATCTTTCGCTATATGCACCTTTTTGTAATCATATCTTTTATCCTGTATCAACTGTCTAATTGCAATTTCAGCATTGTCACCTTTTAATATATTTTCTAACTCCTTTTTCAAAGCTGTCCCTCATGCTACCCTCGTTTCCTGCTTTCCATATAAACTCTTGAAAACTTTCGGTACTTCTGCCATACTGTTATAGCTATCTTGCGGTTTGATATATTTTACTTTCGTTTGCAGATCTTCAAAAATAGGTATATGATTTATATTCTATAGTAATACTTGCTTCTATCTTTGAACCAACCATCACACCCTTTATCCGTTTCCGTTACAAAATAAATATATCCGCCTTTGTTGACAAAAATTTCTTTTCGTATAAGGCTTTGATTTCATTGTATTCAAGAATAGATGTAGTTCCTTCCACCATTAAAAACAAGAAGTTTTTATTCCATTATCCTTACTTTTAACATTCACTTTTATTTCAACTAGTCCACTTCGTCTCTGCTCGCCACGCCTTTATTCCCTCTTGCAAATACGCTGCTCTTTCACTTTCTTTTTTCTTCTTCGCTGATATCTAAGTTTCGCTTTCCCAAGTTACTAAAGCTTTGCTTTTCTCCAAATCCTTTTCCGTTATTTTAAATAATACTGACCGTCTGCAACAAAATCGACAAAACCATCCCCTGTTTACATCAAAAATCCGCTTTTCGTTTCACTAAGACTATGCTGCTTTTGTCCCGCTCAACCCAAAATTACCGGCAGGCATCTTAATGTTAAGATCGCCTCCGACCGACCAGTTGCTACTGGAGTTTTTTATCAATTTTAAGCCCTGAACTATCCGTATCATATTTTATCGGTAAATATGATATAACACCATTTTTCGGTCTTTGCTCGTAAACTTTTACCCCGCCCTGATGTCCACTCTACTATTTCAGCTACCCCGTCTCCAGTTATGTCTACAAAAATCTTTTACTAAAGCCTTGACCTTCTCCTGTGTAACCGTTTATTCCAGCTGTTATGCTTTATTCCATCTATGCTTACACCGCCACCGCCACCGTAACTTCCTCCATAACTTAGCTTACGCTTTCACTTATACTGCCCTTTTTCCACCACTTTTGCGTCTCCCCAAATACAACCAAGTTCTCTTTCATATTCAGCATATTCAGGTTCCTCGTATGAAAACTTATAGGTATATATAGTTCTCTTTGCTTTTTCAGTTAAACTATCTAAACTTCCACTAGCTTTTACCCTGGAACAACGCTAATGCTAGTTAAATAATTTTCCCTGAAATACATTTGGCTCGTATCCAAAAATATAACTTGAACTGCTTCCCTGCACTGTATGTTGTAACACTATGCAGTAAACCCGCTGTCCCGCTTTTACATACTTGTCTCTGCCGTCCAAGCGAACATCCTCTCGCTTATCATATTTTTAATGCAATTCTTTGCACACTCGTCTTTGCCATAGCTGATACTTTCTAATCTTACTATTTTCACTGTAATTATATGTTATTACATTTCCAAATCCGTCTGTTACACTATCCAAATAATAGATGTATTTTTTATCTGCACTAGCACCGCTCCACGCTGTCTTCCCATACACTTTTTGTAATGCCGGTTTTTCTTTTTATGACAAAATAGTTTTTCATCCTGACCACCACCCTTCTATCCACGCATTCTTTATCCCTACTATAACTTGTTTCCCGCTTCACTTCCCATTTTCCACCGCTATACTGGCAAAGACTTCCGTTTATGATATACGTATCACTTCCATCATATTTTGCTAAGCCGTGCCGCTGTATCAATGCTTATGCTTTCTATTCCTTGTAAGTTAAATCTTTTCCAACTATGCCAACTCCGCCCCTGCTCGAATACGATACCCCCAATTGTGGCGTTAATCCTCCTGTTCCTTGTGGCAGAATAAATCCAAAAATTAAATCCCGCATTCCTTCTGCTCGTCCCTTCAAGTCCTTCTATCTTTTTCTATGCCGCCTGCGACATCCGCCGCTTTTAACTCTTTTTATGCTGTTTAAGTTTACGCTCACCGGATCCGATGCTCAGGAAGTGTCAGCGTGCCGTTTATCATATCCGTAAAATGGTTTGTCAGCGACACTACGGTTCGTTTTTCTTCATTTATCCCAACACGCTCAAGCACCTCCCACGCCTTGACCTTTTTCATTAAAATAATAGGTGTATATCTGTCTAAATTATCTTTCGATAAACTCCCCGTCATATTGCATTTCTACCGTACAGAACTTCTAAATTTTTGTCCCTTAGGTTCAAACCTATACCCTCCAGCTCCCTTCCGTTACATTCTTTACTTCCCCGCCTTCCTCTACGCGAAATAAGCGACTTATCTTTATTTCAGTCGTTTCTGTCAGTGCCCCTTCAGGTATGATAAATCGTACTCCAGCAGTTTCTAATACTCCGCCTTTTTTCATCAACCACCTTACTCACTAATTCTACGGTGTTTACTTAATTCAAACGGAACAACACCTGATAATTCAACGGCATATAACGGAAAAAGTCCAAAACTATAAACCAAAATATTACCACCGCTATACAGCTGAAACTGTTGCTTCTACCTTCTTTAATAACTTCATTAGATTTTTTTCATAGCATCTACTCCTTTTTTTATTTTTATATACGTAATATTTGACATAAGTTTTTGGAAAATTATCCTTCGGACTTATCACTGCTATTATACCGCTTCCACCTTTTCCCAAGCTTATACTCATCGCTATTTTTCTATTACATAATCAGCTTCACTACCAGAACCTTTTTCACTAAAATATATCTTGATACTTTTTCCTTCTTGTTCTGTCCGAATAATATAGTAGCTCCATTCCCCTTTAATAGATTCTACTTTTCTTTCTTATAAACTATACTCGTATACCTACCATCTACGACATTTCCTACACTATACCTCCCATTCTGTATATACCAAAATACATAAAAACATTTCTTCTGCACCTTTACTACGATAACAAATAAACCCATACCCTCCGCTATCATCTCCTTCTCATCACTTTAATCTCGTGCACTTTCTCTTCAGTTGGGAAAAACTTCCATAACGTGTACCCCTCTCACACCCAGTATTTTTATTATCTGTATGTAGTATTACATTGCCATCTTCTTCCGTAAATATTTTATCTTTGTACTTGCTTTCTTCACTATCTCGCTCCATTTTGTTCCACTTCACTTCCTTCTGAAAAACCTACTAATTTCTGGATTCACAGAAATTGGCTCATATACTTGAAAGCAAGAACATAATAATTGTGCCGTAATGATCAAAAATATATATACCTTCCAATATTTCATATTTTTAACCTCTTCCCATATTTCTCATATAATCTTTTTAAATCTTCGGTTACTGTTGTTTCTCGCTTCCCTTCCCTATGAATATAAGGAACTATGTAAATTACCATTTCGCTTACCGTATCCGATGAATGTTTATCTTCATGCATACCCCAAAAATTGGTATATCACCCTAAACCTGAATTTTTTCTCATCTGCATTGTTCTCCACTTGTAATAACCCCTCCAATTATTATAGGTGTGCCAGATCTGCTTCTCACCTTAGTTTTTACTATCTTTTTCCGATGTTGGTGGCAACACACCGCTTGACACACTTCCGCTTCCTTGTTTTGAAACTTGTGCATTTACTTCCATCGTCACCATTCCTGCTCCAGAAACACTCCCTTTTATATTTACCAATAAGCCACTTGTCACTTCCCTGTACCGCCCCATAAAGTGGCTTCCCACTGCTATCAATTGTTCTATCTACAAATCGGAATGTATTGGTATTCCCTAAAACTTACCTCTTCTCCTGTTAATCCGTTTAATGTTGTATCCGCTAAAACCCTTGCTTTTATTTTCACTTAGCTCAAAAATTTAACTTCGCTATAAACTGATATCCAAATTTTGAAACTAAATCAAAACTTATATTAAATATATTGCTCATCACTCCTGAAAAATTCATACATGCGCGACCCTATTACTCTTGCCTGCCTCTTCCCTTTTATTTAATGATAAAGCTTTTTGCTCCAGTTCAAACTTTCACTGCGCTCATATTGAACTACCAAAAGCTGATATCTTATTTGACTTTCTGGCTTGTCTATAATATCTAATTCTTTTTAGAAATTTTTTTATACTTATACTCGTTCCTGAAAAATATAATATTAGGATCACTGCTTATAACTATTTCTTCCCTGTTCACCGACGGCGGTAAATACCGTAGCAAATCCTCCGATTTTATATACCTTAATGTTACTGCATAACTATTTTGTGCCGTATCTATCTTTTGCTATATATTCTTTAACTTTGCGATGTACACTATCTGTTGCCATCAATAAAAACTGTTATCTCCGTACAGTATTATCGGATTGTTTTCTTTCAAACTTCTTTTCAATTAACCGTAAAAACTCCTTCACGTCAACATGCTTTTAACTCATACTTTTTCTTCCCTGTGCTTTTCATTAACCTTTTCAACTTCCTCCGAAATTTCTTCCCCATCTAAATATAATAAGCTCAAAAATAAAAAGAGAATAAAAAAATTTTGTTCTTATTAATCTTCATCCTTAACTCCATCGAATACTCTACCATTCCTCTCAATTACTTATTGCCGTTTCTGATATAAGTTTCACTGTGTAAGTAAAAAGTCACTGAACCAGTTTGTCCAAATAAACCCTTTATCAAGTTCTATACTAAAATAAAAATCCTTTTCCTCTATCGTATCATTCCTTATCTGAAACTCTTGATTATTCGCCGGACATTTTTCATCTCCATTAGGCGGTAATACTACTCTAAATACTGGTTGAGATGCATCATATGTTAAAAAGTCAGATTTACTTGTCTATTTGCCTTTATTCTCACACAATACCAATCTATATCCGATACTACCATGCCTTTTTCACTTGTATAATAATACACATTTCCTTGTTTTTGGACTTTCTAAAAATGTTGCACTTGCCTCTATGTTGTTCGGCTCATACGCGTCAGTACTTCTTTTCACTAAATACTCCAAGATATAATCGATCCCTATCAATATTCTCTCTCTCTAACTTTATCAAGCCGATATATACTTCTGTATTATTTTTTTAAGTCACAGTCAATATATGATAGCCCTTTCCCTACATAGATTTTTATTAAAACTTAAGTTTGCACTATCTTCGCTTCGCATTAAAATATATTCATCCGCTAATTCATCATATTCCCAAATACAATATATCTCATATTCTTTTCTAAATGAATCCACTTTTAGTTCAAATTTATCAGGTTCCTTCTGGATCCTAGATATAAGAGTACATAATCCGTTATCACATCCTAATAAGATAAATAATAACCATAACACCATAATGATTTTATACACAATTTATTCCTGTACTCTAAAAATGAGTTCTCTCAATTCTATATCAAAAAGATAATGTCAAGATAAAATAAACGCGTTATAAGTATATCTTTTTCAAGTTTTTCCTAAATCCGACAATCTTTTTCCTTACAATTCATTCCTATGCTGATGTTGGTACTGCTCGACTTATATTACTGTGTTGTAATTAGGCTACTGCTCTTTTTAAAAATAGCTAATCGTTATATTATCGTCTATACAATTTTTTTGCTTCCTTTACTTCTTTCAACTACTTTAACTCTAATACCAATAACGGCGTTTGCATTCTTTTCTGACTTAAACTAAGTGTTATGCTCCGGTTAAGCTCTTTAATCGTTTTATGTTCATATCTTTCCTTTCTTACATGTTCTACTATTTCATCACTTGTTAATTTATTTGTAATTTTTAACTCCTAAAAATGCTTTTATAATATATCGTCTACATGCATTTTTTATTGTTTTCAATGTCTCTAATTTGATATCTCCTTAATCTTGTATAAAAATATTCGTTAATTTTTGAATCTGTTGGAATAATATAGCACTTACATACGCCTCCTTCAAAAACTATTATGATTCATTTATCTACTGCTTTTTAACTTATTGTGCTTATGCTACGATTTTACTAAAAGTTGCCAGCCACTCTAATAAATATTCTTCTTTTATCCTTGCGACATTTTATGTGAATATGCTCTAGTCCATCAACACAATTGTTATCAGCAGTAACACAGAATATGTTCATACCTTTGCAATAAAACAATCGTTCCTCAAAACTTGTAAAAGCTAGCACTTTACATAAACTATACAATAATAAGAATAAACTGTAGAATGTTATAAACAGTCTACTTAAGCTTTTGATAACAATGCAATGCTGTTACTTGCAGACTCATACTTTATATGTTCTCTTTGATTGAAAAACGATGCAGAACCAGTCCAATGGTACATGGAAGCACCAAATCCAGGCAATGCTCTGACAATGTTCAGTATCGGTTCCTAATATTATAATGTTCTAAACGGCTTGAGTCAGGATTATGTTGAGGCTTTGAACTGCCTTCAAAAAGCAGAAGATGGAGGTAACACGGAAGCAATGACTAATATCGCAGCGTTCTACAGCATTGGATTAGGTGGTTTAAAGAAAATGACAATGAGGCATTAAAAATAGCTCGAAAAAGCAGCTAATGCTGAGATGCTTATGCAATGCTAAAGTTAGACTCTTTTTATTATAACCGTCTACTTAGTCTCGATAAAAATGATAATCAATCTTTGATATGGTATAAAAAGCAGCCGAGTCTCGATATCCAACAGCAATGTACAATATCGCTTTTTATTATGAAAATGGTATTGGATCAATTCTTGCATATATATTTATTAGGTATTTCTTTTTGAAGCAATGATAGAAAAGATATCCATTTAATTAAAAGCACTCAAAAACGATAATCATAAAAAAATATTTTTAATATAGCTGCAATCAGACTAAATGGTTGTGTTCATTATTCCTGCGACAGTTAAAATATAATGCATAAAAATATATTGTACTTTTCATATATTAAATTATATTATTTGAAAGTTATACAAAACATCAATACCTATAATAATCTGCGTACTAATTTAATATTGTAGTATATGAATTTGAATACATTTGAGTTTTTTTATTTTTAATAATTATGTTAATATATTACTAGTGAAAAAGGAGAATTTTTATGAAAATAAAAATTTTAAATTTCGATTAAAATTAGAACTTAATTTATCAATAAAAATAACACTACCTCTCGTCTTATTTCTTGCTGTACTTCTACTTTATGGGAAAAATGTAAAATTTATTTTTCCCCTTTATTGATTTAATTAATAGTTTAATAAATTAAAATCTATATTAAAAAAATATAATCCATTATAAACAATACACAAAACTAAATCGAATTACTATCAGACATCGATTTACTTCAATGTTATTAAAAAGTAATTTTTATATCTAATATAGCATCTAGCATCCAAGTTCATACTAGGTTGCTCACCTTGACTTGATGCATATAGCTGAAACAATTATCTATATTATTTGATGTTACAAACCTCCTTAATCTATTCTTTATCTCAAATGCTCTTTGCTATAAACTAAAAATTAAAACCTAGTTCACCACTAAATTTTGTCATAACTTTTGAATGAAATATAAGCTCTTCTTTGACTGATAATATAAGTCCTATTTTTTCAGTAAACATATATTTATAGCCAATTCCAACATTCATCCCAATTCCACTGAATACATTTATTTTTGCTTTGTCATACATATCTTTGTAGTGTATTATATCAAGAGCATATAAAACCTCCCAAAACTTAAATAAACGGAATGGGCATCCTCTACTGTAAAATAAGCGTTTGTAAATAAATTTACATTGATTGTATTCAAGTAAGCTTGTAAACTGTTTTTTGTTTACTCCGAATAAATAGTCCAAATTCACACCTACAGAAAAGCATAGCTTCGCCTTTTTGCATAACCTCACAAGATTAACTGGGATAACTTCAAAACCATTACTTAATTTTTATTATGCCTGTTATATGATTTGACCATGCTTTTATTGCTAAAAAAGCCAACACCCAATTCCTGTATGTACATTTATCAGCGTCGTAAATGTATCCTCTTTTCAGGTACATAAAACAGTGCCCTTAGTTTTTTTCTATTATGAAGTGTCTGCTATAAACTTTTCTTTATCTTCTATTCCATCTTTGTTGTATATTGTATAAATGTTTTTCCGCCCCTCTCCGTCAAAGACGCGTATTTCGCATTCATAAACATATTCCGTCTTCTTAATCCAACCGTATATCAATATGCAATCCTTTCCATCTTACAAAGACGTAAAGCATCATAGCTGGACCGGATTTCTTTTTCATCCGTTTTCTTTTATTTCAATTTGCAATAACTCTTTTTCATTAGCTTTTTATAAATATATCCTGATAGCCTTTATCTAAAAACATAATCTTCACTTCCGCCGTCAACAAACAAAAACGGCGCTACATAGATTTCTTCTACTATCAATTTCATGCTTAGAACCATAATCATCACTAGTAAAAATTTTTTTCATCTGATTTAATTTATTCCCTCCCTTAACATGTCTCTGCTCTGTTTTAATACCTGCTTCTATTTTCGATAACTCTGGTTCTATTATTCCTTTACTTCGTAAATATTGTATCTCTTCAACTATTCCTTCAAAGCTGTTCACATCCATCGGATTTGAATAATACATGCTACATAAACCCTCATAGTAACGAGCCTTTATTCTGCTTGGGTCTATTTCTCTTATTTCATCGTATATTTTATAGGCTTGTCCATACTTACCTGCCTTGTATAATTTGCACGCCGCTTTTTCTTTATCAACCAATTCCTTTGCTTTGGATAAAAAGTTTTACCATACCCTCACCATCGCTATTTATATCTTTTCCTTGTGCCATAAGATTATCAAAGAGCTTTTTAATTTATGCTCTCTCTTCAACCGATAAACTTTTTGATTGTTGTTCAATCAGCAACTCTATTAAATGGTTAATAGCATCATTTTTGCTTTTTCTATTTTCCCCTATGTTTTTATCTAATTGACTATCAATTAAATCTAATTTGATATCCAATAAATCATGTGTTACTCTCATTTCTTTTTGCTTTAATATAATAACACATAATAATATAATAACTGTAATGAAAAAAATACTGATGTTATAATTTCTTTAAAGTGCCCTTTTATAAAAATTCTTAGCATATTATTTTATCGTTTCCAATAGATTTTTACATATATGTTGTCTTTATTTTCCATATCTTCCAAAAGATGAATTGCTTCTGATTCCTTGCCTTCCCTTTATCCCTCAGTATTGCTAATAGATATAGACCAATATCTTCCTTGCCTTCTATTCCTAGTAACCCTATTAAGTGCTTTGATCTGCTTCGTTATAACTTCCTCTATCTATAAATGATTCTGCCATCTCCTGTATCGCTTTTCCCACTTTCCATTCTAAAATATAATAAGCTCATAGGATCGTAGAATATTAACTCTTTAATCGTTTCTGTATCCTTTCTTATGTAATTCAATTGTATGCTCTCTTTCCATAATGTCCCCATACATGTATTTTAGGATAAATCGCCCTTGCATATCGGAAACGGCTTTTTAACTTTCCGTCAACAACTACTTCAACATCCCGTAATGCCTCATCGTTATCATTATACACCATTCCGTATAGCATGGCTTCATCATCTCTTGAAAATTCTTCCCACTCACACTGGAGCATCCTATAAGCAAAATCATCTGATATATAATTAAAAATAAACAGTATTTTGTTTTTCTTTTCCATTTTTATCTTCACTCTAAAAATGATAAATTAATACAGTAAAATACCCTTCCATTTTTAGCATACGTATTCGAAAAACAAGTCCTTAAATTTCATTACATAAAAATCTAATTCAACTATAATGAACCTTACTAGGCGAAATCAAAAATCTAACACTTCAATAACTTGGGCTTACTCATATTTCCTCCTCTTTTTTAAATTTAAAATCGCTATATCGGAATTATCATTAAATTTCCAACTTGATACAAAAAATAGCACATAGCACAACTTTACAATCGCTCTACGGATGGAAAACATTAAAAATCTACTTACGTTTATATTCTTAAACCACGAGTTTTTCAATAGAAGAAAAACTCTCTTTTTGCTTTCAGAGTCATTCCAATCGCTGTCCGAGTGAGATAGTTAGGTTGTGAATAAATGCAAAAATTGTTTTCATAATATTTTTATCTTTTAGTTATTATATCCTTGATATTAATAATATCATATTTCAATCATTTACACAATTTATTTTTACAGGAGCTATAACTAATTAAAAATACTTGTATTTGCACCTCATCTATTTTATAATTTCATCAGCTCTAATATCATATTACAAAATTATTTATCCAACTTCAAAGGAATATAGATAATTTTTTTCTCCATTATTTTTTTATTTCCCATAACCCTTGAAGTGTATCGCCTGTGAAAAAAATGCAATACTAGTTTTTGAATCTTCAAATACATATCCTACTATTAATAAACCACTTCCCAAATCTTCATCAGGGTTCACCAAAAATAGAAACTACTTTTATTATATGAAGTTCCTTTTTCGAGTTTTCGCATTTTTCCAATTTAGATATTTCCATTTTTCACCCCTCGGACTAGATATATAACAGATAGTAATAATATAAAAGCTAATATTATTTTTAATCATTCTAGTCCCCACCTCATAGAATTTTACAAATTTATATGAAGATTTAGCTTCTCTAGGATCAAATATTTTTATTTCCAGCATCATCTGTATCTTTTACAGGTGTACTGCCTTGTTTGTAGAGACCAACTTCCATCCTCGTTTTGTCTATACCAATGATAATCATCACTCTGTATAACTAATGCAATCTTCCAATTTCCTTTTTAACGGATTTTTCAAATGTTGTTTCTTAAATGTATAATTAATTTTTATACAATCTAAGGAAACTAAAAATTCTATTGTTGAAGGTTGTAAATCTTTAAGTTTATAGCCAAATAAATCTCCTGGCTGTAAAAGCAAAGCCACCTTCACCTCTTTTTGGGAAAGACTTTCCTGTTACAGGATTTTTGAAAATTCATTGCATATGCATAACAATTCGTTCTTACCATTATATCAAGGTTAGAATTCCATTTATCTGGTTCATACGGCAACCCTTGTCTTTGTGATGGCTGTGAGTCTGATTGAAGTAAAAAGTAAATCCAATAATAATAGGAATTGCGAGCCATGGCACTCTTCCATCCGGATCAATATACTTCACCGGATTATTTCCCGCGTAGTGGTACACACTCAAGTTTACGGTGTTATAAATCCCGCCCTCACCAACAGAAGAACCAGCCATATAATCATTTAAAAGCCGGATCTCCGCTCAACCACCCTACTGTACCTCGGATCCAGATACCTAGCACCATAATAATACAAACCCGTTTCTTCGTCAAGCTCCTTTTCCCGTGAAATCTGAACGGCAGCTTGTCGACGCCGGAGCGGTCTCCTCTATCCACAGTTCTCCGTAGGGCGTGTATTCGATGTGCTCGTACTTTTCACCCTTAGCGTTTGTTATAAACTGTGCACTTTGCAAGTGATCGGCGTGGTAGTAGTACAGCTTCGCTGCCTGCTCCGTCGTGTCTATTCCCGCTTGATGCGTAAGGGCTGTCACAAGCCGTGAGTTCCCGACAAAGATATGCTTACTGGACCCGAAGCCCTTGTTCGTGATTCGGCTCGTGGGCAACTTTGCTGCATACTGTAAAAGTTATTGAAGTAAAGCGTTTCGCTGTTTGTCTGCTGGCAGAATTTTAATGCCCGCTCGCCGTCATCGCCGTAGCGGTAGGTTACGGTTTTTTCACTGTCGCGTGAGCGGCTCAGTAAGTTTCGCTCGTTCCACTCGTAGTCCTGCGGTAGCCGCTTTTCTTACCCGCCTGAGTGCCGGTATCGGCAAGGTTCGCTGGGTCTTTTTGAGGAGGAGCTAAATCAAATCCGTAATCAACGCCGTACACATCGAGGTCTTCAAAGTACGAATACTTAAAAGTAAAATCATCTTCAGCCCTCAAAGGCTCCGTCTTTTTCGGCAATGAGGTTTCCGTTGGCGTCGTACTTGTAGTACCTCTCCTGCTCAGAATTAAGCGGTGTGCGTACTGAACATCATATTCGTAGTCGATGTTGTAATTGAGTGCCGCGTCGTTTTTCCCTGCACTTGAACCGCCTGCTATGTTCGTTGTGCTTACCTTACTCATCATGTTGCCGATATCGTCAAAACCGAAAGTTTGCCGGTATTTATTTGTGCTTAAAACACTTCCCTGATTTTTCCGGTACAGGATTTACGCCGGCATAAGCTTTTGTAGTCCCTTCGGCTTTTTACCAGTTGATAAAGGTTGTCATAGGTATAGCTTTGGCTTGTCGCATAGGTGCTTGCCGTATTTTCATAGCCTTTCACATTTCCGACAGCATCGAAATTATACTTGATGTTCTGAAAGCTAAGGTTTTTATCCTTGTTTACGGTCTTTTATACTATCAAGCCAACGGCGTGCTGGGTCATACTTGTAACGCGTTTCAACTCCGTTACCGTATCGGATGTACACCCGCTGTCCTTGCTCATTGTACAAAATGCTATCGACATACCGATACTCGGTTCCCGCTTTTTACCAGAAACTCCATTGAGCTGCCCGCCTGCGTCATAAGTATAACGGACAACTTCTCCGTCAGGATAAGTAATTGTTTGCATGCGTCCAAGGTAGTCCACTTCGTAGGAAAAAGCTTGATGTAATCGGTTTTTGGAAGTCTCGCCCGCGTTTTATTGTCCGGGTTTCTTCCGTTACCTCGTTGAGCTTGCCGTAGCGGTAAAAAGTTTCTCCAGTTTCATCCATTTTTGTGAACGATTTCACCGGCACCGGCTTCACCAGCTTTGCCGTATTCGTAGCAAGTATCTACACTAAAGGGGTAATCTATCTTCACAATGCGGTCTAACTCATCATATCCATACTTTATTGTCGCCTGTTTTTGCCCGCAGTACCGAATCGGTTTCACTTGCAAGTAAACCTTTTGCATCGTAGTTCCATTCTTTCCTGCCCATATCAAGACTTTCAAGGCTGATACGCCTACCGAGTAAATCGTAGTTTACCGAAATAATGTTACCCTTCACGTCATAAGCTTTTCAGCATTTTCACCCTAAAAGCGAATACTCGTAGCGTGCTTTTTGTTAGAAGATTTTCATCTTTATCCAGCCGTTCAACTTCTCGGATATTCCCGTGAACATCTTTTTCGTTACCGATTTATTGCCCTAATGGGTCTGTCGTTTTTATAATTGAAAAATTGTTTTTATACCGTATTCGCTTGTTTGGATGTTTTTCATCGGGAAGTATCGTTTTTATATTTCGTCCAATTCTATCGTAGATAAAGCCCGTCGGATTTTGAAGATTATTGAATTTTTATAAACCAAAACTTGACTTTCTCTATCTTTATCCAGTTCTGCAATGAGGGTTACCACTATAGAATACGGGCTGTCCTTCAAGCACCTTCTTTCCTTCATTATCGTAGTACACGGCGCCTGAAATATTCCACCCCTGTAGCTGTGGAATTGTTATCTTGAGCAACCTCGCCTTCTTTTTGCCATGTATGCAACTCGCCCCAGTCCGTCGTGCAGAACCGCCGTCCGCATTACACCGTTATTTGTACCGTCAGTTACGATTTTGTTTTCGGTAATGCTATACCAGAAACCGTCTTCAGGCGTAAAGTATTCATATTTTGCATACGGTATCGCGCCCGTATCATAATCGCTGCGGACTTCCGTAATCCGCCCGAAATCATCGTAGCTATACCGTATTCTGTTTCCGCTTGCGTCCGTTTCTTGCAGTTTTACTCCAAGCTTTACATCCCACTCGAGTAAGCCTGCGTACAAAAGGTTGCCGCTTTTTCCTATCTCGCTTATCTTTACTGGATATATCGAGCGTTCTGTCGTATTCATACGCTATCTTTTTTTCCAGTCGGACTTGAAATCGAGGAAATGCTTCCTTCCGCCGTCCAAGTGATGCTGCTTTCCAAATACTGAGCGCCTTCATAATATTCCCGTAAAACTTTTATGGCTCCAGTGTTTCCGTCATAACTGCATTCCCGTTTTCGCAAAAACTTTCCAGCGTTATCACGTACCTCTATTTCTGTTGGTAGACTTGCAAAGTATTTTTCGTCCACCGCACGATATGATATAAACGCCGCTCACATCATCGCTTGCATCTCCTGCAATTCCTTCATCGGTAAATTCATTTATATTGCCGAACTTGTCATATCCGTATCGTTTGCAGCTTCTTATTTCACCGCTTCCGATTGACGAATATTCTTTTTGCGTTACCGTTTCTTTTTACAACCCGTGCATCAGGAGCTACATCGACTTCACATTCACTTATTTGGTATTCATTGCCTTTATGCTGCGCAACAATCTTTTGCCTCATACCCTTTCGATAATATGCATCGTTATAGTATTTAGTTATGATTTCTTTTCCACCTTCCGTTTTTCCTTATAACCTCACCAAAACCAAGAAAAATCCTTTGTACCCTCGGTCATAATACTCGTCATTGTAGCGGTACCTCACCGTATATTCCTGTATATTTACAATATTATCCAACTCACCGAGTGATATCGGTTGAGTATAGCTGAGCATACTTTTTTGCGTTACTTCACGTAAAACATACCGGCTCTGCGGCATTTTAACCGTGTTGCCTTCTCGTTTATAACGCAACTCGTATTCACCGCCAGTCGGAAGCGTGATTTTCTTTAATAAGCCTACTTTTCCCAGTTTGTTCAGTTGGACATATAATTCATCAGTGCCTGAAACATTAAATACCCTATCGGCTAAACCGTCTCCGTCGATATCGAAAAAAATCGTAAGCTCACTTCCGAGTTCGTATAACTTCCCGCTACCACCACCTGAAGCATTTATAAGAACCGATATTTTCGGCGGATCCCAAACCGGAATGCCGATATTCACTCTTAATGAACCCGATAATCCAATGGTTGCACTCGTATTAAATTCTAGTGCATTCGGTATGTCTAATTCAGGGAATTTGAAGTACCCATATTGTCAGATTTATACGGCACTTTAATCGTATCTTTCTGTCTATCCACAACATCGGTAATTGCTTTTAAATCCTTTTTGATAAATATCCAGTGGAACTATTTGCTCAATCGATATATTCTTACCAATAGATAAAAACTTATCCCCAGTATTTATTTCAACCGATAACGAACCGTCTTCAATGGATACTTTATCTGGCAGCCCGTCTCCGTTTATATCCATAAGCATCCGTTCCGTCGTGTTACGGCTTATGCTGTAGTTTACACCACAAGATACACCAACCGATACGGTAGTCGTTCCCGGTTTAGGAGTATCCCCGGCTCCGCCTACATTTATCGAGCTGCCGTTACTGCTTATACTTCCAGAGTTTATATTTTCCGCTTCCCAATCTCCCTCAGGCGTAAATTCATCGCCTATATTTAAATTGACAAGTTCTTTCCCTTTATTTTGGAAATTGGCAAAATCAGGCAACCCGTCTCCGTTTATATCAATCAGTCCGCTTAACTGTGCTTGTGTGCCTATCGAACTATTGACCCCACCGCCTAAATTTGCATTAACCGAAATTGATTTGACCTTGCCGTTTGTTGATAGTTCTTTTGAAATCGAACCAGAACCAGACATTCCAGCTCCATTTGTATCCGAACTGTTAGTACTATAACTTAGCCCTATATTTTCATAACCTTTATTATCAATAATTGATTGTTCTTTGGTTAAAGCTTGAACATTGATGGAAGTTTTACCGCCTGAGATGATATCTGGGATCCCGTCTCCATTGATATCCATATACGCATCCGTCTGTTGTCCCCATCCAGTATTATAACTTATATTCCCTGTTGACACCGACTCCTGCACTCACCGTTATATCAGAGCTTTCACTCTTTACTCGCTCCTACTACAAAGCCCCATACCAGCACCAGTATTCCATGGGCTTTTTGCTATATGAATCTCCACCGGATCGACAGGTATAAAAAAACTCTCCATCAATATACGGAGCGTAATAATTTATACCGCTTACTAATTCTCCGTCTTTATTAAACTTAGTATACGGGTTTGAAGCTATCAGACCCTACCAATGTATAATTTTTATATGTATCTTTCGGTATACGAATACTTTCTCCAGCTTTTTGAATTTTCATCAGTTACTACTTCTATAAAAAGGAGCAACACTGATATACGATTGCGTACTATTTTTAACTGCTCTGAAAACTGTTTCGTCGACTTTGTTTTTCTCTTCTTGCGTAAGCTTTCTCGTTTTCCTCCTTGTTTTATTGTTGATTGATTTTTGTTTATCCTGTGCCACTCGTTCTATCTCAGCTTTATCTTTGTATCTCTTGCTTTTTGTCCATATCAGTAAAAGCTCATTTTGGAACAAAGTCCCTATATTTTCCGCTTGCATTGTCAGGATACCTTGTGTATAAACCGTAATACCACCAATTCAATCCGCCGTATAACTTTTCATACCGTGTTGTATACTCGCTTTTTTTACTGTTGTATATGCTTTTTTTATTTTTCTTCTCCCGAATAAATCGACTTTATTGTACTTTTGTCTCTTGTTATTCCAGTATCGGTAAACTTGGCTATTTCAACCATGCCGTCCTGCACCGGAAACAAACCGTCATCATAATAAATTATCTTTGCATCTATCGAACTGTAGTAATATGCATTTAAATACGTAAGATATCCTTCTATTTCCTTTTCTTATACCTTCTCGCTTTTCATGTGCTATTCTTTTATCCTCATCATTACCACTAACATTTTCAATTGCGGCAATCTTTTTCTTATCAACTCGATATTCTTTTTTGACCGTATCATGAATAAAATACGGAAAATCATAGAGATATGTTTTCATATTCTTTCAATCTTTGCAAAAGTTCTTCTGAAAGAGTTCCGCTTATTTGATATGCTTTTGTATTGCCGACCTTAACTTCTTCAAAAATATGTCTGTCTCTATGTCTGCCACTTCCGCTTCCGTAAAAAACAACAACTGCCGAATATTACCTTCTTTCGATACATACAGTTTGTCATGTTTTTTATTTTAATAAAAAGCTTTATCAAGCTTTCTTTTAATTGCTCTATCTTTTTGTAATTCTTTTCTCTTCATTACTAAAAATTTTTCTCGCAATTTTTCCATCCGATAACACATAAAAAATCGCTGCTATCTTTTTCATAAAGACTCTTTAAATCCTTTTTCAAGAAGTTTATAGACATCCTCACTTATTTTTTTCAAAAGTATTTATCCGATATTCTCGCTCCATGCTATCTTTTTCCCTTTACTAATCTTTTATATTCGTTTTCAGTTATGGTATCACCAAGATGCCGTCCGTCCGCTTGTATTATAAACATCATAGCCTGCCTTTTTCTTTTCTGATATACTTGATTTTATATTTTTCCTTTTATCTTCTTCATAATCGACAAAAATATCTTCACTGTCTTTTTCCGTTTATGGATACTTCTAATTTTTCTTTACCCTTCCTTATATAGAACTTTTCTCCGTTTATAATCCCTAGATTTATTCCCTCAGTATCTTCATAACCTGCATGCTCTTTTTCACGCCTCGACTACTTTATATAGTTCCTTCCCCTTCTACCAAATATCTTTTTATAAACTCTATTTTTCGCTCCACTCATATTATTGGCTGAACCACTTTACCATCAAAATCATACCCAAAAATCTTTTCTATCTCATTTACATTAAGTTTAGAAAATATAATATCCCTATGCATTCTTTTTAACACTCTCACCGTTTCCCTACTACGGGCGTTTCATCTATAAGTAAATACTCCTTAAAATTTTCGTCATACTTCGTTTCTCGTTGAACAACTCTTTTCTCTTCTTCATTTAATCCGGTAAAAGCTTTTTTTCAAAAATATCTTTCGCTATATGCACCTTTTTGTAATCATATCTTTTTATCCCTGTATCAACTGTCTAATTGCAATTTCAGCATTGTCACCTTTTTAATATATTTTCTAACTCCTTTTCAAAGCCGTCCCTTAATGCTACCCCGTTTCCTGCTTTCCATATAAACTCTTGAAAACTTTCGGTACTTCTGCCATACTGTTATAGCTATCTTGCGGTTTGATATATTTTTACTTTCGTTTGCAGATCTTCAAAAATAGGTATATGATTTATATTCTATAGTAATACTTTGCTTCTATCTTTGAACCAACCATCACACCCTTATCCGTTTCCGTTACAAAATAAATATATCCGCCTTTGTTGACAAAAATTTCTTTCGTATAAGGCTTGATTTCATTGCATTCAAGAATAGATGTAGTTCCTTCACCATTAAAAACAAGAAGTTTTTATACCATTATCCTTACTTTTAACATTCACTTTTATTTCAACTAGTCCACTTCGTTCTGCTCGCCACGCCTTTTTATTCCCTCTTGCAAATACGCTGCTCTTTCACTTTCTCTTTTTCTTCTTCGCTGATATCTAAGTTTTCGCTTTTCCCAAGTTACTAAAGCTTTGCTTTTCTCCAAATCCTTTTCCGTTATTTAAATAATACTGACCGTCTGCAACAAAAATCGACAAAACCATCCCCGTTTACATCAAAAATCCGCTTTTCGTTTCACTCAAGACTATGCTGCTTTGTCCCGCTCAACCCAAAAATTACCGGCCAGTCATCTTAATGTTAAGATCGCCTCCGACCGACCAGTTGCTACTGGAGTTTTTATCAATTTTAAGCCCTTTTAAACTATCCGTATCATATTTTATCGGTAAATATGATATAACACCATTTTTCGGCTTTTTTTGCTGCGATAAACTTTTACTCCGCTTGATGTCCACTCTACTATTTCAGCTACCCCTGTCTCCAGTTATGTCTACAAAATTCCTTTTACTAAAAGCCTTGACCTTCTCCTGTGTAACCGCTTTATTCCAGCTGTTATGCTTATTTCACCTATGCTTACACCGCCACCGCCACCGTAACTTCCTTCATAACTGTGCTTACGCTTTCACTTATACTGCCCTTTTTCCACCACTTTTGCGTCTCCCCCAAATACAACCAAGTTTCCTCTTTTTATTATATTCAGGTTCCTCGTATGAAAACTTATAGGTATATATAAGTTCTCTTTGCTTTTTCAGTTAAACTATCTAAACTTCCACTAGCTTCACCCGGAACAACGCTAATGCTAGTTAAATAATTTTCCCGAAATACATTTGGCTCGTATCCAAAAATATAACTTCGAACTGCTTCCCTGCACTGTATGTTGTAACACTATGCAGTAAACCGCTGTCCCTGCTTTTACATACTTGCCTCTGCCGTCCAAGCGAACATCCTCTCGCTTATCATATTTTAATGCAATTCTTTGCACACCGTCTTTGCCATAGCTGATACTTTCTAATCTTACTTCTTTTTATTTTTCACTGTAATTATATGTTATTACATTTCCAAAATCCGTCTGTTACACTATCCAAATAATAGATGTATATCTGCACTAGCACCGCTCCACGCTGTCTTCCCATACACTTTTGTAATGCCGGTTTTTCTTTTTATGACAAAATAGTTTTTCATCCTGACCACCACCTTCTATCCACGCATTCTTTATCCTACTATAACTTGTTTCCCGCTTCACTTCCATTTTTCCACCGCTATACTGGCAAAGACTTCCGTTTATGATATACGTATCACTTCCATCATATTCTGGTAAGCCGTGCCGCGTATCATCGCTTATGCTTTCTATTCCTTATAAAGTTAAATCCTTTTTCCAACTATGCCAACTCCGCCCCCTGCTCGAATACGATACCCCCAATTGTGGCGTTAATCCTCCTGTTCCTTGTGGCAGAATAAATCCAAAATTAAATCCCGCATTCCCTTCGCTCGTCCCTTCAAGTCCTTCTATCTTTTCTATGCCGCCTGCGACATCCGATACTTTTTAACTCTTTTTATGCTGTTTAAGTTTACGCTCACCGGATCCGGATGCTCAGGAAGTGTCAGCGTGCCGTTTATCATATCCGTAAAATGGTTTTGTCAGCGACACTACGGTTCGTTTTTCTTCATTTATCCCAACACGCTCAAGCACTTCCCACGCCTTGACCTTTTTCATTAAAATAATAGGTGTATAATTCGTCTAAATTATCTTTCGATAAACTCCCGTCATATTGCATTTCTACCGTACAGAACTTCTTAAATTTTTGTCCCTTAGGTTCAAACCTATACCCTCCAGCTCCTTCCGTTACATTCTTTACTTCCCCGCCTTCCTCTACGCGAAATAAGCGACTTATCTTTTATTTCAGTCGCTTCTGTCAGTGCCCTTCAGGTATGATAAATCGTACTCCAGCAGTTTTCTAATACTCCGCCTTTTTTCATCAACCACCTTACTCACTAATTCTACGGTGTTTACTAATTCAAACGGAACAACACCTGATAATTCAACGGCATATAACGGGAAAAAGTCCAAAACTATAAACCAAAAATATTACCACCGCTATACAGCGCGAAACTGTTGCTTTCTACCTTCTTTAATAACTTCATTAGATTTTTCATAGCATCTACTCCTTTTTATTTTTTTATATACGTAATATTTGACATAAGTTTTTGGAAAAATTATCCTTCGGACTTATCACTGCTATTATACCGCTTCCCACCTTTTCCCAAGCTTATACTCATCGCTATTTTCTATTACATAATCAGCTTCACTACCAGAACCTTTTTCACTAAAATATATCTTGATACTTTTTCCTTCTTGTTCTGTCCGAATAATATTAGTAGCTCCATTCCCTCTTTAATAGATTCTTACTTTCTTTCTTATAAACTATACTCGTATACCTACCATCTACGACATTTCCTACACTATACCTCCCATTCTGTATATACCAAAATACATAAAAACATTTCTTCTGCACCTTTACTACGATAACAAATAAACCCATACCCTCCGCTATCATCTCCTTCTATTTTTCACTTTAATCTCGTGCACTTTCTCTTCAGTTGGGAAAAACTTCCATAACGTGTACCCTCTCACACTCCAGTATTTTTTTATTATTCGTATGCAGTATTACATTGCCATCTTCTTCCGTAAAATATTTTTATCTTTGTACTTGCTTTCTTCACTATTCGCTCCATTTTGTTCCACTTCACTTCCTTCTGACTCACTAATTTCTGGATTCACAGAAATTGGCTCATATACTTGAAAGCAAGAACATAATAATTGTGCCGTAATGATCAAAAATATATATACCTTCCAATATTTCATATTTTTTAACCTCTTCCCATATTTCTCATATAATCTTTTTAAATCTTCGGTTACTGTTGTTTCTCGCTTCCCTTCCCTATGAATATAAGGAACTATGTAAATTACCATTTCGCTTACCGTATCCGATGAATGTTTATCTTTAAATGCATACCCCAAAATTGGTATATCACCTAAACCTGGAATTTTTTTCTCATCTGCATTGTTCTCCACTTGTAATAACCCTCCAATTATTATAGGTGTGCCAGATTCGCTTCTCACCTTAGTTTTTACTATCTTTTCCGATGTTGGTGGCAACACACCGCTTGACACACTTCCGCTTCCCTTGTTTTGAAACTTGTGCATTTACTTCCATCGTCACCATTCCTGCTCCAGAAACACTCCCTTTTATATTTACCAATAAGCCACTTGTCACTTCCCGTACCGCCCCATAAAGTGGCTTCCCACTGCTATCAATTGTTCTATCTACAAATCGGAATATATTGAGTATTCCTAAAACTTACCTCTTCTCCTGTTAATCCGTTTAATGTTGTATCCGCTAAAACCCTTGCTTTTATTTTCACTTAGCTCAAAATTTAACTTCGCTATAAACTGATATCCAAATTTTGAAACTAAATCAAAACTTATATTAAATATATTGCTCATCACTCCTGAAAAATTCATACATGCGCGACCTATTACTCTTGCCTGCCTCTTCCCTTTTTATTTAATGATAAGCTTTTTGCCCAGTTCAAACTTTCACTGCGCTCATATTGAACTACCAAAAGCTGATATCTTATTTGACTTTCTGGCTTGTCTATAATATCTAATTCTTTTTAGAAATTTTTTTATACTTATACTCGTTCCCTTTAAAAATATAATATTAGGATCACTGCTTATAACTATTTCTTCCTGTTCACCGACGGCGGTAAATACCGTAGCAAATCCTCCGATTTTTATATACCTTAATGTTACTGCATAACTATTTTTGTGCCGTATCTATCTTTTGCTATATATTCTTTAACTTTGCGATGTACACTATCTGTTGCCATCAATAAAAACTGTTATCTCCGTACAGTATTATCGGATTGTTTTCTTTCAAACTTCTTTCAATTAACCGTAAAAACTCCTTCACGTCAACATGCTTTTAACTCATACTTTTCTTCCCTGTGCTTTTTCATTAACCTTTTCAACTTCCTCCGAAATTTCTTCCCATCTAAATATAATAAGCTCAAAAATAGAGAATAAAAATTTTTGTTCTTATTAATCTTCATCCTTAACTCCATCAGAATACTCTACCATTCCTCTCAATTACTTATTGCCGTTTTCTGATATAAGTTTCACTGTGTAAGTAAAAAGTCAGCTGAACCAGTTTTGTCCAAATAAAACCCTTATCAAGTTCTATACTAAAATAAAAATCCTTTTTCCTCTATCGTATCATTCCTTATCTGAAACTCTTGATTATTCTGCCGGACATTTTTCATCTCCATTAGGCGGTAATACTACTCTAAATACTGGTTGAGATGCATCATATGTTAAAAAGTCAGATTTACTTGTCTATTTGCCTTTATTCTCACAGCAATACCAATCTATATCCGATACTACCATGCCTTTTTCACTTGTATAATAATACACATTTCCTTGTTTTGGACTTTCTAAAAATGTTGCACTTGCCTCTATGTTGTTCGGCTCATACGCGTCTACTTTCTTTTCACTAAATACTCCAAGATATAATCGATCCCTCATCAATATTCTCTCTCCTCTAACTTTATCAAGCCGATATATATACTTCTGTATTATTTTTAAGTCACAGTCAATATATGATAGCCCCTTTCCCCTACATAGATTTTATTAAAACTTAAGTTTGCACTATCTTCGCTTCGCATTAAAATATATTCATCCGCTAATTCATCATATTCCCAAATACAATATATCTCATATTCTTTTCTAAATGAATCCACTTTTAGTTCAAAATTTATCAGGTTCCTTCTGGATCCTAGATATAAGAGTACATAATCCGTTATCACATCCTAATAAGATAAATAATAACCATAACACCATAATGATTTTTATACACAATTTATTCCTGTACTCTAAAAATGAGTTCTCTCAATTCTATATCAAAAGATAATGTCAAGATAAAATAAACGCGTTATAAGTATTTTTATCTCAAGTTTTCCTAAATCCGACAATCTTTTTCCTTACACTCATTCCTATGCTGATGTTGGTACTCGCCGACTTATATTACGTGTTGTAATTAGGCTACTGCTCTTTTTAAAAATAGCTAATCGTTTATATTATCGTCTATACAATTTTTGCTTCCTTTACTTCTTTCAACTACTTTAACTCTAATACCAATAACGGCGTTTGCATTCTTTTCTGACTTAAACTAAGTGTTATGCTCCGGTTAAGCTCTTTAATCGTTTATGTTCATATCTTTCCTTTCTTACATGTTCTACTATTTCATCACTTGTTAATTTATTTGTAATTTTAACTCCTAAAATGCTTTATAATATATCGTCTACATGCATTTTTATTGTTTTTCAATGTCTCTAATTTGATATCTCCTTAATCTTGTATAAAAATATTTCGTTAATTTTTGAATCTGTTGGAATAATATAGCACTTACATACGCCTCCTTCAAAAACTATTATGATTCATTTATCTACTGCTTTTAACTTATTGTGCTTATGCTACGATTTTACTAAAAGTTGCCAGCCACTCTAATAAATATTCTTCTTTTATCCTTGCGACATTTTATGTGAATATGCCTAGTCCATCAACACAATTGTTATCAAGCAGTAACACAGAATATGTTCATACCTTGCAATAAACAATCGTTCCTCAAAAACTTGTAAAGCTAGCACCTACATAAACTATACAATAATAAGAATAAACTGTAGAATGTTATAAACAGTCTACTTAAGCTTTTGATAACAATGCAATGCTGTTACTTGCAGACTCATACTTTATATGTTCTCTTTGATTGACGATGCAGAACCAGTCCAATGGTACATGGAAGCACCAAATCCAGGCAATGCTCTGACAATGTTCAGTATCGGTTCCTTAATATTATAATGTTTCTAAACGGCTTGAGTCAGGATTATGTTGAGGCTTTGAACTGCCTTCAAAAAGCAGAAGATGGAGGTAACACGGAAGCAATGACTAATATCGCAGCGTTCTACAGCATTGGATTAGGTGGCTTAAAGAAAATGACAATGAGGCATTAAAAATAGCTCGAAAAAGCAGCTAATGCTGGAGATGCTTATGCAATGCTAGAGTTAGAACTCTTTTATTATAACCGTCTACTTAGTCTCGATAAAAATGATAATCAATCTTTGATATGGTATAAAAAAAGCAGCCGAGTCTGGATATCCAACAGCAATGTACAATATCGCTTTTTTATTATGAAAATGGTATTGGATCAATTCTTGCATATATATTTATTAGGTATTTCTTTTTGAAGCAATGATAGAAAAGATATCCATTTAATTAAAAGCACTCAAAAACGATAATCATATATATTTTTAATATAGCTGCAATCAGACTAAATGGTTGTGTTCATTATTCCTGCGACAGTTAAAAATATAATGCATAAAAATATATTGTACTTTTCATATATTAAATTATATTATTTAAAAGTTATACAAAACATCAATACCTATAATAATCTGCGTACTAATTTAATATTGTAGTATATGAATTTGAATACATTTGAGTATTTTTAATAATTATGTTAATATATTACTAGTGAAAAAGGAGAAATTTTTATGAAAAATAAAAATTCTGAAATTTCGATTAAAAATTAGAACTTAATTTATCAATAAAAATAACACTACCTCTCGTCTTATTTCTTGCTGTACTTCTACTTTATGGGAAAAATGTAAAATTTATTTTCCCCTTTATTGATTTAATTAATAGTTTAATAAATTAAAAATCTATATTAAAAATATAATCCATTATAAACAATACACAAAAAACTAAATCGAGATTACTATCAGACATCGATTTACTTCAATGTTATTAAAAGTAATTTTTATATCTAATATAGCATCTAGCATCCAAGTTCATACTAGGTTGCTCACCTTGACTTGATGCATATAGCTGAAACAATTATCTATATTATTTGATGTTACAAACCTCCTTAATCTATTCTTTTATCTCAAATGCTCTTTGCTATAAACTAAAAATTAAAAACCTAGTTCACCACTAAATTTTGTCATAACTTTTGAATGAAATATAAGCTCTTCTTTGACTGATAATATAAGTCCTATTTTTTTCAGTAAACATATATTTATAGCCAATTCCAACATTCATCCCAATTCCACTGAATACATTTATTTTTGCTTTGTCATACATATCTTTGTAGTGTATTATATCAAGAGCATATAAAACCCCAAAACTTAAATAAACGGAATGGGCATCCTCTACCGTAAAATAAGCGTTTGTAAATAAATTTACATTAATTGTATTCAAGTAAGCTTGTAAACTGTCTTTTTGTTTACTCCGAATAAATAGTCCAAATTCACACCTACAGAAAAAGCATAGCTTCGCCTTTTTGCATAACCTACAAGATTAACTGGGATAACTTCAAAACCATTACTTAATTTTATTATGCCTGTTATATGATTTGACCATGCTTTATTGCTAAAAAGCCAACACCCAATTCCTGTATGTACATTTATCAGCGTCGTAAATGTATCCTCTTTTTCAGGTACATAAAACAGTGCCCTTAGTTTTTCTATTATTTTTTGAAGTGTCTGCTATAAACTTTTTCTTTATCTTCTATTCCATCTTTGTTGTATATTGTATAAATGTTTTTCCGCCCCTCTCCGTCAAAGACCGTATTTCGCATTCATAAACATATTCCGTCTTCTTAATCCAACCGTATATCAAATATGCAATCCTTTTCCATCTTACAAAGACGTAAAAAGCATCATAGCTGGACCGGATTTCTTTTTCATCCGTTTTCTTTATTTCAATTTGCAATAACTCTTTTTCATTAAGCTTTTTTTATAAATATATCCTGATAGCCTTTATCTAAAACATAATCTTCACTTCCGCCGTCAACAAATAAAAACGGCGCTACATAGATTTCTTCTGCTATCAATTTCATGCTTAGAACCATAATCATCACTAGTAAAAATTTTTTCATCTGATTTAATTTATTCCCTCCTTAACATGTCTCGCTCTGTTTTAATACCTGCTTCTATTTTCGATAACTCTGGTTCTATTATTCCTTTACTTCGTAAATATTGTATCTCTTCAACTATTCCTTCAAAGCTGTTCACATCCATCGGATTTGAATAATACATGCTACATACCCTATAGTAACGAGCCTTTATTCTGCTTGGGTCTATTTCTCTTATTTCATCGTATATTTTATAGGCTTGTCCATACTTACCTGCCTTGTATAATTTGTACGCCGCTTTTTCTTTATCAACCAATTCGCTTTCTTTGGATAAAAGTTTTACCATACCCTTACCATCGCTATTTATATCTTTTCCTTGTGCCATAAGATTATCAAAGAGCTTTTTAATTTATGCTCTCTTCTTCAACCGATAAACTTTTTGATTGTTGTTCAATCAGCAACTCTATTAAATGGTTAATAGCATCATTTTTGCTTTTTCTATTTTCCCTATGCTTTTTATCTAGTGACTATCAATTAAATCTAATTTGATATCCAATAAATCATGTGTTACTCTCATTTCTTTTTGATTTAATATAATAACACATAATAATATAATAACTGTAATGAAAAATACTGATGTTATAATTTCTTTAAAGTGCCCTTTTATAAAAATTCTTAGCATATTATTTTTATCGTTTCCAATAACTTTTTTTACATATATGTTGTCTTTTATTTTTCCATATCTTCCAAAAAGATGAATTGCTTCTGATTCTTTGCCTTCCTTTATCCTCAGTATTGCTAATAGATATAGACCAATATCTTCCTTGCCTTCTATTCCTAGTAACCTATTAAGTGCTTTTATCTGCTTCTGTTATAACTTCCTCTATCTATCAAATGATTCTGCCATCTCCTGTATCGCTTTCCCACTTTCCATTCTAAAATATAATAAGCTCATAGGATCGTAGAATATTAACTCTTTAATCGTTTCGTATCCTTTCTTATGTAATTCAATTGTATGCTCACTTTCTTTCCATAATGTTCCCCATACATGTATTTTTAGGATAAATCGCCCTTGCATATCGGAAACGGCTTTTAACTTTCCGTCAACAACTACTTCAACATCCCGTAATGCCTCATCGTTATCATTATACACCATTCCGTATAGCATGGCTTCATCATCTTTAAAATTCTTCCCACTCACACTGGAGCATCCTATAAGCAAAATCATCTGATATATAATTAAAAATAAACAGTATTTTTGTTTTTCTTTTCCATTTTTATCTTCACTCCAAAAATGATAAATTAATACAGTAAAATACCCTTCCATTTTTAGCATACGTATTCGAAAAACAAGTCCTTAAATTTCATTACATAAAAATCTAATTCAACTATAATGAACCTTACTAGGCGAAACCAAAAAAATCTAACACTTCAATAACTTGGGCTTACTCATATTTCCTCCTCTTTTAAATTTAAAATCGCTATATCGGAATTATCATTAAATTTCCAACTTGATACAAAAATAGCACATAGCACAACTTTTACAATCGCTCTACGGATGGAAACATTAAAAATCTACCTTTACGTTTATATTCTTAAACCACGAGTTTTTCAATAGAAGAAAAACTCTTTTTGCTTTCAGAGTCATTTCCAATCGCTGTCCGAGGTGAGATAGTTAGGTTGTGAATAAATGCAAAAATTGTTTTCATAATATTTTTATCTTTTTAGTTATTATATCCCTTGATATTAATAATATCATATTTCAACTCATTTACACAATTTATTTTACAGGAGCTATAACTTAATTAAAAATACTTGTATTTGCACCTCATCTCATTTTTATAATTTCATCAGCTCTAATATCATATTACTAAATTATTTATCCAACTTCAAAGCGAATATAGATAATTTTTCTCCATTATTTTTATTTCCCATAACCCTGAAGTGTATCGCCTGTGAAAAATGCAATACTAGTTTTGAATCTTCAAATACATATCCTACTATTAATAAACCACTTCCCAAATCTTCATCGGGTTCACCAAAAATAGAAACTACTTTATTATATGAAGTTCTCTTTTTCGAGTTTTCGCATTTTTCCAATTTAGATATTTCCATTTTTCTCACCCCTCGGACCAGATATATAACAGATAGTAATAATATAAAAGCTATTATTATAATCATTCTAGTCCCACCCCTCATAGAATTTTTACAAATTTATATGAAGATTTAGCTTCTCAGGATCAAATATTTTATTTCCAGCATCATCTGTATCTTTTACAGGTGTACTGCCTTGTTTGTGAGACCAACTTCCATCCTCGTTTTGTCTCATACCAATGATAATCATCACTCCGCTATAACTAATGCAATCTTCCACTTTCCTTTTAACGGATTTTCAAATGTTGTTTCCTTTAAATGTATAATTAATTTTTATACAATCTAAGGAAACTAAAAATTCTATTGTTGAAGGTTGTAAATCTTTAAGTTTATAGCCAACAAATCTCCTGGCTGTAAAGCAAAGCCACCTTCACCTCTTTTTTGGGAAAGACTTTCCTGTTGCAGGATTTTTGAAAATTCATTGCATATGCATAACAATTCGTTCTTACCATTATATCAAGGTTAGAATTCCATTTATCTGGTTCATACGGCAACCCTTTGTCTTTGGGATGGCTGTGAGTCTGATTGAAGTAAAAAGTAAATCCAATAATAATAGGAATTGCGAGCCATGGCACTCTTCCATCCGGATCAATATATTTCACCGGATTATTTCCCGCGTAGTGGTACACACCTCGTTTACGGTGTTATAAAATCCCGCCCCTCACCAGCAGAAGAACCAGCCATATAATCTATTTAATCGCCGGATCCCCGCTCAACCACCTACTGTACCTCGGATCCAGATACTCTAGCACCATAATAATACAAAACCCGTTTCTTCGTCAAGCTCCTTTCCCGGTAAATCTGAACGGCAGCTTGTCGATCGCCGGAGCGGTCTCCCTATCCACAGTTCTCCGTAGGGCGGTATTCGATGTGCTCGTACTTTTCACCCTTAGCGTTTGTTATAAACTGTGCACTCTGCAAGTGATCGGCGTGGTAGTAGTACAGCTTCG
>BNJS01002654.1_pt1 | contig 35665 bp, 44 predicted proteins | sample 8540461 | NCBI WGS metagenome assembly BNJS01 (sample SAMD00202454, study PRJDB9452) | human saliva metagenome | isolation source: human saliva | place: Japan
GATGGGCGTGGGGAAGGGCGCTGCCCCGCCTCCCTCGCGCGTACCTATTATATTAGGAGCTTTTGCTTCGCTATGTATAGAGTCCCGTCCCCCGCGAAGGTTTATTCTCCCCTGCTAAATTTCTTCTGCGCCCCTCTTCCCGAAGGACCCCTCCCCCGCAGAGCCTCTCTGTATGCGGGTTTGCGAGGGACGAAAAGTGACCAGTACTGGTTCAGGCTCTGACCAGTACTGCTCACGTCGCCGACCAGTACTGGTAGCTATAGGTCACCAGTACTGCTTCGCTCAGCGACCAGTACTGGTCACTTTCCCCACCTCCCTGAGAGCCTACTACTCGCCCCCTATGGATGGGGTGGCTGGAGGCTCGGGAGGGAGTCGGATTTTAGCGTAACTTTGGAGTAGAATAAATAGATACACTCCATGATAAGTATACAACAGCGTGAGCAGCTCCATAGTCAGATCTGGAAGATGGCGGGCGAGGTGCGTGGTGCCGTCGACGGATGGGACTTTAAGCAATTCGTCCTCGGGATGCTCTTCTACCGCTTCCTTAGCGAGCACTTCACTGCCTATGTAGAGGAGGGAGACGTAGGCGGAATACCTTATGCAGATCGATCGGATGAGGATATTCCCGAAGAGACTCGCGTGGTTCTGATTGTGCAGAAGGGCTACTTCATCGCCCCCAGCCAGCTCTTTGAGAATGTCGCCCGAGATGCAGCTAAGGACAAGGATCTGAACATCCATCTGCGGGAGATCTTCGATGCTATCGAGGGCTCAGCCGTGGGCTATCCCTCCGAACCCGACCTCAGAGTACTCTTGCCGACTTCGATACGACGAGTACCCGTCTGGGGACAAGCGTCGAGGAGAAGAACCGCCGTCTGTGTGCGGTGATGCAGGGCGTCGCTGCGCTTGACTTCGGCACCTTCGAGGAGAGTCAGATCGACCTCTTCGGCGATGCCTATGAGTTCCTGATCTCGAACTATGCTGCCAATGCGGGAAAGTCGGGTGGGGAGTTCTTCACCCCTCGCAGGTCTCCAAGCTCATCGCTGAGCCTCGCTCTCCGCGGGCAGGCTCGGGTAAATAAGATCTATGACCCCGCGTGTGGCTCGGGCTCGCTCCTCTTGCAGGCCCGTCGTCTCTTCGAGGAGGATCGGATACAAGACGGCTTCTACGGGCAGGAGGTCAACCTGACGACCTACAATCTGGCGCGTATGAACATGTTCCTCCACGGGATCAATTACAACGACTTTGATATCCAGCTGGGGGATACGCTCCTCGCTCCCAAGCATCTCGAGGAGAAGCCCTTCGATGCTATCGTGTCGAACCCACCCTACTCCATCTCTTGGGTAGGAGCGGAGGACCCGACGCTGATCAATGATGAACGCTTTGCCCCTGCGGGTGTCTTGGCGCCCCGATCCAAGGCGGACTTTGCCTTCATCCTCCATGCGGTGAATCACCTCTCAGCACGTGGGCGGGCTGCCGTGGTCTGCTTCCCGGGTATCTTCTACCGAGGCGGTGCAGAGCAGAAGATCCGTAAATACCTCGTGGACTCGAACTATATCGAGTGCGTCATCTCCCTCCCGCCGAACCTCTTCTACGGCACGAGTATTGCGGTGAATATCCTCACGCTCTCAAGCACAAAGTACCGATGCGCGCATTCGCTTCATCGATGCCAGCGGTGAGGACTTCTTCCGCAAGGAGACGAATAACAACGTCCTCACGGATGAGCATATCGCACATATCGTTGAGCTCTTCGCCAGCGGTGAGGATGTCCCACACGTGGCACGCTGGGTAGATCTCAAGGATATCGAAGAGCAGGACTACAACCTCTCGGTAAGTAGCTACATCGAAGCCGAAGACACCCGCGAGGAGGTCGATATCATCGAGCTCAATGCCCGTATCCAGCAGACGGTAGCGCGTATCGATGCGCTCCGCTCCGATATTGATACCATCATCACCGAGCTCGAAGCATGATCACATATATCGAAAAGCTCCTCAATGACCAGCCCGTCGAGTGGAAGACACTTGGGGAGGTAGGTACATTTGTTCGAGGGAGTGGACTGCAGAAAAAGGATTTAAAGGATAGCGGTGTGCCTGCTATCCACTACGGACAGATATACACTTACTATGGTAGGTCTACCAATAAAAACTAAGTCTTTCGTAACCGAGGATTTTGCCGAGAAGTCAAGGCTTGCAAGTCCTGGAGATTTGGTTATTGCGACTACGAGTGAGAATGATGATGACGTGTGTAAGGCGGTTGCATGGCTCGGAGAGGGGGCACTTGTCGTAAGTAGTGATGCTTGTTTCTATGCTCACACCTTGCATCCGAAGTACATCGCTTATATTTTTGAATCTCACATCTTTCAAGATCAGAAGCGAAAGTTTATCACAGGGACAAAGGTTCGCCGTGTAAATGTGCGTGATCTTGCTCGAATCTCGATCCCGATCCCACCGCTCTCCGTGCAGGAGGAGATTGTGCGTATCCTCGATAAGTTTACGGAATTAGAAGCGGAATTAGAAGCGGAATTAGAAGCGGAATTAGAAGCGCGTAAACAGCAATACGAGTACTACCGCAATAGCTTGTTAAGCTTTGCTAACGACCTCGAGGGGGGGAAAATAGTATTTAAAACCTTGGGAGAAGTGGGAGCTGTTCGTATGTGTAAGCGTATTCTAAAGGCTCAGACCTCAACTTCGGGAGATATTCCATTCTATAAGATAGGGACCTTTGGGAAGGCTCCTGACTCTTATATATCTCGAGAACTATTTGAAGAGTATCGGTCTAAATATAGTTATCCACGAAAGGGAGAAATACTAATATCCGCCAGCGGAACTATTGGACGAGCCATTATATTTGATGGGGAAGATGCCTACTTTCAAGATAGTAATATCGTTTGGTTAGCTCACGATGAGACAGAGGTGCTGAATAAGTATCTGTATTACTGCTATCAAGTAATTAAATGGAAAGTTGCAGAAGGGGGGACGATTCAGCGTCTGTATAATGATAATATACGTGACACGACTATCCCTGTTCCACCTCTTGCCGAGCAGGCGCGCATCGTGAATATCCTCGACAAGTTCGATGCGCTGACCAACTCGCTGACGGAGGGGCTGCCGCAGGAGATCGAGCTGCGGCGCAAGCAATACGAATACTATCGGGAGCAGCTGCTGAGCTTCCCCGCCCTAATCATACGACACTACAGAGACTACCAAGCCTATGGAGAAGACTACACCCTATTGCCGAGACGGCGAGCTACATCGTCCTCGATAAGTATGAGGCCCAGCCGAAGACGGCACAGGGCTACCAGAGTGAGGCAGCGCTGGAGCGTGAGTTCATCGAAGACCTCTGCCGTCAGGGCTATGAGTATGCCCAGCATATCAAGGACCCCGAGGCGCTGCTGAGGAACGTGCGCCTCCAGCTTGAGCACCTCAATGGGATGCAGTTCACGGATGCCGAGTGGCAGCGCTTCTGCCTCGAGTATCTGGATAGCCCGAGTGATAGCTTCACGGAGAAGGCGCGTAAGGTGCACGTGGCTGACTGCCGTGACTTCCGCTTCGACGATGGGCGCATACGCAGAATATCCGCCTCTTCGATCGGGAGCGTCCCAGTCGCAACCGCCTGCAGGTCATCAATCAGATGGAGCAGGCGGGGAGCAGTGCGAATCGCTATGACGTGACGATCCTCGTCAATGGCTATCCCGCTGGTGCGCGTCGAGCTCAAGCGCCGTGGCGTGGCTATCCGTGAGTGCCTTCAACCAGATCCACCGCTATAGTAAGGAGAGCTTCAATAGTGATACCTCGCTATACAAGTACGTCCAGCTCTTCGTCATCAGCAATGGCACCGATACGCGCTACTTCGCCAATACCACGAAGCGCGATAAGAGTAGCTTTGACTTCACGATGAATTGGGCGCGTGCCGACAACAGCCCCATCAAGGATCTGAAGGACTTCACGGCGACCTTCTTCCAGAAGCGGACACTGCTGGAGGTCGCCCTGACTTACTCGGTGCTGGACGTCGATGGGCGCCTGCTCGTCACGCGCCCTATCAGATCGCCGCCACGGAGCGCATCCTGTGGAAGATACGCAGCTCCTACGAGGCTAAGCGCTGGTCACGCCCTGAGGGAGGTGGCTTCATCTGGCACACGACGGGCTCGGGGAAGACACTCACGAGCTTCAAGGCCGCGCAGCTGGCCACCCGCCTCGACTTCATCGATAAGGTGTTCTTCGTCGTCGACCGCAAGGACCTCGACTACCAGACGCTCAAGGAGTACCGCCGCTTCGATGAGCATAGCGTCAGCGGGACGACCGACACGAAGGGGCTGCAGGACTGCATCGCACGGCACGATAGCAAGATCATCGTGACGACGCTGCAGAAGCTGACGATCCTCCTGAAGAAGTGCGCTGACCTCCCCGTCTATGATCAGCAGGTGGTCTTCATCTTCGACGAGGCGCACCGCTCACAGTTCGGCGAAGGACAGCGTATGCTCCGCAAGCGCTTCAAGCACTACTATCAGTTTGGCTTCACAGGTACGCCCATCTTCGTGACGAACGCTCTCGGCGATGAGACGACGACGAGCGTCTTCGGCGAGCAGCTCCACCACTACATCATCACCGACGCGATACGTGATGAGAAGGTGCTGAAGTTCAAGGTGGACTATAATAATGTATGCCCGCGCCTCAAGGCCGTCGAGCAGGAGCAGGATGAGGTGGTGCTGAGTGGTGCCGACTACCGCAAGGCGCTCCTTCACCCCGAGCGCATCCGTGAGGTCACAGCTCATATCCTCGACCGCTACCCGCAGAAGACGCACCGCACGCTGGGCAGTCGTGAGGGCTTCAATGCGATGTTTGCCGTCAGCAGTGTCGAGGCAGCGAAGCTCTACTACGAGGAGCTGAAGCGCCGACAGGTAGACTGCGCACATCCGCTACGTGTCGCCACGATCTTCTCCTTTGCGCCGAACGAAGAGCAGTCCGCCCAGGGCGAGCTATCTGACGAGAGCCTCGAGCCGAGCGCCATGGATCAGAGTAGTAAGGAGTTCCTTGCCTCCGCTATCGCTGATTACAACCAGCTCTTCAGCACGAACTTCTCCCTTGACGGGGCTTCCTTCCAGAACTACTATCAGGATATCGCGCGCCGTGTGCGTGCTCGGGAGGTAGATCTCTTGATCGTCGTGGGGATGTTCCTCACGGGCTTCGACGCGCCCTGCCTCAATACGCTCTTTGTCGATAAGAACCTCCGCTATCATGGGCTGATCCAAGCCTTCTCCCGCACGAATCGTATCTACGGCTCGACGAAGACCTTCGGGAATATCGTTTGCTTCCGTGATCTCGAGCAGGCGACCATCGATGCTATCACGCTCTTCGGCAATCAGAATACGCGGAGTGTCATCCTCGAGCATCCCTTTGGTGACTACTTGGATGGATACCATGATGACGCCACGGGCAAGGACTTCAAGGGCTATGCCGAGGTGGTGAGTGAGCTGCGTGAGCGCTTCCCCGACCCCGTCTCCATCGAGACGGATGCCGATAAGTTCGCCTTCGTCACGCTCTTCGGCGAGTACCTCCGTCTGGACAATACCCTGCAGAACTACGACGAGTACACCGCCCTGCGTGAGCTACAGACGCTTCCCAGTGACGACCTCGAGGCGCAGGCCGCCCTGCAGGCTAAGTATGACCTGAGTGATGAGGCTATGGAGCGCCTGCGCAGTCAGGAGGTGATCTCCGTGCGTGACGACCAAGACTACCGCTCGTACCTACAATGATATACGTGACTGGATCCGCCATGGTCGTGAGCCGAAGGAGCAAGAGGAGAGCCAGCTGGACTGGGATCAGATCACCTTCGAGGTCGACCTGCTGAAGAGCCAAGAGATCAATCTGGACTACATCCTGGAGCTGGTCTTCGAGTACAACAAGCGCCATGGGGACAAGGAGATGCTCATCGCTGAGATCCGCCGCATCATCCGCTCGAGTATCGAGCATCGTGCTAAGGAGGAGCTGATGGTGAGCTTCATCCAGCAGCTGGATCTCAGGGATCACCGATCAGGCGACGCTCCTGGCAGACTTCTACCACTATGCGCAGGAGTGCCAGCGCAGAGAGTTGGCTACACTCATCGCGGAGGAGAACCTGCAGGAGGAGGCCGCTAAGCGCTATATCCAGCATTCGCTCATCCGTGGCTATGCCTCGGAGAATGGTACCGACCTGCATAAGACCCTGCCAAAGATGGGGATCCTCAACCCCAACTATCTGCCAAAGAAGAGGCGGGTACTGAGCGTATCCGTGCCTTCGTGGATAAGTACAAGGGTATCGGAGGGGACTTGTAGCCCCCGCTCTCGAGGCCTTCCCCCTACCTATATATAAGGCGTGCGGGCGCACGAATCCCAGCGGTTCGTGCGCCCGCACGCCGCTTTTTACTCGTATGGAGTAGCCGAGAAGCCCCTGAATAGTGGGCGAAGTAATCCCGTGAAAGCAGCAAGCGAACCAAAGTGAACAAAGATGGTCGCCCCCTCGAGGATGGGCGCTCTACCTTTGCAGTGTCCTCCAAGAGATAGGAGGGCACACAACAAGTTTTATTCACTTTTATTCGTATCCATTATGGGAACCACAAAGCAAGCTCTCGGCTACATGCTCCGTGATGTCGAGATGAAGATCGGCAAGTTCGCCGGCAAGACCGTCACCGTCGCTACCGCCCGCGCTCGAGGGCACGTCTCCTTCATGCGCTTCTGCGATATGGTGGCAGGGCACACGACCTTCAACTATATGGAGGTCGCCGCTATCCTCAACCTCGCTGCTGATACGGCGCGCAGTCTCGTCGCAGGCGGGGAGTCCGTGAATTTCGGGCGTCTGGGGAGTCTCTCACCCACGCTTCACAGTAAGGCCGTAGCCAAGGGAGAGGAGTTCAGTGCGATGACGCATATCAAGGGAGTGCGTGTCCGCCTTCGTCCTAACCGCCAGTTCTTCCGCCTGGATGATGTCGCCCTGGAGCGCATCGCCCTGGAGAAGAAGGCCAAGGGGAAGAAGGGTAAGGGCGCGCAGCCTAAGGAAGGCGGCCACCCTGCCGAAGGGACTCCTGGCGCAGGCGATACGGGCGCAGGTGGTCATGTAGGTATCTAACCTCTGCCTTCAGCGCTTAGCCGCTTCACTCACGGTGCTCCCTCGCCTTAGCTCAGCCTAAGGCGGGGGAGCACCCTCGTATAAGGCTGTTTGTCGCAAGTGTATGGAGTGGGGGATTTGCACAAATAAAAAGTTTGCCTTACCTTTGTAGCCGAAATCAAAAGCCGTCGCTCACCAAGGCGAGGAAAACGGCCGAGATCGGAATGACTCTGTAGCTCAGTTGGTAGAGCAAGTGACTCTTAATCACTGGGTCGTGAGTTCGAGCCTCACCGGGGTCACCAGCTAAGCGGGTATTGCTTCTCTCGAAGTGATACCCGCTTTCTTTTTGTCGGTGGGGTGCGGAGGGCGCAGGCGACGTGCCTTGCTCCCCTCGTGGATAAGTCCCTTTATTTATCGTACCTTTGCACGACAAACTAAGTAATCAATCTGTATAAGAATGAGCTCAATGATAAAAGTCACGTTCCCCTGACGGCAGTCAGCGTGAGTACCCTGTGGGTACGACCTCGTGGGATATAGCTGGTAGCATCAGCCCCCGCCTGCAGCAGGATGTGCTGACCGCTGGTGTCAATAGCCAGATCTGGGACCTCATGCGTCCCCTCAAGGAGGACACCGAGCTGAAGCTCTATAAGTGGGAAGATCCCGAAGGGAAGTACGCCTACTGGCACTCCAGTGCGCACCTTATGACCGAAGCCCTTCAGGCGCTCTATCCTGGTGTGAAGTTCGGTATCGGTCCCTGCCATTGAGAATGGCTTCTACTACGATATTGACCTGGGCGAAGGCGTGCAGCTTCGCGACGCCGACCTCGCAGCCATAGAGGCTAAGATGGCGGAGTTCGCTGCCCGCAAGGAGCCTATCATCCGTCGCGATATCACGAAGGCTGAGGTGACGAAGTTCTTCGAAGAGAAGGGTGACGAGTACAAGCTGGAGCTCATCGCAGACCTCCCCGACGGGTCGATCACGACTTATTCGCAGGGCGACTTCACGGACCTATGCCGTGACTCACGTGCCTAATACGGGCTATATCAAAGGCTATCAAGCTGCTGAGCGTAGCTGGTGCCTACTGGCGCGGTGACGAGAAGCGCAAGCAGCTCACGCGTCTCTACGGGATCACCTTCCCCAAGAAGAAGATGCTCGATGAGTATCTGACGCTGCTGGAGGAAGCCAAGAAGCGCGACCACCGTAAGATCGGTAAGGAGCTCGACCTCTTCGCCTTCTCGCAGAACGTCGGCTCAGGGCTGCCCCTGTGGCTGCCTCGCGGTACGCAGCTCCGCCTGCGTCTGGAGGACTTCCTCAAGCAGATCCAGAAGCAGTTCGGCTATCAGCAGGTCATCTCCCCACATATCGGCTCAAAGCAGCTCTACGTCACCTCCGGTCACTGGGCTAAGTACGGTGCGGACTCCTTCCGCCCCATCACTACGCCTCAGGAGGGTGAAGAGTTTATGCTCAAGCCTCATGAACTGCCCTCACCACTGTGAGATCTTCAAGGCTCTCGACTCACTCCTATCGTGACCCGCCCCAGCGTCTCGCGGAGTTCGGTACGGTCTATCGCTACGAGCAGAGCGGTGAGCTCCACGGGCTGACGCGTGTACGTGGCTTCACGCAGGACGATGCGCACCTCTTCTGCCGCCCTGACCAGATCAAGGAGGAGTTCTGCAAGGTGATGGATATCATCTTCATCATCTTCAAGGCGCTGAACTTCGAGAACTTCGAGGCTCAGATCTCCCTGCGCGATCAGGTGAACCGCGAGAAGTACATCGGTAGCGAAGAGAACTGGGAGCGCGCCGAGCAGACTATCATCGAGGCTTGTGCTGAGAAGCGGCCTTCCCGCCAAGATCGAGTACGGCGAAGCAGCCTTCTACGGGTCCTAAGCTGGACTTCATGGTCAAGGACGCCCTCGGCCGCCGCTGGCAGCTTGGTACGATCCAGGTAGACTACAACCTGCCTGAGCGCTTCGACCTTGAGTACACGGGTGCCGACAACAAGAAGCACCGCCCAGTGATGATCCACCGTGCACCCTTTGGCTCCATGGAGCGCTTCGTCGCTGTCCTCATCGAGCGACACCGCAGGCACTTCCCCCTCTGGCTCACGCCTGACCAGGTCGTCGTGCTGCCTATCAGTGAGAAGTTCAACGACTACGCTCACGAGGTAGCCGCCACGCTCAACGCTCAGGACATCCGTACGCAGGTCGACGACCGCAACGAGAAGATCGGGCGTAAGATCCGTGACAATGAGCTCAAGCGTATCCCCTATATGCTTATCGTCGGGGAAAAGGAAGCCCAGGAAGGCGAAGTATCTGTACGCGTGCAAGGTGAGGGTGATAAGGGTTCAGTGAAAATTGCTACCTTTGCCGAGCAAATTGCCGAGGAGGTACACCGTCAGCTCAACGCCTGGCAGGCTGAAGCTAAGTAGTCCACCCTCACTCGCTAAGCATACAATCAACACATACTGAATGGCAGTAGACAACAAACAAAAGTTCCAGTACCGCATCAACGAGGCTATCCGCGTAAAGGAAGTGCGCCTCGTCGGGGACAATGTAGAGCAGGGAGTATATACGATACAGCAAGCTCTCCGTATCGCTAACGACCAAGAGCTTGACCTCGTGGAGATCTCTCCCAATGTCAATCCTCCAGTATGTCGCGTCGTCGACTACCAGAAGTTCATCTTCCAGCTTAAGAAGAAGCAGAAGGAACAGAAGGCTAAGAGCGTCAAGGTCGTCGTCAAGGAGATCCGCTTCGGACCCTCAGACCGATGACCACGACTACAACTTCAAGCTCAAGCACGCTAAGGGCTTCCTCAGCGAAGGCTCGAAGGTCAAGGCTTATGTCTTCTTCCGTGGTCGATCCATCCTCTTCAAGGATCAGGGTGAAGTGCTCCTCCTGCGCTTCGCTAATGACCTCGAGGACTACGGTCGCGTAGAGAGTATGCCCGTCCTCGAAGGGAAGCGCATGACCATCATGCTCGCCCCTAAGAAGGCCGCTACCCCCGCCCCTAAAAAGGGCGCTAAGGAAGAGGCTGCAGACGCCTCCGACGAAGACTAATCAACGTATCCCCCATCCCAGCACCTCGCGCATAGGCTGCGTCAGTGGAGCTGGGTCAATGAAATAACTTATATAAACAAGAAAGAAAATGCCTAAGCTGAAGACAAACTCCAGTGCTAAGAAGCGTTTCGCGCTCACTGGCTCTGGTAAGATCAAGCGCAAACATGCCTTCAAGAGTCACATCCTCACGAAGAAGACGAAGAAGCAGAAGCGTAACCTCACCCTACTTCACCACTGTGGACAAGGTAGACGTACGCGAAGTCAAGGAACTTCTCCGCCTCCGCTAAACGGCAAGTTAGCACAACGATTATTTCAGTAACAGAGAGGTAAGCCAATCAAGTATCTGCTCTCCGCTCTCTCGGGAGAGAGGCAGATCGCTACCAATCACAAAGAAGAAACATCATGCCAAGATCAGTCAATCATGTAGCTTCTCGCGCTAAGCGCAAGCGCATCCTTAAGCTCACGCGTGGGTACTATGGTGCTCGCAAGAACGTCTGGACCGTAGCCAAGAACACTTGGGAAAAGGGTCTGACCTACGCCTTCCGCGATCGTAAGAACAAGAAGCGTAACTTCCGTGCTCTGTGGATCCAGCGTATCAACGCTGCTGCTCGTCTCGAGGGTCTCTCTTACTCTCGCCTGATGGGTGCTCTCCACGCTCAGGGTATCGAGATCAACCGCAAGGTCCTCGCTGACCTCGCTGTCAATCATCCCGAAGCCTTCAAGGCTATCGTCGCTAAGGTAAAGTAAGGCGCTCTCCAGCGTAACTACTTAAGCGCATAAACAGAAGCCCTACCTGATGAGGTCATCACCTCTCAGGTAGGGCTTCTTGCATTTGGCGCTCTCCTCTTGTCAAGTGCCTGGGGCGAGTGGCGGGGAGATTGTCAGCTCGCTCGTCGCTTGTCACCAGTGGTCTGCGTGATTTTCTATCCGTATCTTTGTCGAGCTAATGAATGCGGAACATTCTCCCACTTAGCTTGTTGTAGTTTCACAAGTCTAATTATTCTTATCCATCCGAATATATGCCCACCGAGATTACGAAAGAAGCCGCGCTGCGCTACCACGAAGAGGGACGCCCCGGCAAGATCGCTATCGTCCCTACCAAGCCGCACAGCTCGGCCTATGACCTCTCTGGCTTACTCCCCTGGGGTAGCTGAGCCTTGCTTAGCTATCGCCGAAGACGCCAGCGCTGCCTACCGCTATACGGCGAAGGGTAACCTCGTCGGCGTTATCTCCAACGGGACTGCCGTCCTCGGACTGGGCAATATCGGTGCCGACGCCAGCAAGCCCGTCAGTGGAGGGTAAGGCGCTGCTCTTCAAGATTTATTCGGGTGTAGACGCCTTCGATATCGAGGTCGATGCCACCGGTCCCGAGGCATTCATCGCTGCGGTCAAGGCTATCGCTCCCCACCTTCGGCGCTATCAACCTCGAGGATATCAAGGCGCCTGAGTGCTTTGAGATCGAGCGCCGCCTGAAGGCCGAGCTCTCTATCCCCGTGATGCACGACGACCAGCATGGTACGGCTATCATCTCGGGTGCAGGCCTGCTGAATGCACTGGAGCTCGTCGGCAAGCCCATCGAAGACGTGCGTATCGTCGTCAGCGGTGCTGGTGCTGCCGCCATCGCTTGTGCTAAGCTCTATTGCGATCTGGGTGCCAAGCACGAGAACATCGTGATGACCGACTCGAAGGGCGTCATCACGGTCGACCGCACCGACCTGAATGATATGAAGCGTGAGTTCGCCACCACGCGCACCGAGCTCCGTACGCTCGCCGATGCGATGCGTGGGGCTGACGTACTCGTCGGGCTCTCCAAGGGCGGCATGGTCTCGCAGGAGATGGTACGCTCGATGGCTGCACGCCCCATTATCTTCGCTCTGGCTAACCCCACGCCTGAGATCTCCTACGAGGAGGCGAAGGCTGCTAACCCCGAGGTGCTGATGAGCACGGGGCGCACCGACTACCCCAATCAGATCAACAACGTGCAGGCCTTCCCCTACATCTTCCGTGGGGCACTCGACACGCACGCTACGGCTATCAACGGCGCTATGGAGCTGGCCGCTACGCGCGCTATCGCTACGCTGGCTAAGCAGCCCGTGCCCGACTATGTGAATGAAGCCTACGGGACGACGGGCCTTGCCTTCGGCCCAGACTACTTCATCCCGAAGCCCGTCGACCGCCGTCTCATCGTCGAGGTCTCTACGGCTGTGGCTCGCGCCGCTATCGAGAGTGGGGTAGCACGCCACACGATCACCGACTGGGACGCTTACGCAGCGCACCTCACCTCGCTCCTCGACTAAGGCGCCAGCATATATAAGGATACAAAGATCCCGCCCCGACTTCTCTTGATGGGAGAAGTCAGGGGCGGGATCTTTATTGCCGCAAGGGCGAAGAGGGGGCGCTTAGGCTTCCTTCACACGACCTACGTACGAGCCATCACGCGTGTCGATGGTGATGAGTTCGCCTTCGTTGATGAAGAGGGGTACGCGTACCTCTGCACCCGTCTCGACGGTAGCAGGCTTGAGGGTGTTGGTAGCGGTGTCACCCTTGAGGCCGAGGCTCGGTGTAGGTGACGCGCAGGTCGACGTGAGCGGGGAGCTCGCACGTCAGCACCGTCTCGGAGGCTGCATGCACCATTGCTTCGACGATATCGCCTTCCTTGAGGAACTGGACGCCATCGATGACAGCTTCGGGGATGGAGATCTGCTCGAAGGTCTCAGGGTGCGAAGTTCAGGCCCATCTCGTCCTTGTAGAGGTACTGATAGGGACGACGCTCGATGCGTACTTCTTCGACCTTCACCCCGCTATTCCATGTCTTATCGAGCACGCGACCCGTAGCGACGTTCTTGAGCTTTGAGCGAACGAAAGCGGGACCCTTACCGGGCTTTTACGTGGAGGAATTCGACGATGAAGTAGTACTGCCCTGCGTCGATGTCGAGGCACATACCATTACGGAAGTCTGCTGTAGTAGCCATATAAAAATGATTGATTAGAGATTGTTTTTGCTTGAGTACAAAAATAGGAAAATATGGGGGAGATGCCTGGGGCTAAAAGGCCGTACTTCTGGTGCAGGGCATCGAAGCGTGCCAGAGCGACTCCCCGTGCTTGCTGAATCCACTACGCACGCGCTCCAGAGCCTTGCGCTGCCCCAGCTTGGTCTTGGAGTAGAACTTATCCGCGTAGCAGATCAGCTCCTCCTCGGGGCACTGTGGGGTGTAGATGCCTGGGGAGGGGGATGGCGCGTGCAGCGATCTCCTCGGCAGTGAGTACTGCTACCCGTGTGGCGCTCGGCGACCCAAGCGTGACGGGGCAGAGCCGAGTGAGCGCAGAAGCTCGGCACCGAGGTAGCCGTGCAGGATGTAGGGAGCTTCGCCCGTGCAGAAGATTTCGGGCGCACTGGTCTGATAGATCCCGATGTCGTGGAGCATCGCCGCCTCTGTGACGAACTCGCGGTCGAGCTCCCATCTCGGGGTGTGCATCGACGAGCTCGAGTAGCCAGGCCCCGTGACGTCCTCGGCGTGCTGGCGCAGTACGCGCTCGATGTCGCTACCCTCGGGGTAGTAGCGATGGATGATGGCGAGGGTGTCTATCATTTTGCTTGCGGGGGCTGCTTCTGGTGTCGGTGGTCTTGCTGTCGCTGTCTCCGAAGAGGAGCGCCTTAGCATAGCGAATATCCTCTACTGACTGTGATGAGGCGGGGGTAGAGGTAGGAGGACTGGCGTGTCGTCGGGGGCGTGGAGCTGCTGGCATTGTAGCTATCCGTGGGGAAGATGCCCTCGAAGAGCAGGCAGGCGTAGCCCATAAGGTAGACCCCGACGAGGATACCCCAGTACGAGTACGACGATGCGGTCAATGACGGAGAGGAACGTGCCCTTGGTGAGCGAGCTGAACCAGTTCCCCACGAGGCGGATACCGATATATATAAGGGCGAAGGCGATGAGGGGGACGATGAAGCCCCAGCCCACCGATGCTCTGCCCGTCACCTCCGCCCAGCACGCTCTCGACCCAGGTGCCAAGCGCCACGCCTCACGGAAGGCAATGATGAGTGCAGCTATCTGGATGACGCGGCGTACAGCGCCGCCGAAGAGTCCCCCGAGGGCGAAGAATAGGACGACGAACCCCCAGGAAGAGGTCAAGTTGATTCATATCTTGCTTCTGTCTTTTTCCTGCAAAGGTACTGCATCCCGCCCTATTCCCTCCCACAGGCTTTTCTCCTCGCTTCTGAGTGGGCTTTTGTACGTAGTCCACTCTTGAGCCTATATAGAGGAGTGGTATGAACCTATATTGGTCAGCGAGCGAACCTATATAGGTTGACGCCCCGACCAATATAGGTCACGATGACGACCTATATAGGTTCGCTCGCTGACCAATATAGGTCGCTATCCCGACCTCAGGGCTGACGCATCATACACAGTTGGAATTCACTAGAGCTCAAGGGCGAATAACTGCATCGGGATGAGCTGTACTCGCGGTATTCTATGCGGGAGGAGAAAATCAACCAGTACTGGTCACCGATGTGACCAGTACTGGTCCGTGGTAGTAACCAGTACTGGTCGAAGGCGCGACCAGTACTGCTCCGATCGGTGACTAGTACTGGTTCGTTTTTAGTCTCCTTGCGAGAGGTTTTTTGTAAGTCCTCTTGAGGGGACTATCTTGCTATGCAATAGGTTGTTGATCCTCTGTGTGAGGCGGTGCTCTTCGGCCGGCACTTGAGGGAAGGTGTACGGGCTTCGGTGGTGGGAAGCTACTCCCTCCGCTTTAATAGGATTAGTTGTATATCTTTGTGGGCGCAGGGACGGCTCCCCCTCCAGCGGAGGGAATGCCCACTTCAGCTCTGGTAATGTCGTGTGCCTACCTATGAGAAATCTGGATGCTGACGACTGCGCTCTCTACTCATATGGTGACTTATACCTTATATAAATAGGGAATGAAGAGGTAGGTACTTCTATCTCTCAGAAGGGTTGGATATAACTTAAAAACAAGATAAAATTATGAACGTACGCTCTCTACTCTTTGGTCTGATGCTGCTCGTCTGGGGAAATAGCGTCCAGGGGCAAGAAGTCTCACGAGGTCGCCTCGGGATATTACTCAGGGGGATGAATGGCGTGAGCTATGATTATGCACTGACCAACCATCTTGAGCTTGGAGGAACAGCCGCCTTCGTACTCGGTCTTGGCTATGGTGGCTCATCGAAGTCCTTCCAGTTTGATGGCCTAACTCCGCTGCTTGAGCTGGCTCCACGTTATTATTTCTCTCGCCGAGAGGAGGGCCAATCCTTTAACAAAGGAGGATATCTTTCTCTTCGTCTGGGAGCCCAGATCGATGACTGGACGCTCTTCCCCAGTAAGGCTGTTCGAGAGAGTAATGTAAAGTCTCATTACACGTTGGGGATGGCTCCGACCTTCGGCTGGAGTTTCCCTTTGAGCAGTAAGAGCTACCTGCGTCTGGGAATTGGTTTGCTCTTCTACCGCTCTAAGCGTAGCTATGCGGGAGACTCTATTATGCTGGGACAGTCCTATTGGGAGAAGACGCATCGTCTTAGTGATGCTCCCTTCCTGCTGGATATAGCCCTACAGCATAGCATTATAGGCGACTCGTACCCTAAGTGTGGGGCAGTATCCAGCGCTTGGATACTGCCCCACACTCTTTTTATTCGCCAGCTACTTTATTGATTCGCGCTGGCGGGTGGCTTGCCTCGGGTGCTTTTTTTATTTTTGCTCGTCTGCTTTCGTGTGGGGTAATCCGTGTGGGGTGGGAGTGTACCAATCGGGAGGCGGTCGTCCGTTCATCTATTGGCTTGTGCCCTGAACTCTATGGGTTCAGCGTCAGAGTACTATGGGGCGGTGACGCATCCGCATAGTGCTTCGCACCTGCTCGGTGCGCCTCTTCTTTCCCCATTCTTCTCATTCGATTTGTGCCAAATTTGCCCATTTACTCCACCCCTCTTTGGGTGTAGTGACAGGGAACTGTGATAATTCGGAATGAAGTGTGAATGTGTGAAAAATGATATTGCGTATCTTTGCACCCAATTTGGTATGACTCTGAGCTATCCACCCTCTTGGAAGTAGCTCACTCCCAATGAAATTTTATCAGAACGTTCAGCAAATGATCAGACGAATAGCCCTCCTACTCGTCCTCGCCTTCGTGGGTGCGACTGAGGGATTACATGCACAGCGCTTCGCCGTGAGCGCCAACCTCCCCGCTCTACTTACTGGGGACCATCAGTGTGGAGCCCGCTCGGTGGCGCTCAGTGATCGCACTTCGCTCCAGCTCTCCTTCCTCGGCTCGCTCCCAGGCCTCTTCAGCTCCCCATGCCCGTCGGGCTTATCACACCCTCTACGGTCATCTGGGTAATGTCGGCTTCAGCGAGCGTCTGAAGTGGGGCTCAGTAGAGCACGCCGAGATGGCGCCTTCAGCCCAGCCCCTGCGCTATTGGACGAAGGGCGTCTACAACCGTGGCTTCTTCGTCTCAGGCATGCTCTCGGGATGGTCTACCGCTTTGGCGGGGCAGTCTCTCTCGCACGTACTCTGAGGGCTTCCTCGTCGGTGCTGGGGGCTCTGTCGGCTACTAGCTATGAGCCTCGCGCCCCACTGGAACCTCGAGGCAGAGGTCGGTCTGGCTGGTGTATGGACCCCTTTACGATGAGCGCTACAGCGCTAAGCAGGTGCGTACGGCAGATAAGAGCCGCGTCATGGTCCTACCTTCACGTATCGGCACTGAGCCTGGCCTATGTCTTCTAACGCAATCTCCAGATAGATGAATCGAACGAAAATATATACCCTTGCCTCCGTCCTCTTGGCGGGGACTCGTCCTCGGCTCGTGTCGCTCAGCCGCTGACGAAGAAAGTTTACTTCACCTCGGCACGCCCCCATGCCCTACCCGCCTACCGACAAGGAAGAGAAGGCAGGGCCGCACGGGGTATGCTCTCCGAGATCGTCACCTATTCGCAGAAGGCCGACACGATACGCCGTGCCACCAAGGGCGATGAGAAGCCCAAGGAAGACGGCATCAAGACGCAGGTCATCGAGGCGGTGACCGTCACCGCTGAGCGCCCCCGCGTGAAGATCTCCACCCTGCGTAGGTACCGTATCAACCTCACCTTCCTCGTCACCGTGCCTCGTGCGCTGATGGACGAGCGCTATCAGGTCGTCCTCTCCCACGCCTCCTCACCGAGGACACGACGATGACGCTGCCCCTGTCGTGCTGAAGGGGCGTGAATTTAAGGCGGCTCAGGACAAGGAGCAGAAGGCTCTGCAGGCCTTCCAAGAGAGCATCGTCGACCCCTCGAAGTACGATAGCGTCTTCTTCAATCGCAAGGCCCATCGCTCATTCATGGGACGTCTGCAGCAGGACTACTATTCGGCTTACCGCCGTCAGTTCTCCCCTGCAGCTGGCTTATGAGCGCTGGCGCCGTATCGTGGAGGAGCGCTACCCTCAATGCCAATGCCGCTCGTGCAGGGGCTTATGACACCCAGAGTACCACGCGAAGGCCCTCGATATGCTCGGGGCACGTACCGTGACGAACTCTCAGGTCGCGACAGCGTCTACCAGCGTAAGGGCTTCGATATGCTCTATAGCCCGAGCGCCGTGCCGCCTATCTGGCACGTGGCGAGCGCCAGCTCGACAGCACGAACGTCCCTGGGAAGTTCCGTATGCTCTTCGAGCGTGGCTGGACGATGGACTCCATCGAGAATAAGTCCTTCACCGAGAAGGACTCCCTCGAGGTAGCCCAGCATACGTACAACTTCCGTGCTATCGCTCACAACGAGAGCCGCCGCACGAACGCCGATACCTACCGTCGCCACATCGTCCACTTCCCTCATCGAGGAGACGCAGTATGAAGCTGGTGTCACCCCTGACAAGGACTTCGTCTATCTCTATAGCCGTGATCTCGAGGTGACCCCACAGATGAAGAAGCGTATGAAGGTCATCGTCGACTCGCGTATCTCGGCTATCGACCAGAGACGTGGATGCAGCGTGGTGTCGATACCCCTGACCTTCGTCATCTCGGGGATCAATGACCTCGTGGACGCTACCCTCATCGACCGCCTCAACGAGAAGCCCGAGGCTGCCGCTGAGTATAAGCTCGGTCTGGAGCGTATGGCACGCCCGTGACTCACCGTGGTGCCCTCGAGTACCTCCGTAAGTACCCCTGACTACAATGGCGCACTGGCGCTGGCTGGTATGGAGGAAGATGAGCGCGCTCTGATGGTGCTCAATCAGCTCGGTGCCAACGGCAAGGTCGAGTACCTCAGGCGATCTGTCTCACTCGCCTCTCGCGTCACGAAGAGGCGAAGGCTGCCCTCCTGCGCGCAGTGAAGCTCCAGAGCTTCTCGTCTCACAAGGCGGAGACTGAGGCGGCACTGGCTCCGCTGATGACGGATCCCGCCTTCGTCCGTGAGCTCAAGAGTGAGCCGAAGAGCTGGACGAATAAGCCCGCCCCTACGTAATTATATCGAACGAAGCCCCTGCTACCGACCGAGTAGCAGGGGGCTTCGTCGTATCGGGGTAGGGGGATGGGTGAGTGTTTGTATCTTTTGACTTGATGCTTCGCCCCGTGCTGACAGTATGCGATATGAACGAAGCGGATAAGACAATGAAAAAGTATTGGTTAGTAGCAGTGATGCTCTTGGCTCTTTGCTGGGGAGCAGAGGCCGAGCGTGACAGAGTCCCAAGTCGGTCTTCAGTCGAGCGAGAACGTGATCACCTCTTTTCGGAGATCAAGACACTGCGGGAGAATACCCTCCGTCGTATCAAGGAGGCGTCTCCTGCGCTGGCGGATCGGCTGGTCTATGAGATGTTTTATGTAGTGGAGGGTCGCGCTTATGATCTGTGGTATCCAGCGACATCCATCGAAAGCACTTCATCTATGGCGACCGAAAGGTCTCTGAGAAGGCACATCGTTTGGATCAATTGCTGTAAGCCATACGAAGCGCTTGGGCTTACCTACGATTGTGCTTCGAGCCAGGCCCAGCCCTCATCAGGGTGAGAGTGTATGTGTCAGAGACCTTCTACGAGTCCCTTCTATCCCTATATCTCTAAAGAATTAATTGACTTTATCGGCTTTGGCACGGGTAGCTTGGAATATCAGAGATACCTATGTGTCGGGGATTATCCCGAGTAAGCTATATCCCACAGAGGCGAGCTATATCGCCGGACTGGAGCGCTATATCCAGACTTATCCCAAGAGCCGCTATCTGCTTACTGAGGACTTCAGCCGTGGTGGAGCTGAGGGCGGAGTCACCGAGGGGATTGTCGATCGCCACAATTACGGTTCGCAACTCTTTTTCTTTTGGGATGGGTGAAAACTTTGATCGTCCTGTCGGGGAGTACACTTGGCGGGCTATGGAGGAGTATCTGAAGCTAATGCCTGCGGGAAATCTGGTTCCAGTCATCAAGGAGATCCGCAAGATAGGTCACCCCTTATAAGGAGGTCAATGAGCGTCTCGCTTCGCTCACCGGGTCCTGGGCTGAGTTATTGGAGTCACGTCGCGTCGCGATGCCGCGCAGTGTAGCTCCAGAGGTGACGAAGCCCCAAGAAGAGCTGGTGCGTCGTACCGCCCAAAGGATCTACGAAGGGCTGACTAAGTCCATTTCTTCCCCAGGGCGCTCTGAAGAGCCATTTACCCTGGAGGAGAAGTCGCTCGCTTATGACCCTCGTGAGAAGATGCCTCGGTGCGCGTGACCTTCTCGTGACTCAATCGGGATGACGACACTTCTCCCCATAAGCTCTCTGACTCTTGGTTGTCTATCCTTCGCCAGATGGGGTTCAGAGTGGGCGAGCTCGCTTCTACTATGATAGCTGCAGCCGCTCCCTGATGCATCTCTCCTGCGACTAGTCTGAATAAGCCTCGCCCTTCCCTCCCACAAGACTACGACGAAGCACGATGCACACCCTCCCGGCTGTATGGTGCTTCGTCGTATCGGGGTAGGGGATGGGTGAGTGTTTGTATCTTTGACTCGATGCTTCGCCCCGTGCTGACAGTATGCGATATGAGCGAAGCGGATAAGACAATGAGAAAGTATTGGTTAGTGGCAGTGATGCTCTTGGCGCTTTGCTGGGGAGCAGAGGCCGAGCGTGAGCGAACGCATACCCTCGATTCTCTTGGACGAGAGCGTGACGAGCTACTTGTAGAGGTCAAGACCCTCCAGGAGAATACCCTCCGTCGTGTCAAGGGAGCATCGCCTGTGCTGGCGGATCGGCTCGTCTATGAGATGCATAAGGGGATCACCGCGTGTCGCTATAGCCTGAGTAAGATAGCCACTGCGATCGAAGAGGAGCTGTATGAGGGTAGGCAGGTCTCCGAAGAGGAGCATCAGCTCGCCCAGAAGCGTATCCCGTATGCGGACGTGGGGCTTGCCTATGAATGTATCGCCCCAGAAGTGAGGGAGCATGAGGTGCAGGTATATGCCTCGAGCAGCTCTACAAGCCCTTTCTATCCCTATATCTCGAAGGAACTCTCTGACTTCATCGAATTGGAGCGGGTGGATTGGGTGATGGATAGTCTTATGCTCTGAGAATTTCTCCGAGCAAGTCGTATCCGACAGAGGCAAGCTATATCGCCGGACTCGAGCGCTATATCCAGGCGTATCCAGATAGTCGCTATCTCACAGGCTCGTACTTCAAGCGTGGGGACGAGTGGCTTGGTGTCAGCGGGGTGCTCGATCTCTACAACAATGGCTCCACGCTATTCATATTTAGGAGTGATGATAACCTTGATCGCTTCCGGAGTGAGCATACTTGGCGCGTCCTCAAGGAGTATCTGACGCTTCTCCCGAAGGGAAATCTACTACCCGTAATCAAGGAGATTCTCAAGACGGATTATCGTCATCAGAAGTACCGAGGGATCGCCTCGATAGGTGGCTCGAGCTGTTGGCGTCTCGGCGTGTCGTGATGTCTCATAGACCTACACCAAAGGCGACGAAGGGGAGAGTGGCTCTGGCGCATCGTAGTGCTCAGAAGATGAGTAAAGAGCTGGCGAAGCTCATCTCTTTACAGAATAGCTCTGAAGAGTTATGTACTCTGGATGAGGAGTCGCTCGCTTATGACCCTCGTGAGAAGATGCTCTCCGTGTGCGTGACCTTCTCGTGGCCCAATCGGGATGACGACACTTCTCCCCATGAGCTCTCTGGACTCTTGGTTGTCTATCCTTCGGCAGATGGGGTTCAGAGTGGGCGAGCTCGCTTCTACTATGATAGGTGCAGCCGCTCTCTGATGAATATCTCGCCTGCTACGGCCTTGCAGAAGCTCGCTGAAGGCTATGAGATCACGCTCAAGTAGTCGACCATAATCAGGAGATAGAAGTAGGGGATACGTGGGAGTTCACTACTTTTGCAGGCAATGAAGAAGCTAAAGATCACGGAGATGGAGCGCCTCACGACAGAGGCCTTCCGTCGTGAAACGAAGCTCCCCATCGTCGTCGTCCTCGATGATGTGCGGAGCATGAATAATGTCGGGTCGGTCTTCCGCACCGCTGATGCCTTCCGTCTGGAGGGCCTCGTCCTCTGCGGGATCACGGCTCGTCCTCCCCATCCCGATATTCACAAGACTGCCCTCGGTGCTGAGGATTCGGTCGAGTGGCGCTATGCTGCCGACAGCGTCGAGGCCGTGCGTGAGCTTCGTGCTGCGGGCTACGAAGTCCTGGCGCTGGAGCAGGCCCACGACAGCGTGTCGCTGGAGACCTTCGCCCCACAGCCTGGGGTGCGCTATGCCCTTGTCTTAGGTAATGAGGTGCGCGGTGTGCGTGATGAGGTGATGGCCGAGGTCACGACCTCGCTGGAGATCCCCCAGCACGGCACGAAGCACTCCCTGAATGTCAGCGTCGCAGCAGGTATCGCCCTCTGGCAGCTCGCTGCGCCTTTGCTCCCGCACACTCAGCCGATGAGCCACGACGCTACGCCCCTTGTCGAGACGACCGAGGACGGGAGCCTCACGCTCTTTGCCCCGACCTTTGGCGAACACTATCACTCGACGCATGGCGCCGTGCAGGAGAGCCTACATATATATATAGGTCTGGCGCTCGAGGAGCGTCTCCGTGCAGAGCGAGGTGCGACGGAGCCCCTCAGACTCTTCGAGGTGGGCTTCGGCACGGGGCTTAATGCGCTCCTCACTTGGCAGCGAGCCGAGGCGGAGCGCAGGCCCGTACATTACTATTCCATCGAGAAATATCCCGTCGGCCCCGAGGTCTACGAAGCCCTCCACTATGAGGGCGTGACGGGGTCACTGGATCCGGCCGAAGCCCTCGGCGCACTCCATACCGCTCCGTGGGGTGAGGCGGTGGCGCTTAGCCCTTTCTTTACCATCGAGAAGCTCCACAGCGACCTCACCGAATGCACCTTCCCCGAGGGGCTGTCGGTCATCTATTACGATGCCTTCTCCCCCGAGAGTCAGCCCGAGCTATGGGCGGAGGAGCTCTTCGCTCGCCCTCTTCGCTGTCGCCCTCCCCGAAGCCGTACTCACGACCCTACTGCGCCAAGGGCGAGGTGCGCCGTCGTCTCCAGCGTGCGGGCTTCCTCGTCGAGCGTCTCCCTGGGCCTCCAGGGAAGCGTGAGGTGCTACGTGCCCGTGTGCCGAGGTAGCACTCTCATATCATTCTCTCTACTATCCCTCCGCTTGTCCTGCGTATGTTCCTACTTATCTCCCCTGCCAAGACCTTCGCGACAAAGGCTCAAAGGTGCCTCGTGATCTCACGATGACCTCGCCCCGCTTCCTCGAGGAGGCGCGCACGATCATGGCCTCTGTCCTTCGCCTCAGTCGTGAGGAGCTTGCCTCGATGCTCCAGCTCAGCCCCAAGCTCCGTGACGAGGTCTATGCCCGTCTGCGCACCTTCTTCGATCCCGAGGTCACCGAGATGCCCGCAGCGCTGAGCTACACGGGGATGGTCTTCCGTAAGCTCTCGCCCTCTACGTTCACTGCGGAGGACTGGGCTTATGCGGCTGAGCATCTGCGCATTACCTCCTTCGTCCACGGGCTGCTCTCGCCCGAAACGGCTATTCGCTACGACCGTATGGAGGGTGCGGTACAGCTCCCCGATCTCTTCGATGGGCGACTCTTCGACTACTGGCGTGACCGTCTGACGCCCTACCTCATCGAGGCGGTGAAGCGTGCTGGCGGTACGCTCCTCTTCCTGGCGAGTGACGAGATGCGTGGGCTCTTCCACTGGGCGGAGGTCGAGCGTGCTGTACGCGTCATCACGCCGACCTTCCTCGTGCGCCAGCCTACGGGACGCCTCAAGCAAATCGTCGTCTACACGAAGATGGCGCGTGGGGCGATGGCGGGCGAAGTCATTCGTCAGCGCCTCGAGGATGAGGAAGCCCTGCGTGCACTCACTCCCGAGGGCTTCGTCTTCGCGCCCGAGGAGTCGACCGATCGCGACTGGACATTTGTCTTAGGCTAAGCCCTTCGCCTCGCATATCCATAGGAGGGCTAAGAAGCACCCAGCAGATAGACACGATGCAGTCTATCTGCTGGGTGCTTTTAATTATGCCTGTTGGGTGCGTGGGTAGAGCTATGTAGGATGGTGAAGAAAGCTATATAGCTTTGGACTGATTCCTATATAGCTTTGCTTGGATTCCTATATAGCTTTGTGAAGTGACCTCTATTAGATTGTTGCTCCGCGTAGGGATAAAAGTTGTGGACGCGTGGCAGATAAGTTTAGGCTACGTGCGTGGATCTAATATCTACGTACGTGGATATTTGGATTTACGTGCCTGGTCTTTAAGACTACGTACATAGATAGAAGAATACCACTACGGGAAGGCGCTTTTTTCTTCGCGAGAAGGACACTTTTCCCTCCGCTGGATAAGAGGAATACGCGCGATAAGGCAAAGGGGCTTGTGTATCACTTAGGAGAGGTATATCGGGGGGCTGGGCGTGCGATGCCTTAGCACACTAAATAGAGGGCAGGACTCGCGGCAACAGTCTCAAGTGGCTCGAAGGACCGAACTAAGGGCGCGAAGAAGGGGGCGGTTGATGCGATCAGCCGACTTCGCTTCGTGCGAAAGTGAGCCGCCGAGAGGTGGGTGTTCTCTGTCGTTTGTCTTGATTTGTAGGTGCGATATGGGGGATAGGGTAGCGCTTATCCTGTCAATATCACACACCGAAGTGGCGGGGAAGGAGGGTGCGAGTGCGCATCATTAAGTATTTTATTAAGCTATCTTCTAATGCTTTATCTGAGGGTGCTTCCGAGGGGGTAAATAAAAGCTAAGCGAAGGGCTTGCTATTCATCTTTTTATTGATAACTTTGCTACGAGCAGAGGCGATGATCGCAGCGTGTCGCAGCGTGCAGGTCGCCGGCTGCTCGCATATCGACGCTCCTATAAATATTCATCCACAAATATCTGCTCTTATGAAGAAGCACAATTTCTCGGCTGGGCCATCGATCCTCGACGAGCGTAATCAGAGATGCTGCTGGTGCAGTCCTTAACTACCAGGGCACTGGCCTCTCTATCCTCGAAGTTTCTCACCGTGCTAAGGAATTCTCTGCAACGATGGAGGAAGCACGTAACCTCATGAAGGAACTGCTCGATGTACCCGAGGGGTACGAAGTGCTCTTCCTCGGTGGTGGTGCCAGCCTGCAGTTTGCACAGGTTCCTATGAACCTCCTCAAGAAGAAGGCTGCCTACGTCGATTCAGGTACGTGGGCAAACAAGGCTGCTAAGGAAGCTAAGGCGCTTCGGTGAGGTCATCACCTTCTCCTCTAAGGATGACAACTACATCTGGTACCCCAAGCCATGGGAAAAGAACGAAGTACCCGATGACGTGGACTACCTCCACATCACGACCAACAACACGGTCTATGGTACGGAGCTCCGCTACGATCCCGATGTAAAGGTCCGTCTCGTAGGGGACATGTCTTCTGACATCTTCACCCGCCCTGTCGATGTATCTAAGTACGACCTCATCTATGGTGGTGCTCAGAAGAACATCGCTCCTGCTGGTGTTACCTTCGTCATCGTACGCCGTGATGCTGTCGGTCACATCGAAGACAACCGCATCATCCCCACGATGCTGAAGTACGACACGCACTTCAAGGACTCTATGTACAACACGCCTCCTGTCTTCCCCGTCTACGTAGCTCTGCAGACGATGAAGTGGTACAAGGAACTCGGTGGTGTGAAGGTCCTCGAGCAGATGAACCTCGAAAAGGCTGGCATGCTCTACGATGAAATCGACCGCAACCGCCTCTTCCGTGGTACCGTCAATACCGAAGACCGCTCGATCATGAACGTATGCTTCGTCCTCAACGACGAGTACAAGGAGCTCGAATCAGGAATTCTACGACTTCGCTGTCTCTCGCGGTGCATACAGCTTCAAGGGTCACCGCTCTGTAGGTGGCTTCCGTGCTTCTCTCTACAACGCTCTGCCTAAGAGCAGCGTCCAGTTCTTCATCGACCTGATGAAGGAATTCGAACGTAAGCACTAAAGCTTCCCTCTCGCTTTAAGAAGATAAACGTAACGGCACAGACCACCCCGACCCTCATCGCTGTGGGCGAAGAGTGGTCTGTGCCGTCGCTTATCTCTATCCCCATCTCACACGCTTCAAATACACATCTATACATCATGTCAAAGGTTCTTATTGCCACCGAAAAACCCTTCGCTGCTCCCGCAGTAGCTGGTATCAAGCAAATCCTCACCGAAGCTGGCTTCGAAGTAGTCCTCCTCGAAAAGTACACGACTAAGTCGAGCTCCTCGCAGCTGTCGCCGACGTCGAAGCAATCATCATCCGTAGCGACATCATAGATGCCGAGGTCTTCGACGCTGCTAAGCAGCTCAAGATCGTCGTCCGCGCTGGTGCCGGCTATGACAACGTAGACCTCGAGTCCGCTACCGCTCACGGCGTATGCGTGATGAACACTCCTGGGACAGAACGCTAACGCTGTCGCTGAGCTCGTCTTCGCTATGCTCCTCTTCGGCGTACGCAACCGCTTCAATGGCACCTCTGGCACTGAGCTCAAGGACAAGAAGCTTGGCCTCCTCGCTTACGGTAACACGGGCCGCAACGTAGCTCGCATCGCTAAGGGCTTTCGGCATGGATATCTATGCTTGACCCCTTCACGCCTGCCGAAGTCATCGAGAAGGAAGGTGTACACGCTGTCGCCAGCCAGAAGGAGCTCTTCTCTACCTGCGACATCGTCTCCCTCCACATCCCCGCTACGCCTGAGACTAAGGGCTCTATCGGTCGCGAACTCGTGAGCCTCATGCCTAAGAAGGGTATCCTCGTGAATACCGCTCGTAAGGAAGTCATCAACGAGACCCGAGCTCATCGCCCTCCTCAAGGAACGCGAAGACCTCCGCTACTTCGCTGATATCCGTCCAGGCGCTCACGAAGAATTCGAAGCTGCTGCTGGCGACCGTTACTTCTCGACCCCCAAGAAGATGGGTGCTCAGACGTCTGAAGCCAACACCAACGCTGGTCTGGCTGCTGCTCGTCAGATCGTCGGCTTCATCAAGGAAGGCAACGAACGCTTCCGTCTGAATAAGTAGTCCGACTACCTTACGTCACTATCTTCCCACCTTAGATAAGACTTACCTCCATGGCTATCATCAAACCTTTCCGTGGTATCCGTCCTCCACAGGACCTTGTAGAGCGATGTAGCTTCTCGTCCCTACGACGTACTCAACAGCGAAGAAGCTCGTGCTGAGGGCTGAAGGCAATGAGATGTCTCTCTATCATATCATCCGCCCCGAGATTGACTTCCCGTGGGCACCGATGAGCACGAAGAAGGTCTACCAGAAGGCTGCTGAGAACTTCCGCCTCTTCCGTGAGAAGGGCTGGCTCGTACAGGACGCTAAGGAGAACTACTACGTCTATGCCCAGACGATGAATGGCAAGACGCAGTACGGTCTCGTCGTCTGCGCCGCTGTAGAAGACTACATGAACGGTGTCATCAAGAAGCACGAGCTTACCCGCCGCGATAAGGAAGAAGACCGTATGAAGCATGTCCGCGTGAACAACGCTAACATCGAGCCCGTCTTCTTCGCCTACCCCGCGAAGGATGAGATCAATAAGATCGTCGCTAAGTACACCAAGGAGACGCCCGTCTACAGCTTCATCGCTCCTCTCGATGGTTTCGGTCACGAGTTCTGGATCATCGATGATGCTGCCGACATCCAGCGCATCACGGAGCTCTTCGCCGAAATGCCCGCTCTCTACATCGCTGACGGACACCACCGCTCTGCGGCTGCTGCCCTCGTAGGTGATGAGAAGCGTAAGCAGAACCCCAACCACACGGGGAACGAAGAGTACAACTACTTCATGGCTGTGTGCTTCCCCGATGACCAGCTGACGATCATCGACTACAACCGCGTAGTCAAGGATCTCAATGGCACTGACGAAGGAAGAACTCCTCCAGAAGCTGGAGAAGAACTTCATCGTCGAGGACAAGGGTACGGAGATCTACACGCCTAAGGGGCTGCACAACTTCTCCCTCTACCTCGGGGATCACTGGTATTCACTCACGGCTAAGCCCGGTACGTACGATGACAACGACCCCATCGGCGTGCTTGACGTGACGATCTCTTCTAACCTCATCCTCGATGAGATCCTCGGCATCAGGACCTCCGCTCCGACAAGCGTATCGACTTCGTCGGCGGTATCCGTGAGCCTTGGCGAGCTGAAGAAGCGCGTTGATAGCGGTGAGATGAAGTTTGCTCTCGCACTCTACCCTGTCTCTATGAAGCAGCTGATCGATATCGCTGACTCGGGCAATATCATGCCTCCCTAAGACGACGTGGTTCGAGCCTAAGCTCCGCTCAGGTCTCATCATCCACGAGCTCGTCTAAGAGACTGCCCCTCCCTTTCGCACCAGCCCCCGAAGCCTTCCCTCCTGGGAGTCCTTCGGGGGCTGTTGCCTTCCCTCCTTCTACCACACCAAAACACATCCATCATGAGCTACACATTACCCCTTGGTGCGCCTATGCGGCGTGCCCTTTCCTTGTCCCTCTCCCTTCTGCTTCTCGCTGGCTGTAGTGCCCGAGATAATGGCTTGCCTCTGCCTAAGCCCCAGCCTAAAGAAGGTTCGTCTACCCTGCACCTCTCGGTGCGTGCCCCACGGAGCGTCTCCCTGCGCGGACTCGACGAAGAGGATCCGATGCTCCAGATCTCCACACTTCACTTTGCCTTCTATTCGGAGGCGACTCAGCTCTCCACTCAGCTTCGTGAAGTGAAGGTTACCTCTATCGAGCAGTTGAAGGACATCAATCTCTCCCTGCCCGAGGGGGCTTATAAGCTCGTCGTCGTGGCGAATGCCACCCGCCCGCTGCTGGAGCAGATAGCTATCGGCCGTCCGCTGAGCGCCGTCTCGGGCTACATGACCTTGTTCGTAGATGGGCTCTCTACTGCTTCGGGCTCTAAGCTCACCGTCTCCCAGCTCAATGAGCAGGGGGCGATCTCGGTGCCTGCCTCCGCCTTCGGAGCGTCGACGCCTCAGCTGCAGGTGACTCTGGAGCCAGCTCTCGCACGCGTCTTCGTCTATGGTGAACCCGAGCTCCCCTCGGGTGTCACACGGGGGAGTGCTCCTGCAGACTATCTGGTGACGGGTGTCACGCGCTATACGGCACCACTCCGTCCGTTGGGACTTCTACGCTCGGGCGCCAAGGAGACGGCTGGCGATGGCTCGGCGGCTGCCGACCGCTATCCCTCAAGCTACCTCTATGAGAAGTGGTCGACCTCAGCTCCGACGAACTTCGGCGAGTACCTCGCTCACTACACTCAGGATATGGTGCTCGGGAAGACATCGGTGGTGCTCCCACGTGCTGCCTTCCTCGCGAATGAAGCTGCCTTTGATGCGGCACGTAAGAGCCAGCCTTATTACATCCGCGAGACGACCGTGCCTCCTACGGCCTACCTCGTCGGCGGTGTCCCCACGGTCATCCTGCGCTTCCCCTATATCCCTGCGGGGGCTTAGCCTGCAGGGCGATGAAAAACTGGTTCAGCTTCGATGGCTTGTACTATGCTGGCATGAGCTACGCCAAATCATCAAGACGGGGAAGGCGGATAATGCACGCCTCCAGCAGGCTGTCCAAGAGGCTGCGCTGACGGAGGGCTCGCTGTCTGCACCCTTCGAGTCACATGGTATCAGCTTCCACCATCGTGGCTACTGCTACTATACGATCCCCATCCGCCACTTCGATGATAGCGAAGCTCCCGAGAAGACAGCACATGGGCGCTATGGGCTGGTGCGTGGCAATGAGTATCGCATCCACCTGACACGTATCCTGCGCCCAGGCTCTGCACTGCCCCTGATCTGTCGAAGGATCAGCGCCCGCTGACCGAGGAGCGTGACCTGCGCTCTGTCGTGCATGTGAGGCCAGTCGTCACCCGTTCGCATGAGGCGCATCTGTAGTCGCTCCCCTCTATCTACCCACTAAGGACTAAGCCCCGCACCATAGATCAGTTATGGTGCGGGGCTTTGCTATGGATCGTAGTGATGAACTATGTGCGGTGTCGGGACGTTATAGATAGAAAGCGGCCTCAGCTCGGAAGGAGGAAGAGCTGAGGCCGTACAATCCATGTGTATTTGTCAGGCGCTGGTCCGGTGAGGTGACCGTTAGATTTGAGGCACGATAAGATTGCTTCGAATTGGTATAACAAAGGTGTGAAGTTTCTTGCGCAAAAACAAGCAATTTCGCGCCGCCGAAAAACTTTAATCTCCCTTTACATGTGTCCCCACGGATAACCACTAAAAGGCGGGTTTAATAGTAAAAAGGATGGGGTATCTCCATCCTTTTTTACGCTTTGCATCAGCGAGATAGGGCGATATTTTGCTCGGAAAATACTAAAATATTTAGTGAAGGGTGTCCCAGCTTCATCGAATGGATGGAGTTGGGCTTTTCTATTAGTGAGGGATGGGAGCTCCACGGGTGTCCCCTTCTTGCTCGTGATTTGCTGAGCTAAAATGCCCCTTGCTTTCGGTGCTCTACGTGAAGGAGATATACGTCTTTGCACTGAGGGAAAAAGTAACTCGTATTAGTCTCTCGTCGGACCTATATTGGTCGGTGAGTGAATCTATATTGGTCAGCGTGCAAACCTATATTGGTCGATGATCGGACCAGTACTGGTCAGCGTCGAACCAGTATTGGTCAGCGCGAAGCAGTACTACTTACTATAGGTGACCAGTACTGGTCAGATTATCGACCAGTACTGGTCGCTACCGCCCCTTCTCAGAGTGCGGTGTGAAGCGTATGTATATGAGGGGATTGTGCGTGATGCTTTGCGCGGGTAGATTGGGCGCAGAGCTGGTGGTGCTCTCGGTGGAGAGGATTGGGGGCGTGGCTATTTCTTCAGCCCCTTGATGCGGGAGGGATTCTGTTTGACGAAGTCTGCCCAGTTCTTCGTGGCGCCCGCTGAGGCGGAGCGTAGGGAGAGGAGGGTGAGGAGTGGTGGCAGAGAGCGGCTGCGGTACGTCGGTGGCGTCAAGTTCGCGGGGCATCTGATCCTGCGGGATCTTCAGGTAGCGCTGTATCCCGTGCCCGCGACTTGCTCCTGGAGGCAGCGCTGTTGCCGGTGATAGTACTGCTTGATACGCATAAGGACGTATTCGGTGATGGGGATGTCGCGCGTGAGGGCTGCTGCCATCGCCACACCTTGGGCGCGGCCGAGCTTGAGCATACTCTGGACGTTCTTCCCGAAGAAGGGTGCTTCAATAGCCAGCTCATCAGGGTGGAATTCATCGATGAGGCCCTGCACCCGCTCGAAGATACGCTTCAGGCGGAGGTAATGGTCCTCGTACTTGCTGAGGCTGATGACCCCGAGAGCCAAGAGACGTGCCTCCTGCCCACGGACCTCGATGAGTAGTAGCCCGTGACGATGGTCCCGGGGTCGATGCCCATGATGATGCGCTCTGACATAGCTGCTCCTTATATATAGTATAGCTCGGTGGCGGATGATTAGTCGACCACGTGCATAATCGTGCTGAAGCCTAAGACCGCTTCGCCGAACTGCTTGGTGAGGAGATCGGCCAGGCGAAGCCCCGTGTTCGAGAGGATGTCCTGCAGATGTACCTCGCCCTCAGCGTAGAAGTGCAGGGCATAGGAGAGTGCCTCGGGATGCTCTTCGTGGGGAACGATGCTGTGCAGGCGGGGGTGCTGTACGAGGCTATCAGTATGGAGTGCAGGGAGGTAAACCTCACGCATGAAGGCAAGGAAAGCTTGCTGAGTCTGAGGGGCAAGGACGAAGGTCGTATTATATAGGATCATCGGAATGGTCGTGGGGAAAGAAGGTGGCGAGTGCGAGATTTTTTTCGCTCTCTTATTGGGGCAAAAGATACTTTTGGAAATAAAATATTTACTACCTTTGCACCGACGATGAAGATCAAGCGGATCTCGTCACACTTATATATATGGGGTATTAGCTCATCTGGCTAGAGCGCGACACTGGCAGTGTCGAGGTGAGCGGTTCGAGTCCGCTATACTCCACGCAGGTCTGAGGGTGCTTCACAGCCCCTTGTCTGTATAATACTGCGAAGGCGCACAAGAGGTTGCCTAATGAGAAAAAGGCCCTCAACGACGCTTGTCAGCGGGTGGATGACGGAAGAAATCCCCTGCGATCACGGTAGCTCAGACGTCTTGGCTTATTGCCGGAACGGATTGTTGCCGTATATTTGCAGTGTTATTCATTACGAATTCGAAATCAATAACTAATTAACGTAAGAAAAGAAAAGATGAAGAAGTTTTTCGCATTCGCATTTGTGGCTGTAGCAGCTGCTTTTGCTTACCGTGTGCAGGTAACAACGAGCAGAACGCTCAGGACTCTACGGCTAAGGACAGCGCTACGATGGTTGAAAGCGTAGTTTCTACGGTTGACAGCGCTGCTGCTACTGTAGACTCTGCAGCTAAGGCTGTTGTTGACTCTATCGCTAGAGCAATAGGGTCCGACCTACTGATTAGCCACGGGCACGATATCTCCCTCGGAGATGTCGTGCCGTGCTGCTCAATATAGGGTCAAGGTGCCTGCCTCTGGGTGGTCTTCGCCCTTTAGGCTATGGGCAGATGCCCGTATCTTTGTTTAGCTAATAGGATAGATATGATCTGATGAGAGCGCTACCACGATATCAGTATGGTACCGTGTCGTCGGGCACGAGAGCAAGTGCCGTCATCTGCACCGGGCACAACTATCGCATCCACTTCGTCTGCACGGCTCCCGAGCTCGATGGGGTAGGGGCGTGTCATTGACTTCTCCGAGATCAAGGGAGCGTCTGTGCCAGTGGCTTGAGCGAGAACTGGGACCACAAGATGAGTGCGCTCTGGGTGAAGACCCACTGCTCCCTCGAGCTGCACCTGTCTGGTACCCGAGGATCTGTGCGTCGTCCCCTTCAATCCTACGGTACCGAGCAGATCACGATGCACCTGGTCTCCGTCGTCGCGCCTCAGCAGCTCGAAGGGACGGGGGATTACACTCGTGGCATGCCGCGTCGAGGAGACCGTAGTGCTCCGCTTCCTATCAGCTTTAGTGCCTCGGAGAAGCCGGGACATTGACTATCTTTGTAGATACGATCGACTCACTACTCACACTATAACTAAGCAATGATGAACATCCGTACGTTAGCTTTTACTTGCTATGGCGATCACCACCCTCGCGGTGACTGAGCTTCCCGCGCAGGAGCAGCACTGTAGCCTACCCTCGAAGAATATACGCTCGGCTCGCCCAAGGCGCTCGTCGTACCTCACTCCGCTCCCTTCTGCTGGCTCGGTAGCGACTATGTGTCACGCATCGATAGCACGCGCCTCGCGATCGGCACGCCGACGTGCTCACGCAGAGAAGACCTGCTGAGTCAGGATGAGTTCCTCGCGATCATCGGCGAGGCGACAAAAGGAGCGCAGGGGCAAAGTACTTCACGCCCTTCTCCGTCGTAGATGAGGGCCCTCATCCCCCTTCGGCAAGCATTATCTCATCGATCCACAGACGAAGAAGCAGCTCGCAGCCTTCGAGCGCGCTACTGGGACGCTGAGCGAAGCTTCGCTCTGGCTCCTCGTGCTAAGCACGCTGTGGCGGTGCGTGACAGCAACCTCTTCCTCCTCCCCGATGAGCTCGTCGAAGCAGCTGACGACCGATGGCGCGCCCACCCTCGTCTGCGGACAGGCGTGCATCAGAATGAGTTCGGGATCAGTGGCGGGGACTCTTCTGGAGCCTGATGGGAGCCGCCTGGCACTTCTATCGACGTGGATCAGAGCATGGTCTCCGCCTATCCCTCGTGCTACACCAATACGCAAGGCTACGAGGAGGCTCTGTTCCCACGTGGCTGGTATGCCCAGCCACCACGTGACCCTCGGGATCTATGACGTGGCTTCGGGGCAGACCACCTACATCAAGGCGGTGAGCCTAGGGAGAAGTACCTGACGAATATCTCTTGAGACTCCCGACAGCAAGACAGTCTACATCGCGAGGGTCAACCGTGAGCAGAATCACATGGACCTCAAAGGTATATGACCCTGCTACGAGGCGACTACATCAAGACCCTCTTCTCCGGCACAGCGATATTTCATCGAGCCCCAGTGGCCCTATGCGCTTCATCCTGGGCGTGATAAGGGAGTTCGTCTGGCAGACGCGTCGTGACAGCTACACGCACCTCTATCGCTACAATGTCGAAGGCTCCTCAGGCAGATCACTCGTGGCGAGTGGGAGATCACTGACTTCCTCGGCTTCGCTGACGGCGGTAAGACCATCGTCTACAGCTCCACACAGCTGGTACATTGACCGTGTCATCGCTTCGGTCAGCATCGACGGTCGCAAGACGCGCATCCTCACCCCCAGGCTGGCTGGCGTCGGGCAGCTCTCTTCGGATGGGAAGTACCTCCTCGACACGTATGAGTCGCTGAAGAACCCCACGAGAACCGCCTCCTCTCGGTAGCTACGGGCAAGCCTATTTGCTACCCTCTACCAGTCGAAGGATCCCGAAGCTGGCTTCATCAATCCTGAGATCACCTTCGGCACGATCAGGCTGCCGATGGCGTGACGGACCTCCACTACCGCCTCCTCAAGCCTACGAACTTCGACCCTACGAAGAAGTATCCCACGATCGTCTACGTCTGCAATGGCACTCACGCTCAGCTCGTGCAGAACCGCTTCCATGCGGCTGCCTCGGCTGGGACCTCTATATGGCTACAGAGGGCTTCGCTCATCTTCACCGTTGACGGTAGAGGCTCCAGCCCACCGCGAGGCAGCCGAGCAGGTCATCCACCGCCACCTCAGGGAAGAATGAGATGGCAGACCAGATGAAGGGCGTGGACTTCCCTCAAGAGCCTGCCCTACGTCGATGCCGACCGCATCGGGGTCGCTGGCTGGAGCTATGGTGGCTTCGTGACGACGAACCTCATGCTGACCTACCCCCGATGTCTTCAAGGTAGGCTCTGCTGGTGGTGCCGTCACCGACTGGGACCGCTACGAGATCGTATGCGGGGAGCGCCTATGGATAGCCCACAGGACAACCCCGAGGGCTACAAGGAGACGAACCTCTCCCTGCGTGCGGAGCAGCCTCAAAGTACGCCTGCTCCTCATCCACGGTACTATTGACCCCACGGTCGTCTGGCAACACGCAGCTCTTCGTCGATGCCTGTGTCAAGGCTGGGACGTATCCAGACTAGTAGATTTACCCCGAACATAAGCATAACGCTCCTCGGGGTCGATCGTGTCCACCTCAATTATACGATGGCGCGCTGCCCGTGGATCACTTGTGCAGTCGCGCCTCGCCATCATCCTACTTATTATCTTATCAGTTGTATGAACATTCTTCGTATTAGGGCCGGGGGCGTGAGCGTGCCTGGCGTGGCGCATCGCTCGCAGTCCACCGTCTCTCGCAGCTCTTCATCGCGCCGGGCAATCCGGGCGTGTCACTCCACGGTACGTGTATGCCGCGTATCGGGGTGACAGACTTCCGTCATCGCGAGCCCTCATCCGTCAGGAGCATATTGAGCTCCTCGTCGTAAAAGGTCGAGGTCCTGGTCGAGGGGATCGTCGATTATCTGCGTGGCGAAGCGAGTCTGACGGATCTCCTTATTGTGAGATGCGATGCTAGGGAGACTCAGCTCGAGGGAAGTAGGGACTTTAGCAAGAGCGTTACGTACAGCGCTACGGTATCCCACAGCAGCTTACCGTACCTTTGATAAGTCTACTCTAGTAGTGGTATCGACTACCTCAAGACCCTCCAGCCTCCCTATGTGCTGAAGGCTGACGGTCTGGCGGCTAATGAGGCGTCATCATCAGCTGAGACCTCGAGGGAAGCCGAGCGTGAGCTGCGTAGGGCTCACTCTCGAGGGCGCTTTGGATCTGCCAGCACGCGTGTCGTCATCGAGGAGTACCTCCGTGGTATCGAGTGCTCCGGTCTTCATCGCTACGGACGGTAGTGACTGGCGCGTCTCCCTGTTGCCAAGGACTACAAGCGCATTGGCGAGGGAGCGGTCACGGACTATCACCGGCGGTGTGGGCTCTGTCTCTCCTGTGGTCTTCAGCGACGAAGCCTTGCTGCAGCGTGTCGAGGCGTGTCATCCGCCCCACTATCGAAGACTGCGTGCGAAGGATAGCAATATTAACC